>RCMY010000117.1_pt1 | contig 72338 bp, 61 predicted proteins | sample 2041341 | NCBI WGS metagenome assembly RCMY01 (sample SAMN09708234, study PRJNA481090) | Marine sediment metagenome, whole genome shotgun sequencing project. | reverse complement strand
CTGGTCGTCGCTAGCCCGGTAACTAACGATTCTAGGCGGTGGCCACGCCCCTTACCTGGGGTGCTGACACCAAGGTTTGGCACGCGACCCTTCCTCTCCCTTTCAGGCAAATCTTGTGCCGTTCCGTTCACTTCGAAGGCTCAAACTAGGTCGGAAGTGAACGGAACGGCACAAGATTTGCCTGAAAGGGGACTCGGCAGCCTGAGAGAGTCGCCGTCCAAGAAGGCGATTCTGATAACAATCGAAAAAGTGTCTTGTCCTCGGGCGAGGCTCGGTCTATGATGCTCCCCAATCGAATACGTTCCACCAAACCGATGAAGCGGGGATAACGGCGACATATGCGCGCACAGAGAGCTCGGGCAGCTGAGATCCGAGCCGAGATGCAGGTCGTCAAATGGGCCGCCGAGGGCGCGCTGAAAGCGAGAGCGAGTAGGTCGTGACGTGAGGGCATACGTTAGTTGCCGGGAATGTGAAGGCATTCCGTAAAGCGCACGGCATCAAGCCGTGAATCAAGGTGGCACCGCGGGCAAAAGAGAGCCCGTCCTTGACGTCTATAGGCATACCTATGGGTCAAGGACGGGCTCTTTCTCGTCTTTGCCCGCGAAGGGAGGAGAGATGGACACGTCACTCGAGCCATCGCTCGAGCAGGTGCGGACCATCGCCGCATCGGGAGACTACCGCAGGATTCCGGTGAAGCGCGAGCTCATGGCGGATCGCATCACAGTCGTCGAGGCCTTCAGGGCGCTCTCCACCGAGAGCAGCCACTGCTTCATGCTCGAGAGCGCGGAGCCCGACCAGCACACGGGACGCTACTCATTCCTCGGCTTCGACCCCACGCTCGAGGTATCGTGCACGAACGGCCACCTGAGAATCGTGCGCGACATCGAGGGCGACGAGCCCCGCATCGAGGAGAGCGAGGTCGACCACCCCGCCGATGCCATCCGCGCGATCATCGAGGAGAACCGCTCGCCCAAGATGGAGGGCTTCCCCACCCTCACGGGAGGGCTCGTGGGGTATTTCTCGTATGACTACCTCAAGTATGCCGAGCCCACCCTGCGCCGACCCGACCTCGACCACGGGGACTTTCGGGACGTGGATCTCATGCTCTTTGACCGGCTCGTGGTCTTCGACACCTATCGCAGCCGCATCGTCCTTATCGCCAACGTCGACGCCTCCGACGTCGACTCGTCCTACGCCGAGGCCGAGGCCAGAATCTCTCACATGTACGACCTGCTCAACGGCGACGCCCGCCGCACATATGAGCCGTTGCGCCTCGAGGGGGAGCTCGAGCCGCGCTTCTCGTCTGACGAGTTCGCCTCGATGGTCGACGAGGCGAAGCGCCACATCTACGAGGGAGACATCTTCCAGGTGGTGCTCTCCAACCCGCTCACCTCGCGAGCGACGGGCAGCCTCTTTGACACATACCGCGTCCTCAGGTGCCAGAACCCGTCACCGTACATGTTCTACTTCCGCTCCGACGACATCGAGCTCGCGGGCGCCTCGCCGGAGACCCTCGGCAAGCTCACGGACGGCGAGCTCGAAACCTATCCCCTCGCGGGGACCCGACCCCGCGGCGCGACCGCCGCGGAGGACCAGGCGCTCGAGTGCGAGCTCCTGTCCGACGAGAAGGAGCTCTCCGAGCACACCATGCTCGTCGACCTCGGTCGAAACGACCTCGGCCGCATCTCGAAGATCGGCTCGGTACACGTGGAGAGCTTCATGAACGTGCTGCGCTTCTCGCACGTCATGCACATCGGCTCGACCGTCAAATCGACCATCGCCGACGGTCGCGACGCGCTCGACGCCATCGACTCGATCCTGCCCGCAGGCACTCTCTCCGGAGCTCCCAAAATCGAGGCCTGCAGAATCATCGCCGAGCTCGAGGGCTCCAAGCGCGGCATCTACGGAGGAGCCATCGGCTACCTCGACTTCTCGGGCAACCTCGACACCTGCATCGGCATCCGCCTCGCCTACAAGAAGGGCGGGGTCGTCTGCGTGCAGTCGGGCGCGGGGATCGTGGCGGACAGCGACCCCGAGCGCGAACACCAGGAATGCCTCAACAAGGCCCGCGCCGTGGTCGAGGCGCTCCATGAGGCGGAAGGGGGTCTCGCATGATCCTGCTCATCGACAACTATGACAGCTTCTCATACAACCTCTACCAGCTCATCGGCTCGGTCGAACCCGACATCCTCGTCATTCGCAACGACGCCGCGACCGTCGACGAGGTCGCCTCGATGGGGGCCGAGGCCATCGTGCTCTCCCCCGGTCCCGGCAGACCCTCGGAGGCCGGCATCTGCGAGGACGTCGTGCGCCAGCTCTCGGGCACCGTCCCGATCCTGGGAGTATGCCTCGGCCATCAGGCGATCTGCGAGGCGCTCGGCGGCATCATCATCCACGCGCAGAAGCTCATGCACGGGAAGGCGTCGATGGCCGACCTCAACCCGAGCTGCGAGCTCTTCAAGGGCATCCCCTTCCCCTCCCAGGTGGGTCGCTACCACTCGCTCGAAGCCGACCCCGACTCGCTCCCATCGTGCCTGCGCGTGACCGCGAGCACCGCCACCGGCGAGGTCATGGCCGTCGAGCACGTGAGCCATCCCACGTTCGGCCTGCAGTTCCACCCGGAGTCGGTCCTCACCCCGGCAGGTCCCACCATCGCACGGAACTTCGTGGACATCGCTCGCCGCTTTGCGACGCCTCGCCCATAACAACCATCGTCAGGAGGTACCAACATGATCAGGGAAGCAATCGACAAGATCGTCCAGCACGGTGATCTCACGTACGACGAGGCCTACGCCACCATGATGGAGATCATGAGCGGCGAGACCACGCCGACGCAGAACTCGGCGTTCCTCGCCGCGCTCTCGACCAAGTCGACCAAGGCAGAGACCATCAACGAGATCTCAGGCTGCGCGGCCGCGATGCGCGAGCTCGCGACCCCCGTGCCGCACCCGGGCATGGAGACCCTCGAGATCGTCGGCACCGGCGGCGACCGCTCCAACACCTTCAACATCTCCACCACCGCCGCCCTTCTCTGCGCCGCCGCTGGCGTCAAGGTGACCAAGCACGGCAACCGCGCGGCGAGCTCGCAGTGCGGGACCGCCGACTGCCTCGAGGCGCTCGGCGTGAATCTCCGGCAGGACCCCGACAAGGTCCTCGCCGAGCTCAACGGTTGCGGCATCGGCTTCCTCTTCGCCCAGCAGTACCACTCCGCGATGAAGTACGTCGGCCCCATCCGCAGGGAGCTCGGCTTCCGCACCGTCTTCAACATCCTCGGGCCTCTCACCAACCCCGCCTGTCCCGAGTACTTCCTTCTCGGCGTCTATGACGAGTACCTCGTCGAGCCCGTCGCGAAGGTCCTCTCCAACCTCGGCGTGAGGCGAGCGTTCGTGGTCTATGGCCAGGACAAGATGGACGAGATCTCGCTCTCTGCGCCCACCACGGTCTGCGAGCTCAAGGAGGGCTACTATCGCACGACCGTCATCAAGCCCGAGGACTTCGGCCTCGTCCGCTGCGAGAAGAGCGACGTCGCGGGCGGCACCCCCGCCGAGAACGCCCAGGACGTGCGGGACATCCTCTCCGGCAGGCTCACGGGACCCAAGCACGACATCGCCGTCCTCAACGCGGGCGCCGCGCTCTACGTCTGCGGCAAGGCCGCCGACATAGAGGATGGCATCAGACTTGCCGACGAGCAGATCACAAGCGGCAGCGCGACGAGGACCCTCGAGGCGTTCATCGCGGAAAGCAACAGCTGATGGCCGGAGACGCCAACATCCTCCAGACGATCGCAGCCAGGACGCGCGAGCGCGTGGCCGGCGAGAAGTCCGTCCACCCTCTCGCCGAGGTCGCAGCCAAGGCGACGGCGATGGCATCGCAGGGGCCCGACTTCCCCTTCGAGGCGGCCCTCCGCGCGCCTGGCATGAGCTTCATCTGCGAGTGCAAGAAGGCGAGCCCGTCCAAGGGCCTCATCTCTCCTGCGTACAACCCCGTCGCAACGGCTTGCGACTACGAGGCCGCAGGTGCTGCCGCGATCTCCTGTCTCACCGAGCCAACGTGGTTCCAGGGCTCGGACGCCGACCTCTCGGCCATCGCCGGAGCGGTCTCGATTCCCGTGCTCCGCAAGGACTTCGTCGTCGACGAGTACATGGTCTACCAGGCCAGGGCAATCGGTGCCTCCGCCGTCCTCCTCATCTGCTCAATTCTCGACGACGACCAGCTCGGATCCTACGTCGCCCTCGCCCACGAGCTCGGGCTGACCGCACTCGTGGAGGCCTACGAACCCGAGGAGGTCCCCCGCGCCATCGCCGCGGGCGCCCGCGTCATCGGCGTCAACAACCGCGACCTGCGCAGCTTTGAGGTGGACTTCGGCCGGAGCATCGACCTGCGACCCCTCGTGGGACCCGACCGCGTCTTCGTGAGCGAGTCGGGCGTGGAGACCCGCGCCGACGCGGAGCGCCTCGAGGAGGCAGGCGTGGACGCGGTGCTCATCGGCGAGACGCTCATGCGCTCGTCCGACCGACGCGCCGCGCTCGACGAGCTGAGAGGGGTCTCGCGATGAACGACACCACCGAGAGGCGCCAGGCGCTCGCCGCGGAGCTCCTCCGCACGACGGACGGTCCCTGCCGCGTCAAGCTCTGCGGCATGTTCCGCGAGCAGGACATCGAGGCAGTGAACGAGGCGAAGCCGGACTTCTGCGGCTTCATTGTCAACGTCCCCGCAAGCCACCGCAGCCTCAGCACGGAGCGCGCCAAGACCCTCGCACGCGAGGTGGGTTCCGGCATCTTCACCGTGGGCGTCTACGTCGACGACACGGACGACCGCGTGGCCCGTGACGGCAGTCAGGGGTACTTCGACGTCATCCAACTCCACGGCGAGGAGGACGAGGGGTACATCGAGAGAGTTCGAAGCCGCACCGACGCCCCCATCATCCAGGCCTTCCAGGTGCGCCGGGAGCAGGACGTGCGGAGCGCGAACGAGTCGACCGCCGACATGGTCCTTCTCGACAGCGGACAGGGCACGGGCAGGGAGTTCGACTGGTCCCTTCTCGCCAGCGTCGAGCGGCCGTACATACTCGCGGGCGGGCTCACGCCCGAGAACGTCGGCCAGGTGATACGCGAGCTGCATCCCTGGGGCGTGGACATGAGCTCCGGACTCGAGACCGACCGCGTGAAGGATCCCGAGAAGATACGTGCGGCGGTAGCCGCAGTGAGGAGTGCGAACAATGCCTAACAGCACCACCAGTCGCGGGCGCTTTGGCATCCACGGGGGTCAGTACATCCCCGAGACGCTGATGAACGCCGTCATCGAGCTCGAGGAGGCCTACGACCGCTACCGGGAGGACCCCGAGTTCCTCGCGGACCTCGACCGCCTCGAGCGCGAGTACGCGGGCAGGCCGTCCTTGCTCTACTACGCCGAGCGCATGACGGCGGACCTCGGCGGTGCCAAGGTCTACCTCAAGCGCGAGGACCTCAACCACACGGGCGCCCACAAGATCAACAACGCCCTCGGCCAGGCGCTTCTCGCCCAGCGGATGGGCAAGACCCGCCTCATCGCCGAGACGGGAGCCGGGCAGCACGGCGTGGCGACCGCGACCGTGGCCGCCTACATGGGCATGGACTGCCGCGTCTACATGGGCGTGAAGGACATGGAGCGCCAGGCGCTCAACGTCTATCGCATGCGTCTCATGGGCGCGGAGGTCATCGGCGTGGAGAACGGCACCGGCACCCTCAAGGACGCCGTGTCGGAGACCTTCCGCGAGTGGACGAGCCGCATCGACGACACGCACTACTGCCTCGGCTCCTGCATGGGACCTCACCCCTTCCCCACGATCGTCCGCGACTTCCAGGCGGTCATCTCGAGGGAGGCCCGCGAGCAGATTCTCGAGCGGGAGGGCAAGCTCCCCGACGCGGTGATCGCCTGCGTGGGCGGAGGGTCCAACGCCATCGGCTCGTTCTACAACTTCATCGCCGACGAGGGCGTCAAGCTCGTCGGCTGCGAGGCGGCAGGCAGAGGAATCGACACCTGGGAGACCGCGGCGACGATCAACACCGGCCGCCTCGGCATCTTCCACGGCATGAAGAGCTACTTCTGCCAGGACGAATACGGACAGATCGCCCCCGTGTACTCAATCTCGGCAGGCCTCGACTACCCGGGAGTCGGGCCGGAGCATGCGTGGCTCCACGACACGGGCCGCGCCGAATACGTGCCCATCACCGACGACGAGGCCGTGAACGCCTTCGAGTACCTCTCGCGCATCGAGGGCATCATTCCCGCGATCGAGAGCGCGCATGCCGTGGCCCACGCCATGCGACTCGCGCCGACCATGAGTAAGGACCAGACAATCATCGTCACGCTCTCGGGGCGCGGCGACAAGGACGTGGCGGCCATCGCCCGCTACAGGGGGGAGGACCTCCATGACTAGGAGCGTCGCCGACGCCTTCGCCGACGGCAAGGCCTTCATACCGTTCATCACCGCAGGGGACCCGACGCTTGAGCTCACGGAGCGCCTCGTGCCGGCCATGGCCGAGGCGGGCGCCGACCTCATCGAGATCGGCATCCCCTTCTCGGACCCGACAGCCGAGGGGCCGGTCATCCAGGAGGCGAATCTCCGCGCCCTCAGGAATAAGGTCACCACGGACGACGTCTTCGACATGGTCGAGCGCATACGCTGGAGCTGTGACGTCCCCCTGGTGTTCATGACGTACGCCAACGTGGTCTTTGGCTACGGCATCGAGAGGTTCGCCCGCCGCGAGCGCGAGGTCGGCATGGCGGGCATCATCCTCCCCGACGTCCCCTTCGAGGAGAAGCAGGAGTTCGACGAGCCGTTCTCTGCGGAGGGCCTCGACGTGGTGAGTCTCATCGCGCCGACGTCTCACGAGCGCATCCGGACCATCGCGAGGAGCGCCAAGGGCTTCGTGTACTGCGTGAGCTCGCTCGGCGTGACCGGCGTGCGCTCGGAGATCACCACCGACATCGGCGCGATGGTGCGTCTCGTCAAGGAGACGAACCCGCGCGTCCCCGCCGCCGTGGGCTTTGGCATCTCGACGCCCGGGCAGGCCCGCAAGATGGCGTCGCTCTCAGACGGCGCCATCGTCGGCTCAGCCATCGTGCGACTGATCGCTCAGCACGGAGAGGGTGCCGTCGGTCCGGTCGTCGAGTACGTGCGCAGCATGAAGGATGCGGTGAACCAAGCCTAGGGGTGTGCCGCTCGCGTACCCCCACGCGAGCGGCACCCGACCTGTCCCTGGGAGCGACGCCCTTCCGGGAAACGTCTTACGCTGCGGCGAGACCTTCCACGCCACAGCGAATGAAGCGCACGACTGAAAGCATGTGCCTGTCGGCGTCTGCGCGTCGCTCGTCGTTCTCGAGGATGTCAACGACCGTGTTGATCTCGGTGCTGGCAAGCCAGGTGATGATGAACTCATCGCTCTGCACGAGGGGCCTGCCGCTCGCCGCCAGCATCGCGCGAACGCCATCCGAGATGATGTTCACGAGCTGGCCGAAGAACTCCTCGACGACGGGGTTCCTCCTGTTGTCAGTCATGATGGTGATGATCGCCCTGTTCTCGAAGAAGAGGTCGAGTATGAGCTTGCTCGTCTTCTCGTCGACCAGCGAGCCGTCCGCAGACTCACCCGGCACGATCGCTTTGATGCACGTCTGGTAATGCTCCGAGAACGCGATGAGGACCTGGTTGGTGACAGGCGAGATGACCTGCCTGAAAAGGTCCTCCTTGTTCTCGAAGAAAAAGTAGAGCGCACCCGTGGTGACACCCGCCTTGGAGCAGATTTGACGAAGCGACGCCCCCTCATACCCATGAGTGGAGAACTCGGCAGTCGCAGCCCTCAGCAGATTGCGTTTCGTCTCACTGCTGTCAGACCTCGCGCGTCTTGACATTGGTTCCTCTTTTCAAACAACTTCCCAGAAAAAGTACCGCAGCTATTCACAGCATAGCTGGTGTCATTTTACGCATTCTGTTGCTTATCATGCGTAACTATTGACAGGAACTGTATGCGCTTCAAAGAGTGATCAAGACGTCCCCCGACGGCGTCACACCAAAAAGGGCAGTTCCAAGGATTTACTTGAGTCGATGGCGAACGATAAGCGTCACCGCCAGGATGCCCACGCCGATGCCGGCGATGATGGCGATAGCGGAGACGGGTGTCGCATCCCCAGACAGAGGCACGGCAGAGATGACAAGCGCAAGGTCGGTTACGTGCATGAGGTCACCTCTCCGATGGTGATCGACTAGCTCTCCCAGAAGTGCTTCTTTGGCCTCTCGGGCGGCACGAAGTTCGACGGGCTCTGGAAGCGGTCGCATACGTTGCTCGTACGCAGATACTCTTTATCATAAGGGTCGGTCACGGGGACAAGGCCGTCGATTCTGGCGCTGAAGAATCTCTCAGGGTCGGAATGGACACGCGGGTCAGCCAGCGTATAGCCGCGACTGCACGTTGCCTGATACTTCTGCATCTTCTCGTTGAAGATGAAGGTGCTGTAGATGCAATCAGAGCAGTGAAGGCCTGTCATGGCACCATCCCTCTTCTTTAATCATCGTAAGCAGCAATGAAGAAGATTACCGTTTTTACGTTCGCTAATTCCTGTTACCCAATCTCTCCAGATTTGAGAAGGTCTCTCACCTCGAACAAATCCGTACAGCAGCGGGTGTAAAGGGAGCGCATCTCATCGTCAGGCTCGGAGAGGTCGGGAACCATCACTGTGATGAAACCACCCGCCGCACCTGCCCGAACCCCGTTGAAGGAGTCCTCGAGCACAAGGGTGCTCCCAGGGTCAACGCCCATGCGCCGCGCGGACTCGAGGAAGACGTCAGGCTCCGGCTTGGTGTGGGGCACCTCCTTGCCGGAGACGATCACAGAGAAGCGGTCCTCCATCCCCGTCATGCGCAGGTGATGGGCAATCTGCTCGGGGCTACTCGACGAGGCGACACCACAGGGAACGTCCTTGTCGACGAGAAAGTCGACGAGCTCGTCAAGACCGGGCTTCTTGTCGATCCCGCGAGCGAAGGTCTTGTCAGCGACGCCCGAGAAGTACTCCCAGAAGACATCGACGTCGACGTCGTCCCCGAGGTACGAGCGGAGAATGACTGCGAACTCGGCACCCGTGGTACCACGAGTCGCCGCGTCGATGCCAGGCTTGGGGCCATAGCCGAAGTGCTCGAGGGTGGGTGCCCAGGCGCGCTGCCAGACGCGTTCCGTGTCGAACATGAGCCCGTCCATGTCAAAGATGACGCCTCGAACCATCAGGTACCTCCTCCCGATATCGCATGGCCTACCGCAGACGGCATTCACCTGAATCATCGCGCATCACAGGGTACCCTACGTGTGTGACAGGCTGATTTCTTCACGGCAACTCTTACGGAGGGCGCGATGGTGGTCACGATCCTGGCGAGCCTTGCCATCGGCTATGCCTGCGGCATGTTCCTGACCGCTGATGTGGTCTGTCACATCGCCTGCGGGAAGAGCGCCTTCGATACCGGCGTGGGCAACCCTGGTATGGCCAACGTCGGACACGAGCTGGGCGTCAAGTGGGCGGGAGTCGTGCTCGCAGGCGACATCGGCAAGACGCTCCTCGCCTGGCTCGTCTGCCGCGCCCTCTTCCCCGCCGACGCGGCGGCGGCAGGTGTCATGGCCGGACTCGGTGCCACGCTCGGCCACAACTACCCCGCCTGGCACCACTTCTCCGGGGGAAAGGGCGTGACCACCACATGCTCCGCCATCTTCCTCACCAATCCCGCCCTCGGTCTTCTCGCGTGTCTCGCCGGTCTCTTCGAGGTGCTCTTCTGCGGCTACCTCTGCGTCGGGGCCATCGTGATCTCGGCCACGTGGCTCGTACTGAGCGTGCTTTTCGGAGACGCGTACCAGATCGTCGTCGCGGTCGCTCTTCTCGTCCTCATGGTCATCGCACACGGTGGTCCGACGCTGGGCATCCGCGATGGGTCCACCGGCAAGGCATCGATATCCGAGCGCTTTCACTCGCTTCTCCGGGGGAAGCGGCGCGACGAGGCGAGATGAGCCGCGAGACCGCTCCCGCTGCCTGCCCAGCCGAACGCGGATATGCTGCCCGCGGCGGCGGAATACTGCCCGTACGTCGCGGGCTTGTGGCGATAATGGGGCGACATTGACCGGACGAGGAGGACGACATGGCAGACGGGGGCGTTGTTCGCGAGGCTTTCCAGTTCGCATCGAGTGATGGTGCGTCGACGATTCACGGGACCATCTGGTGGCCCGCGGGAATCGCCCAGGACGGCGACGAGAAGCCGAGTCCGCGCGGCGTGGTCCAGCTCGTCCATGGTATGGCCGAGCATATCAGCAGATACGACGACTTCGCGTGCTTCCTCTGCGCTCGGGGCTTCGTGGTGGCCGGTCACGACCAGATCGGTCACGGAGACTCGTGCGACCCCGCCAAGTGGGGCTGCCTCCCGATGCGCGGTGGTGCGGACTTCCTCATCGGCGACGTGGACAAGGTGCGCGCGATCGTGTCGGCTCGCGTCGCCCCCGACACGCCCTACGTGATCTTCGGGCACTCCCTGGGCAGCTTCATCACCCGCTGCTACATCGCGCGCCATGGCGCTGGCCTGGCGGCAGCCATCATCTGCGGCACCGGAAGCCTTGCACCGTCGAAGGCCAACGCCGCACGGAACCTCTCGTCGTTCATCGGCTTCTTCCGCGGCGAGGACCACAAATCGAAGTTCGTCGACGGCATGGGCGTGGGCGCCTATGCGAAGGCCCTCCCCGACAGGAAGACCGACCTCGACTGGCTGTCCCACAACGAGGACAACGTGCGACGCTACATCGCCGATCCGGCATGCGGATTCATGTTCTCCGTGGGCGGCTATGCGACCGTGGGCTCCCTCTCGGGCGAGGCATGCACGCCGGCCACGGCGGAGAAGGTGCCTCACGACCTGCCGCTGCTCTTCATCGCCGGCGCGGAGGACCCCGTTGGTGACAAGGGCGAGGGCGTGCGCACCGCTGCCGACCTGGCGCGCTCGGCGGGCTCGACAGACGTCACCTGCACGATCTACGAGGGCATGCGCCACGAGGTTCTGAACGAGACCGGCCACGAGCGCGTGTACGACGACGTGGCGAAGTGGATCGACGACCACATCGGAGCGGGGAGGGAGTAGCCATGGCACCCTCTGACGAGAGATACGTCATCGCGCTCGACCAGGGCACCACGTCATCGCGGGCAGTACTCATCGACCGCCAGGGGCGCATGGTCGACTGCGTGCAGCGGCCGTTCCAGCAGATCTTCCCGCATCCGGGATGGGTCGAGCACAACCCGCAGGACATCCTCTTCTCGCAGATCGGGTCTCTCACCGAGCTCCTCAACAAACACGACCTCTCCGCCTCGCAGATCGACTCGATCGGCATCGACAACCAGCGCGAGACCACCATCGTCTGGGACCCCACCACGGGGCAGCCGGTCTACAACGCCATCGTGTGGCAGTGCCGGCGCACGGCGCCCATCATCGACGAGGTCTGCGGGACCCCCGAGGTCGGCAGGAGCATCAGGGCGAAGACCGGCCTGATCGCGGACGCGTACTTCTCGGCGAGCAAGATCGCGTGGATCCTCCGGAACGTCCCGGGCGCCCGCGAACGCGCGGAGGCGGGCGAGCTGCTCTTCGGCACCGTCGACACCTGGCTCATCTGGGTGCTCACGGGCGGGCTCGTGCATGCGACCGACGTCACCAACGCGAGCCGCACGATGCTCTACGACATCCACGAGGGCCGCTGGGACAAGGAGCTTCTCGACCTCTTTGACATTCCCGCGAGCATGATGCCCGAGGTGCGACGTTCGAGCGGCTCCTTCGGAGAGACGAGCTACCCCGGGGTTCCCGCGGGCATCCCCATCACGGGCGTCGCCGGCGACCAGCAGGCGGCACTCTTCGGACAGTGCTGCTTCGAGCCCGGCCAGGCGAAGAACACCTACGGGACGGGCTGCTTCATGCTCCTTCACACGGGTCACGAGGCGCGCGAGAGCCGCAATAACCTCGTGACCACGATCGTGGCGTCTCCGCCGCAGGTCGAGGGCACCGAGTACGCGCTCGAGGGCTCGGTCTTCGTGGCTGGCGCCCTCATCCAGTGGCTCAGAGACGAGCTGGGAATCATCCAGAACGCGGCCGAGACCGAGTACCTGGCCAAGAGCGTCCCCGACACGGGCGGCGTCTACATCGTCCCCGCGTTCACGGGCCTCGGCGCACCCTACTGGAAGCCCGACGCCCGAGGCGCCATCTACGGACTCACCAGGGGGACCTCCCGCCCGCATCTGGCACGCGCCGCACTCGAGGCCATCGCCTACCAGATCGCCGACCTGTCCTCTGCCATGGCGGCGGACGCGGGCAAGCCGCTCGCCCTGCTGAACGTCGACGGCGGCGCAAGCGCCAACGACTTCCTCATGCAGTTCCAGGCGGACCTCCTCGGCTGCGAGCTTCGCAGGCCGCAGAACACCGAGACGACCTCGCTCGGCGCGGCATTCCTCGCCGGTCTCGCCACCGGATTCTGGAGCGGCACCGACGAGCTGCGCGCCCTGCGCGAGTCCGACGACGTCTTCACGCGGTCGATGGATCCCATGCGCGTGCAGGTACTTCTCGCCGGCTGGCACGAGGCGATCCGCCGTACCATCTGACCTGGAAAAGGGGACAGGTTGTTTCTCCAGGTTTCGTATTCACGGAAACCGGACCAACGGTCCCATCTGCGTCTCGAGAGGAGACGGCGATGCGCGTAGTGCTGGTGAACGGCAGTCCCCATGAGCACGGCTGCACGAGAAGGGCACTCGACGAGGTGGCCTCGGCACTCGCCGCCGACGGCATCGAGCCCGAGTTCCTCTCGATCGGGGCCGCACCCGTCCGAGGGTGCATCGCCTGCGGAACGTGCTCGACGCTCGGCAGGTGCGTCTTCGACGACAAGGTGAACGAGTTTCTCGACAGTGCCCTCGACGCGGACGGCTTCGTCTTCGGGACGCCCGTCCACTACGCCTCGGCGGCGGGAGCAATCACCTCGTTCCTCGACCGCGCGTTCTATGCGGCTGACACCTCGGCCTCGGGTCCTCTCTACCTCAAGCCCGCCGCTGCCGTCGCGTCCGCGCGCCGTGCGGGCACCGTGGCGACGCTCGACCAGATCAACCGCTACTTCCAGCTCGCGCAGATGCCGATCGTCTCGTCATGCTACTGGAACGAGGTCCATGGCAACACCCCGGATGAGGTCGAGCAGGACCTCGAAGGCCTGCGCATCATGCGCGTCCTCGGACACAACATGGCCTGGTTGATCAAGCTCAGGGCGGCTGGCGAGAAGGACGGTGTCGACCTTCCGCCTGCAGAGCCACCAGCCCGCACCAACTTCATTCGCTAGGCACCGCCTCGGCGCGTCCCCTGCGGACGTCCGGAAGCACTCACGGGTCGCGTGGACATCGGCTGACGTACACGCGACCTCGTTGTTACGTACGAGTACGCCCCCGGATTCCGGCGACGGCCCCGCCTAACGGTAGGAGCACTCGAGAATGCCGAGGACGTCGTCGTACCCGATGTGAACAGGGTCAAAGTGGAAGACTCCGTCGGTGTCCATGACGTTACGGGCGACCTTGGGCATGTCCTCGCGGGAGAAGCCGTAGTCGGACAGGCGCAGGTCGTCCACCCCGCATGCGACCTGGAGCCTCCTCAGCGCCTCGTGGATGTCTCCCGGCGCCGCCGCATCCGCCAAGCCGAGCGCGCGGGCCATCGTGACGAGACGATCGTCCACAGCGTGCGTACCAGCGTAGAAGTCGAAGAATGCGAGGCTGATCATGATGAGCCCTGCGCCGTGAGGAAGCTTGGGGTTGAACGCGGAGAGCGAGTGCTCGATTGAATGCTCCGAGATGCAGCCCGCGAAGTCCATGGAGTAACCGCTCATGGTGTTGGCAAAGGCGAGACGGGTCCGCGCCTCGAGATTCGAGCCGTCAGCCACGGCGGTCGGCAGGTAGGTCGCGACATTCTCGATCGCAGCCAACTGCAGGCGCTCGGCCATGAGGTTCGTGCCGTTGGAGATGAACCCCTCGAGACTGTGGAAGAGCGCATCGAAGCCCTGATACGCGGTGAGCTTCGGGGGCACGGTGAGCATGAGCTCGGGGTCAACCACGGCGATTCGCGCATAGTCAGAGAACACGAGCAGCTTCTCGGCAGTTTCAACGCGAGAGATGACGGCACCCGTATCGACCTCGGAGCCGGTACCTGCGGTGGTCGTGACGGCAACCCACGGCAGGGGAGGTACGCTCGGTCGGAGCCCCTTGCCCGTGATCCCACCTGTGAAGTCCCAGAGGTCGTCGGACGGCTGGACGGCAAACATCGCCATCGCCTTCGCGGCATCCATCACCGAGCCACCACCAAGCGCGACCACGAAATCGCAGCCCTCGGCGCGTATCTTGTGGGCGCCCTCCTCTGCCGCCTCCTTCGTGGGGTTTGGTCCCACGCCGTCGAACACGACGTAGCCTACGCCGGCCGCGTCAAGTTCCGCGATCAGGCGGTCGAGATAGCCGTTTGTCCGCGTGGACCTGCCGTTCGAAATCACGACGAGAGCCTTTGTACCAGGCATGGTCTGCTCATGCAGGTGCGACAGCGCGCCTGCCCCAAACAGAAGATGCACGGGCACGTTAAAGTCAAAGCTGTTCAGTTCCATCATTCCGCTACTCCCCCCCCAAAGAGACGAGGCCGAGACATTCGGCCGACTTCGAGTATGGAATGTGGAATGCATACCGTCGAAGCGGAAATCCAGGGCGGGGCGGCGAACGGGCAAGACAGGCCTATCCCTCGAACACGTCGTGTCCGAGCGCGCGGAATCGCTCGATCATCTCGCCCGTGAGGCTCGCACGGTCGCGCACGCGCTCGTCGGGCATCTCCTCGCGGGTGAACCACCGCGCCTCCTTGAGCTCGGTCTGGTCGACCGTGATGGAGGCGTCGCCGTCCACCTCGCACCAGAAGCCCATGAGCAGCGTGTCCGAGAAGGACCACGGCTGGCTCTTGTAGTAGCGCAGGTTGCGCACGTTGAGGCCGACCTCCTCCATGACCTCGCGGTGAACGGTCTCCTCGATCGTCTCGCCGACCTCGGTGAAGCCGGCCACGAGCGCGTACCACGCGCCTGCCCGGCCAGCGTACTTGGTGAGCACGATGCGGTCGCCCTGCGTGACGGCGCAGATGACGCCCGGCTGGATCTTGGGGTAGACGACCTTGCCGCACTCCGGGCAGGCGATCTCGCGACTCGTGCGCACAAGCTCCGTCGCATGCCCGCAGCGGGAGCAGAAGCGGTTGTCGGCGTACCAGTTGGAGAGCTGGTAGCCAGTCGCGGCGGCAAAGAGCAGGTGGGCGGGAGTGGCATGGCGCACCCAGCTCATGGCCTCGTAGGCGAAGCCCCGTGGGACCGTCACGATCTCGTCGAGCGCGAGGAAGTACCGTTGGTCGCCGATCGAGAAGAGGTAGACGACGCGTTCCGGCGCCTCGGGATAGTCCGCCAGACGCGGGAGCTCGATCACGTCGTCGGCCGAGCCCGCGTCGGCACCGCCCTCGCCGGGTCTCGTCACGCTCACGAGCACCCCGCGGTCGTGGTAGTGGAGCACGTAGCTCTCGGCAGTGGGCTCGAGCGGCTCGAAGTGATTGTCGTAGGTCAGCTCGCCAATGTCCTGGATCATGACTCCCCCTTCGGACGCGATGCCACTTCTCCCCCGCTCCGCATGCGACCGATGACCATGCCTCCCACCTCGCTCGCCAGCACGGCGAGGAAGATGAGGCCAAAGCCCGCGAGCATGTTGGTCGTGACCTGCTCGTGGTAGAAGACCACGCTCGCGAGGACGGCGAAGAGGCTCTCCATCGAGAGGAGCAGCGCGGCCTGGGCGGGCGGCACCTTGCTCTGGCCGAAGTTCTGCACCACCATCGCCACGCAGGACGCGAGGATGACGAGGTACGCGAGGGCGGCGAGGAAGCCAGGGGTGAACACGCCGGCACCGGGCATGGGCTCGAGCGCGAGTGCGAAGCCCAGCGCGACGAGGGCGCTCGTCGCAATTTGGACGATGGTGAGCGTCATGACGTCATGGGCGGAGGCGAGCTTGGACACGAGCACGATGTGCACGGCATAGAGCACCGCCGAGAGGAGCGTGAGGCCGTCGCCCACGCCCAGCGTGAGGGAGAGGTCGTCACCCAGCGAGAGGAGCCCCACGCCTGCCAGGCACAGCGCGGCAGCGACCACGTTGTTGGCGCCGGGTCTCCTGCCGACGGCAATCCAGTTGACAAAGGGGACGAGCACGCAGTAGACCGCCGTGAGGAAGGCATTGCGTCCCGGCGTGGTCGTCTCGAGCCCGATGTTCTGCACGACGAAGGCCGTTCCCTCGATGACGCCGAGCAGGACGCCGGCGGCGAGGTGGCTCCAGTCGAAGTTCTCGGCGAGCCTGTAACGGAAGGCGATGGCGAGAATGACCGCCGCGAGCGAGAAGCGCAGGGACATGAGCCAGGCGGCGGGCATGGCGTCGAGCGCGTCCTTGATCACGACGAACGAACCACCCCAGATGGCGGCCGCCGATGCGAGCGCGAGCTTCCATCCCCAATGCGATATGTCCTTGGATTCAGTCATGAAGCCGATTATATGTGGTCGGTGACGACCTCTTGCCGAGAAGGTGCGGACATCACGGTGTGAAATGCTTCTCACCATCCGCCACCACCTAGGGGACGAATATCGGTTGTTCGGTGGTACTCGCCCCGAGGTGCCGTACACTACAGTAGCTAGTTCGCTCGGCGAGACGGGCACGTCTCACCGTCAGCGACCAACGCATCAGCGCATCGGGCGCTGACGAGGAGTTCTGGAGAGGAGCAATAGATGCAGTATTCCGCAGAAGTGGAGAAGATGTGCCCCGTCGCCAAGGGCGCATACCACGGACCTGCACCCATTCCCGAGGAGGGCAAGTGGGTTCAGGCCAAGGAGATTTCTGACATCTCCGGCTACACTCACGGTGTTGGCTGGTGCGCGCCGCAGCAGGGCGCCTGCAAGCTCAGCCTCAACGTCAAGCAGGGTGTCATCGAGGAGTGCCTCGTTGAGACCATCGGCTGCTCAGGCATGACGCACTCAGCCGCCATGGCCGCCGAGATCCTTCCCAAGAAGACCATCCTCGAGGCCCTCAACACCGACCTCGTCTGCGACGCCATCAACGTCGCCATGAGGGAGCTCTTCCTCCAGATCGTCTACGGCCGCACCCAGACGGCCTTCTCGGAGGACGGCCTTCCCATCGGCGCCGGCCTCGACGACCTCGGCAAGGGCCTCCGCTCCATGGTCGGCACCGTCTACGGCACCTCCGCCAAGGGCGCTCGCTACCTCGAGCTCGCACAGGGCTACATCACCCACCTCGCCCTCAACGACAAGGACGAGATCATCGGCTTTGAGTTCCTCAACCTCGGCAAGTTCACCGATGCCCTCAAGAAGGGCACCGATCCCAAGCAGGCCGTCGACGGCGCCATGGGCCGCTACGGCCAGTGGGACAATCCCGCCAAGGTCATCGATCCCCGCGTAGAGTAGAGAAAGGAGCTGAACACAATGGCAGTTACGTTCGAAGGCTATGAGCGCCGCATCGACAAGATCACCAAGGTCTGCGAGCAGTACGGCATCGCTGACCTGGCTGATGCCCTGAAGATCTGCACCGACCTCGGCTTCAACCCGTATGACATCACGACCGACATCCAGTCCATCGCGTTCGAGAACGCCAAGTGGGCCTACACGCTCGGTTGTGCGATTGCCGTCAAGAAGGGCACCAAGACCGCTTCTGAGGCAGCAGCCGCCATCGGCGAGGGCCTCCAGGCCTTCTGCGTGCCCGGCTCCGTCGCTGAGGACCGCAAGGTCGGCCTCGGCCACGGCAACCTGGGCGCCATGCTCCTCGGCGAGGACACCGAGTGCTTCGCGTTCCTGGCCGGCCACGAGTCCTTCGCGGCTGCTGAGGGTGCCATCGGCATCGCCAACAACGCCAACAAGGCCCGCAAGAAGCCGCTGCGCGTCATCCTGAACGGTCTCGGCAAGGACGCCGCCCAGATCATCGCCCGCATCAACGGCTTCACCTACGTCCAGACGCAGTTCGACTACTACACGAGCGAGCTCAAGGTCGTCAGGACCATCCCGTACTCCAACGGCCCGCGCGCCCAGGTCAACTGCTACGGCGCCGACGACGTCCGCGAGGGTGTCGCGATCATGTGGCACGAGAACGTCGACATCTCCATCACCGGCAACTCCACCAACCCCACGCGCTTCCAGCACCCCGTCGCGGGCACCTACTTCAAGGAGCGCGTGCTTGCCGGCAAGAAGTACTTCTCCGTGGCCTCCGGCGGCGGCACCGGCCGTACGCTGCACCCCGATAACATGGCTGCCGGCCCCGCCTCCTACGGCATGACCGACACCATGGGCCGCATGCACTCGAGCGCGCAGTTCGCCGGCTCCAGCTCCGTGCCTGCGCACGTCGACATGATGGGCCTCATCGGCATGGGCAACAACCCCATGGTCGGCTGCACGGTCGCTTGCGCCGTGGCCGTCGAGCAGGCCCTCAACGCCTAGCTTCCCCGATCACGCCATACTTTCTCGGGCCCGTCACCGCAAGGTGGCGGGCCCTTGTCATGCGTGGACGAAAGGTGTCTTTCGCCGGCGGGCAGAACGGCGTTCTCCCTCGCAGGATGCATAATTGAACAAGAGTCAAATATTTATACCTGGCATTTGCGCTCGTATTGAGGGGGAAGAACGCCTTATAGTGATGGAGGTTCAAAATCGCCTTCACTTGGGGGGACTCAATGCCAGGTTATGTGATCAGCTGCTGCTCGACGGCAGATCTCACGAAAGAGTGGCTCGAAGGCCGCGACATCAAGTTCGTCTACTTCAACTACCAGCTCGACGGGGTCTCCTGCAAGGACGACTTCGGCGTGACCAATCCGCCGGCCCAGCTCTACGCCAAGATGCTCTCCGGCCAGGACTGCAAGACCTCGCAGGTCGCGACCGGTGACTACGTCGGCCTCTGGCGACCCTTCCTCGAGCGGGGGCTCGACGTCCTGCACGTCACGCTCTCCTCGGGGATCTCGGGAACCTACAACTCCGCCTGCGCCGCCCGCGACGTCCTCGCCGCCGAGTTCCCCGACCGAAAGATCCATGTCATCGACTCCCTCGCCGCGAGCTCGGGATACGGCCTGCTCATGGACAGGCTCGCGGACAAGCGCGACGAGGGCCTCGCGATCGACGAGCTGCGCGACTGGTGCGAGAGGCACAAGCTCGAGGTCCATCACTGGTACTTCTCGTCCGACCTCACGTTCTTCGTGCGCGGCGGGCGCATCTCGAAGGTGGCCGGCCACTTCGGCGGGCTTCTCCACATCTGTCCCGTCATGAACATGCCACCCGACGGCTCGCTCGCCGTCGTCGAGAAGATCCGCACCAAGAAGCGGGCGATTCGACGCGTGGTGGACCTGATGCACGAGACCGCCCAAGACGGCGACGACTACTCGGGCAGGGTCTTCATCTCGATGTCCGAGTGCCCCGACGACGCCAAAGCCGTCGCGGACCTCATCCGCGCGGAGTTCCCGCGGGTGCGTGACATTCACATCTTTGACATCGGTGCTACCATCGGCGTGCACACCGGCCCCGGCACTGTGGCAACCTTCTGGTGGGGCACACCGCGCACCTAGATCCAGAAGAGAGGCCTGGCATGACGAGCAGCTTCGGAAGTCCCTCCCCCTTCGTGGAGGGACTTCCTTCCATAACCGTACTCGTGGGACACGCGGGCGTGGGAAAGACCAACACCGCGCTCGGACTCGCCCTCGCGCTCGCCGAGGACGGCCGTGACGTCACGATCGCCGACCTCGACCTCGTGAACCCCTACTTCCGCTCGAGCGACTACCCCGAGCTCCTCTCCTCCCACGGGGTGAGGCTCGTGGCGCCGGTCTTCGCACGCACCACGCTCGACACGCCGAGCCTCACGGGCGAGCTCGACGCCGTGCTGGCTGACATCGTCTCCGACCCCGACAGGCGACTCGTGATCGACGTGGGTGGGGACGACGACGGCGCGACGGCGCTCGGGCGCTACTCGGGACCGATTCAATCGGCGCAGGCGCAGGTGCTCTACGTCGTGAGCGCCTTCCGCAGTCTCACGACCACGGCTGCCGAGGCGGCGGCCCTGGTCCCCGGCATCGAGTCCCACGCACACCTCCGCGTGAACGCCGTGCTCAACACGTCCAACCTCGGAGAGGAGACGACCGAGCGCGACGTCGCTCGCGGTCGGGAGTTCGCGCGCGAGTGCGCAGGGCTTCTCGGCCTTCCTCTCGCTGCGACCGTCATCCCCGAGAGGGTGCTCGCGGGGAGAGCCCCTGACGTTGTGTTCAACGTGTTAACGAAGGACTGCATAGGGGACGAGGAGCTTCTCGTGATGCCAAAATATGTGTCCACACCATGGGATATCCTCTAGGAAACGATTGGGTCACGCCACGTTCGACCCATGGCCGCAAGCATACGCGTTACGAGGGAGGGCAAGCAGATGCCACGCATCATCGTGGACGACGTGCACTGCAAGGGCTGCGGCCTTTGCGTAGACGCCTGTCCCAAGGGCGTTCTCGCGCTCGACATGGCGAGAATCACCCCCAAGGGGTACCACCCCGCAAAGCTCGTCGACCAATCCGGTTGCATCGGATGCTCGTCGTGCTACCTCACCTGCCCCGACGTCGCGATTACGGTGGTGAGATAAATGGCTCAGACAGAAGAGCGCGTCCTCATGAAGGGTAACGAGGTGCTCGCAGAGGCCGCCATGCGCGCCGGCTGCAGGTACTTCTTCGGCTACCCCATCACGCCCCAGACCGAGCTCGCCGCGTACATGGCGCGCAAGCTCCCCACGATCGGCGGGACCTTCCTTCAGGCGGAGTCCGAGATTGCTGCCATCAACATGGTCTATGGTGCCGCCTCCGCAGGCGCACGTGCCATGACCTCGTCCTCGTCACCCGGCGTCTCGCTCAAGGGCGAGGGCGTCTCGTACATGGCAGGCGCCGACCTTCCCGGCGTCATCATCAACGTGGAGCGCGGCGGCCCCGGCCTCGGTGGCATCCAGCCCTCACAGTCCGACTACTTCCAGGCGACGCGTGCGCTCGGCCACGGCGACTTCTTCATGCCCGTCCTCGCCCCCAGCACCGTCCAGGAGATGGCTGACCTCGTCTATCTGGCCTTCGACCTCGCGGACACCTACCGCACGCCTGCGATGATCCTCGCCGACGGCATGATAGGCCAGATGATGGAGCCCGTCACGCTGCCGCCCGCACGCGACCTCTCCGAGCTTCCCGCGAAGCCCTGGGCGACGACCGGCACGCACATGGAGCGCGAGCACAACGTCGTCAACTCCCTCTACCTCACGCCGCAGAAGCTCGAGGACACAAACCGCGAGCGCTTCGCCCGCTATGACACCATCATCGCCACCGAGCAGCGCCAGGAGCTCATGATGTGCGACGACGCCGAAATCGTGCTCGTCGCCTTCGGTGCCGCCTCGCGCATCGCCCGCACGGCCGTCCGCGCCGCGCGCGACGAGGGCATCAAGGCCGGCCTCCTGCGCCCGATCACCCTGTGGCCGTTCCCGACCAAGGCCGTCGACCAGGTCGTCGCCAACGGCTGCAAGGCGTTCCTCTCCGTCGAGCTCAACATGGGCCAGATGGTCCAGGACGTTCGCCTCGCCTCCGACGGCCGCGTGCCGGTCTCGTTCTACGGACGCACCGGCGGCGTTCTCCCCACGCCCGAGGAGGTCCTCGAGCAGATCGAGGGGCTCTCTTCGAAGCTCGGAAAGGACGGTGAGTAGCATGGCAGAGGCCAAGACGCTTCCCAGCTACCAGCGGGACCGCATCGACGTGCACGAGGGTGAGACCATCCTCAACTGCCGTCCGCACTCCCTCGCCGACAACGTGTTCAACTTCTGCCCCGGCTGCACGCACGGCATCGTGCACAGGCTCGTCGCCGAGGCGATCGATGAGCTCGGCATCGAGGGCAAGACCGTGGGCATCGCCCCGGTGGGCTGCTCGGTCATGAACTACGACTTCTTCAACTGCGACATGATCGAGGCCTCCCACGGCCGCGCTCCCGCAGTCGCGACGGGCGTCAAGCGCGTCCATCCCGAGAACATCGTCTTCGCCTACCAGGGCGACGGCGACCTCGCCTCGATCGGCACCGCCGAGACCGTGCACGCCGCGACGCGTGGCGAGCACATCACGGTCATCTTCATCAACAACGCCATCTACGGCATGACCGGTGGCCAGATGGCACCCACGTCGCTCCCGAACCAGGTCACGCAGACCTCCCCGTACGGCCGTGACGTCGCCAAGGTCGGCTACCCCGTGCGCATGTGCGAGCTTCTCGCCACGCTCGACGGCCCCGCCTATATCGAGCGCGTCGCCTGCGACAGCACCGCTCACATCCGCAACGCGAAGAAGGCCATCAAGCGGGCCTTCCAGAACCAGGTCGACGGCGTGGGCTACTCCTTCGTCGAAGTCGTCTCCACCTGCCCGACCAACTGGGGCATGACGCCGCAGGGCGCCTTCGACTGGCTCCGCGAGAACATGCTCCCCTACTACCCGCTCGGCGTCTACAAGGACGTCGTGGCCGACGGTTACGCCAACGCGGCCGAGGCGGCACTCGCCCGTGCGGCCGAGTGCCCCATCGCCCAGCAGAAGAGGGAGGACTAGCATGGCTGACGAGACCTCCATCAAGACCCGCGAGATGCTCTGCGTGCTGGCCGGCTTCGGCGGCCAGGGAGTCCTCTTCGCCGGCAAGGTCATGGCCAACGCAGGCCTCATCGACGGACGCAACGTGTCATGGATGCCGAGCTACGGCCCCGAGATGCGCGGCGGCACCGCCAACTGCAACGTCTCTCTGTCCGACGACGCCATCGGCACGCCGTTCATCACCAAGCCCACGGCCCTCATCGCCATGAACCAGCCGTCGCTCGAGAAGTTCGCCGAGGCCGTGGTTCCCGGCGGCGTCATCGTGGTCGACACGACGCTCGCCATGAACGCGTCCGAGGTGCACTCCTCCGAGGGCGTCGCCCGCTTCGAGATTCCCGCCACGCAGATGGCCGAGGACAACGGCCTCAAGGGTCTTGCCAACGTCATCTGCCTCGGCAAGCTCTGGAAGGAGACCCGCTTCTGCGACCGTGGCGTCCTCGACGCCGCGCTGGAGAAGTGCGTTCCCGCCAAGCACCGCAACCTCCTCGAGCCTAACCGTCGCGCCCTGCAGATCGGCATCGACCTGTAGACTTGCGGACGTCCGTCCGAAGGACCTCATGCGCGGGACCGCCACCTGGCGGCCCCGCGTCTTTTTCGACCAGACGGGATTCTCCCGTGAGGAGGAGACGTCGAGAAATGTTGCCAGACGAAAAAGAGTCTCCTTTTACGATGGGCAAAATCCTGATGGTGCTATAAATGAACGTGGTAGCACCCAATCGAGCATCGAAGGAAGGTGACCGCGCGCATGGATAAGGAATCTGAGGTAGAGCGTCGTCAGGAGATCGCCAACCGAATTAGGTCTCTGCGCGAGGACAACGACCTTACGATCGAGGACATGGCACAGGCAACCGGCCGCTCCGCGAAGGAGTACGCCGCCCGCGAGTCGGGCGAGATGGACCTCACCTTCACGTTCCTCTACAAGTGCGCGCACAAGCTCGGCGTGGACATCACCGAGCTCCTGACCGGCGAGAGCCCTCACATCAAGTGGTACTCCATCACGCATCCCGACGAGGGTCTTCCCATCAATCGTCGGTCCGACTTCGAGTACCTCCACAAGGCGCCCTACTTCAAGGGCCGTCTCTGCGAGCCGTTCTATGTCACGGTCCCCTACCAGCCCGAGAGCCAGAACGCGCCCATTCACCTGAGCTACCACCGTGGCCAGGAGCTCGACTACATCCTCGACGGGCACCTTCGCTTTGCCTTCGAGGATCACATCGAGGACGTCGGTCCCGGGGACACGCTGCTCTACGACTCCGGTCGCGGTCATGGCATCATCGCCATCGACGGAGCGGACGCACACATACTCGCAGTCGTGCTTCCTGAGGGCGGAGAGATTATCTAGGCATCGTCTGCCCTGCGGACGGTGCCTCAAACCAGTCCCCTGCCGCCATGTCTTCCGACGTGGCGCCTGTGATTGCGTCTGTCAGACGTCTCTCCCCCGAAAAGGACGAATACCATGCGATACCTGAGCGAGAACTACCTGTCCGAGTCACGCGACCAGAACGGCGAGGTCTGCCACATCTCCCTGCACTATCCCGAGGAGTTCAATTGGGCGTACGACGTCGTCGACGACATCGCCGAGACCGAGCCCGACCGACCCGCCATGAAGTGGTGCAACCCCGAGGGCGAGGAGCACGTATTCTCCTTCGGCGACATGAAGTACTGGTCCGACAAGACCGCGAACTTCCTCGCCGACCAGGGCGTTCGCAAGGGCGACATGGTGCTCGTGATCCTGCGCCGCCACTACCAGTTCTGGTTCACCGCGCTTGCGCTCCACAAGATCGGGGCGGTTCTCGTCCCGGCGACCTTCATGCTCCGCGAGCACGACCTCGAGTATCGTCTCACGGCGGCCTCGATCTCCACGATAGTTTGCACCAACGCCGGCACGGTCGCCGACGTCTGCGACGCGGTCGCGCCCGACTGCCCCGAGCTCAAGAGGAAGATCATCGTGAACGGGGGTGGCGCGGGACTCTCCGACGAGGGCCGCGAGGGCACGAGCACGCGCGATGTCTGGCTCTCTGGTCCCGAGCACGTCTGCGAGCTCACCTGCGAACGCGAGGGCTGGATCGACTTCAACTCGGGCGTCTGCGGAGCACGCGAGTTTTGGAGCCGCGTCCCGACCAAGGTGCATGACCCAATGATCATGTACTTCTCGTCCGGCACCTCGGGCGAGCCGAAGATGGTCCTCCACAACGGCACCTACGCGCTCGCGCACACCGTCACCGCCAAGCTTTGGCACAACACCGTGGCAGACGGCGGCACGCACTTCACCATCGCCGACACTGGCTGGGGCAAGGCCGTGTGGGGCAAGTTCTATGGCCAGTGGACCATGGAGACCTGCGTCCTCACGTATGACTTCGACCGCTTCCATGCCGACGAGATTCTCGACCTCATCGCCAAGTGGAACGTCACGACGCTCTGCTGTCCGCCCACGATGTACCGCCTCATGAAGCAGGCGGACATCGACTCCCACGACCTCACGCCGCTGCGCTACTGCACCACCGCCGGCGAGGCGCTCAACCCTGATCTCTTTGAGTTCTGGAAGCAGAAGACGGGCCTCACGATCTACGAGGGCTTTGGCCAGACCGAGACGCCACTCACCATCGCCAACCTCAACAACTCCACGCCGCGCCCCGGTTCGATGGGCAAGTTCGTGCCGCTGTACGAGATGGCCATCCTCCACGATGACGGCTCCGAGTGCGACTACGGCGAGACGGGCGAGATCTGCATCCGCTACGACCGGGACAACCCGCCCGAAGGTGTCATGATGGAGTACTACCGCAACCCCGAGAAGACCGACGAGGCCATCTGCGACGGCTGGTACCACACGGGTGACACGGCCTGGAAGGACGAGGACGAGTACGTCTGGTACGTCGGTCGCAACGACGACGTGATCAAGTCCTCCGGCTATCGCATCGGGCCCACCGAGATCGAGTCCGTCCTTCTCACCCACCCTGCCGTGCGTGAGTGCGCCGTCACCGGCGTGCCCGACCCCGTCCGTGGCAAGGCCGTCAAGGCGACAGTCGTTCTCGCCCCGGGATTCGATGCCACGCCCGAGCTCACGAAGGAGCTCCAGACCTATGTCAAGCGCGAGACGGCACCCTACAAGTACCCGCGCATCGTCGACTACGTTGATGAGCTCCCCAAGACCGTCAACGGCAAGATTCGCCGTGTCGCCATCCGCATGGCCGACGAGAAGGCCGCTGCCGAGAAGGCGGAGAACGCCGACAAGAAGGACGGCCTGATCTAGCCTGCCCCCTGAGACCCCAGAAGAGCTTCATTGACATGGCGCCACCCACCGCGGTGGCGCCTGTTTTGTGTCGACGACTCGTCATCCTCCCCGTCGGCCGCCGCCTTTCAGGCAGATCTTGTGCCGTTCCGTTCACTTCGAAGCCCCTCGGAAGCCGAGAAATGAACGGAACGGCACAAGATCTGCCTGAAAGCGTGAATCAACGCCTGTCGAAGATCCGCTCCTCGACTTGATAGGTGCTGTCGCGAACATGCCGCGTCACGATCCTCGACCTTCTCGCCCCCGAAGCCCGCTGCGGCACGTGATACAGCGAGAGAATCGCGGCAAGACGCCCAGGGTCGCGCACGTCTCGCATGGAGAAGCGAACGACTGAACAGCCGGGCAGTGCGATTCGGGACTCTCGTATGCGCTCGTTCTGCCTCACCTGCTCGGGTGTGAGACCCTTCGTCATTTCGGGATCAGAGTACTTGTCCAATCCGTCGAGCTCGCCATAGACGATGGAGCCGTCCCGAAGGCTCCACTTGTAATCGGGACGAAAGACGTGCTGGGAATCGATGGGATCACGGACCTCCACCTGCAGCTCGGGCGCTTCAAAGCCGAGGCCGATCATCACCGCGCGGGCATACGACTCGCCGCCGTTCTCAGAGCGGCCATCGGAAAATGACGCCGTCTCCCAGGCCTGTCGCACTCCGGGACACGACGCTCCCATCCTCTCGACCAGGTTCAGCAGGTCCCCTCGCGTTCCTCCAGCCATGCGCAGCCAAGAGTCCGCCACACCCAGACCAGCTTCGAACGACAGGCTTCGGAGGCAGTCGAAGGCCGTGCGGTCGAGCGTGGTAACGCGCACGCCTTCCACGATGACGCTCCTCAAAGTACCCACGTGGTGCCGCGTGATACCGGAGGCGTTCTGGCAATTCGATTCGACTGAAGTCATGACGTGGATATCTCCGCATGCCTTCCAGGGAATCCACAACCCGTGAACCAATGCGGCGGATTGTCTGCAGAAGACCCAATTGGGATGTTGCGCAGCAAGAGTCCTGACCTTGAACAGGTCACGGGCGTCAGGGTGCATATCATTCCAGGTTTGACATCTGATGAACATGCCAGGAAGCGGCGAAAGAGCTTCACCACTACGAACGAGTCTGCGCAGACGCTGATTCATCACCTCGGATGTGGAAACAAGACAGACACCGCACTTCTCCGCCTCCTCAAGCAACAGCTGCGCCTCAGTCCAAGATCTTCTCGCCATGCCTCCTCCTTTGTCGTCTGGGTGAGCGACTCATTCCCAGATTCGAGGTCCTCCATTCGCAAGATGACAATGTTCGGCGGACTCATCGGATGCTTTCAGGCGGATCTTGTGGTGTTCCGTTCACTTCGGAGCTCCTCGGAAGCCGAGAAATGAACGGAACACCACAAGATCCGCCTGAAAGCAACGACGCACGCGGCAGCTCCAGCCAGGGACCCCGCCGAGAGCTTCGGGCCCTGTCCTTCTGTCTATACTGGGAGCTCATAAGGCTCGTCTGCAGAACGGGGATGGGTTCATGCTGCGATTTCTGGTCGTCCTGCTCGTCGCGCTCGCTGCAAGCTCGATCGGCTTCAAGAAGTACGTCTGGTTCATATCGATCGGCTACGGCTTTGCCATCGCGCTCCTGGGCGTCGTGCTTCTCGTCATGTTCCGAGAACAGCTCGACGCCGGCACGACGCTGATCTGCGCCCTGCTCGTGATCTATGGCATCCGACTTGGCGGCTACCTCACGTATCGGGAGCTGAGGACGAGCTCCTACGGTAAGAGAATGAAAGGCGAGATCAAGGACGGGTCCGAGATGTCGCTCGGCGCGAAGTGCGGAATCTGGGCAGGCGCCTCCATCCTCTACGCCTGCGAGGTGTCGCCCGTCTTCTTCCGCCTCTCTGACGGGTATGGCGCGAACGTCTCCGTCATCATCGGGGCCCTCGTCATGGTGGTCGGCCTTGTGGTCGAGTCCACCGCCGATCTGCAGAAGCAGCGCGCCAAGCGAGCGAATCCCAGACAGTTCGTCCGCACGGGTCTGTTCGGCTTCGTCAGGTGTCCCAATTACCTGGGAGAGCTGCTCTTCTGGACGGGCGTGTTCGTGACTGGCTTCGGCGCACTCCACGGACTGGTGCAGTGGCTGGTCGCGCTGGTCGGCTACCTTGGCATCATCTTCGTGATGTTCAGCGGGGCACGGCGCCTCGAGATTCGCCAGAACAAAACCTACGGAAACGACCCTGAGTATCGGCGGTACGTGAGCACCGTGCCGATCATGATTCCCTTTGTTCATCTGTACAGCGTCGAGAAGTACCGCTGGCTGGTGGCCTAGCCTACAGCGAGAAGAGCCGTCGGTAGAGGTCCAGCTCGCCTGGGACATCGAGGCTCGAGGAGAACTCCACGCCGCCGCAGGCCTCGTCGCCGGCGAGAAGGTCGTGCTCGGCGAGCAGGCGACGCAGCTGGTGGGCGGTCCCCTCTCCCCCGTCGAGCAGCGGCACGTCGCCCACGACGTCCGCGATCTGCCTGCGGATGAAGGGGTAGTGGGTGCAACCGAGCACCACCGAGTCCACCTTGCCGCGATACCGGCCGAGGAGGCTCTCCAGGAGGTCATGAATCTCGGGCGAGTCGAGGTCGCCTTTCTCGATGAGCTCGACGAGACCGACACAGGGCACCGTGATGACCTCGGAGTCCGCGGCCCATTCGTCCTCGAGCTGATGGAACTTCTCGAGCCTGAGCGTCGCCGCGGTGGCCATCACGAGTATGTGGTCATGCCTCGGAAGGAGCGTCGCGGGCTTGAGCGCGGGCTCGACGCCGACGATGGGCACGTCCGCATACTTCTCGCGAAGGTAGGATGCCGAGGCGGACGTGGCCGTGTTGCAGGCAATCACGATGGCCTTCGCGCCCTGCGAGAGGAAGTCGTCCACGATTCGCTCCGAGAGGGCGCGGATCTCCAGACGGGACTTGTCGCCATAGGGAGCGTTGGCGGAGTCCCCGAAGAAGCGGAAACTCTCGTGCGGAAGCACGGACACGAGGTGGCGAAGCACCGAAATGCCGCCCACACCCGAATCGAACACCCCTATGAAGTGGCCGTTTTCCATGACTTCCCCTGAGTTGCGACGTTGCTCCTCTAGTATGCCACTCCACAGGGTACGATATGCAGGTCCGAACATACAGCCAGACAGGAGCTCAGATGAGCAACAACGCAGGCAAGAAGGTCAAGGTCCACTACGTGGGCACGCTCGACGACGGCACCCAGTTCGACTCCTCCCGCGACCGCAACGAGCCGCTGGGTTTCACGTGCATGGCGGGCCAGATGATCCCGGGCTTTGACACCGCGGTGTCCACGATGGAGATCGGCGAGGTCCGTGACGTTCACATCGAGGCCAAGGACGCCTATGGCGAGAAGGACCCCGACATGGTGAAGACCATCCCCCTCAACGCCATGAAGGGCATCGAGCAGTTCAGCGTCGGCGACAAGGTCGTGCTCTCCGACCCCGCCGGGCACCCCTTCCCCGCTACGATCACCGACATGAGCGACGAGACGGTCACCTTTGACCTCAACCACGAGCTCGCTGGACAGGCGCTCAACTTCAACATCGAGCTCCTCGAGATCGAGGAGTAGCTCGACGGCGCACTTTCATTCCCGCACGAAAGAGGACCCCGGCAGCCACGCGGCCGTCGGGGTCCTCGTCATGCGTAGGTCGTATCTTGCCTACTCCTCGCCGGGCATCGACCATGCGTGATGATCGGTGTGCAGCAGGTGCTCGGCACGCTCGGAGAGCGGTTCGCCCAGGTAGTCCTTGTAGCACGCCTGGATGGACGGGTTCTCGTGGCTGCGGCGCAGCTCGGAAACGCGATCGAGTCCCCAGAGGACCTCTCCGCGCACGCCGGCGAGCTCCTCGCCGTCGTGGATGGGCTGGCCACCGCCGCCCGAGCAGCCGCCGGGGCAGGCCATAACCTCGACGAAGTCGTACTCGACCTCGCCGTTCTCGAGCGCGGTGAGAAGACGGTTGGCGTTTGCGAGACCTGAAGCGACGGCCACGCGCAGCGGGGTCCCCGCGAGGTCGAAGGTGGCCTCCTTCCAACCGTCGAGTCCACGAACTGCCTTGAAGGCGTCGGCGTCGCAGTTGGTGCCCGTTGCGAGGAAGTAGGCGCTCCTGAGAGCGGCCTCCATGACGCCTCCCGTGGCGCCGAAGATCACGCCTGCACCAGTCGCGGTACCGAGAGGCGCGTCGAAGGCCTCCTCCTCGAGGGAGACGACGTCCACGTGCGCGGCGCGAATCATGCGGTCAACCTCGCGCGTCGTGAGCGCGACGTCAACATCGGGATCGCCGCAGGCGTCGTTCATGGCCGGGATGGCCACCTCGGACTTCTTGGCGAGACACGGCATGATCTCGACGCAGTAGATGCGGTGCGGGTCGACGCCGAGGAGCTCGGCGTAGTAGCTCTTGGCGATGGCGCCGAACATCTGGCCAGGGCTCTTCGAGGTGGAGAGCTGATCCACGAAGCCGGCGTGGTGCGACTTGCAGTAGCGGACCCAGCCAGGGCAGCACGAGGTGAACATCGGGAACTTCTTGCCCTCGGGGTTCTTGAGGCGCGCCAGAAGCTCGCTGCCCTCCTCCATGATGGTGAGGTCAGCGGAGAAGTCCGTGTCGAAGATGTAGTCGAAGCCGAGCACGCGCAGAGCAGCGACGAGACGGTTGACCGTCGCCTTTTCGCGCGAGAGGCCGAAGGGCTCGCCCCAAGCAGCACGCACGGCGGGAGCAACCTGCACGACGACGATCTTGTCAGGGTCGGCGAGAGCGTCGAAGACGCGCTCGGTGTCATCACGCTCGCGAAGGGCGCCCGTCGGGCAGTGGGTGATGCACTGGCCGCAGAGGGCACAGCTGGACTCATTGATGGGAATGCCGCCCTTCACGCCCACGCACGTGTGGCTCGAGCGGTTGGTGAGGTCCCACACGCCCGTGGCCTGGACCTTCTCGCACACCTGGATGCAGCGCAGACAGTTGATGCACTTGTCGTTGTTGCGGATGAGCGGATAGTTCTGGTTCCAGGATTGATGGGGCAGGTGCTTCTCGTAGGGCAGGGTCGATATGCCGAGGTCGTTGGCAATGGTCTGCAGCGAGCAGTTGCCAGAACGGACGCAGCTCGTGCACTCCGAGTCGTGACGCGAGAGCAGGAGCTCCACGTTGATCTTCCGCGCGAGACGGACCTTGGGGCTGTTTGTGCGGACGACCATGCCGTCGAGCACCGAGTTGTTGCAGGCGGCGACGAGCTGGTCGATGCCCTCGATCTCAACGACGCAGGCACGGCAGGCGCCGATTTCGTTGAGGTCCTTGAGATAGCAGAGCGTCGGAATCTTGATGTTGGCCCTGGCGGCCGCATCGAGAATCGAGGTGTGCTCGGGAACGCTGACGGTACGACCGTCGATAGTGACGTTTACCATTGCTCGATCCTCCCTCCACGGAAAGCGCCGAAGCCAAAGTGATCACAGCGGAGGCACCGAGAGGCTTCCTGCTGCGCTTCCTCGTCGGTGAGCCCGTTCTCGATGTTCTGGAAATCCTTGATGCGCTGGTCCGAACGGCGCATGGTCGTCTCGCAGCGAGCGCAGGAGATCTTGCCCTTGAACTGGACCGTGGGAATCTCGACGTCAAGCTCGATCTTGTGGTCGAACCCAAGGTAGTGGTCGATGTTGGCAGCCGCGACCTTGCCGGCGTTGATGGCGCGGATGACCGTCGCGGGACCGGTCTGGCAGTCGCCGCCGCAGAAGACCCCGTCGAAGCCGGGCACGGAGCCGTCGGACTCGGTCACGATCTGGCCGCGCTTGGTTGCCATGCCGAGCTTCTCGAAGGGCTCGGAGTCGATGGCCTGGCCGATGGCGACGATGACGACGTCACCGTGGACGATCATCGTCTCGCCCTCAGCGTCTCGCGGAGCGGGACGACCACGCTTGAGCCCGCCGATGATCTGGCGATGGACGCGCACGCCCCTGAGCACGCCGCTCTCGCGAGTCTCGATCGAGATGGGCGCGGCGAGCTGCAGAATCTCGCAGCCCTCGGCCTGGGCGCCGACGATCTCCTCGTCCTGGGCGGTCATGTCATCGATACGCCTACGATAGATGACCGTGACACGGGAGGCGTGGCAGCGAATGGCGGAGCGGGCGACGTCCATGGCGACGTTGCCGCCGCCGATGACTGCCACCTTCTTGCCGGTGAAGTCGGGATAGATGCCATCGCCGATCTCGCGGAGCATCTCGACCGCCGAGTGGACGTCAGGATGGTCCTCACCGGGAAGGCCGAGCTTGCGGTCCTTGTGGGCGCCAATCGCCATGTAGACGGCGTCATAGTCCTTGCGGATCTGCTCAAGGTCCTCTCCTCCGACGGAGACGCCGGTCTTGACCTTGATGCCGCAGTCGAGAAGCCACTGGATCTCCTCGTCGAGGCGCTCACGAGGCAGACGGTAGGAGGGGATGCCGTAGCGGACCATGCCGCCGAGCTTCTCGCGCTGCTCGAAGATCGTGGGCTCGTGGCCCATGAGGGCGAGGTAGTACGCCGCGGAGAGACCGGCGGGACCTCCGCCGATGACGGCGACCTTCTTGCCGGTGGGCTTGGCCTTGTTGGGGGTGTAGTCGCTCTCCATGTGCTCGGTGGCATAGCGCTTGAGGCCACGGATGTTCATGGGGTCGTCGACCATGCCGCGGCGGCAGTGCATCTCGCAGGGATGCTCGCACACGAGGCCGCAGACCACGGGCAGCGGGTTGTCCTTGCGGATGAGACGGACGGCGTCGGTATAGCGGCCGGCCTCGATGAGCGCGATGTAGCCAGGGATGTCCACGCCCGCCGGGCAGCCGGCGACGCAGGGGACGAGCTGGCTCTGCGAGAAGCCGCAGGCGTGCTTCTGGATGTGGTGCTCGAAGTCATCGCGGAAGCCGCGAATGGCCGTGAGGGCCATCTCGCCCGCCTCATAGCCGATGGCGCAGTCTGCCGAGAGGTAGATCGAGCGCGCGGTCTTCTCGATGAGATCGAGCGTGTGCTCGTCGGCACGGTTCTCGAGCACGTCGTCGAGCAGGTCCTGGAGGTTCCTCAAACCCACTCGACAGGGAGTGCACTTGCCGCAGCTCTGCGTCGCACACATCGCGACGTAGGCGGCAGTGAACTCCACCGGGCACGGGGCGAGCGAGCTCACCGCGAGACGCTTGCCTAGCGCCTCGTGCAGGCCGTCCATGACGGCCTGAGCCTCGCTACGCTCCATCACGTGAAGCCTAGCCATTTGTCCTCTCCTTCTCGGGACGGCGGGGAGATGCCCCGTCGAAGCCACATGACCAAACACAATGTTAGGCAGAAAAACAAATCGTTCTCTCGCAGTTCTTGCACCGTTCGGTAAGCGTGGGCGTTCTGGCGGACATACGTGAACCCGACGGTGCATTTGCATGATAATGCCACACTCTTGGAATCAACGGTTTTGCTAACCACGACAAGTGTTGCCCGTTTCCGAGCTATCTCGCAATCGGCGTCGAGAGAGACGGACGACGCCCGCCCGAGAGGACAGACGCCATCCGCACCATGTGCCACATGTCTAGATGGTCGCCAGCGCCTGGTCGACGTCGGCGATGAGGTCATCGGTCCCCTCGAGACCGCAGGAGAGCCTCACCATGCTCGGACTGATGCCCGCCGCCATCAGCTCCTCGTCAGTCATCTGACGATGCGTCGATGATGCGGGATGCAGGCAGCACGTCCGAGCGTCGGCGACGTGCGTCTCGATGGCGGCGATCTTGAGAGCCGACATGAACTTCTCCGCGGCCGCTCGTCCTCCGGCGACCTCGAAGCTCACAACGCCGCAGCTGCCGTTGGGGAGGTACTTGCAGGCCAGCTCGTACGACTCGTCACCAGGCAGACTCGGGTAGCGGACGGTCGCGATCCTGGGGTTCGAGCTCAGATACTCGGCAAGTGCCATGCCGTTCTTGCAGTGCTGGGGCATGCGCACGTGAAGGCTCTCGAGGCCAAGGTTGAGGTAGAAGGCGTTCTGCGGACTCTGGATGGACCCGAAGTCGCGCATGAGCTGCGACGTCGCCTTGGTGATGAAGGCGCCCGCCTGACCGAACTTCTCGGCGTAGACGATGCCGTGATACGACTCGTCAGGGGTGGTGAGGCCGGGGAACTTCTCGGCATGGGTCATCCAGTCGAACTTTCCGGAGTCGACGATTGCTCCTCCCACGGCGACGCCGTGCCCGTCCATATACTTGGTGGTGGAGTGCGTCACGATGTCGGCACCCCACTCGATCGGCCGGCAGTTGACGGGCGTGGGGAAGGTGTTGTCGACGATGAGGGGCACGCCGTGCGCATGTGCGGCGGTGGCGAACTTATCGATGTCGAGGACCGTGAGCGCGGGGTTGGCGATGGTCTCGCCGAAGACGCACTTCGTGTTGGGACGGAAGGCGGCGTCGAGCTCCTCGGGAGTGCAGAAGGGCGAGACGAACGTGGTCTCGATGCCCATCTTGCGCAGCGTGTGGGCAAGGAGGTTGAACGTGCCGCCGTAGATGGTCGACGATGCCACCACGTGACCGCCCGACTCGCAGATGTTGAACACCGAGAAGAAGTTCGCCGCCTGGCCGGAGCTCGTGAGCATGCCCGCGGTGCCGCCCTCGAGCGAGGCGATCTTCGCCGCTACGGCATCGTTCGTCGGGTTCTGCAGACGCGTGTAGAAGTAGCCCGAGGCCTCGAGGTCGAAGAGCTGGCCCATGTGATCGGAGGTCTCGTACCTGAAGGTCGTCGACTGGACGATGGGCACCTGGCGCGGCTCACCGTCTCCCGGCCTGTATCCCGCCTGCACGCAACGCGTCTCGATGCTCTGATCCATGGTGACCTCTCCAGCTCCTCGAAGTAGTGATGGGGTGACCCCCGTCACGCTATACCATCTCTTCCGGCTTGAACACCTCGTCGAACCTCTCGGGCGTGAGGAAGCCGAGCGACACGCACGCGTCACGCAGGCTCGTCCCCTCGTCGAAGGCCTTGTGGGCGACCTTTGCCGCGTTCTCGTAGCCGATCGAGGGGTTGAGGCAGGTCACGAGCATGAGCGAGTCATGCAGGTTGTGGGCCATCCTCTCGCGGTTGGCCGTGATACCGCTCGCGCAGCGCTCGTCGAACGACCGGATCGAGTCGGCGAGCAGGCGAACGGACTGCAGGTAGTCATAGGCGATGACCGGCATGAAGACGTTGAGTTCGAAGTTGCCCTGGCTCGCCGCGAAGCCGATCGTGGCGTCGTTGCCCATGACCTGCACGGCCACCATCGTCACGGCCTCGCACTGCGTGGGGTTGACCTTGCCGGGCATGATCGAGCTGCCGGGCTCGTTCGCGGGGATGGTGATCTCGCCGAGCCCCAGCCGGGGTCCGCTCGCGAGCCAACGCACGTCATTGGCGATCTTCATCATGTTCGCGGCGAGCCCCTTCAGGGCGCCGTGGCTGAAGACCATGGCGTCCTTGCCCGTGAGCGCACGGAACTTGTTGGGATCGGAAACGAACGGCTCGTCCGTGAGCCGGGCTACCTCGCTGGCCACGAGCTCGGCGAAGCCGTCGGGCGCGTTGAGCCCCGTCCCCACTGCCGTGCCCCCCAGCGCGAGCCTGTGCAGGCCGACGAGACTCGCCAGGATCTCCTCGCGCGAGCCCTCGAGCAGGCCGCGCCAGCCTGACACCTCCTGCGAGAAGGCGATGGGCACCGCGTCCTGCAGGTGCGTGCGGCCACTCTTGACCACGCCGACGTTCTCCTCCTCGAGCCGGAGGAAGGTTGCGCGAAGCTGGTCGATCGCAGGCAGGAGGTCATGCGTGACGGTCGTGACGGCGGCGATGTGCATGGCCGTCGGAAAGGTGTCGTTCGACGACTGGCTCATGTTCACCGTGTCGTTGGGATGGAGGCGCCGCTCGCCCGCGATGGCGTTGCCGCGGTTGGCGATGACCTCGTTCACGTTCATGTTCGACTGCGTGCCAGAACCGGTCTGCCACACCACGAGGGGGAAGTTCTCGTCGAGGTCTCCGGCGAGGATCTCGTCCGCCACCTGGCCTATGAGCGCGGCGTCGTCGTCGGACAGACGTCCGAGCCGTGCGTTCGCGCGCGCCGCGGCCTTCTTGAGCACCGCGAAGGCACGAATGACCTCCCGCGGCATGCGCTCCGTCCCGATGGGGAAGTTCTCGTGGCTCCGCTCGGTCTGCGCCCCCCAGAGGGCATCCGCGGGCACGCGCATCTCTCCCATCGAGTCGTGCTCGATGCGATATTCCATGCAGATCTCCTAGTTCTTGGAGTCCTTGTCCTTCTTGGCCGTCTTGCCCTTGGCCGAGCGCGCCTCGCGGCGGCGAAGGCCGGACAGCGTGGCCGAGACGACCTCGGCCTGGTCGCGAGCGACGACCCCGAGGTCGGCGCGGACACCGCGGAACCGGGGGCTCTTCGAGAACTCGTTCGCGAGCTTCTGGTTGTCAGAGGCGATGCTGAGCGAGCCGAGCTCGTTCTGAATCTCGTCCATGAAGGCGCTCATCTGCGCGCGCTCGGGGCCGAGGACGACGCCGAGACGACTGGCGACGTAGTGGACCTCCTTGGCGTCACGCCGGGCGTTGGTCACCGCCTTGGCATCCGCGAGGTCGAGACCGAAGAGGTCCTCGTCGAGGGCGCTCATCTCCTCGTCAAAGCGCTGCTGGAAGTCGGCCTGGAAGAGGCCTGCGGCACGAACCGACTTGCGCCACTTGAAGGCGGGGAACGCCTCGCGCGCCTTCTTGAGCAAGCTCCTCGACTTCTTCTTCTTGTAGAGCGCGAGCACGGACTCGAGCTCGAGCTGGCGTTCGTTGGCACAGGCCATGGGGAGCAGACTGTTCTCGCCCAGCTCGCCCGTCTCGACGAGACCGTCGACCGTGTCGGAGAAGATGTCGACGGCACGCAGACGGTTCGTCGCGACCTGCATGCCCTTGAGGGCCTTCTCGGTGAGCTTGTTCTGCTTGCCGGACTGCCATGGGCGGAGGAACGCATAGACCGACCTCATGCGGCGGATGGCCTGACGCAGCTCGAGCAGGCGCACCTCCTCCTCGGGATTGGCGAGAAAGGCGTCCATCGCAGTGTCGAGCTTCTGCGCCACGTGCGCGACGGCAGCGTCGACCGTTTGGAGGGAATCCCAGCGAGAGGTGTCGGGGGCGTCCGCGGACCACAGGAGCGTGGCGTGATGCGTCGGGTCGCTGGGCATGTCGAGCGCCGCCACGGCTCCCTTGCCGAAGGGATGCGGCTCGCCGAGCAGACGCTCGACGAGACGATCCATGAAGGGCACGTGCCCCACGACGATGACGGTCGGCGCCTTGGCCGCGTCGAGCTCGGCGAGGAACGCGTCGAGGTTCTGGTCGTAGAGCGACTGGTGGGTCTCGATGTCGGAGATGCCCATGGCACGGGAGGCGATCTCGGCAGTCTGAAGGGCACGCACGGCAGGACTGCTCCAGACCTCGGCGCCCGTGGGATCGAGCTTGGAGAACACGGAGGGGTATGCCGCCGCGAGCGCATCCGAACCGGCGCGCGTGAGATTGCGGAGCGAGCCGTCCACGCCCTCGACCGCGGGCTCGGCGTCACCATGCCTCACGAGAACCAATGTCTTGACCATGCCAACCTCCCGAGGAACTGCTCATCCGTAGGCGATCATCCGCGTTGGAACACTAAGGATACCAGTACCAGACGCTAATCCACCGATCAGAACTCGAGTGGTTACTTTCGTTGAACGCCGCTGTACGCAAGACGAAACCACAAGCGGGCGCCCGCTCGCGAACAGCGGCACGGTGCCGAAAAAAGGGAGCCGTCCCTGCGGACGGCTCCCTGGTGGAACGCGAATCGATCGGACGAGCCTACTCGTCACGACGTCTGCGGTATCCCGCGAGCACCGTCGCAGCACCGATGATGGCGAGAATCCCCATGCCCGTGGCGGTAGAGTCTCCGGTGTCGGGAACCTTCGGCGTGACGGTGGGCACATGCGTGTTGGTCACCGTGATGCTCCCGGCCGACTCGCTCGTGTAGGCGACAGTGTAGCCGCTCACCGCGTCCTCGACCACCGAGTAGGTGACGGCAGTTCCATTGGAGTAGCTCGCGAGGCCCGAGAAGGTCGCGGTCCAGGAGTCGTCCGCGGAGAGCGTGACGCTCCTGCCCGTGTCGACGCCGTCGGCGTAGAGGTGCACGGTCACGCTCGCGGGGCGGATGCCGTCCTTGTCGTTCGAGTCGCTCCACGCCTTGGTCACGGTGATGTCGCCCGACGCGGGCACGTGCGTGTTGGTGAGGTCGAAGCCGCTCTTGGTCGCCTGGTAGCCGGTGACGGGCACCTCCTCGACGGAGTAGGAGACCACCTTTCCGGCGGAGTACTTCGGCAGGTCGGCGAAGTCGTAGGTCCAGTCGTTCTCCGCCGTGGCCTCGGCGGTCCTGATGACCGTGCCGTTCGCGAGCAGGCTCACGGTGACGGAGTCGGGGCGGATGCCGTCCTGGTCGTCGCCGTCGACCCAGGTCTTGGTCCCGGACACCTCGGTGACCTCGGGGGCATGCGTGTTGGTGAAGGAGAAGGACTTGCCGTCATCGGTCACAGAGTCCTTCGAGGAGGTCGCGTACCCGTCGACCTTGTCCTCCGTCACCGTGTAGTCGATGTGAGTGCCAGTGCTGTTCGCGGGGAGGTCATCCCACGCGTAGGACCACCCATCATCGGCCGTGACCGTCTGGGAGTCGATCTCAATCCCGTCCGCGAGGAGGTGGTAGGTGATGCTCGCGGGGCGGATGCCGTCCTGGTCGTCGGCGTCGTCCCAGGTCTTGGTCGCGGAGACCGACGTCGTGGCGGGCGCGTGCGTGTTGGTGACGGTGAAGCCTTCTGTGGCGTCGCCGCTGACGGCGGACGAGTAACCGTCGGGAGTCGACGTCTCCCGGACCGTGTACACGACGGTCTCGGTCTCATCGGCGTCGGAGCTCTTGGGCTTGTTGACGGGCAGCGACGTCCAGGTGTAGGTCCAGCCGTCATCCTCGGAGAGCTCGACGGGGTCACCGTAGGGGTCGTTGCCGGCGTAGAGCTGGACGGTGACGGAGTCGGGGCGAATGCCGTCCTGGTCGTTGCCGTCATTCCAGAGCTTCGTCACCGAGACCGAGGTCTCGCCCGGCGTGTACGAGTTGGTCACGTCGTAGCCGTCATAGGACGGCGTGTAGCCGACGACGGCGTCCTCAGTGAGCGTATACGTGATCTCGGTGCCTTGGCTGTACTTGGGGAGATTGTCGAACGAGTACTTCCAATCCTCGGCGGCATTCGTCGTGGTCTCGTGCGAGCTGCCGTCGGATCCCGTGAGCCTCACGGTGATCTCGCCCGGGCGCATGCCGTCCTGGTCGTTGGCATCGTCCCAGGTCTTGGTGCCGGAGACGCTGACGACCTCGGGCGTGTGGGTGTTCGTGACGGTGTAGCCGTCGACGCTGGAGGTGTAGCCGTCCGGCACGCTCGTCTCCGAGACGGTGTAGGTGATCAGCTCCCCTCCGGAGTACTTGGGGAGGTTGTCGAAGGAGTAGGCCCAGGTGTCGCCCGTGCCGGTCACGGTCTTGCTCGCCGTTGAGACGACCGCGTCCTCCCCGACGGTGCCCGTGAGCGTGATGACCACGGAGGTCGGGCGCTTCCCGTCCTGGTTGGAGCCGTCGTCCCAGACCTTGGTGCCAGAGACGCTCGTGGTCTCGGGGGTGTGGGCGTTGGTGACGGTGAGCCCGTCCGCGGAGTAGGAGGCAGCATAGCCGTCGGGCACGCTCGTCTCGACGAAGGAGTAGGTCACGGCCTCGCCGCCCTCGTAGGCGGGCAGGTCGGAGATCGTGTCGGTCCACTTGTTGTCTGCTTCGAGCGTGAGGGTCATGCCCTCCACGTCGACTGCCGCGGCGCCGCCCACGCTCTTCTGGAGCTGGAGCGTAACGGAGGCCGGACGAATTCCGTCCTGGTCGTCGTTGTCGTCCCAGACCTTGGCGGCCGTGGCGGACGTTACCTCGGGCGTGTGAATATTGGTGATGGTAACCAAGGTTCCATCGTCAACTGCAATTGAGGTGATGGACGCAGAGTAGCCTTCGATAGCGTCCTCGGTCACGCTATACGTGATCTTCGAGCCGCTCTCGTAGGCGGGCAGGTTGGTCCAGGTCACCGTGAGGTCATCACCGGTGGCGGTCGCACTGATGGTCTTTTCCTGGCCATCGACGACGGACGTCACTCCATCGACCGTCTTGGCGAGACGAAGCGTTACGTCCGCACGAATGCCGTCCTGGTTATCGGAGTCATCCCAGATCTTGGTGGCCGTGACGGACGTCGTCGCTGGCGTGTGGGAGTTGTCAATGCCGCCGCCGTCGGGCGCTGAAGCATTCCCCGTCGTATATCCGGTGGGGACGCTTGTCTCGCCAATCGAGTAGACAATGTCCCTCGTGGTCGTGACACCGCTCGCGCTCGTCGTGCTCGTTGTCTTGGGCAGGCTACTGAAGGTGACCGTGTAGGTGTTATCCCCGTTGTCAGTCACGTCCGGCGTCACGCCGGTGACCTCGACATCATCCGCTTTCAGGGTGACCATGCCAGCGAAGTCCTCGGCGGTCGGACGAATGCCGTCCTGATCGTCCGAGTCATCCCACGTTTTCGTGATGCTGACGTCGGTGGTCTCGTACGTGTTGGTGACGGTCACGGTGGGGTTGGTACCGCCCTGGATAATCGCGTCATCGTCATCCGAGGTCTGGTCGGAATACGAGAAGCCGTCGGGCATGGACGTCTCGCTGACGTCATAGGTGGTGCCCGCGGCAATTCCAGTGATGGTCGCCTTCCAGCCGATCTGCAACGTGATGGTATCGCCGCTGGTGATCGTGGCGGTCGCAGGAGTCACGTCACTCCCGTTCTCGTCGAGAACGGTGTAGGAGTACGTTCCCCCGAGCTCGCTGCCGTCTGCGTCGGTGAGTGTTACCACGAAGTCGAATGTCGAGCCCTCGGGGACTACCTCGCCTCCATCCGCCTCGACGGCCTTGGTGATGGAGAGAGAGCCCGTCTCCAGCGTATTCGTGAGGCTGGTGGTGCCAGGCGTCGAGCTCGCGGTCGTCGTTATGGTGCCGTACGCCCACTGCGCCCAGACCCTCTCGGCCGTGAAATCGATATGCACGCCCGTCTGGGCGTCCGCCGAGATGGTGACGCTCCCCTGCTTTCCGTTGACGTACGTCGCGGGATTCCCGGAGCTGTAAGTGGTGTTAGACGCGTCGAACGCGGAGAAGAAGGACCTAGCGATGGCGTTGACGACCGTCTTCTCTTCAGAGGTGAGGGGCTTCGAGGTCCAGATGAAGTAGTTGTTGCCCGTCGTGAGCTTCGCGATGGCCACGCCGACCCCATCGCTCTGGATGGAGAAGGTCGTGTCGCTGCACGTCGTCACCCTCGTGATGGCCGTGGCGTCAGTGCTCAGCTCGAAGTGGGTCGGAGTAACCGTAGTCGTCCCGGTATAGTTGGCCGGCTCGTCTTCGGTGGCACGGTACATGATCTCGCTGCCGTCCTCGTTGAACATCGGCAGGTTCTCAAAAGCGTATGACCAAGTATTGCTCTGAGGGTTATCTGTCGGCGCCTCGAGCGTCGCCGTGCCGTAGGTCTGCCAGTTCGTACCGCCATCAGTGGAGTACTCGAGGGTCACGTCGAGCTTGTCGGGGCGCACGCCCTGTGCGTTGTCGTCGTCATCCCAGGTCTTCGTCACCGTGTAGGACGTCGTGTACTCGAGGAACCCGGGGGCATAGGTGTTGGTGAAGGCAGCCGAGGCCTGCGCGTCGGCAGCGATTGTTCCGGTATCGCCCGAGACGCTGGTGGGCTTGTAACCGTCCGGGACGTCGTCCTCATAGACGACGTAGTTGGTGCCGGTCGGAATGTCCACGACGAGGATGCTCTGCGAGGCCGTGATGGCAACGGTGGCAGTACCGCCATCGATGTCGCCGCGAGAGGATACGTTGCCATTGGCGTCGTAGACGAGGTATTCGAGCGTCGTGTTGGCGGTGTCGGTGGAGACCGCGTTCCCCTCGGAGTCGGTGAGTCCGATGACGAAGGTGAACGTGTCGTCGGTGCTAGCGCCGTCACCGACGACGTTCTTGCTGACCTCGAGGCGACCCTTGAGGGTGTTGGTCGCCGCAAGGGTGGCCTTGCCGCCCGTCCAGACGGTGTTGCTGAGAAGGTCGACGAGGTCTGTGGTATCGGTCGTCGTCGTGCCGTTGATCATGGGCTGTACGGGCGTGACCGAGAGCTCATAGCTGGCGTCGGTCCCCGCTTCGGACACCGAGTACGCGTGCCCGGACTCGAGCACCCCGGTGGCGTCGGTACCGTAGTCGCCCGGCGTCACGACGATGCCCGGGGCGATGTAGACCGTGGCGGTCCAGTCGTTGCCCTCTTCGAGGGTCACGCGGCAAAAGTCCTCCCCGTCCTGGGTGACCTCGAGGGTGATCGAGCCGGGACGGTCGGCGGCGCTGTTGAGGTCATCCTTCCAGGCCTTTTCGACGGTGAGGGTCGTGGAGGCGAGGGCGATCGGGTCGGGGCTGTCGAAGGCGGAGGTGCCGGTCGCCTTCGTCGTGGTCGTCGTGCCGTTCGTGGTGACGGTCTTGACGGCGGTGTAGGCGACTTCCGCCCCGGTGTTGGTCTTGAGGCCGTAACCGGTGTCGGTCACGACGATCTGCGCCTGCTGGTCGGCACTGAGGTCGTCGAAACTCACGGTGCCGTTCTCGAGCTGCGCCACGAGGTCGTAGGCGTCCTGGCTCGGCCACACCACGAAGCTCACGGTGTAGGTGTAGCCGCCGAGGAGCGCACCGGGAGTGGAGGTTCCCGCCGCATTCTTGGTGGGGAGCGTCGAGGTATCCCAGGTGACGGTCCCTTCCGTGTTGGACGCGCCGGGGAAGGCGTCGCCGACCTTAAGCGTCAGGGTGTTGCCCACCGAGTCCGTGAGGGTCTTGGAACTCGAGGTCGCGCTGCCGTCGATCGTCGCGATCGTGCCATCATCGTTGAGCGTGACCACGGTCTTCTCGCCGCTGGCTGACGTGATCGTATAGGTGAAGTCGGAGGCCTTGCCGTCGACGGTGGTCGACTGGGTCATGCCGGTGAGGCCGTCGGTGATGGTGACGCCCTGGAAGGACGTTGCCGTGGTGATCGAGGTGAGGATCGAGGTGAGGGCGTTCTGGAGCGCGGTGGTGCTGCTCGCCCTGTAGTAGTTCGACACGACGCGGGTCCCAGTACCTGCGGACCATGCGTTGCCATTGGCGAAGTCAACGACGTCATCGAGGTAGTCGACCTCAGTGCCATAGGCATAGATGCCGTAGAGAGCCCTGTAGCCCTTGCCAGCGAGGGAGGTGCTCTGGCCTCCGTTACTCGTCGGACCAGTCACGGACCCTGCCGTACCCGTCACGAGCGCCCTAGCATAGGTGGAGGCCAGTCGGGCGTAGGTGGCGGAATTCTGAGTGCTGATGGTCGTTGAACCCATGCTCATCGTCGGTTGGCCGTCGGTAACGAAGATCACGTAGGTGGGGTCGCCGTCATTCGCAAGCGAGTAGGCCGCGCTGAGGGCGGCCTCCCAGTTAGTTCCATATGCCGTCGAAGAGTTCTCGAGGGACGAGTCGAACGAGCTGAGGCTCGTCGTCCATCCCTGGCTGACGGTAGCCGTGCTGTTGAAGGTGATGAGGGCCATCTGCACGGCATCGGGGTTGGCCGTGGAGTTCTTCCCCAGCAGGTTGGTTGCGATGCCCTCCGTCGCAGCGATGGCGTTCGAACGCCGCGTCCCGCCGCCGTCGACGCTGTTCCCCATGCTGCTTGATGTGTCAAAGATCACGAGGACGTTGATGTCGTTCGACTCCGTCGTCGAGGTGGCGGCGCCGGTCACGCTGAGACTCAGCGTGTATGTGCCGTCGCCGTTGTTCGTCAGGGTTTTCTCATGTGCCGGAGCTTCTGTCGACGTTTCGGCGAACGCCACGGAGGAATACCCGCAACAGATTCCCAAAACACAGGCAATTAGTACGAAAATTGATAGAAATTCCCCCAAGGCCCTAAAGCTGCGTTTCATCTCGCTACCCCCAACTCGCGAGACATCCAACCCCCCGGCCGATGCCCCACGTTCCTCCGAGAACCTCGGCGCCTGCCTCAACGTTCGGCGCTACATGTTCTCTGGCTACATTATTTTGAATGATACGCGATGTAGCACTATCAATGGGAGAAGAAGCCTTTGGCTTTATGCTCTTTTTTGCTGAATAATTTTTGAATGATGCTCGATTCTCAGTTCGTCCCACAGCGATCTCTCGAGTTCGTCACGCGAGAACACTCCTCGGGCACCTCTCCAAGACAGACTCGTCGGGAGCAGGACCTTCGACCCGAGCGCCTACACGCAGGAGGCGATCCACTGGATGAAGTTGGTGGTTCCGTCACCTGAACGCTCCACCATCCCGTTCTCCTGAGCCCACACGGTCGCGAAGTCGACGTTCTTGTCGCTCATGGCGAGTGCCAGCGCGAGGTTGACCTCGGTGGCAAGAGAGGTGTCGCTCTGGTAGATACCGATCCGGATTCTCCAGCTAGCCGCCACCCGAGAGGTGCCGTATCCAACATAGCTGTCGAGAAGGAAGTACAGGGGGTTATACATGTTCACCCTCGTGGGCATCGAAACACCGAGGTCGTCGGTGGTAGCGAGGTCGGACGAGTAGTCCCGCGCATAGTCTGCCGAGAAGTCAGGGCGGGAGGTGTACTCCTTCTTGTGGTCAGAGAGAAGCTGGGACATGGTCTTGTCAAAGTGGCGCGCGCTGGACGAGGAGTCGCAGAAGAGCTGGTTCTCCGCCTGGCTCCTGTCAAGAGCGTCGAAGGCGCCGACGTCCTTGCTGGCAGGCCTGCAGCGGCGCACGAACGCACCGATGCTCGTGATGGTGGCGGTGTTGGTCGTCGCGTCATAGCTGACCCATCGCTCTTCGTCATTGAGAGAGGCGACGTAGTCCGCCGCAGTCTCGAACGTGACGCTCCCCGCCGTGCCGCCGTGACTTGACGAAGCCGCAGCCGACGACTCCCCTGCTCGCGACGTTCGCTTCGAGTCGCCAACGGCGACGGGACTCGTCGTATAGGGGAAGGTGGTGTCTGCGAGAAAGTCGTTGAGCGAACCCTCGATCACCGACTGCAGATGATCGTAGTAGGAGCCCGACGTGTAGTCGCCGTCCCCTCCCTCGCAGAGGTTGAGCGCTTCGCCGTCGGCAGTAAGACCTATCGAGTTGACATACGAGACGAACGCATCCGAGAGATCGTCCGAGAGGAGCTTCGTAAAGGTGCCGTCAGCCCTCGTGCCCTCCGAAGAATACTGTCCCATCATCCACTTGTACGCCTCGTCGGCCTCGTCGAGCGCGGTGTCCGGACACCAGCACATGGCACCCGCAATGGAGTCGGAGATTGACTCGCCGTCGTCATTCGAGAAGATCGCACCGATGGACTCGAGATAGGCCGAGTAGAGCGCGGAGTCACCCGTCGCCCCGACGAGTGCCGACAGCGCGCCGGCACCCGAGCAGCCGAAGGTGAAGACGCGGTCCTTGTCGCCAGGCACCTCGTGCGCGTTGTAGCGAAGGCAGCGAATCACCGCCTTGAGGTCGACCACGTCCCAGGGCGCACCACCGGGAAAGCTCGTCCCGTCGTCATTCTCGCCCCCCTGACGTCCTCGTAATCCAGGAAGAACGTAGACGAGACCTGCGCCGAGGTAGCTGACGAAGTCTTCCGGAAGGTAGGCTGAGGGTGCCTCCTGGGCGGAGTAGTCATCGATGCCCGCGGAGAGGACGATTGGGGCAGTCGCGGCCGTATAGTCACCGACGGCACCAGTGTCGCTGATGCCGCAGGTGAAGGTCCCGTCACCGTTGTCGGACGCCTCGAAGTAGGCACCTGGCACGAAGACGCCCATCGACTCGTAGGCATTCGCCGCGGGCTTCGCGCAGAAGCGCACCCCAAGCTGATAGAAGACGTCGTTCTCGGCATCGTGCGACCATGCCGAGGCATCTATTCTCAGGTCTGAGATGTCGGCCGGATTCTTGCCGAGGGCACCAGAGGATGAGGACGAGCCAGACTCCTCAGAGGAGTACTCGTCTCCCGTTGACTCAACGCGAGCCGCAACGCAACCCGCAAGCCCGAGCGAGGCAAGCGACGCCGCGACGAAAACCCTCCTGGTAGCGTCCACCGGCCGACCTCCTCTCTTGACGCTGAGACGAGACTAGACAAGAAAGCTGAAAGTGGCCTATGTGTCTGACGCCAGAAGGTGCTTCAACGCAATCATGGCGGAAAGCTGGGTGACTGCTGAAATGCCTGGCTCACAAGGGGAACGCCCTCCGGCAGAATTCGGGCGTGCGTTCGCGAGAGGGACGCTTGCGCTAGTATGTGAGGGCATGAACGAAAAGGTGCGAAACATATTCCGATCCGCCCTCTCGCTTGTCCTCGTCGCAGCACTCGCGCTGGGGATGGCCGCCTGTTCTTCCAGCGCCTCGCAGACGGGCGGCGGTTCCTCGTCGGACGCTTCAGCCTCGGGAGTCGTCGAGGACGGCACCTATACGAGCAAGGACGAGGTCGCCCTCTACATCCACACCTACGGGCATCTCCCCTCGAACTTCATCTCGAAGACCAAGGCCAAGGAGGCCGGATGGCTGTCCTCCGAGGGCAACCTCGACGAAGTCTGCCCTGGCAAGAGCATCGGCGGCAGCACCTTCTACAACGATGACGGACTTCTCCCCGATGCGGACGGGCGCTCCTGGAAGGAATGCGACATCAACTACACGGGTGGCTTCCGCGGCTCGGAACGCATCGTCTTCTCCAACGACGGACTCATCTATTACACGAACGACCACTACCAGACGTTCGAGCAGCTCTACTAGCGCCACCGTGAGGGGAGCGTCACATGCGCGAGGTCACCGTCATTCAGAGGCACTGCGAAGGTTCCGAACAGGTCCAGGAGCTCCTAGCCAGCTGCCTCGACTTCCCCGCCTACTACGGCGGCAACTTCGCCGCGCTCGATGACTGCCTCGGGGACATCGACGAGCCGACGCGCATCGTCATCGATCGCCGACGTGTGACCAATCACGACCAGGACGCCTGGTTTGACAGGCTCTGCACCGTCATCGCACGCGCCTCGCAGGAGAACGAGCTTCTCGACATGGTGATCAGGTACAAGTAGCCGCTTCGAGCGCACGCGCCATCAGAAGTCGGCGTTGCCCACGGTCCTGGGGTGCGGAAGCACGTCGCGGATGTTGTCGATTCCCGTGAGGTACATGACGAGCCGCTCGAAGCCCAGACCGAACCCGGCGTGGTGGCAGCCGCCGTACTTGCGCAGGTCGAGGTAGTACCGATACTGCTCGGGGTCCATCCCGAGCTCCTTGATGCGCCGCTCGAGCACGTCGAGGCGCTCCTCGCGCTGCGAGCCGCCGATGATCTCGCCGATGCCCGGGACGAGGCAGTCCGCCGCGGCGACCGTCGTCCCGTCGTCGTTGAGACGCATGTAGAAGGCCTTGATCTTGGCCGGATAGTCCATAACGAACGTCGGCGCCTTGAAGTGCTCCTCGGTGAGGAAGCGCTCGTGCTCGGTCTGGAGATCGACGCCCCATCTCACGGGATACTCGAACTCGCGACCGGCGGCCTGCGCCTCCTCGAGGATCTTGACCGCGTCCGTGTAGCTCACGCGCGCGAAGTCGGACGACGCCACGTGCTCGAGCCTCGCGAGCAGGCCCTTGTCCACGAACTTGTCGAGCATCGCGAGCTCGTCCGGGCAGTTGTCCATGACCGAGCGAATCACGTACTTGAGCATGGCCTCCGCCACGTCCATGTCGTCATGGAGATCGCAGAAGGCCATCTCGGGCTCGACCATCCAGAACTCTGCCGCGTGACGACGCGTGTTGGAGTTCTCGGCGCGGAACGTCGGGCCGAAGGTGTAGACGTCGCCGAAGCTCAGGGCGAAGTTCTCTGCCTGGAGCTGGCCGGACACGGTGAGGTTCGCCGCATGACCGAAGAAGTCCTGCGAGTAGTCGACGGTGCCGTCGGGATTCTTGGGCACGTTGGCCAGGTCGAGCGTGGTCACGCGAAACATCTCGCCAGCGCCCTCGGCATCCGAGGTCGTGATAATCGGCGTGTTCACGTACACGAAGCCACGCTCCTGGAAGAAGCGGTGGATGGCGAAGGCGGCGACGCTGCGCACCCGGAAGACCGCACGGAAGAGGTTGGTGCGACTGCGCAGGTGCTGCTGGGTGCGGAGGAACTCCCTCGTGGCGTGCTTCTTCTGCATGGGATAGTCGGGCGCCGAGGTGCCCTCCACCACGATCGTGTCCGCGCGGAGTTCGAAGGGCTGCGGACGGTCGGGCGTGAGCTCGAGCGTGCCGGTGCAGATGAGAGCGGAGCCCACGCCGATGGCGGCTATCTCGTCGTAGTTGGCGAGGCCGTCATGGCTCATGACCACCTGGAGGTCCTTGAAGCAGCTGCCGTCGTTGAGGGTGACGAAGCCGAAGTTCTTCATGTCGCGCACGGAGCGGACCCATCCGGCAACCGTGATGCTCGTGTCGGTGGGCTCGTCGGCATAGAGGGAAGCGATGGTGGTGCGGTCCATGGGGACCCCTCTCGAACGGATGTGTGCGGGCCGCCCAGCGGCCCCTCGTTAACCCGTCAACAGTACCGCAAATCGGCTGCACCGTCGCGATGAGGGGCAGGAGCGGCGGGCGCGCGGGCGCCATGGACGTCGCCGCTTCCAGAACCCGATTCGTCGCTTCGCCGCAAGGTGGCGGGGTTCAGCTTTCGTCATGGTATGTTTTGCTTGCGTGATTGGCTCCAGGACCGATTATGCGCCCCGAACACGACGCATAAGCAGGTTGACACCACACGTGCCGCAGAGTCTCGAGTGGAAGAGGTGCACCATGGCAGTGCTGGACCGTATCAGTGACATCCTCAAGGCAAACATCAACGACATGATCGACAAGGCCGAAGACCCGGAGAAGATGGTCAAACAGCTCATCATCGACATGGAAGACCAGGTCGACAAGGCCACCCAGGCGCTCGGCCAGGCCATGGGCTCGCAGAAGGTCGCCGCCAAGGAGCTCGCGGACGCCAAGGCCGTCTCCGCCGACTGGAACGACAAGGCCAAGCTCGCCCTCAAGGCGGGCAACGAGGACCTCGCTCGCAAGGCACTCGACGCGAAGGTCGGCGTCGACGGGCAGATCGAACAGCTCCAGAAGTCCTATGACAGCATCACCGAGCAGGTCAACAAGCTCAAGGACCAGGTCACCGGCCTCAAGATGAAGCTCGACGAGGCTCGTGCCCGCCAGAACGTCCTCATCGCCCGCGCCAGGATGGCCGACGCCCAGACCGACGTCGCCCAGGCCATCTCCTCCACCAACGTCGACTCCGCCTTCGCGAAGCTCGACCGCATGGAGCGCAAGATCACTGAGAAGGAAGCCACCGCGCAGGCCTACACCGAGGTCAACGGGAATGCCACTGGCACGAGCGACGAGTTCGCCGACCTGTCTCACAAGGCGGCCGTCGACGACCAGCTCGCCGCGCTCAAGTCCGAGCTCGGTCTGTAAGGTCGGCGGTGCCCTCTGGCACCGCGCGGGAGGGGCGTTGAATGAGGGACGCGAATGGATGAGATCATTCTCCTGGTCATTGCTGCCGTTGCGCTCTACGTCATCTACTGGATCCTGAAGGGCTCCCGGGAGCCCTCAGGGTCTGGTACGTCCGTGACGAACAGTGCTCGACCAGGCGGCGCGAAGGGCGGGCCGTCTCCGTCCAGGAGCCAGATGGTCCAGGACATCAAGGCGACGAAGACCTCCCGCGTCCTGGACCAGGTTGACATTCTCAACGAGCTCGGCAAGACGACTCAGGGCTTTCGTCAGTACTGCGAGCTCGTGGGAACGTCCGAGGCCTCGAGCGGCGTCATCGCTCCCTACAGCAAGCGCGAGGTCGCCTACTACCACATCCGCTGCTACCGCATCGACCACCGAGACGGCAGGGACGTCGAGACGATCGTCGCGGAGGAGCACTCCATCGACCCGTTCTACTTTACCGACCCCTCCTGCGACACGCGCGTGTACGTCGACCTCGAGTCATTCGGCGACAACGTGATCCTCGTCAACTCGACGAACCACATCGAGGGTCCCAACTCCGACTTCGCCAAGGCCGTGGGCAACCACAGCACGACGTCGAAGTCTGGCAGTGGCGCTACGTACGCCATTATGGGCAGGCTTCGCACCAGACTCGGAGGGTTTGCGCGCGAGGCGCATGACGCCGTCGATCGGGCGCTTCTTCCTGGTGGCGTGCCTGCCGTCGGCATTCCTATGCTCGTCGGGACGGCAGCGACTGACGGAACCGTTGGCTCGAACATACTTTTCGCCGGCCCAGGCGGCCACGGCCCTGGCGGACCAGGAGGTCCTGGCCGGATGGGCGGCTTCGGCGGAATGGGCGGTCCAGGTGGCCCCGGTGGCTTCGGTGGCAGGGGCGGCATGGGCATGCCTCCGGGAATGGGAGACTTTCTCGGCGGCGCCCGCGGCGGTTGGGTCGCGGGGGGCGGCATGGGCATGCCCCGCGGTGGCTACGGCAGGGGCGCCGGCGACCAGATGCTCGACATCGGCCTCGGCATGCTTCTCGGCTCGCTTGCCGCATCCGGGAACACCACGACGAACACGACGTCGGGATCGAACGACGAGTTCCGCGGCTATCGCCTGGTCGAGGACGTCGTTCCTCTCAACAGCCCGACCTACTGCATCGGCGAGATCTACTACCACGGCACGGACGTCTACATGGGCCACTCCCTCGCCGAGGACTACCCCACCTCCTACTTCGCGACCAAGCCCGAGGCAGACGTCGTCTCCTCGCTCGGCGCGTAGCCAGGAGACCCGCATGACCGACTACGTCCTCCTCGCCAAACAGGTGACGTCGCTCGTCGAGGAGGACGCGGGCTGGGTGGCACTTCTCGCCAACGCGTCCTCCCTCGTCATGGACGCCCTGCCCGACCTCAACTGGGCGGGGTTCTATCTCGCGCGCGACGACGTGGACGGCTCGCGCGAACTCGTCCTCGGCCCGTTCCAGGGACACCTCGCCTGCACGAGGATTCCCTTCGACCGCGGCGTCTGCGGTACGGCGGCTGCCTCTGGCGAGACGGTCGTCGTGGCTGACGTGCATGCCTTTCCCGGCCACATCGCCTGCGACTCCGCCAGCGCGTCCGAGATCGTGGTCCCCCTCGTGAGCCGCGGTCATGCGATTGCCGTGCTCGACGTCGACTCCCCCACCCCGGCGCGCTTCTCGCCGGACGACCGAGAGGGACTCGAGCGACTGGCTTCCCTCCTTGCGGACGCACTCGACGGAGTCGTTCTCGGATAGAATCCTGTATGAGGGTACGGGCGACGGGAAGGCTGGCAATGGAAGACTACAAGCGCGACTTCATCACGTTCATGGTTCAGAGCGACGTCCTCAAGTTCGGCGATTTCACGCTCAAGAGCGGTCGGAGGTCCCCGTTCTTCATGAACGCCGGCGCCTACGTGACGGGCGACCAGCTGCACCGTCTGGGGCTCTTCTACGCACGCGCGATCCACGACAGCTTCGGTCTCGACTTCGACGTAGTCTTCGGACCCGCGTACAAGGGCATTCCTCTTTCCGTCATCACCTGCATCGGCCTCCACGAGCTCTACGGCAAGGAGGCCCGCTACTGCGCCGACCGCAAGGAGGCCAAGGACCACGGTGCCGACAAGGGCAACCTGCTCGGTGCCTCCCTCTCCGACGGTGACCGGGTCGTCATCGTCGAGGACGTAACCACCTCCGGCAAGTCCATCGAGGAGACCTACCCCAAGCTCAAGGAAGCCGCGGACGTCGACGTCGTCGGCCTCATGGTCTCCCTCAACCGCATGGAGGTCGGCAAGGGCGGCGTGAAGGCGGCCATCGACGAGATCTCGGACCGCTACGGCTTCCCCACCGCCTCGATCGTCACCATGGCCGAGGTCGTCGACGCCCTGTACGGCCATGAGGTCGACGGACGCGTCGTCATCGACGACGCCACCAAGGCGGCGCTCGACCGCTACTACGCGCAGTACGGCGTGGAGTAGGCGTCCCGAGCTAGCAACGCGGCAGGCCCTTTCTGCAATCCGTTCGCAATCGTCCGTTTGCGAACACGACGCGGATATGTTCTTTTCGCTTGCTATACTTGCCGTAGACCAAATCGAATACCTCGGGTGACGGGATCGGGAGAGATCGCGGCATGGCCGCGAAGCCGAAGGGGAGGCAAGAACTCTCAGGCAAAAGGACCGATTCTCGACGAGACCTTGGAAAGGCGCAAGCCACCGAAGAAGCAATCCGCCACAGCGGAGAATCTTTCAGGTTAAGGACAAGGGCACAGGTGCATGAAGTTCACGCAGCGTGCCGCCTGTCCTTTTTTTGTGCGCGCAGGAAGGGTCGAGCATGGAGAGAAAAACCCCACTCTATGAGGTACACGTATCCGAGGGAGGCAAGATGGTCCCGTTTGCGGGCTACCTGCTTCCCGTTCAGTATCCCACCGGCATCCTCGCGGAGCACGAGGCCGTGCGCACCCAGGCGGGACTCTTTGACGTCTCGCACATGGGCGAGGTCATGTTCACCGGCCCCACGGCGCTCGCGAGCGTCAACCACCTCATCACGAACGACTACTCGACGCTCACAACGGGCCGCATGCGCTACGGCATCCTCTGCAACGACCACGGCGGCTGCATCGACGACCTCATCGTCTACAAGTTCGGCGACGAGGAGTACTACGTCGTGGTCAACGCCGCCAACCGCGAGAAGGACTTCGCGCACATGGCTGCCAACGCCCTGCCCGGCACCACGGTCGAGGACATCTCCGACAACATCGCCCAGCTCGCGCTCCAGGGTCCGCGATCGAGAGACGTCCTCGCCAGGATCGCCGACCCCGGAGAGCTCCCGGAGAAGTACTACTCCTTCAGGCGGCACGTGAGCGTGGCCGGCATGGACTGCCTCGTCTCCCAGTCCGGCTACACGGGAGAGTTCGGCTACGAGATCTACACCGCCCCCGAGAACGCGACCCTGCTCTGGCAGGCCATCCGAGGGGCGGGCGAGGAGTTCGGTCTTCTCCCCTGCGGCCTGGGCGCCCGCGACACGCTGCGTCTTGAGGCGTCGATGCCGCTCTACGGCCATGAGATGGACGACCAGGTCACACCCCTCGAGGCCAACCTCGGCTTCGGGGTCAGGCTCGGCAAGGAGGAGTTCATCGGACGCGACGCTCTCCTCGCCGCAGGTGAGCCCAAGCGCATCCGCGTGGGCCTCGTCGCCACGGGCCGCGGCATCATCCGCGAGCACCAGGACGTGTACGTCGGTGACGAGCACGTCGGCACCACGACGTCGGGCACCTTCGCCCCGCACCTCAAGAGGGCCGTCGCGATGGCCCTCGTCGACGTCGCGCACTCCGAGGTGGGGACCGAGGTCGAGGTCAACGTCCGCGGCTCCCGCATCCCCGCACGCATCGTTCCCATGCCCTTCTACAAGCACGCATAGCTCATCCCGGAAGCCCCATCCAAGAGAGAGGTACCACCATGGCCAACGTTCCCGAGAACCTCACGTACGCAAAGTCCCACGAGTGGGTGTCCGAGCAGGACGGCACGTACACGATCGGCCTCACCGACTACGCCCAGGACGCCCTCGGCGACCTCGTCTTCATCAACCTGCCCCAGGAGGGCGACGAGGTGAAGGCGGGCGAGGCCTTCTGCGACGTCGAGTCGGTCAAGGCCGTCTCCGACGTGTTCTCCCCCGTCACCGGAACCGTCATCGAGGTCAACGAAGACCTGGCAGACGCCCCCGAGAGCATCAACGAGAACCCCTACGACGCCTGGATCGCCCGCGTCGGGGACGTCACGGCGACCGAGGAGCTTCTCGACGCGGCCGCCTACGCCGAGTTCTGCGAGAACCAGGAGTAGCCCATGGGCAGCTACGTCCCGAACACCGAGGCACAGCGCGAGGAGATGCTCGCGACCTGCGGGCTCTCCTCCGTTGACGACCTCTATGCCATCGTTCCCCCCGAGGCGCGCATCACGGGCCTCGAGCTGCCCGCCGGTCTCTCCGAGATGGAGGTCCGCGCGCAGATGCAGGCGCTCGCGGACGAGAACCGGCGCTTCTCGAGCGTCTTCCGAGGTGCCGGCGCGTATCGTCACTACATCCCGACCATCGTGACCTCCGTCACCTCGAAGGAGGAGTTCGTCACCACGTACACCCCCTACCAGGCCGAGATCAGCCAAGGCGTCCTCCAGTCCATCTTCGAGTACCAGACGCAGATCTGCGAGCTCACGGGCATGGACGTCTCCAACGCGTCCGTCTACGACGGGGCGACCGCTGCCGCCGAGGCGGTGCTCATGTGCCTGGACCGCAAGCGCACGGGCGTCGTCATGTCCGGAACGACGAACCCGCAGGTCATCACTGTGGTCAAGACCTACTGCGAGAGCCGTGGCGTTCCCGTGAGCGTCGTGGCGCCGAAGCCGGACCTCTCCACCGACCTCGATGCGCTCTCTTCCGCCATGGGAGAGGGCACCGCCGCCGTCTACGTGCAGAGCCCCAACTTCTACGGCGTGATCGAGGACATTGACGCCGTGGTGGCTGCCGCGCACGACCACGGCGCCAAGGCGGTCATGGGCTTCAATCCCATCGCGCTCGGGCTTCTCCGCACGCCGGGCGAGACGGGCGTGGACATCGCCGTGGGCGAGGGACAGCCCCTCGGCCTTCCCCTCTCGTTTGGCGGCCCGTATCTCGGCATCATGTGCGCGCGTCACGAGCTCATGCGAAAGCTGCCCGGCCGCATCGTGGGCGAGACCGCCGACGCCCGCGGCAGCCGCTGCTACGTACTCACGCTCCAGGCTCGCGAGCAGCACATCCGTCGCGAGAAGGCCTCGTCCAACATCTGCTCCAACGAGGCGCTCTGCGCCATGAGGGCGTCGGTCTACCTCGCGGCCATGGGCCCCGCGGGCATCCGACAGGTGGCCGAGTCCAGCGCCGCGCACGCGCACTACCTCGCCGACCGGCTCCGCGCCGTGCCGGGCTTCTCGCTTCGGAGCGCGCGTCCCTACTTCCACGAGTTCCTGACCGACTGCCCCGGTGACGCGGACGAGCTCGTCTCCGCCCTCGCAAAGCGAGGCATCCTCGCGGGGCTTCCCGTGGACGGCGGGATCCTCTGGTGCTGCACCGAGATGAACACGCGGGACCAGATCGACACGCTGGTCGCCGCCGTGAGGGAGGTGACCGCGCGATGAAGCTCCTCTTTGAGCGCAGCGTGCCCGGCCGCAGGGCGGCCCTCGTGCCCGAGCTCGACGTCCCCGCCGCGGCATTTGACGAGTCGCTGCTCCGGGAGAGGGCCCCGCGTCTCCCCGAGCTCTCCGAGGTCGACCTCAGCCGCCACTACAGCGAGCTCGCCAAGCAGACGCACGGCGTGAACGACGGCTTCTACCCGCTCGGCTCCTGCACCATGAAGTACAACCCGCAGGTCAACGAGGAGATCGCGGCGGTGCCCGGCTTCGCCGACATCCACCCGCTCCAGCCCGTCGAGACGGTCCAGGGCTGCCTTGCCGTCATGTGGGAGGTCCAGCAGGACCTCCAGGAGATCCTCGGCATGGATGCCATGACGCTGCAGCCGGCGGCGGGTGCCCACGGCGAGTACACGGGCCTTCTCCTCATCAGGCACTACCTGAAAGAGCATGGCGAGACGGACCGCACGAAGATCATCGTCCCCGATACGGCGCACGGCACCAACCCCGCGTCGGCGGTCATGGCAGGCTTCACCGTGGTCTCGGTCGCCTCCAACGACCAGGGCGGCGTCGACCTCGACGCGCTGCGCGCGGCCGTCGGTCCCGACACGGCCGGCCTCATGCTCACCAACCCCAACACGCTCGGCCTCTTTGACCCCAACATCGTCGAGATCTGTCGCATCGTCCACGAGGCGGGCGGCCTGTGCTACTACGACGGCGCCAACCTCAACGCCATCATGGGCCACGCACGCCCCGGCGACATGGGCTTCGACTGCACGCACGTGAACCTGCACAAGACCTTCTCCACGCCGCATGGCGGCGGCGGTCCCGGCTCCGGTCCCGTGGGCTGCAGGGACTTCCTCGCGAAGTACCTTCCCGGGCCCACCGTGGTCCGCGACGGCGACGGCTACGCGTTCGCGCAGCCCGAGGCCTCCATGGGCAAGGTTCGTGGGTTCTACGGAAACTTCCTCGTCGTCGTCCGCGCCCTCGCCTACCTCAAGACGCTCGGCGCGGAAGGCCTCTCCGAGGCGTCGGCCAACGCCGTCCTCAATGCCACCTACGTGCTGCGGCGTCTCGAGGACCACTACGCCGTCCCCTATGGCGACTCCTGCATGCACGAGTTCGTGATCGACGTCGGACCGCTCAAGGAGGAGACGGGCGTCTCGGCCATGGACGTGGCCAAGCGACTCCTCGACTTCGGCATCCATCCGCCCACCATGTACTTCCCGCTCATCGTCCACGAGGCGCTCATGGTCGAGCCCACGGAGACCGAGGGCACAGAGACGCTCGACGCCTTCGTCGACGCCATGCTGCGCATCCTGGACGAGGCCCACGAGGACGGGGAGAGACTGCACGGCGCTCCCTTCGACTGCGCGATCGGCCGTCCCGACGAGGTCGCCGCCGCACGCCACCCCAAGCTTCGCTACGAGTTCGCGGACGGGCAGGAAGCGCGGTGATCGAGCGCATCTCGGTCATCGACGCCGACGGCACCGACCCCTACCGCAACATCGCCCTCGAGGAGTGCCTGCTTCACGACGTCAGACCGGGTCAGTGCATCCTCTACCTGTGGCAGAACCAGAGGACCGTCGTCCTCGGGCGAAACCAGAACGCACTCGACGAGTGCGACGTGACGGCCTTGGAGAGAGACGGCGGGCACCTCGCCCGTCGCCTCTCCGGCGGCGGCGCCGTCTACCATGACCTGGGGAATCTCAACTTCACCTTCCTCGTCCCCACCGCCGACTACGACCAGCGGGCGCAGACCGAGACGATCCTCGGGGCGGTGCGCTCGATGGGCGTGGACGCCGTGCGCACCGGTCGTAACGACCTCGTGGTTGACGGCAGGAAGTTCTCCGGTCACGCCTACTACCACACGGGCGACAAGAGCTACCACCATGGCACGCTCATGGTGGACGTGGACCCAGAGCCGCTCGCGCGCTACCTGCACGTCTCCCCTCTCAAGCTGGGGAGCAAGGGCGTGAGCTCCGTGCGCTCGCGCGTGTGCAACCTCGTCGACCTCGTGCCCGGCCTCACGGTGGAGCGGCTTGCCGCCGCCCTGCGCGAGGCATTCGAGGAGACTCATGGAATGCGGGCGGACCGGCTGCAGGTGGCTGACGTTGACACGGACAGGCTGGACGCCGCCGCGAGGCGATTCTCGTCTCGCGAGTGGCTCTATCGGGACGCCGAGCCCTTAGGCGTCTCCCGCGAGGCGCGCTTCTCCTGGGGGACGGTGCGGCTCGAGCTCTCCGAGAGAGACGGCGTCATCGCACGTGCCGCGCTCTGGTCGGACGGACTCGACGCCGACGAGCTCGAGACCGCCCCGCAGGTGCTTGCGGGCGTACCGCTCGACATGACACGAATCACGAATGCGCTATTGGCGGGAGCAGGTCTTTCTCGCCCGATGGCGGAGGACCTCGCACGTCTGGCACTACGAGGAGAGGGAGACGACCATGCGGACTGACATCGCGATCGTGGGCGGAGGACCCGGCGGGTACACAGCGGCACACGAGGCTACCCTGCGGGGACGCTCCGTCGTGCTCTTCGAGGCCGCCCTCATCGGAGGGACCTGCCTCAACCGCGGCTGCATCCCCACGAAGGCGCTCATCCACGCCGCCGAGACCTACGCCGCGGCACGCGGGGCCGACTCGCTCGGCGTGAGCTGCACCGGAGTCTCCTATGACATGCGCGCCATGCACGAGCGCGCGGACGCCGTCATGGCGACGCTTCGCGAGGGCATCGAGAAGCTCATGCACACGGACGGCGTGCGGGTCGTCCACGGGACGGCCCAGGTCGGAGCAGGAGGCGTCGTCACCTGTGCAGGCGAGACCTTCGAGGCGGACGACGTCATCATCGCCACCGGCGCTCGCCCCAACCGCCTCCCCATCCCCGGCGCCGATCTCGCGGGCGTCTGCACGAGCGACGACCTGCTCGAGGGCGACGGAGTCGATCTGCGCTCCCTCGTGATCGTGGGCGGCGGGGTCATCGGCATCGAGTGCGCGCAGATCTACGCGTCCCTGGGCTGCGAGGTCACGATTCTCGAGGCCATGGAACGCATCCTGCCGCCGATGGATCGTGAGATCTCGCAGCGCGTCGCCATGCTCATGAAGAGGCGCGGCGTGACCATCGAGACCAAGGCACGCGTCCAGTCGATCGCGGGCGAGAAGGGCTCCATGGTCGTGACCTACGAGGACAAGCGCGGTGCGGTCCACGAGGCCAAGGGCGACGTCGTCCTCATGGCGACCGGACGCCGCCCCATGACGGAGGGTCTCTTCGCGCCTGGAGCCGAGCCCGAGCTCGAGCGCGGCGCCGTGGTGACCGATGCCGCGGGACGGACGAGCGTCCCTCATCTCTACGCCATCGGCGACGTCCGCGCCCACACCATCCAGCTCGCACACGTGGCGAGCGCGCAGGCGCGAAACGTGGTCGCGACCATCTGCGGCAAGGAGCCGCCCGTGGACGAGTCCGTGGTGCCGAGCTGCGTCTACACCTCCCCCGAGGTGGCCTCCGTCGGCATGACCGCCGACGAGGCGAAGGCGGCGGGCATTGCGGTGCGTTGCACCAAGCAGCTCACGGGCGCCAATGGCAGAAGCCTCGTGGATGAGAGCGAGGCGGGCTACGTCAAGCTCTTCTGTGACGAGGCGACCGGTCGGGTGCTGGGAGCCCAGCTCGTCTGCCCGCGTGCGACCGACCTCGTGGCCGAGGTCGCGCTGGCCATCCACCTCGGCGCCACGGCGGCAGACGTCGCGGCGACGATCCATCCCCACCCCACCGTCTCCGAGATGATCATGGAGGCGGCACGGTAGGAGAGACCTGTCCGGGCGGCCAAAGGGCTTCTCGCCACCCATCCTCGAACGAAAACAAGAATGCGCCCCGCACAAGGGGAGAGTGCGGGGCGCGGAACGACATCCAAGGCGAAGATTCGGGAGAGCACTCGGATGCGGTTTCCGAGTGATGTCCCTAGACCGTCTCGGGCTTCAGGATGGGGCTGACCTTGTACGTGGCCGTGCGGTCATCGTCGATGACTCCCGACCAGTTCAGGCCGAACGCGAAGTCATAGGAGTTCTTCTCGCTGTCAACATAGGGGTCCATGTCGCGCGGAGTGTCCTCCGCCTGGGCCTCGACGGTGTCCATGTCCTTCGGCATCTGGATGGGGAGCAGCGCCGAGGGCTCGGTCTTTCCGCAGGCGATGTCGATGAACGAGAGCTGACGAGCACCAAACCCGACGAGAATCGCGTCGACCTTGTCCTCGAACTCCGAGAAGACCAGGGGGTTGCTGACGTTGACGGCGACGACGACGGGCTTGCCTCCCATGAGGGTTACGGTGTCGAGGATGGTGTTGAGGTTCTCGGTGTTGGTGGCGGTGTAGGACTGTCCGTAGTAGGAACGGTTGGCGGGAATCCCGTCGAGCGCGACGTTTGAGATGGACTGCGTGCGGACCGACGCGCCGTCCGCAGTGTACTCACCGTACTGGAGCGAGATGGGCTGGAACGTGACCGAGCCGTCCTGGTTCGTCACGTCGCCGCCGCCATTGGTGGGGCTGTCGACGATGACGAGCGCGAAGTCGCAGCCGGCAATCTCTGCTGCGGAAGCGCGGACGATGTCGGAGACCGCATAGGCACCGCCGTCTCCGGTGGGATCTCCCACGGTGTCGGTCACGATGGTGACGCCCTCCGGAGCTGCCTCCACCTTGAAGGGCAGTCCCCACGAGGCGGGTGTCGTGACACCTCTCGAGGTCGTCGTCGGGGTGTACGTCATCGGGATGTAGATCGTGGGCTTGTCGCCGAAGCCGTCCTTCTTGATGACGCCGGCCTTGTTCTTGAGCATGACGATCGATTTCAGATGGCTCTCGAGCAGGGCGTTCGTCTCGTCGTCGCCCTCGAAGAGGTCGGCGATCAGGGACGTGTCCACGTAGCCGTTCTCGAAGACGCCGACGAGGAAGTGGTCGAGCAGCACCCTTTGAGCGTGCTGGCGCATGATGCTCTCGGCATCATCCGCACCGACGTCCTCGATCAGCCGAGCATACCCCGAAGCAGGGTCGGGGCTGCTGTCTCCGCCGATGGTGTCGATGCCGTTCTGGTAGATGAGCGAGTAGCGCTCGTCGGTCGCGACGTCAGCCATGCCCCAGGCGCTCGATGCCGTGACGCGCCAGTCCGTGCTCACGGTTCCGTCGTAGCCATAGGTGTCGCGGAGGAGCTTCATCTTGTAGTCGCTGTACGCGGTTCCCACGAGCTCGCCATACTCCCCGTCGTCGGAGTACGCGACTGAGTACGAGCCCATGACGCCCGAGGCCTTTCCGGTCTCACCGTCGAGGTTGAATCCGCCGTCGATGAAGCCGACGAGACCTGTCTTGAAGTTCTCGTTCGGATAGACGGTGTACTCTCCTGCGGCGTTGTGCGACTCGCGGCCGCCCTCGCCCGCGCCGTCGCCCGGCCAGTGCTTGATCATGGACACGAGCGAGTCCGTTCCCCAGCCGAGGTCGTTCCCGTTGTCGTCATACGTCGACTGGCAGCCGTCGATGACAGCCTTGCAGATGTCGCGAACGAGGGCCGGATCCTCGCCGAAGGTCCCGCTCACGCGCGTCCATCGAGGTTCTGAGGCGACGTCGACCTGAGGCCCGAGCAGCATCGTCACGCCCTCGGAGCGGTACTGCTTCGCCTGCAGCTTCCAGACCTCTCGAACGTAGTCGGGGTCGAAGGTGGCCGCGTAGGAGAGGTTGTTCGTCGACCAGCCGACGAGCGTGGACGGGTCGGTGCTGAAGCTGATGGGCACGCCGTAGTCCTGCGCCTCGGCAACGGCCTGCGCGTTGTTGACCCACTGGCCGTGGTGGTGGGCGTTGACGGTGCAGGTTCCCTGCTGCACGGCGCGGTCGAGGATGGTGCGGAAGTAACGGTTCTTGATGCAGTCGGTCTCGTTCTCGCCGTTCTGCGCGGTCGCGTCGGTGTTGTCGTCGTTGAGGGCGGACGTGGTGTCATGGATGGTCAGGCCCTCGCAGAACTCGATGGGCAGCTCGGCGGCGAGCGCCTCGGCACGTGCCTCGGGCGTCTGACGCCAGTCCTCCCACAGGTCGAGCTTGCCGTTGCGGTTGAGGTCCTTGAACGCGTAGCCGTCCACCTGGATGATGTTCACGCCAGTGCCGTCGGTGTAGCCGAGCGTGGGCGCACCGTCCTGGGTGACCTTGGTCCACCCGTCCTTCATCGTCTCGCTCGACCACTTCGCCTTGACGGAGTCACCGTCAGGATCGATGGGATACGAGCCGGCGTCAGGTGCCTTCTCGCCCGCCGCCGTGCTCGTGCTACCGTCGGTCGACGTGCCACAGCCTCCGAGCGCCGCAAGCATCCCGACTGCCGCCGCACCCTCCAGGAAGTTCCTTCTCGAAACGTTCGACATTGCCCCTCCTCTATTCGCCAGGACGGTCGTACCTGGCATTGACATGACTCGGAGATTACCGACGCCGCATCCCGCCGCCGGCATCTTGTCAAAAGTGGCTTCAGAGGTGGGAGATTCTGCGCTGCCCCACCGCGAGCGGAGGGCGCGGAAACGTCGTTCCCCGTATCATGTTCGGCAGGGGGAAGGGGACGGCATGCTTCGGATACTCATGGTCGAGGACGAGCCGGACGCGGCCGACGTGCTGCGCGGCTACATCGAGAGATACTGCGAGGAACGGGATATCGACGTCGCCGTCTCATGGGACAGAGACGCGCTCGACCTCTCGCGCTCCTCGCGGCTCGCCGACCTGATCTTCATGGACATCGAGCTGCCGCTCACGAACGGCATGGAGGCGGCGACCCTGCTCAGGGTGTACGACCAGGAGACCCCCATCGTCTTCGTGACCAACCTCGCGCAGTATGCGATTCGGGGATACGAGGTCAACGCCATAGACTTCATCCTGAAGCCGATTCGCTACTCCGACTTCAGGATGCGCATGGACAAGGCGATGCGCATCATCGGGCGCAACCGGAGCGCATGTCTCAAGCTGGGAGCGCGAGACTCCCTTCGGATGGTTCCCTACTCGGAGATCGTCTACATCCAGACGTCGGGACATGACGTCGCCTTCCACTGCATCGACTCGGAGGAGCCCGTCATCACCCGGGGCAGTCTCGCCCAGCTCGAGAAGCAGCTCTCGGACGGGCCCTTCGTGCGCATCTCCGGCAGCATCATCGTCAACATGGCCTTCATCAGGTCGGTCCGCGGCTCGGAGATGCGTCTCTACACCGGTGAGTCATTCGAGCTGAGCAGGAACAAGAGGAAGGCCGCACTTGCGGTCATCAACAACTACCTTGGAGGAACCATCTGATGACGCTGCCGACATGGACAGGAATCGCGCTCGCGGTCACGAGGATGATTCTTGCCATTCTCGCCCTGTCGCTCATCCTTCCCCGGAGGGAGCGGTTCGGGCTGCGCATGGGCGCGGTCTTGACCCTCTGCGCCGTCACCTGCGCAGTATGCATCTGGTGCTGCTACTTCGTGTGGCCGGTGCTCTCGACCACCTATCAGCCGCTCAGTCAGCTCGTCGCGTTCACGCTGCTCATCCTCGTCTTCATCCCCCTGCTCCAGTTCTGCTATGACGTCTCGCCGTCGACAGCCGCCGCCTGCTCGGCAACGGGGTATCTCATCCAGAACCTCTCACAGCGGCTCTTCTCGCTGGTCGATCTCGGGGCTGCGAGACTCAACATCTCCGAAGTAAATAACCTTGTTCGCTTCCTCATGGAGTTCGTAGTGCTCGCCGTGATGCTGTTCGTCGTCTATCGGGCCATCTCGTCGAGACGGGCCATGCTCGTCCAGTCGGCCGAGAACCACGGGGCAATGGCCCTCGTGGTCGTCATGGTCGCGGTCGTATGCATCGCCTCGGACATCGCTCGAAAGAATGCGGGCATCACGAACCCCGTCTACAGCTTCACCCTCATCTTTGCCCACACCCTCGTGTGCCTGGCCATCCTCTTCATGGAGTACGAGATGCTCTACAATCACTCCCTTGAGGTCGAGGTCGCCATGACGCAGGCGATGATCACGAACAGGAGCCGTCAATACGAGCTGAGCCGCGAATCGGTCGAGAAGATCAACGCGATGTGCCATGACCTACGGCACGAGATCAGCCGCATACGAGCGCTCGAGGGATCGGCGGGGCGCGAGCGACTCGACGCGCTCGGGAAAGAGCTCGACGTGTACGATGCGACCATCCACACGGGCAACGACGCCCTCGACACCATCCTCACCGAAGAGGAGCTTCTGTGCCTGCGGGAGGGCATCAGCCTGAGCTGCATCGCCGACGGTCACGCGCTCGACTTCATGAGCCAGGCGGACGTGTATGCGCTCTTCGGCAACGCGCTCGACAACGCAATCACCGCCACGCGCGCCATCGCCGATACAAGCGCGCGCAGCATCTCGCTCGTCATCAGACGCTCGGGGGAGATGGTCTCGGCGCACATCGAGAACTACTACGAGGGCATCATCGTCTTTCGGGACGGCATCCCGCAGACGACGGCGAGCGACGGGTTGAACCACGGCGTCGGCATCAGGTCGATGCTGCAACTGCTGAGCAGCTACGACGGAACGCTCACGACGAGCGCGAGCCAGGGCATCTTCCATCTCAACCTGATGATTCCGATACCCGAGACGGAGTAGCGGCCCAGCGGACCTGCTTACATCTTGCCCTTCCACTCGCGGGCGCGCATGCCAAAGAGGACGGCGAGACCGACGAAGACCACGATTGCCCCGACCTTTCCGTAGAACGGGATGTCGGACGTGGCCTCGGTGATGCCGAGCGTCTGGTTGACGCCCTCCGCGGCCGCCGCGACCGTCACCACCACGAGGACGATGTCGAGCATGAAGCGCGTGCGCATCTCGCCCTTGCTGGTCACGTCCCTGTCGCCGGGGTTGGCCTCGATCTTCTTCTTGGCCACCTTGATGAGGTCGTCATCGGCGAGCCCACGTCCGTCGGAGGCGGGAGCGTTGTCCGCCTTCCACGCCTGGACGCGCGCGGCCTCCGCAGCCCTCGCCGCCTCCTTGCGCCTGCCCTTGCCCATGTGACCCCCCTCGTTCGAGCTTTTTCTCGTCCATAAGGATACCGCTCGCGAGCGGAGGTCGGAACACAGGGTAGACTCGACTCTAAGCGAAGCACGCGGGAGGAGCGCGATGGACCTCGACCTTCACAGGGTGGCGGCGAGCAGACCCGGCGAACGCACGCCGGGCGAGAAGCTCGCGCACCTCACCACCGTCTGGGGCGATGCGCTCGACCCCGACCAGCTGCGCGAGTCGCACCCGCGCCCCCAAATGGAGCGCAGGTCATGGCAGTCGCTTGACGGCTGGTGGGACTATGCCTTCGTCGAGGGGACCGACTGGCGGGACTCGCCTCTCCCCTCCCGGTGGGACGGCCGAATCGTGGTGCCCTTCTCGCCCGAGTCGCAGCTCTCGAGGGTCGAGCGGCAGCTCGAGCCGAGCCAGCTGCTCTGGTACCGACGCAGCTTCGAGGCTTCATCGCCCACCGCGGGTAGACGCGTGCTGCTCCACCTCGACGGCGTGGACTTCGCCTGCTCCGTCTATCTCAACGGCGAGAAGGTCGGCGAGCATAGGGGGTGCTACCTGCCGTTTGTTCTCGACATCAGCGATACGCTCCGCGAGGGCGTGAACGAGCTCGCGGTCTGCGTCTGGGACCCGAGCGAGACGGGCGCTCAGCTTCGCGGCAAGCAGAAGCTCGCGAGCGGCACGATGTGGTACACCGCCCAATCGGGAATCTGGAAGCCCGTCTGGCTCGAGGAGGTTCCGGACGCCCACGTCGAGCAGCTCATGCTTGATGTCGACCCCGACGCCGAAACCCTGACGGTGAGGGCACAGGTTTCCATGGGCGGTGAGCGACTCGGCGTCTCCGTCGCGGGCGGACCGACGACCTTCGGAGACGACGCGCAGGTGACGGTCTCCGTCCCCGACCCCCGACTCTGGGAGCCCAACGACCCCTACCTCTATCCGCTCGAGATCACCTATGGCGAGGACCGCGTGCGCAGCTACTGCGCCTTCCGCACCATAGCCGTCGAGCGCGACGCCGTCGGGACGCCGCGTCTCATGCTCAACCACAGGCCGCTCTTCTTGCGCGGTCTTCTCGACCAGGGATACTGGCCTGACGGACTTCTCACCCCTCCCTCGGACGAGGCCATGGCTGCCGACCTCTCGGCGGCGAGGGACCTCGGCTTCAACATGGTGCGCAAGCACATCAAGGTGGAGACGGACCGCTGGTACTACCTCGCCGATCGTCTTGGCTTGCTCGTCTGGCAGGACATCCCCTCGGGCGGCGGCCGACTCGATCCCTGGCGCTCGCTCAACCTGCCCACGCTCCTCCGCCATGCCCAGGCGGGCTATGACGACACGACGCCCACCCACCAGCGGGCGATGGCGGCAGACGACCCCTCCTACCAGGAGGAGTGGTGCGAGACCTGCGCCGCGACGGTGACGGCGCTGCGAAACCACCCGAGCGTCATCACCTGGGTGCTCTTCAACGAGTCGTGGGGGCAGTTCGACTCCGCCGCCAACACGCAAGCGGTCTGGGACCTCGACCCCACCCGTCCCATCCTCTCGAACAGCGGCTGGTATGACCAGGGTGCCGGTGACGTCATCGGCATTCACAACTACTTCCGGCACCTTCGCGTCTACCCCAACCACAGCGACCGGATGTTCGTGATCAGCGAGTTCGGAGGCCTCGCCTGCCACGTGGACGACCACAGCTCGCTGCCGCATGACTACGGATACGAGACCTACGACAGCACCACGGACTTCTCCGCCGCCGTCAGAAACAAGCTCGCCGAGGCGGACGCGCTCGAGGCGCAGGGGCTCGCCGGCTATGTGTACACGCAGCTCACCGACGTCGAGGAGGAGGTCAACGGCCTTCTCACCTACGACCGTCGCGTCAACAAGATGCCCTAGCTGGAAAAGGGGACAGGTTGTTTTTCCAGGTCCCACTTTCCGGGATTTCGGCGAGCGGCTGCCAAACGCCAACAGGCAGATGCGGTTTCGAGGCCATACGGACGGCGCCTACCCCCCCTTGGCACGAGGCGGACGCAACGGGGCTCCTTCCCTGTGCCAGAATGTGCTCGAGACGCCCTTGAGGGGCAGACGAAACGGAGGCTCACATGACCGATTTCATCCAGCTCGCACACGACCGCTACTCGTGTCGGAAGCTCTCCGACAGGCCCGTGGAGGTCGAGAAGATCGACCGCGCCCTTGAGGCGGCACTTGTCGCCCCGACGGCAGTGAACAGACAGCCATGGCATGCCTGGCTCATCACGGATCCTGTCATCGTCGCAAAGCTCGACGAGGTCACCCCCTTCACCTTCGGGGCGCGACAGCTCGTACTCTTCGGAGCGAAGGCGGACGAGGCGTGGGTGCGCGGCTATGACGGCCGCAACTTCGCCGACGTCGACGTGACGATTGCCGCCACGCACTTCATGCTCGAAATCGCCGACGAAGGGCTCGGCACCACGTGGGTCGGCAAGTTCGATGCCCCTGCGATGAAGGAGCTCCTACCCCAGACCGCCGACTACGACCTCGTGGCGCTCTTCCCGATCGGCTATCCCGCAGACGACGCGGAACCCTCCCCGCGTCACTTCCAGCGCAAGCCGGAGTCCGACCTCGTCGACCGCCTCTGACCTGGAAAAGGGGACAGGTTGCTTTTCCAGGTTCTACTTTCAGGGATATCGGTGGACGGCTGCTGATTGTCGGCACGGAGAAACACAGGAATACCCGATCGGGCCAACTCCCCTTACCTGCCAAGGAGAGTTGGCCCGATCGGTAAATAGTTGCCGCCTGCCGATTCATCGGAAAGTGAGACCTGGAAAAGCAACCTGTCCCCTTTTCCAGGTGCGACCTGTCCCCTTTTCCAGGTGCGGGCCCCGCCCTTGGGAGAGGACGAGGCCCGCGTGCGCTCGGCGGGGAGGAAGGGGTAGCCCCGAGCGCAGACAAGGTCACCTATGCGCTGGGGTTGACCTCGGCCTCAGGCTGCTTGAGCGGATCGGCCTTGTAGGTCTTCGTACGGTCGTCGTCGATGACGCCGTCCCAGTTGAGACCGAACGCAAAGTCGTAGACGTTACCCTCGGAGTCGGTGTAGCACTCCATGTCGCGCGGGACGTCCTCCTTCTGAGCCTCGACGGTGTCCATGCTGGCGGGCATCTGGAACTGAAGGAGACCGGTGGGCTCGGTCTTGCCGGTGAGGATGCGCGCGAACGAGGTGTCCGGGACATTGAAGCCCGAGCCGCTGGGGCCGGCGTCGCCCGCCCAGCTCATGAGGATGACATCGGCGTACTGCTCGATCTCGGAGAAGACCATTGGATGGTCGGCGTCGACGATGAGGATGAGCTTGGCGTCGGCAGGGAGGTTCTTCTTGGTATCGATCACGAGGTCAAGCTGCGACTCGTTGGTGGCATAGGTGGACTGGCCGTAGTACGAGCGGTTCTCCTTGGTCCCGTCGGCGAGGATGTCGCCCGCGAGCGAGACCTTGCGCACGTTGGGGCCATCAGCGGTATAGGGACGATACTGCAGCGAGATCGGGTGGTAGACGACGGGCTCTCCCGAGTCTCCCCCGAACATCGAGGCGCCTCCCGTGACGCCGTCATTGGCATCCTGGGGGTTCTTGATCTTGACGATGGCGAACTTCACTCCGGCAAGGTCGTCTGCCGTGGCGCGGGTGAGGTCGGTCTCCTGATACTGGTTCGCGGTCTCGCCCTCGGCGGGAGCACCCGAGGGATCACCCACAGTGTCGGTCACGACGTCGAAGTACTGGTCTGCAACGTCCGTGTCGAAGCACGGGGCGATGCTCGCCGGCGTGGTGCCGAAGAAGCTCGAGGACCCCGCGGTAAAGAGCTGCGGGATGTAGACCTTGGCCTTGCTGCCGATGCCCTTGGAGGAGATGATGCCCCCAGCGTTCTTGAGCATGATGACGCACCTGTCATTGCACTCGTCCGCGAAGGCGGCCGCGGCGTCCGATCCGAAGACGCCAGAGGCGACGGTTCGATCCGAGTAGGGCTGGTCGAAGAGCTCAACGTTCGCCATGAGCTTGAAGATGCGGCGTGCCGAGTCCTGGACGCGGGCGAGCGCGTCGTCCTCACCCATGTCGCTCACCATCTGCTCGTAGACGGGGTCGCCGACATCGGTGGGCTCGAACCCGCCACCGTACTGGTCGACGGTCGCGTCAATCATCAGACGATAGCGCTGCTCCTCGTCGAGGTTCTCGGTGCCACGTCCCGACGTGATGATGCCCCAGTCGGTGCAGACCATGCCGTCCCAGCCGGCGTTGCGAAGAATCGAGATCTGCTTCTTGTTGAAGCCGCCGCCCATGAGCTCGCCGTACTCCTTGTCCTCGGAGTAGGCGATGCCATAGTTGGGCATGATGGCCGCCATCTGTTCGGTCTTGGAATCCAGCTTCATGCCGCCGTCCATGAAGCCGACGAGATGGGCCTTGTAGTTATCACCAGGGAAGACGTCGTACTTGCCGGCGTCTTGGTGATCGTTGCGCCCGCCTTCGATGGCTCCCGCGCCGACGTAGTGCTTGAGCATGATGGCGATGGACTCGTCGCCCCAGCCCTTGTCGTCAGAGGCGTCATCGTCACCCCAGGTGGACTGCATGCCGGCACCGAAGGACTTCACGAAGTCGCGAACGAGCGCGGGATCCTCGGACTCGGCGCCGTTGAGACGGGCGACCGTGGGGCTGGAGTAGAGGTCAATCTGGGGACCGAGCTCGCAGCGGACGCCCACCGAACGCCATGCGCGAGAGATCCACATGCCTGCCTTGCGCCAGAGGTCCTTGTCCATGGCGGGGGCGAGACCGACCGTCGAGGGAATGCCGAGCGTGGCATAGGGGTCAGCGGAGCAGATGTACGGAATGCCGTTCTCGCGCTCCTCGCACTTCTGCTGAACCTGGTTGATCCACGAGATGGCGGACGCGTACGAGTCGCCGTTGGCGCTCAGGCGAGAAACGCCCGCGCAGGAGCCGCTGTCGAGAAGCCCCATGTCGTTGGGGTCCGTCTTCGAGCCGGGAACGTCGGGAGCGCTCTGCACGCCGCCGTGCCACATGAGCTGGATGCACTGCTCGGCCGTGAGCGTTGCGGCAAGCGCGGCCGCACGGTCGTCGGAGCTCTGACGCCAGTCCTCCCACAGCTCGAGCTTCCCGTCGCCGTTCATGTCGCGGAAGGCGAGACCGTCCACCTGGATGATGCGAGCGATGTCCATGACACCGAGGGTCGCCCCTCCGTCAGGGTTGGTGACCTTGGTCCAGCCGTCGCGAACCTCCTCAGACGTCCACAGCGCCTTGACGCTGTCGCCGTCGGGGTCGATGGGGTACTTGTCGGCCGAGGGTGCCGTGGCTGCGCTCGAGCCGGTGGTACCCGTGCTGCCGCTGCTCGAGCAGCCGGCGAGCGCCGCGAGCGCACTTGCCGCGGCGGCACTCTCTACGAAGTTCCTGCGTGAGATGTTTTTCATGGTGGTCCTTTCCCCCTCTTCGTGCTGGACCTACGCCAGCCTCATCTAGTCGGAAGGTAGTTCCGCCCAGCTGCGCACGAAAGGGGAACGCCCTCTTTTGTCAGCTCCGATGACGAATTCTGTCGAAAAGCGCTTTCAGCGGTCTGTGAGCTTTTCTCGCCCGCTGCTATGATTGGTGGCGTCAGCAAACCAGGGGGGTCGCTGAAATGCCTCATGCGGGTGGTCCGCCATTATTTGTCATCACTATGCAGCTCATCCTTGCGGCGATGGTTTTCACGCGGCACCTCGAGAGACGCGACCACTTCGCAGCTCGTCTCGCCGTCGCGGTCGTTGCCTTCAATGCGCTCGACCTCATCTGGATTCGGCCGTTTATCGAGCTATCGACCTCGCTTTCCTCGCCGCTCGGCTCCCTCGTGACGGTACTCGCGTTCAGCGGTCTTCTCGGCTTCCTGGTCTTGGGAATCCTCTTCATCTTCAGATGCTCGACGTGGACCGCGCTCTTCTGCGGCTCTGCCGCCTATGCCGTCCAGAACGTCATGCACACCCTCCCCAACGTCGTGAACCCCCTTGTGATGGCGGCGACGGGCGTCGACCTCGCACCGTTCTGGTTTGTCGAGATGGTCGTCTCCACAGCTGCCGTTCTTCTCGTCTGCTGGGTCGCCGTCTCGCGCTCTGTCGGGCTCGCTTCGGGAATCGAGATCAAGAATCGCTCGGTCCTCGTCATCGTGTGCCTGGTCATCGCCGTCAGCATCATCGCGAACATGCTCACCGACCGAATCGCTGGATACGGTGCCCCTCGGTCCTTCGTGGCTGTGGAGTATCTCATCAACCTCACCACCGGCATGTTCATCCTCTTTGCTGCCTACGAGCTGCTCTACAACGACCAGCTCAGACTCGACATGGCGACGATGGAGCGCATTCGCGCGGACGAGGCACGACAGCTGCAGGTCTCCAAGGACACCATCGATGCCATCAACGTCAAGTGCCATGACATCAGGCACCAGATTCGCGCCCTCGGCAGCGAGAACGGCATCGCGGATGAGAGCTTCCTGCATGACATGGCACACGAGGTGGACATCTACGATTCGACGATCAAGACCGGCAATGCCACGCTCGACGTCATTCTCACCGAGAAGAGCTTCCTCTGCGAGAGCAAGGGCATCAAGCTCACCTGCATCGTCGACGGCTCCACCCTGGGGTTCGTGTCGCCGGTCGACCTCTACTCGTTCTTCGGCAACGCGCTCGACAACGCGATCGAGGCGGTCGATGAGAACCCCTGCGACGAGAAGCGCCTCATCAACCTGAGCGTCCGCTCCCTTGCGGGGTCGGCCGTCATTCACCTGGAGAACTACTTCCAGGGAACCATCGACTTCATCGGAGGCGTGCCCCAGACGCACAAGGCCGATACCACCGCTCACGGCTTCGGCATGCGCTCGATGACCGCCACGGTCGAGAGCTACCATGGGACACTCGCCACGACCACGCAGGGCGACGTGTTCCAACTCAACGCCATCGTTCCCATCCCCAAGGGGGCGTAGGTGACGCCGATGTACCGAATCGTCTCGATAGAGGATGACGCCTCGGAGGAGGCGATACTTCGCAACCAGCTCGAGCGGTACGGACGCGAGCATGACGTCGACCTGCAGCTCGTCTGGATGCGTTCCGCAGAGGAGTTCGTCCAGGGGCGCACTGCCTGTGACCTCATCTTTATGGACATCGATCTGCCGGGGATGAACGGGCTCGACATGGCGTCGCTCCTGCGTACCTACGACGAGACGACCCCGCTCATCTTCCTCACCAACCTCGCCCAGTACGCCCTGCGCGGCTATGAGGTTCAGGCGTTCGACTTCGTGGTGAAGCCGCTCACCTACTACGGGCTCTCCATTCGAATGGATCGCGTCGTCAGGTCCCTCAGGAAGTCGAGCGAGACGAACCTGCACGTCTCCGTCAGCGGTGGCATCCGCGTGATTCCGGCATCCGACCTCGTCTACGTCGAGGTCTCCAATCACCTGCTGACCTTTCACGTGGCCTCGGGCAGAGACGCGCTGATGCGCGGCAGCCTTTCGAAGGTGGAGAAGGAGCTCGAGGGCAGCCCCTTCGTCGTCATCTCGCAGAGCTACCTCGCGAACATGAGCCACATCCGCGAGGTCAACGTCAACGACGTGGTGATGTCGAACGGTGACAAGCTCTATTTCAGCCGCCCGAAGCGCAAACAGGCGATGGCCACGATAGCCGAATACCTCGGCGGCAGCGTCTGACCTGGAAAAGGGGACAGGTTGCTTTTCCAGGTCCGTCTTTCTGGGACTTCGCCGGACGGTCGCACATCACCCGCGGATAGAGGATTCAGATCTCCTCGTCGGGGCTTGCTCTTCTGACGGCGAGGGGATGCCGACGCCATCGGAAGAAGACTGCCGCCTGCCGATTCATCGGAAAGTGAGACCTGGAAAAGCAACCTGTCCCCTTTTCCAGACCGCACACAAAGAAATCGTTTAATCTCACGCTTGCCTTCCTCGTAAGCGTGTAGAATACGCGCTAAGTTAATCGTTTAAGTAAGGAGGGTGCATGTACTTCATCGGCGTTGACCTTGGCACGTCAGCAACGAAGTTCCTCCTCATGGACGGGGCGGGCGGGATCGCCAACATCACGAGCAG
>RCMY010000116.1_pt1 | contig 72347 bp, 71 predicted proteins | sample 2041341 | NCBI WGS metagenome assembly RCMY01 (sample SAMN09708234, study PRJNA481090) | Marine sediment metagenome, whole genome shotgun sequencing project. | reverse complement strand
GACCTGCGCCTGCTTGATGCGTCATGGTATTTGCCCGACATGGGCCGTGACGCCAAAGCGGAATACGACGAAGCCCACATTCCCGGCGCACGCTTCTTTGATATTGACGAAATTTCAGATGCGCGGTCGGATTTGCCTCATATGGCCCCCCCGGCCGAGAAATTCATGTCGCGCATGCGTGCCATGGGCATCGGAGACGGGCATCAGGTTGTGGTTTACGATGGGGCGGGCCTGATGTCTGCCGCCCGCGTCTGGTGGCTGTTCAAGCTGATGGGGCAGGACAATGTTGCGGTGTTGGACGGCGGCATGCCCAAGTGGGTCGCCGAGGGTCACAAGACCGAAGACATGCCCCCCATCCCGCGCGACCGCCATATGACAGTGCGCTTTCAAAACCATCTCGTCCGCGATGTCACCCAAGTTGCCCAAGCGTCCAAGCTTAAGGATCCGCAAATCGTTGATGCCCGGTCAGCGGGCCGGTTTCGCGGCGACGATCCGGAACCCCGCGAAGGACTGCGCGCGGGACACATCCCCGGCTCTCTCAGCGTGCCCTATACCGAGCTGCTGAATTCCGACAAAACAATGAAATCCGTGGACGGCATAAAAGCCGCCTTTCAGGCCGCCGGCGTTGACCTGTCCCGCCCCGTGATCACCAGCTGCGGCTCGGGCATCACGGCGGCGATCCTCGCTCTTGCCTTGGAGCGGATGGGCCACAAAAGCTGGTCCCTTTACGATGGATCTTGGGCCGAATGGGGGATGTTCCCCACAGTGCCCGTTGCGACCGGAGACGCATAATGTTCGAAAACTTGCAGGCGCAACCCGCCGATAAAATCCTTGCCTTGATGCAGATGTACAAGGACGATCCCCGTGATACCAAGATCGACCTTGGCGTGGGCGTCTACAAGGACGCGACGGGGCTGACCCCTGTTATGCGCGCTGTGAAATCCGCTGAACATCAGATTTGGGAAGCGCAAGACAGCAAAAGCTATACCGGCTTGGCTGGCGATCCCGCCTTTGGCGATGCGATGGTCAAGTTGGTGCTTGGCGATGCAGTGCCGCGCGCCAATGTTGCTGCCGCTGCGACCCCCGGTGGCACCGGAGCCATTCGTCAGGCGTTTGAGCTGATCCAGATGGCGCGCCCCGATGCGCGCGTTTTTGTGTCGGACCCGACTTGGCCCAATCACCTGTCGATCCTGAAATACCTCGATATGACTGTGGTGCCGTATCGCTATTTCGATGAAGAAACCCGTGGCGTTGATTTCGACGGCATGTTGGCCGACATCAAAACCGCGCAAAAGGGTGACGTGATCCTGCTGCACGGCTGCTGTCATAACCCCACAGGCGCAAACCTGAATGCCACCCAGTGGGATGCCGTAATCAAAGCTCTGCAAGACACGGGCGCAACCCCGATGATCGACATCGCGTACCAAGGATTCGGCGATGGTCTGGACGCAGACGCCGCAGCGACCCGGAAGGTAGCAGCCGCAGTTCCAGAATGCCTGATCGCAGCCAGCTGTTCCAAGAACTTTGGCATCTACCGTGAACGCACCGGCATATTAATGGCGGTCTCCTCGGACGCATCTGCGCAGAAACTGAACCAAGGCACGCTGGCCTTCCTGAACCGTCAGAACTTCAGCTTTCCTCCGGATCACGGTGCGCGGATTGTGACAATGATCCTGAACGACGATGCCTTGCGCGCCGACTGGATGGCCGAGCTTGAGGATATCCGCAATACCATGCTTGGGTTGCGCAGCCAGCTTGCGGGCGAATTGCAGCGGCTTGCCGGATCGGATCGTTTCGGATTCCTTGCTGAGCATCGCGGAATGTTCTCGCGTCTCGGGACAACCCCCGAAATGGTAGAGAAACTCCGCGCAGACCACGGGATTTATATGGTGGGTGATAGCCGCATGAATATCGCAGGTCTGAATGCCCAAACCGTCCCGATCCTCGCTAAGGCAATCATAGACGTGGGTATCTAAGCGCCCCTATCGCTTCACCCTTTTTTAAATACTCATTAGCGCCGCGCTGTCCCCCAGCCCGGCGCTATATTTTTTGTCCTCACCGTCTGACGCATGAACGATAAAACCCGGGCGCGAACACCCGGGTTTCAGCATGCCTCATGGCGTGTTTGCTTAGCTCTTCGAGAATTCGGGATACGCTTCCATACCCAATTCAGATACGTCGAGGCCCATAATCTCTGCCTCTTCGCTGACACGGATGCCCATCGTGGCCTTCAGGATCAGCCAGACAATAAGCGACGCGATAAAGACGAATGCACCGATGGACGCAAAGCCGATGATCTGTGCCACATAAGATGTGCCTTCGGTATAGACTGGGACCACCATTGTGCCCCAGAAGCCGGCAAGAAGGTGAACCGGAATCGCACCCACAACATCGTCGATCTTTAGCTTGTCCAGGAATGGAACCGCGAGCACAACGATCACACCACCCACAGCACCAATCCAAAGAGCGCCGAACAAAGTCGGGTCAAGCGGACCCGCAGTGATAGACACCAGACCCGCCAATGCGCCGTTCAGCAGCATGGTCAGGTCGATCTTTTTGTACAGGATCTGCGTCAGGATCATCGCTGCAACGGCACCACCAGCAGCCGCCATGTTGGTATTGGCAAAGATTTGCGCAACAGCGTCGGCATCGATCATCGACCCCATGGCCAACTGCGACCCGCCGTTAAATCCGAACCAACCCAACCACAGAATAAACGTACCCAGTGTAGCAAGCGGCAGGTTCGAGCCCTGCATCGGGATAACACGGCCATCTTTGTATTTGCCGATACGTGGCCCAAGGATCAGGGCACCTGCAAGGGCGGCGAAACCGCCAGCAGCGTGAACCAATGTGGAACCAGCAAAGTCAGAGAAACCAGCGTCAGACAACCAGCCTGCGCCCCACTGCCAGCTTGCTTCAATCGGATAGATAAAGCCTGTCAGAATTACGGTGAAGATCAAGAAGGGCCATAGTTTGATACGTTCGGCCAATGTACCCGAAACGATGGAAGCTGTGGTCGCACAGAACATCAATTGAAAGAAGAAGTCTGACGCGTTGGAATAGCCGCCTGCATCAATCGCTGTCTTGATGTCTTTGGTGCCAAACGTGCCGAACACGCCTTGGATGATCCAGGCATCACCCGGATACATGATGTTATAGCCAACCAGCCAATACATAATGGCAGCCAGCGAAAACAGCGCGATGTTCTTTGTCAGCTGTGTTGTCACGTTCTTGGACCGGACAAGACCGGCTTCGAGCATGGCAAAGCCAGCGGCCATCCAAAAGACAAGGAAGCCACCGATCAAGAACAGCAATGTGTTGAAGATGAATGCAGTCTCGGACGCGCTCGCAAATTCGGCGTCTTGTGCAAAGCCCAGTGTCGGCAGTAGCGCTGCCGCTGCGGCCATGGGAAGGAGAGTTCGTGATTTCATTTCGTCGTTTCCTCAAGCGTTTAGGGTCAAATTGCGTCTTCGCCGGTTTCACCGGTGCGCACACGCACGGCCTGCTCGACATCGAGCACAAAGATTTTGCCATCACCGATTTTGCCGGTGTGGGCGGTGCGAGTAATGGTTTCGACCATCTGATCGGCCTGTGCGTCGGCGACGACCAATTCAAGTTTCACCTTGGGTACAAAATTCACGACGTATTCGGCGCCGCGATAGATTTCTGTGTGGCCAGACTGGGCACCAAAGCCTTTGATTTCTGTTACCATCAGCCCGCGCACGCCCGCTTCGGTCAGCGCTTCGCGGACCTCTTCAAGCTTGAAAGGCTTAATTGTTGCTATGATGAGTTTCACCTAAAGTCCCTCTTTTGGAATGCAGGTTGTTCCTGCGTGATGCCTCAGAAGAAAAGCGGGACTCTGGTCAGATAAGAAAGGCCAAAGGGCGCGAGGCGGGCACCTGCATGGGGTGAGGTGCCTAAAATATGTGCATAATCCTATCGGTGATTAAAAATTAATCACAAAATCGACAATCACTTCTTGCCTCTGTGCTAAACAATCCCGGCTAGGCAGGATAGAGTGCGAAAAATAATGGTCGAGCGAGCAGCCAAATGAGTGATTCACCCAAGAAGCAGCGCCCTATGGTCGCTGACAAGCGATATGGCGGCAAAGCGAAAGCTTCGGCCAAAAAGGTGCCCACCAAAAAGGCTCCTGCGAAGCGGAAACCCGCACGTAAGCCTGCACGCAAGTCTCCCGTGCGCCGCGGCGGCATCTTGGGCTTTTTCAGCGGGTTAGTCCGTTGGATTTTCAATCTTATCTGGAAGATCGTTTCGCGGGTGGCGATTGTGGCAGTGCTTTTGCTGGCCAGTGCCGTTGGTTATTTTTATACCACCTTGCCCCCGCTCGAAGCGCTGTTGGACGGCCGCGCGCGCGGATCTGTAACCTTGTTGGACCGCAACGGGGCTGTATTCGCCTGGCGTGGTGACCAATTCGGTGGCGTTGTGACAGCCACTAGCGTGTCGCAACATCTAAAGAACGCGGTTATCGCCACGGAAGACAAGCGTTTCTACAACCACTTTGGTGTGTCGCCGCGCGGAGTCGCATCCGCCGTACGCATCAACCTGTCCGAAGGGCGTGGCCCGCTGTCGGGGCATGGTGGATCGACGATCACCCAACAGGTCGCCAAACTGCTGTGTCTGGGTGAACCCTTTGATTTATCATCGGGGCAGACCGAAAAAGAATACGAGGCTCAATGCCGCCGCTCGTCCCTCAAGCGCAAGGCCAAGGAAGCGGTGTATTCCATGGCGATGGAGGCGAAATACTCCAAGGATGATATCCTGTCGATCTATCTGAACCGTGCCTATATGGGTGGCGGTGCATTCGGTGCCGAAGCCGCCGCACAACGCTTTTTTGGCAAACCCGCATCCGCCCTGCGCCCTGCCGAGGGTGCAATGCTGGCCGGTTTGCTGACAGCCCCCACAACCTTGTCGCCCACGAACAATCTGGATCGGTCGCAAAACCGAGCCGCCACCGTAGTGCGCTTGATGCAGGATCAAGGGTACCTGACCAAAGCCGAAGCAGACCAAGCGATCGCCAACCCGGCTGAACTGTCTGAGGCGGCCGAGGCCGAGGCCGGTGGATATTTTGCCGATTGGGTTATGTCATCGGGGCCGGAATTCTTTACCCGCAACACCACAGAAGATGTCATCATTAAAACAACACTGGATCAGCGCATCCAACGTGCCGCCGAGGCCGGATTGAACTGGGTTTTCGACAACAAGGTACGCGCAGGGTCCAAAGCGCAGGCCGCTGTCGTGGTGATGTCTGCCGATGGTGCGGTGCGCGCGATGGTTGGTGGGCGTAAAACCAAGGTTGCAGGTGCCTTTAACCGCGCCACGCAGGCCATGCGCCAGACGGGGTCGTCCTTTAAACCGTTCATATATGCAGCAGCGCTGGATCTGGGGTACTCCCCGAATGATCTGATTGACGATGCGCCCTACTGCTTGAACATCGCGGGATCGGGCGAATGGTGCCCCAAGAACTATACCAATAGTTTCAGAGGCAATGTGACCCTGACAACAGCGCTCAAGGATTCATTGAACATTCCTGCGGTGAAAGTTTCTGAAAGCGTCGGTCGCGATCTGGTCAGTGAGGTTGCAACCCAGTTTGGCATTAAAAGCGATCTGGCAGCAGGCCCCGCGCTGGCACTTGGCGCGTCTGAAAGCACCCTTCTTGAGATGACCGGTGCCTATGCGGGCATCCTGAACGGGGGGTCATCCGTGAAACCTTATGGTCTGATCGATCTGAAACTCCAGGGCGATAGCGAGCCTTTGATGGGAACGGGCGGCGGCATCGGCGAACGGGTGATCCAAGAGGATGCTGCCCTTCAGCTGGTTTATATGATGGAAAAAGTCGTGTCAGAGGGCACCGGAAAACGGGCGCAGTTTGGCGGGCGTGAACTGGCGGGCAAGACAGGGACCACGCAAGCAAATCGTGATGCGTGGTTTATCGGGTTCTCTGCTGATTACGTCGCTGGTGTCTGGATGGGCTATGATGATAACACACCCCTGACGGGCGTTTCGGGCGGCGGGTTGCCGACAGAAATATGGAAAGAAGTCATGGAGCGGGTGCACGAGGGTTTACCCGTTCGGCCCTTGCCGATGATTATGCCAGTCCCCGCCGTCGTCGAGGCACCGCCGGTTCAACAGTACGCGCCTGCCCCGAAACGACAGCCACAAAATCCGATCAGTCTATTAGATCAGGTGCTGCGCGATATTTTTGGCGGTGGATCATCGGGTGGCCGCGGCAATTCAAGTGCAGGCGACCGCTAGCCCCAACCCAAAAAGCGAAAAAGGGAGACTGGGTAAAACCCAATCTCCCCTTTCTGTCAGGCTCGGACGGTCCGAGGTAACAAACCCGCCCGAAACCAAATGACAGTCTGTCTTAGAAGCCAAGTACCAAGGACACACCCAATGTGTTGTCTGTGGATTTCAAGGCACCAATAGGATCGGTGTTGTAGTCGGTACGGTAGCTGACGCGTGTCGACAGGTTGTCAGACAATTTGTAGTTGATGCCCGCATCGTTCGACAGAACTGTGTTTACCTTGGAGCTGACGACGTCTGTGTCCATGGTGAACGACATTGTGTCGTTGAAGGCATAGAAGTAACGCGAAGATGCGATGGCACCGACTTCGGTTTCAGAATTGCCGGTTACGTCTTTGTAATAGCGAACGCCGGGGCCCGCTTGGATGCGCCATGTTTGGCCTTCGTTGTTGATCGCACGGTAGCCAGGACCAAAGCCCAAGAACGCATCTGTTTCAGAGCCGGGGATCTGTGCACCGGCGTTGTCTGTCAGATAGCCATCGTACTGGTAACGGGCCAAACCAAACGCATAGAACTGGTCAGAGAAATAGCGGCTGCCTTCATAGGTACCAAAGAACTTTTCTTCGTTCTTTTGGCCATTGGCTTCACCGTATTCGATCGCAAAACCAACCAGGTGGTTCCAGCTGCCGATACCATATGTCAGACGACCAGCACCGGTAACTTCACCGTTGTCTGTGTTGCCGCTTGTGCCCGATGCGGACAAAGCGAACGAACCGCGCCAGCCTTGTGCTACGCCATTGGGGCCGAAACGCTCTGCGTCGTTGCCACGTGCCAAATCGGTCTCAACATCACGATTGATGTCATCGATTTGTGTATTAAGTGTCTCAAGGCCCAAAGCGCGTTGCTGGGCGAATACTGGGGCGGCAGCCATCAGTGCGATTACGGAAACCGTCGAAACTTTCATGAACTGATTCATTTGGGAATCCTTTCCCTTAGAAGTGACCAAACCCAAGGAGTGGGTAAGGAGCATCTCTGCTGAGACTGGATTTAGGGTAGGGGGCCCGGGAAGTTAAATTTGAATTACTCATGAATGAAGTGATGATTACTCGCTTGTAATCCATTTGACGTGACAGGTTGATGGGTTTTAACCGATAGATGTCTCGTCAACCAGAGGATCGTTCATATTTTCAGCGGCTTGCACAACGTTATTCTAGGTACTCCGCGCGACCGATAGCAATTCGGGGTTTGGATCTTCGCGCCAAACAACCCACGCTGGATAGAAAAATCGTGGCGCATCTGCAACAAGGTGCAACCGTTCTGCGTCAAGATAGCGTTGCGCGGACCGAGTTGGCAGATATGCAGCGGCGCTTCGGTTCACGATATGGTCGCCATCCAACCCGCCAAGTCCAAACGCACGGCTTGGATTCGTCAGATGAGGTAAGGAAGTGGCATGCATATGCGTGAATTCCGGGCCCCAATCGACAAAGCCGTATTCCGACCCGATATCCTCAAGTATCGTCTGAAAAGATGAGGCAGGAACCAGCTCGTCCGCCAGCAGGGGTTCCACGAGCAAACCGAGACGCGACTGCGGTGTATTAAGAGGGGCGGCCTGCCACATCAGGACGTGTCGCGGGCCCGATAATTGGCAGTTCGTAATACGGACCTTCTCCAACGCCCCAGACATACAGCGTTTCGCCAAAATCGGTGTCGTGCTCGGGCACTTTGAATTCGCTGGCGGCGTCAACCAAGCCTGCAAACCCAATCACCGTATTGATTGCAAACCGCGATGCTGCCGGTCCAAAACCCTGAACGACACATTGAAGGAACCGCTACACGCTACAAGGCCCGTGACCAAAGTAAGAACTGTAAGCTTCCGCAGGACACCGTAAGTTGCGAAAACCTTGACCATTGCGGACCCTTAGGAAGCAGTAAGAGTTGCGCACTTTATGGGGGCAGCACATGCAATTAGTAACATATCTTTCAACGGTGCAATTCAACCTTGAGCAGTGAGCATTCGCTGCTTTTTTGACCCCTTTCAGTTTGGCTGGTGCGGCGTTAACGTGGTCTCAAAATCTATATGACTTCAAAGGAAAAACCCCATGAGCATTACCCAACGCCTAAGCAACCTTGGTGTCACATTGCCAGACGCGCCTGCCCCTGCGGCCAACTATGTGCCTTTCGTCAAAACGGGGAAAATCGTGTATGTTTCTGGTCAGATTTCGAATGGTCCGGACGGTCTGATCCTTGGTAAGCTGGGCGATACAATGGATGTAGCAGCCGGTGCGGCCGCCGCAAAAACTTGCGCAATCAGCCTGTTGGCCCAAGTCAAAGCTGCCTGCGATGGCGACATCGAACGTCTGGTGCGTGTGGTCAAGCTAACAGGATTTGTGAACTCTACCGCTGATTTCACGGATCAGCCGAAGGTGATCAATGGCGCATCCGACTTCTTGGTTGAAGCATTGGGTGATGCTGGGCGGCACGCGCGGTCAGCGGTTTCTGCGGCATCCTTGCCCTTGGGTGTTGCCGTCGAAATCGAAGGCATCTTCGAAATCGAATGACCTTTCCAACTTCTCTTGTAAAAGCCCCGTTTGCCCACCGTGGCTTTCACGATCTGAACGCGGGTCGGCCTGAAAACAGCCCGGCCGCGTTTCGTGCGGCGATTGAACGTGGGTATGCGATTGAATTGGATGTCCAGCTTAGTTCGGATGGCCATGCAATGGTTTTCCATGACTATGCGCTGGACCGGCTGACCGCTGAGGCAGGCGCGGTTCAGCAGCTCACTGCCGACGCGCTGGCATTGATCAAGTTGAAAGGCGGCGCAGACACTATTCAAACCCTGCCGCAAATTTTAACGTTGATCGATGGACGCGTCCCACTATTGGTCGAGATCAAGGATCAGGATGGTGCAATGGGCGATGCCATTGGCTCGCTTGAAGTCGCAACAGCTAAAGCCTTGCAAGGGTACGCCGGCGATGTGGCGGTTATGTCATTCAACCCGCATTCCGTCGCCAGAATGGCCCAGCTTGCGCCGGATCTAACGCGGGGGATCGTCACCAGCGCTTATCGCTATGCGGATTGGCCGCTGCCAAAGGCAACCTGCGACCACCTGCGTGAGATACCTGATTATAGCCGGACGGGCGCATCCTTTATCAGTCACGAGGTGGACGACCTGTCGCGCCCTCGTGTGACCGAGTTGCGAAAGGCCGGCGCGATGGTGAACTGCTGGACAGTCCTTAACGCTGAAATCGAAGCGACAGCGCGGCAATACGCCGACAATATCACATTTGAGGGCTATGACGCTCTGCGACCCGCTTGAACCCCGGCGCTTTGGCCACAGATTAGACCCATGGCAACCGGGATATCCGAATGAGCGCACAAGAAGTCGAAATCAGAATATTTCCCAAGATCGCCGACATCGGTCAGGCCGCTTGGGATGCCTGCGCTTGCCCTGAAGCGACGGACGGCGCGCGACCGAATGACCCGTTCACCACCTACCGCTTTCTTTCCGCGTTGGAGGACAGCGGCAGCGTCGGTCCCGGTACAGGCTGGCAGCCGCAATACCTGACAGCGTCGATCGATGGCCAGGTGATCGGCGTCGCGCCGATGTATGCCAAGTCCCATAGTCAGGGCGAATACATCTTTGACCACAGCTGGGCACATGCGCTGGAACGGGCAGGCGGGCGCTATTACCCTAAGCTGCAAATCGCTGTGCCCCATACCCCTGCCACCGGACGTCGGTTTTTGACCCGACCGGGGTTCGAGGACGCAGCCATGGCCGCGTTGATCCAAGGCGCTGTGCAACTGACCGACAACAACGGCTTGTCATCTCTGCACGTGACGTTCTGCACCGAATCCGAGGCGATAGCGGCCCAAGACCTTGGTCTGATGGCGCGCAAAAGCCAGCAGTTCCATTGGCAAAACCATGACTATGCCGATTTCGACGGTTTCCTTACCACGCTCAGCTCACGCAAACGCAAAAACATACGAAAAGAACGCCTGCAGGCGCAGGATTTTGGCGGGACGATTGAAACCTTCACAGGTAACCAGATCGAACCTGAACACTGGGACGCGTTTTGGCAGTTTTATCAAGACACCGGGGCGCGCAAATGGGGCACGCCTTATCTGACAAGACAATTTTTTGATATTGCCCAAGAAACGCTTCGCGACGATTTGGCGTTGGTGCTGGCGCGGCGCGATGGGCGGTGGGTCGCCGGTGCGCTGAATTTTATCGGGGCTGACGCGTTATTTGGGCGATACTGGGGGTGCAGCGAGCACCATCCGTTCCTACATTTCGAATTGTGCTATTACCGCGCAATCGACATCGCGATCGATATGAAGTTGGCAACCGTAGAGGCCGGTGCTCAAGGCGAACACAAATTGGCGCGCGGCTATCTGCCGACTGCAACATGGTCTCTGCACTGGATGCGCGATGAAGGTTTTGCCCGCGCTGTTGGCGATTTTCTGCGACAGGAACGCGCTGCAGTGGATGAAGAGATCGAGATACTTACAGACTATGGCCCCTTTAAGCGGGCGAATATTAAGGAGCAACAATGAGCGAAAAATTAAGCGATGAGACCCGGAAAACTGTTCTCGCCCCTTTGTTTGCCACAGGCTGGGAAATGGTAGATGACCGGGATGCGATCATCAAGACGTTCAAGTTCAACGATTTTGCCGATGCATTTAGCTGGATGACCCGCGCCGCGATCTGGTCTGAAAAATGGGGGCATCACCCCGAATGGGAGAACGTCTACAACAAGGTAGTTGTGACGCTGACCACTCACGATGTGGACGGACTAAGCGCGCTCGACGCCAAGTTGGCGCGCAAGATGGATGGATTGATGGGGCAGGCGAAGTAACCCACTTTGCTAACCGAGAAAAACGCAGCCCCCCGGTATCGGAGGGCTGCGTTTCGCGTTCAGGACCTAAGGGTCAACTACATGTTATCCAGTAGCGCCTCGCCACCGGATGTTTCGCACACGCCGGGGCTTTCCTCGGCTTGGAACAGGCTTACCTTGCCGTCGTCAACCAGCATCGCATAGCGCTTGGATCGCGCCATCAGGCCAACAGGTTCGGCTGTGAAATCCATGCCAATCGCTTTGGTAAAGGCGCTGTTGCCATCGGCCAACATTGTGATGCCCGCAGCCGAAGCACCTGTCGCATCGCCCCATGCTTGCATTACAAAGGGGTCATTGACGGACACGCAAATAATTTCGTCTACGCCCTTGGCTGCAAACTGGTCTTTGGTCCGGATAAAGCTGGGCACGTGCGCGGAATGGCAGGTGGGCGTGAAAGCACCGGGAACCGCGAATACCACGACCTTGCGGCCTTTCAACTTGTCAGCCATTTGGACAGGCGAGGGGCCGTCGGCACCCATTTGCATCAGTGTAGCATCCGGCAGCGTATCACCTTCAGAAATCGTCATATGCGTGACCTTCCATGTCATTGCGTTTGTCTCTGGCTTAGATATAGGCTTTGGGCGCGGGCAGGAAACCGGTTTTTTTAGTTGGGGGCATAGGATGGGACATGTTGTTGTGATCGGGGCAGGGCAAGCCGGGTCATCCTGTGTGGCCAAGCTGCGCAATTCCGGCTTTGAGGGCAAGGTGACCCTGATCGGGTCTGAAAACGTCCCTCCTTATCAACGCCCGCCGCTGTCAAAGGCTTATCTATTGGGCGACATGACGCTTGAGCGCTTGTTTCTGCGGCCCGAAAGTTTCTACAGCGAATACGATATTGATCTGATGCTTGGCACCCATGTCGACAGCATCGACACTGCGACCCAGACTATTCGGGTAAACGGTGATGATATGGCCTATGATGATCTGGTTCTAACCACCGGATCGGTCCCGCGCCGCTTGCCCGCCAAAATTGGCGGCGCATTGGACGGCGTTCATGTCGTGCGTGACCTTGCCGATGTGGATGCGATGGCGCCCCGGTTCACCAAAGAAGCGAGCGTGTTGATCGTCGGTGGTGGCTACATCGGGCTCGAGGCGGCGTCGGTCGCAGCCAAGCTGGGGTTAAACGTCACGTTGGTTGAAATGTGCGATCGTATCCTGCAGCGTGTCGCGGCCCCGCAAACATCGGATTTTTTCCGTGATCTGCATCGGTCCCATGGCGTGGACATCCGCGAAGGCATCGGGCTTGAACGTCTGGTCGGCGACACCCGTGTTACCGCAGCGCGCTTGTCGGACGGTTCTGAACTGCCCGTTGATTTCGTGATTGTCGGCGTGGGCATCGCCCCCGGTATCGACCTTGCCCAAGCAGCGGGGATCGAGATCGAAAATGGCATCAAGACAGACAGCCACGGCCGTACCTCAGCGCCACATGTCTGGGCAGCTGGCGACTGCACGTCGTTCCCCTATCGCGATACGCGCATCCGGTTGGAATCGGTGCCAAACGCTATCGATCAGGCCGAATGTGTCGCGGAAAACATTATGGGCGCAGATAAATCATATGTCGCAAAGCCGTGGTTCTGGTCAGACCAGTATGATGTGAAATTGCAGATCGCAGGGCTGAATACCGGATATGACCGTGTGATCACCCGCCGGACGGACGAAGATTCTGTCGCTTTTTGGTATTACAAAGGGCCTGAATTGTTGGCCGTCGATGCCATGAATGATCCGCGCGCGTTCATGATCGGGCGGCGACTGATCGAGGCTGGAAAATCCCCCGCGCCCGAACTGATCGAGAACCCCGATACGGACTTGAAAGCACTGTTAAAGGCATGAGGATCATCGCGGGAAAATCACGTGGCACACATTTGGTCGAGGTCGGAAAAGGCGATTCCGACGCGCATTTGCGCCCGACATCCGACCGAGTGCGCGAAAGCCTATTTTCGATGCTGGCGTCGCATAACGTTATAAACGGTGCGCGGGTTTTGGACCTTTTCGCGGGCACCGGTGCATTGGGGCTTGAGGCCCTGTCGCGAGGTGCGCAGCAAGTGGTCTTTGTTGAAAACGGGCGAGTTGCGCAAAGGCTGATAACAGAAAACGTCAAGAAACTGCGGGCAGAGGATGACACGACATTGATGCGGTCTGATGCCACCACGCTTGGCGATTGGATTGCAGCGCCCTTTGATCTGGTCTTTGTCGATCCGCCCTATGGCAAAGGGATGGGGCAGGTGGCGCTGGCCAAAGCGCTGGCCGGTGGCTGGCTTTCCAAAGATGCGATGATCGTTTGGGAAGAGAACGCAGCGATGGACCCGCCCGACGGATTTACGCGGATCGACAAAAGAAAATATGGCGACACATGGATCACTCTTTTAAACGTGACCTAACCGAAAAACTGTTGAGGCTTTGCATTTACCCCGCATACGCCTATGAGCTAGTCAATTATTCCAACAGAAAGACGCCCCCATGAGCCTGAGCATGACCAGCACCTTTATCAAGCCAATGCATCCCGAGGGGCGCAAGTTTGTGGCGATCTTTGCTGCGATCACGTTGGTCCTATTCCTGCTAGCCGATTTCCTTGGCTGGGTCGGCGTCGGGGCAACCGTTTGGTGCTATTACTTTTTCCGCGATCCTGAACGTGTCACCCCAAAGGGCGACAATCTGGTCATCAGCCCAGCCGATGGTATCATTTCACTTATCGAACCTGCCGTTCCCCCGGCCGAGTTGGGGATGGCCGATACGCCTTTGACCCGTGTCAGCGTCTTTATGAACGTCTTTAACTGCCACGTGAACCGTGCGCCTGTAGCTGGCGAGATCACTGAAATTGCCTATCGTGCCGGAAAGTTCTTGAATGCGTCGCTGGACAAGGCAAGCAAAGATAACGAACGCAACAGCCTGCGGATCAAGATGGCCGATGGCCGCGACATTGCTGTTGTGCAGATTGCGGGCCTTGTGGCGCGCCGCATCGTTTGCTTTACGAACCCCGGCGCACACACGCAGGCGGGTCAGCGTTTCGGCTTGATCCGTTTCGGGTCGCGTGTGGATGTTTATCTGCCCGAAGGCGTCGAACCCAGGGTAAGCATTGGCCAGACAATGGTGGCTGGCGAGACAGTATTGGCAGAGCTGTCGTAAATGTCTGAACAATCCCCCGTGCCCACCGACAAGGCAAAAGCCGAATTTTCACTGCTTCAGCTGTTGCCGAACATGCTGACCGTTGCCGCGATCTGCGCGGGGATTTCAGCGATCCGTTTCGCGGCCGAGGGTAAATTCACGCTGGCGGTGTTTCTGATCACCGTGGCCTGTATTCTGGATGGCATGGACGGGCGTGCTGCGCGCTATCTGGGCAGCGACAGCAAAATCGGTGCCGAGCTGGACAGCCTTGCGGATTTCGTCAATTTTGGCGTGGCACCGCCCTTGGTGGTGTATTTCTGGGGCTTGCAGGATTTCTATCGTGCGGGCTGGTTGGCGGTGCTGGTGTTTGCGATCTGCTGCGTCATGCGGCTGGCACGGTTCAACGTGGATTCGCGCACCAAAAACACATTGGACGACGGCGGATATTTCACCGGTGTGCCATCGCCTGCAGGCGCAATGCTGGTGATGTTGCCGATCTATCTGCCCTATGCATTTGGCCCAGGCGCCGCGATGCCGGATTTCTTGGCGTGTCTGTATATTGTGTTGGTCGGCTGGGTCATGGTCAGCCGTATTCCAACCTGGTCGTTCAAATCCGTCAGCTTCTCGCGCAGCAACGTTACCTATTTCCTGATCTTCTTTACCGGCTTTATCGCCTGTCTGGTCAGCTTCCCATGGGCCACGCTTGTGATCTGCTGCTTTGCCTATGCAGGCAGCGTTTTGTGGGCCGTGATCGAACTGAAGATGGCCAAGCGCAAGGCCTAGTCTTGGGAATAGGTCGGGTGGAATTTTCCGGCGGGCGACAGGGTGAAAATCTCGTAACCCGTTTCTGTCACGCCGATGGAATGTTCAAATTGCGCGGATAGTGATTTGTCGCGGGTTACCGCCGTCCAATCATCTGCCAACACTTTGGTCTCAGCACGGCCCAGATTTACCATCGGCTCAATCGTAAAGAACATCCCCGGTTCAAGAATGGCCCCGGTGTCGGGACGGCCATAGTGCAAAACATTTGGCGGCGCATGGAAAACGCGGCCCAAACCGTGCCCGCAGAAATCGGTGACGACGCTCATCCGATGGCTTTCTACAAAGCTTTGGATGGCGTGGCCGATGTCGCCGAACGTGTTGCCGGGTTTGACTACTTCGATGCCGCGCATCAATGCATCATGGGTAACTTCGATCAAACGCTCGGCCTTGCGGGCCAGCTTGCCCGCGACATACATACGTGACGTATCGCCAAACCAACCGTCGACAATTACCGTAACGTCGATGTTCAGGATGTCGCCATCCTTGAGCTTTTTGTCACTGGGGATGCCATGACATACGACGTGGTTGATCGAAATGCAGCTTGCGTGCTGATACCCCTTGTACCCGATCGTGGCCGATTTGGCGCCTGCGTCCTCGACCATCTGGGTGATCAGGCCGTCGATGGCCCCTGTGGTTTGACCAACGAAAACATGCGCTGCGACCTCATCGAGGATCTGCGCGGCAAGCTTTCCGGCAGCATGCATACCTGCAAAATCCGATGGGTCGTAAATGCGAATGCCGTCTTTTGTCTGGCGTCCTCGGTGTTCATTCATCACCGGTATCTCCGTAGGTCTAAATTGTTTCATTTGGGATGGTCCAAGGGCCAGTGTAGGTCAACCCTTTAGGGGTAACTCAGTGCCTAAAGTAACCTGTTCAGGGGTGATTTGGGTGCTAATGATCAATGTTTCTAGTCCAGCGGCCCGGGCATTCGCGAAAGCGGCTGCATATTTGGGGTCAATATCGGCTGCCACAGCAAATGCGGTGCAATCTGTTCGCTGCACCAGATACAGCAGAACGGCGCGGTGCCCCAGTCGCGCCATATGGGCCAATTCGCCCAGATGCTTCGCCCCGCGTGCTGTGACGCTATCGGGAAATTCAACCAACCCGGGTGTGCGTGAAAGGGTCGCGGATTTCACCTCGACATAGGCGTCGGGCAGGCCAGCTTGCGTCAAAAGGAAATCGATCCGCGAATTTTCACCATATTTCACTTCTGGCCTGACGGTCCTGTAATCTGACAGCGCGGGCACCTGCCCGGCGATCAAGGCGGCCTTGACCGCGCGGTTCGGCAGCGCGGTATCAACGCCCGTGAAGTGACCGTTTTCGTGATCAACCAACCGCCAGCCATAGCCCAGCTTGCGTTTGGGATCGTCATTGGGTTCCAGCCAGATCCGCATGCCTGGTTCTGCCAGCCCCATCATTGATCCGGGGTTTGCACAATGGGCCGTAACCTCGCGGCCATCGTCCAGCGTGCAATCGGCCAGAAACCTTTTGTAGCGTCGGATCAGGCGGGCGGGGACAAGTTCAGTTTGAAAGCGCATGGGGTGTGACCTATACCTCAATCACAGCCCCCTCAAGGAGACAGGCCAATGCCAAACCCCACAGCAGCAATGATTGTTATCGGCGATGAAATCCTGTCCGGGCGCACACGCGACAGCAACATGCACCACCTAGCAGGGCAATTGACCAGCGTCGGCATAGACCTGAAAGAGGTACGCGTGATCGGGGATGAGCACGGCACGATTATTGCTGCCGTACAAGCGATGTCGAAAATCTATGACAATGTCTTTACCAGCGGCGGCATCGGGCCGACCCATGATGACATCACGGCTGACTGTATTGCGACTGCCTTTGATAGGCATATCGAAGTGCGTGACGACGCCCGCGAAATTCTGGCAACCCACTACGCCAAATCAGGGACCGAATTAAACGAGGCACGGTTGCGCATGGCCCGTATTCCTGATGATGCGACTTTGATTGACAATCCGGTTTCTGCTGCACCCGGTTTCAAGCTTGAGAACGTGCATGTGATGGCGGGCGTGCCAGCCGTGTTCGAGGCTATGGTCGCCACAGTTCTGCCCACACTCACTGGTGGCGCGCCGCTGATCAGCGCGACCATGCGGATTGATCGCGGAGAAGGCGACATCGCGGGACCATTGGGCCAGGTCGCCAAGGATCACCCGACCCTGTCCATTGGATCATATCCATTTCAGAAGGATGGCAAATATGGTGCGCATATCGTTGTCCGAGGCAACGATCAGGAAGAGATCGACGCCGCCATGCGAACTTTGCAGGCAGCCTTTCCATGACGCCGGATATCTCGCAGCTTTTCGAAGTTGTTGACCACACGTGGCCCGCAGCGCGGCGCTGGACAGAAAACGGCTGGACCTTGCGCGACGGGCAAGGCGGTGGAAAACGTGCATCTGCTGCGACCCGCGCATTGCCTGATGCGGATATCGGGGTTGCGGAAATCGCTATGCGCACCCTAAATCAGACGCCGATTTTTATGATCCGACACGGCGACGAAGCGCTGGACGCGGAATTGGCGGCACGGGGCTATGATATCATTGATCCGGTCAACATGTACGTTTTGCCGGTGGAAAAGCTGACCGACGTGCCAATTCCGCCAGTGACCGCATTCGAGATTTGGGAACCTCTGGCAATCATGCTTGAGATTTGGGCTAAGGGTGGCATCGGTCCGGCCCGCATCAATGTGATGCGCCGCGCCGCGCAAAAAACTGCGATCTTATCGCGTTGGAAGGAAAAGCCTGGCGGTGTCGCCTTTGCCGCAATCCACGACGGGGTGTGCATGGTGCACGCCGTCGAGGTGCTTGAACACCAGCGCAGCATGGGCGTCGGAAAATGGATGATGCGCCGTGCGGCAATGTGGGCGCAGGCCCAAGGGGCGACGCACATGGCGGTTCTTTGTACAAAGGCCAATGCGCCGGCGAACCGGCTTTATCAGGGGCTAGGCTTTGCGCATGTGGGCGACTATCATTACCGTCAATCCCCTGAATAAAGGATCCATCCGATGGCCACCGACGCCCCGACCGCCCTTGATCTGCCAATGGTCGATCCGCTGCCCGAAGCGACCCAGAAATATTTTGATGTCTGTCAGGAAAAACTGGGGATGATCCCCAATGTCTTGCAGACCTACGCGTTCGATATCGACAAGCTGAACAGCTTTACCGCGATGTACAACGATCTGATGCTGGGCGCGTCTAACCTGTCCAAGCTAGAACGCGAAATGATCGCGGTCGTAGTGTCGTCCGTGAACAAATGTTACTATTGCCTGACGGCACACGGGGCTGCAGTACGGCAATTGTCGGGCAATCCGATCTTGGGCGAACAGATGGTGATGAACTGGCGCGTTGCTGAGCTGGATGCGCGTCAAACCGCGATGCTGGAATTTTCCGAAAACCTGACAGTCGCAAGCGCCAAGACGACCGAAGCCGACCGTCAGGCGCTGCGCGATGTCGGTTTCACGGACCGCGATATCTTTGACATCGCATCGGTTGCGGCATTCTTTAACATGACCAACCGGGTCGCCAGTGCCACCAACATGAAGCCGAACGAAGCCTACCACGCGCAATTCAGATGATTGTGCGTGCCACTGCCTTGGTTTGGCTGGCCTTGGTGTCCCAAGCCGGCGCGTTAGAGTTGGCGTTGCCGCAAGCCGCGCGGCTGACGGTCGAGCGCAATACCGGACCCGACAGTTATTCCGCGCCAATCAACCCGTTTGAAAGCGGAACCCTTGAAACGGTTACTATTGAGGGCGACGTCGCGCGGTCGGCATGGAGACTAGAGGCGGCCGGCCTGACGCCGCTTCAGGTGCTGCGCCCGCTTCGGTCGCAACTTGTGGCAGAAGGATATGAGGTTGTGCTGGATTGTACCGCAGCGGTCTGTGGCGGTTTTGATTTTCGCTTTGCGACCGAGACGCTGCCCGGCCCGAATATGTACGTCAACATTCGGGCCTATCAGTTCGTCACCGCTGTTCAGGGCCCGTTGTCAGCCCCAACATCTGTCGTGACTGTGCTTGCCAGCACCGCGCCAACATCAGCGTATGTCCAGATTATTCAGGTAGGATCTTCAGGCCAATCAGAAACCCCGTTCCCAGACGATCAAACGCCTTTGTTGGCAGTGGATGGAAATGATCTGGCCGATGCGCTGGTCAACCAAGGACATGCGGTTTTGTCTGGGCTTGATTTCGGGTCTGGTACGGCGACATTAGGGTCGGCAGGGGATGCCGCACTCGAGCGGCTTGCGGCGTTCCTGAAAAATCAGCCAACGGTGCGCATTGCATTGGTGGGTCATACCGATAGCGTCGGAGGGCTGGAGCCGAACATTGCATTGTCGCGTAGCCGAGCGGCCGCCGTGCGCGACAGGCTGACCCAGAACTATAATATTCCGCCCACCCAGATCGAAGCACAGGGTATGGGCTATCTTTCCCCTGTGGCGTCCAATCTAACCGCGCAAGGCCGCGAGGCCAATCGCAGGGTCGAAGTGATATTGCTGTCTCAAGATTAAGACTCAGCAAAGAAAAATCCCCCGCTACCTTTTCAGATAGGGGGGGCGATCTGATTGAATCAGATCAAGTGCACCGAGGGGATGTGGTGTTCGGGGTTACCAGTCAGTTGGGCCTTTGTCGGCAAAGGCGTGGACCAGAAAATCAATAAATGCGCGGACCTTGGGCTGTGTGAAACGGCCGGGCGGGTAGACCGCATAGATGCCTTGGGTTTCGAGCGGCAGATCAGGGATGGCGTCTTCGACCAGACCCTTTTCCATCGCGTCGGCGTATAGAAAACTGGGCAGATATGCGATGCCAAGGCCCGAGACGGCGGCGTTCAGCAGGGATTGCCCATCATTGACCGATAGCCAGCCAGCGGTCCGCACCTGACGCTTTTCGCCTGAGGGGGATGTGAGCTTCCACATGTTGCCACTGGATTGGTTCGAATAATGCAGCAGTTTGTGATCATTCAGATCGTCGATTTTCCCAGGGCGGCCGTATTTCTCGAAATACCCGGGACTGGCAATCATTCGCTTTGTGGTTTCGGTCAGCTTACGAGCACGCAGGGTGCTGTCCTCCAACTCTCCGATGCGGACAGCCATGTCGAAACCTTCGCTGATAAGTTCAACGAAACGGTTATTCAGCACCATGTTGACGGTGATGTCCGGAAATTCTTCCAAGAAACCGGACAGGGCAGGCGACAGGTGGTTGACCCCGAAATCCGTTGCAACCGAAATGCGCAGCAGACCAGCGGGGGCCGATTGCATGGATGTAACCAGCGCATCCGCTTCGCCTGCATCATTTAACACGCGGCGGGCACGGTCATAATAGGCAAGGCCGATTTCTGTGGGGCTGACCCGACGGGTCGTCCGGTTAAGCAACCGCGCACCAAGCCGTGCCTCAAGCGACGACACATGTTTGGATACAGCGGATTTTGAGATGCCCATCTTTTTGGCGGCATCCGTAAAACCACCCTGATCCACAACTGTGGCGAATGCTTCCATTTCTGTCAGGCGGTCCATTGCCGTCCCCTTTTAATCATCTGCGTTGGGATTGGTATGGTGGCCAAATCAGGCAGGATCACGGCAGAGGTGGGACAGTAGCAAGGTCATTGCATGGATCGTTCGCGGCACGGAAACACTGAAACAGTAGGCCGAATCGCGGCCCTTTATATCCAGCGCACCCATCTAAGCGCCGCAAACATCAACACAGCCAAGGCCGTCATCCCCAGACACAGGACGGCGAACGCCCAAGGATGACCCATGCCGGGCATTCCGCCAACGTTCACGCCAAACAGTCCGGTGAGAAACCCAAGCGGCAGGAAAATCGCTGCCGCCAAAGATAATACATACCCATGGCGCGCTTGGCGTTGGGCGACATGGGCATCATGTTCTTCTTGCACCGACACAAGCCGCTCGCGCAGCTCGTCCAGTTCCTCGACCGCGATCAGGGCGCTGTTGGCCTGTTCATGCAGCTCAAGCTGGCTGTCTTGCGGGATGATCGGGATATCAAGTTCTGCAAGTTTGCTGAGCGCGGCGCGTTGCGGGCCAAGATACCGCCGCAACCGGATCACGCTACGCCGCGTTTCGGGAAGTTCGCGCGGCATTTTGGTTTCCATGTCTTCTAGATCGATCTCAAAGAATTCAGTCTGCTCGTCAATGCTCGCAACATGTTCCTGAACTCGAAGGGTCAAACGCCCCACCAGGTTCTCAAGAAATTTAGCTGGGCTGGGGGGCGCTTTTTGGGCTTCGGCCAACTGGCGGATAGCGTCGATCGCAAATACCTTTTTGCGGCGCACTGTGATCAGCAAGTCGGATTCAACATACATCCGTACCGACACCATTTCATCGGCATCTTGCCCCGCATTCATATTGATGCCACGCAGGTTCAGGATCAGCCCGCTATCAAACCGGTCACAGCGGGGGCGGGTTTGTTTCTGGATCAGCGACCCGGCGGGAATTTCATGCAGATGCTCGCGCACCCAAGGTCCCAGCATTTCGTCGGTCAGATCGAAGTGCCACCAACGATAGGCACCGGGGCCGGTCAGGTTCGTATCGGTCGGAACTGAGGTTGTCCCGTCGGCAAAGATATCAAAAACGCAAATCGGCATGAGGGGAACCCGGGCTATTAGCTGACACATCGCATATTCTGACAGACTGCACCCGATGCGCAAGCGCTCCTCGGGTTGTCGACCACAATAGCTTGGTCGCTTGAACGATTTGAAACTGTGCTATCATCAAGAATCTCTTGAAGGAGGATCATGATGAAACATCTGTTAAAAACTGCTGCTCTTTTGACGTTCCTATCATTTCCAGTTTACGCGGAGGGACCGACGCCATCGAACCCTGACGCAGTGCAATATATTATCTCGCCGATGGACGGGGCGACAGTCTCATCGCCGGTCAAGGTGCAATTCGGTTTGCAGGGCATGGGCATTGCCCCCGCCGGCGTCGAGAAAGAGATGACAGGCCACCACCATCTGGTGATCGACAGTGCGCCCTTCGGAACTGACGACCCGGAAGCGGTGAAGATGGCACTCCCTGCGGACGAAACCCATATTCACTATGGTGGCGGTCAGTCCGAAGCGATGGTGGAACTGGCACCCGGAACCCACACACTCCAATTGGTGTTGGGCGATTGGAGCCATACGCCCCACGAGCCTCCGATCATGTCCGAGGTAATCACAATAACGGTTGAATAAATGCTCGGCTAGGGCAGCATAAGGTGGGCTGCTTGGCCCACCTATTTTATTACAGTGCTGCGGCCAATCTCGTGCCTTGATCGATCGCGCGTTTGGCGTCCAGCTCTGCTGCGACATCCGCACCGCCGATGACGTGACAGGTGATACCTTTCGCCTCAAGCGCATCGGCAAGGGACCGATCCGACAGTTGGCCTGCGCACAGCACAATCGTATCCGCCTCGATCAACTGGGGCTTCTCGCGGGTTTCGCCAAAGCTGATGTGCAGACCGTCGGCGTCGATCTTTTCATAATTCACGCCGCCGATCATCTGGACGTTCTTCATGGTCAGTGATGCACGGTGAATCCAGCCTGTTGTCTTGCCCAAGCTTTTGCCAACTTTCGTCGCCTTGCGCTGCAGCATCGTGACCTCGCGCGCCGGTGCATGGGGTTGCGGGCCTTCGGGGGCCAGACCGCTGCGGTGCTCGGCAGGGTCGGTGACGCCCCATTCCTTCATCCATTCGGGAATGTTCGTTGTAGTGCTGTCGCCGTCGTGGACCAGATGTTCGGAGACATCAAAGCCAATGCCGCCTGCGCCGATCACGGCGACTTTTTTGCCAGCTTTGACCTTGCCGTTCAGAATGTCGATATAGCTGACCACATTGCCCGCGTCCTGCCCGGGTATCTGTGGATCGCGCGGCACAACGCCCGTAGCGATGATCACCTCGTCGAAATCACCCAGATCGTTGGCTGACACTTCGGTGCTCAGGTTCACGGTGATGCCATATTCCGCGACCATCGCGCGATACCAATCAACAAGGCCCCAGAATTCCTCTTTTCCCGCGACCTGCTTGGCAAGGTTCAACTGCCCGCCAATTTCTGACGCGCGGTCAAAGATCGTGACCTTGTGGCCGCGTTCGGCTGCGGTAATTGCAGCGGACAGACCCGCAGGGCCAGCGCCGACAACTGCGATTGCTTTGACGTTCTGCGTTGGCTCTACTTTCAACTCGGTCTCGTAGCAGGCACGCGGATTGACCAGACAGCTTGAGATTTTCCCACCAAAGGTGTGGTCCAGACAGGCCTGATTGCAGGCGATACAGGGCGCAATTTGATCGGCTTTTCCCGCCATTGTCTTGGCCACGAAATCCGCATCAGCCAACATGGGGCGCGCCATCGACACCATGTCGGCGCAGCCATCGGCCAATACGTCCTCGGCCACTTGCGGCGTGTTGATACGGTTCGACGTGATCAGCGGAATGCCCACCTGACCCATCAGCTTTTTCGTGACCCAAGCAAATGCGGCACGCGGTACGGAGGTCGCAATCGTCGGAATGCGCGCCTCGTGCCAGCCGATGCCGGTATTGATGATGGTAGCACCAGCAGCTTCAACCGCTTCGGCCAGTTGTAAGACCTCATCAAAGGTTGATCCGTTAGGGATTAGGTCGATCATCGACAACCGGTAGATCAGGATGAAATCGGGGCCGACAGCTTCGCGAACGCGGCGCACCACTTCGACAGGCAACTTCATGCGGTTCTCGTAGGACCCGCCCCATTCATCGTCGCGCTTGTTGGTGTGGGTGACCAAGAACTGGTTTAGAAAATAGCCTTCGGAGCCCATGATTTCGACGCCGTCATAGCCTGCTTGCTTGGCACGCAGGGCGCAGGCAGCGATGTCGCTGATTTGCTTTTCGATGCCTTCGGCATCCAGCTCTTTGGGGGCGAACATTGAAATCGGGGATTTGATCGCCGAAGGGGCAACACAATTCGGGCTGAACGCATAGCGACCTGCGTGCAGGATCTGCATCGCAATCTTGCCGCCTGCCTCGTGTACACGTTGGGTGACGATGCTGTGGTTATCGACATCCTTTTGCGAGGTCATCATCGCGGCACCGTGGGCCACTGACCCTTCGGGATTTGGCCCGATGCCGCCTGTCACCATAAGCCCCACATCCCCGCGCGCTCTTGTCGCGTAAAACTCCGCGACGCGGTTCCAGTCGCCAGTTTCCTCAAGCCCCGTGTGCATCGACCCCATCAGCACGCGGTTTTTCAACGTAGTAAAGCCCAGATCAAGCGGGGCCAGCAGGTGAGGATAGTCGGACATAGGGCGAACCTTTCGGGTGGATGGGGATGTTGCGGCTGACTTCATCTTAAGCGTCCGCTTCTGTCACGCACAACGCTGCGTAAGCCAATATACACAGGGGCGTTTTTTGTGCTAGGTCCGCGCTGAACCGATGCAATCCAAAGGCCGCCCCATGACCCCCGAAGAAATCGCCAAACTGCCCTATCGCCCTTGCGTGGGTGTTATGCTGATAAATGCGGACGGCCATGTCTTTGTCGGGCAGCGCCGCGATCGCGACCAAGATGCATGGCAGATGCCCCAAGGTGGCGTTGAAAAAGGCGAACACGCCGAGGTCGCCGCCCTACGAGAGCTTGAGGAAGAAATCGGAGTGTCGCCAAATTCAGTGTCGGTTGTGACACAGACCGAAGGTTGGCTGCCCTATGATCTGCCGCATGAATTGGTGCCAAACATCTGGAAGGGCCGGTACCGCGGTCAGGAACAGAAATGGTTCCTGCTGCGGTTTCATGGCGCAGATACCGAGATTAACCTTGAGACCGATCATCAAGAGTTCTCGGAATGGCGCTGGTTGCCCGTCGACGATCTGGTCGCCAACATCGTGCCGTTCAAGCGCGAAGTCTATGAGGCGGTTGTGGCCGCGTTCCGGCCATACATTGGGGCGGCCTAAGTCCATTTTGTTTTCTGGCTGCCTATTTTGTAGCGGATGCTGACCAATGTGCATGATCGGAAACCATTGACCCTGCGCAGGCCAGCCGCAATGCGGCTTTGGCGGTGCATTTGCCCGCACAGATATTGACGGCGCATGAGGCATGGGAAACACAGCCCAAGTCGGTGCCAGACGCCGATCCCCTTTCCGACAGGACCCCGACCATGAAAAATTTCGCCCTTACCGTCACCTGTCCGTCGACGCGTGGTGTCGTGGCTGCGATTGCGAATTACCTTGCTGACAACGGCTACAACATTACCGACAGCGCCCAGTTCGACGACAAGGAAACCGGTAACTTTTTTATGCGGGTCAGCTTTGAAAGCGATGATGCCGTCGATCTGGACAAGCTGGCCGAAGGGTTTGCGGCCACGGCCAGCCCTTTTGAGATGGCATATGACTTTCACGACCAGACCGAAAAAATGAAGGTCGTCATTATGGTTTCGCGGTTCGGGCATTGCCTGAACGACCTGCTGTATCGCTGGCGCATCGGGGCGCTGCCAATTGACATCGTGGCCGTCGTGTCGAACCATATGGATTACCAAAAGGTTGTCGTGAATAACGACATCCCGTTCCATTGCATCAAAGTGACCGCCGAAAACAAGGTCGAGGCCGAGGCACGGATTATGGCTGTGGTCGAGGACGCTGGTGCTGATCTGATCGTGTTAGCCCGCTATATGCAAATTCTTTCAGACGAGATGTGCCAAAAGATGTCAGGGCGGATCATCAACATCCACCACTCGTTCTTGCCCAGTTTCAAGGGCGCGAATCCTTACAAACAGGCGTTCCAGCGTGGGGTGAAATTGATCGGGGCGACGTCGCACTATGTCACCGCCGATCTGGATGAAGGCCCGATTATCGAACAGGACATCGTCGCCGTGACACATGCGCAATCTGCCAATGATTATGTGTCGCTGGGCCGCGACGTCGAAAGCCAAGTATTAGCCCGCGCCATACACGCCCATATTCATCGCCGCGTGTTTTTGAACGGCAACAAGACAGTCGTTTTCCCCGCCTCGCCGGGATCATATGCATCGGAACGGATGGGCTAAGCCCCCAACTGTTCAGGTCTTTTAGCTGATAATCGGTACATGGGGGCCAGCGTCGCCACCCAACATGCCCGTCAGCCGTGGATCGTCGTCAACTTCGATCTGGCGACGGTAGGGTGTGAAACCGCTGCGGACGTAAAACGCCAAGGCCTGCGGGCTGTCGATCGTACAGGTGTGAACGTGGAAGCGTTTAATCGGCTTGGCCCATGCGGTCGCAATCGCATGGTTCATCAGATAGCGCCCAGCACCCGCACCTATCAATTTCGATGTCAGCCCGAAATAAGCCAGTTCGCACTCGCCAGACTGGCGGAAGTCGAGCTCGAGCAGAGCCTCATCTTGGCCGTCTTTGCTAAGGGTATAAAATTCCATATCGGGATCCGTCAGGATCGCCTTCAATTCGGCATCCGACATCTTAAGCCGCCCGAACCACAACCAGTCTTGTGCACCAACACGGTGGAAAATATCGCGGTACCATTCAAGCGTTGGTGTAACTTGCCGAAGGGTCACCCCGTCGGGCAGGGGCACCGCGCGCATAGGGGCGGCAGCATGCATTTGCAGATGGGTGACGACCATCGCCAGTTTTCCCGCAGGCACATCGTGATAACCATCACCCAGCATAAATCACACCAACCCCTGTTTTTTGAATAGGGTCATCATGTCGACCTGGGGGCGGGGCCCGATGTGACTGATAACTTCGGCCGCGCAAATATTGCCCATCTTGCCGCAGGTCATAAGGTCTCGGCCGGTGGCCATACCGTACAGAAATCCAGCGGCGAACTGATCGCCGGCACCTGTTGCATCAACCGGTGTAATCTTGGTCACTGGCACGTCAACACGTTCGCCGTCGCGGATCAGCGTCACACCGTCACCTGACCGCGTGCAAACAACCGTGCCGCACATTGCGGTGAGTTTGGTCAGTGCATGCTCTACATCATCGGTTTCGAACAGGGATCTAATCTCGGCCTCATTGCCGATGACATAGTCCAACTCGTCTGCGATCATGCGCAGGAAATCGGCGCGGTGACGGTCAACACAGAATGGGTCGGAAATCGCGATGCCGGCTTTACCGCCTGCAGCACGGGTCAAGCGAGACGCCTCAAGGAAGGCTTGCTTGCCGTGATCCTTGTCGAACAGATACCCTTCGAGGAACATGATCTTGGCCGCTGAAGCGACAGCATCCGGCACATCCGCAGGCCCCAGATCGGTCGAGATCCCCAGATAGGTGTTCATCGACCGCTCGCCATCCGGTGATACAAAGATCATTGACCGCGAGGTGGGTAGATCGCCACCGGCAACAGGTGCGTTCACAAAATCAGTGCCACCGTCGATCATGGATTGTGCATAGAATTGGCCCAAACCATCGTCATTCACACGCCCGATAAACGCCGTCGGCAGCCCAAGCGCACCGATACCAGCAATCGTATTGGCAACCGATCCACCCGGAGTTTGCAGGCGGTCGTTCATAGCGCCGTACAGGTCTTCGGCGCGGTCACGTTCGATCAGCTGCATGATACCTTTTTCGATCTTCATATCGCCAAGAAACGCGTCATCGGCATGCGAGATTACATCGACAACTGCATTGCCGATGCCAACCACTTCATATTGGGTCATTCAGTTTTGTCCTCATAGGGGCAGAGATCACGGATAATGCAGGTCCTGCACTGCGGCTTGCGCGCTTTGCAATGATAACGACCGTGGAGGATCATCCAGTGATGGGCGTGTTGTTGAAAATCAACGGGGATATTGTCTTCGATAGCGCGTTCCACGGCATCGACTGTTTTGCCGGGAGCAATACGTGTGCGGTTGCCGACACGAAAGATATGCGTATCAACGGCTTGCGCTGGATAATGCCACCACATGTTCAGCACGACATTCGCTGTCTTGCGCCCGACACCAGGCAATGATTGCAACGCAGCGCGGCTGTTGGGCACAATGCCATCATAGCCGTCGACCAGAATCTGGCTCAACTTTATTACATTTTTGGCTTTCTGGCGGAACAAACCGATGGATTTGATGTGTTCGATCAACCCTTCCAGACCTAGATCCAGCATTTGCTGGGGCGTATCAACCACCTCGAAAAGGGATTTCGTCGCTTTGTTCACACCCGCATCTGTCGCCTGCGCGCTAAGCGCTACAGCAACCAGCAAGGTATAGACATTGGAGTGATCCAGCTCGCCTTTAGGTTCGGCATCAGCTGCATGAAAGCGGGTAAAGATCTCGCGGATCGTATGATAATCAAGGGGCTTAGCCATAGCCCTTGGTATGGGGGGATTTTGCAATCAGGGCAAGACTGGGTGCGTCTAAGGTTGGCCATTTACCTATTTTGCACATTCTGGTCGCTACACTAAGCCAGAAAGCGTTATTTTTGACGTGAAAAAGGGGCAACTGCCCTTGGGAAAGTGAGGCACGATGTCGGTTGAAATGATGTTTTCAAAGGTCTCCGGATTTGGGCCGGGTGCAATGATAATGACGCTAGACGGCGAATTGCCGGTGGAATGGCTGGAATCAGGGGATTACGTCGTTACTCGCGATCATGGCGCGCAACGAATTTTGAAGATCAAGCGGTCGCGGGGGATCGGGCCGGGTGGTCTTCCATTGCCTGCCCCACTGCATCTACGGCCCCGCGAAAGTGCCGCACCCGAAGGGTTGATTGAACCGCTGCGCCTGTCGCCGCATCATAGTGTGCTTGTCGCGTCGCCGCATGTTGCCATCCATTTCGGCCATACTGAAGCGATGGCAGAAATAGGTGCGATGTCCCGCCGAACGGCACCCCGAATTGAACCGGGTGCGCCCACGCTAAGCTATCACCACATCATTACGGAACATCATGAACTGATCATGACCTGCGGCATTTGGGCGGAAACGACAGGGCGAGAAACGGCTCGGATGCTGGATGTCGCCCCTGAAGTTCAGCGCACCAGCAGGGTCTTTGATGCCGATGCCACGACCCCGCGCATGTGTCTAACCAACCAGGAGGCGCGATTTCTGCGTGATCTGCTAAGCCCCGAAGAATCGCTTTTGCATCTGCTTGCGGCCTAGTGGTTCGTTTGGCGCAAGTTTCGGGTCGCTTGAACAGGGCGCATTCTCTAGCTTGAGGGGATGGAACAGGATATGAAACCCCCGACTCGCGCCCCCGAAGATGGCTATCATTACGGTGTGATGCGCCGTGCGATTGATTTGATTGATCACGCCTCTGATCCATTGGCGCTTGACCAGATCGCTGCCCAAATGGGCATGAGCGCGCCGCATTTTCAACGAATATTCTCGCGTTGGGTTGGGGTGTCTCCGAAACGCTATCAACAATACCTGATGCTGGACCACGCCAAAGACCTGTTGCGCGACCGATTCACCACCCTTGGTGCTGCGCACGAACTGGGATTGTCGGGGTCAGGGCGTCTGCACGATCTTTTCCTGCGATGGGAGGCGATGAGCCCGGGCGAATTTGCCCGCAAAGGGAGCGGCTTGGAAATTTCGTGGGGATGGTTTGACAGCCCTTTCGGCCCGGCATTGGTGATGGGTACCGATCGCGGCATTTGCGGTCTCGCGTTCTCAGCCGAGATGGGAGTGGCCGAAGCAATGGCAGATCTGAGTCGCCGCTGGCCCGGCGCAACATTCGTTGAAAACCCTGGCCTGCTGGGCGATTGGGTAAGAACGGCCTTTGGTGCCCAAGATGGCAGCAACGGCAAGGCCCCGATTTACCTGATTGGCGCGCCCTTTCAGATCAAGGTGTGGGAGGCATTGCTGAGTATCCCGTCGGGCAACGTCACAACTTATTCCGAGATCGCGCAAACCATTGGCACACCAAAAGCCGTGCGTGCCGTGGGAACCGCTGTCGGGCGAAACCCGATCAGCTGGCTCATTCCCTGCCACCGCGCCCTGCGCAAATCGGGTGGCTTGGGGGGGTACCATTGGGGGATACCTGTCAAGCGTGCGATGTTGGCCTATGAATCCGCCCGAGCCGACGCAGGTTGATAGGCGGGTTGGTGCCGATCACCCATATTCAGCCGGTTTATTGGGAACCAGACCTCGTGTAGGGGGTTAGACACTGTATGCCTCGCCCGAACGGGGCCCCAATCAAAGGCAGAAAGAAATTATGACTTTTTCGAAAACTACTATCGCCGTCGCTTTGACCAGTGTTTTGGCACTAAGCGCCTGTGAACCTGGCCCAATTGGCGGTAACCCAAATGATCCAAATGCTAAAACTCGCAGTGGTGCCCTGATCGGTGCAGGTGCCGGCGCTGTTATCGGTGCCCTGTCCAAAGGTGACGGCAACCGCGCTGATGGTGCGTTGGTTGGTGCTTTGGCAGGTGGTGCCATTGGTGCAGGCGTGGGATACACATTGGACAAGCAAGAGGCCGATTTGCGCCGCCAGCTCGACAGTGACGTGATCATCACCAACACCGGCGACCGGTTGATTGTGACACTTCCCCAAGACATTCTGTTCGCCACAGACAGCACCAGAGTGCAAGCCGGGATGCAGAATGACCTAGCAGCGCTGTCGCGCAACGTGAACATTTACAGCAATTCCACACTGCAGATTATTGGTCACACAGACAGTGACGGCGATGCGGCCTATAACCAGCAACTGTCCGAAGGACGTGCGCGCGCTGTCGCAAACGTGCTGATCGGCAACGGCGTTCCAAGTGGGCGTATTCGTTCGGTTGGTCGGGGTGAAAGCCAGCCAATTGCAAGCAACTTGAGCTCTGCTGGCAAGGCACAGAACCGTCGGGTCGAGATTGTTATTCTGCCAAACGCGTCTTAACACCTGTCGACTTTAGTATAAGAGAGGCCTCGGTAACCGCCGGGGCCTCTTGCTTTTTGTTAGGTTTGCTTCACTTCGAGTTGCAACATATTCATTTAAGGATCGTCATTATGGCCAAGCTGAACCTCATTGGAATTTCCGGATCGTTGCGCAAAGGTTCGACAAATTCCATGTTGTTGGCCGAGGCGGCCCGGCTTTTTGGCGATTGCGACTATCACGAAGCTGACATTCGCTTTCCGCTCTACGATGCCGACGAGGAAAAGGCGACAGGCGTACCTGCCTTGGTGCAAAAAGTTGCAAATCAAGTTGAAGCGGCCGATGCGGTCCTGATTTCCACGACTGAATATAACAAAGGCCCCTCAGGCGTGCTCAAGAACGCGTTGGACTGGATCAGCCGTGTTGACGGCAACCCGTGGGCAGGCAAGCCGTTGGCCGTTATGTCCGCTGCGGCCGGACGTGCAGGCGGCGAACGTGCGCAGCTAATATTGCGCAGCTTTATGGTGCCGTTTCGCCCACGCATTCTGCAAGGGCCGGAAATCCACTTGGCCAACAGCTCTGACGAGTTTGATGACAACGGGCGTCTGACCGGCGAGATGTACGTGAAAGAGCTGACGCAATTGATGGAATCGCTGCGCGCCGAAGTTGGCCGTTAGACGATAGGCACGCCAATCTCGATCAGGTTATTATCGGGATCGCGTATATAAAGTGAGGTTATTGGTCCTGTGGCCCCCGATCGGTGCACGGGGCCTTCTTCGATTGGAATGCCGTGAATGGTCAGATGCCTGATCCAATCCGCAATCGGGGCGTCCGTCAGAAAACAAAGGTCGGCAGAGCCGACCGTGGGTTGGGCAGCTTTGGGGTCGAATTCGCGTCCCTTTTGATGCAGGTTGATCTTGGATTGCCCATACCGAAGCGCCCATCGTTTGCTGCCATTGGCCACCTCGAATTGTTGGCCGCGCATCCCCAAAACCTGCGCGTAGTACCGGACAGTTTCTGGAATGCTTGCAACCGTTAAAACAAAGTGGTCCAATTCTCTTACGCGACATTGAATATCTGATGCCTGCATGAAGTTTTCCCTGAATGCCATTCTTGACGGATACTGCGCCTATGACAGAACAACGTAAACAGGATGTAATGGACCCCGCCCGCGCGGCTGCATTTTCTGCGGCCTTGGGGCACGATGCAGCAATTACTGCGGGTGACGCGCTTCCTCCGTTCTTTCATCATCTGTATTTCTGGGAACCGGAACCACCGACCGCGTTGGGGCGTGACGGTCATCCAAAGGTCGGAGGTTTGATCCCTGATATGGGGTTGCCGCGCCGGATGTGGGCAGGTGGCCGGCTGACATTTCACGGCCCCCTCAAGGCGGGTATCGCAGCTGAAAAGCACACGGTTTGTGAAAGCCATCGGCGCAAGGATGGTCGCAGTGGGCCGTTAGGATTTGTCACGCTGCGCCACGAGATTTGGCAAGAGGGCGCGCTGAGTACGACCGAATGGCAAGATCTCGTGTACCGCGAAGATGTAGATCCTACGGCACCTAAGCCGATCCCACCCGTCGCCCGCACAGATGCCGACACGGCCGAGGGCGCGACTTTCAATTCGACTTTGCTGTTTCGCTATTCTGCGCTGACGTTTAATGGCCACCGCATCCACTATGATCTGGCCTATGCTCGGGACATCGAAGGGTACGATGGGCTGGTTGTTCACGGACCGCTACTGGCGCAACTGCTTATGCTAAAAGCGCAAGCGGAACTTGGGCCGCTGACGGAGTTCAGTTTTCGCGCAACCTCGCCCCTGATGGATCACGAAACCGCCACGCTGTGCAGAAACGGCCGCGACCTGTGGGTGCAAGGGCCGGATGGGCGGCAATGCATGGTGGCAACCGCCTAAAGGTTGTCTGTAACCCGAAAGCCGTCAGGAATGGTATCGCGCCCGTCCAGCATCAGGTCTGCCATCACCTCGGCGATCTTTGGGGCCATGCCGAACCCGATCTTGAATCCCCCATTGGCGATGAAATGACTGGGTCTGTCGGGCCATGCGCCCAGCATCGGTGCGCGACTATGACTCCGGGGGCGCAAGCCTGCCCAACGATCAATAACCTGCGCGTTAGTTAAAGCCGGAACGGCGGCACGGGCCTTTGCGATGACATCATCTAGTTGCGCATCGGTTTCATCGGCGCTGTCAAAATACCGCTCGGTTGTTGATCCAACGGCGACGGTGCCATCGCTATGCGGGATGATGTGAACGCCATCGGCAAACAGCTGTGGCAATCCGCGGGCATCATGGGCCAATAACGCGGCTTGCCCCTTTTCCCCCGCGCCGACGACACGGTCATAGGTCGCTGACATATCTTGCAACCCTGCCACCCCTGTCGCCCACAGAACCTGCCCTTGATCGGCACCATCGGCCTGTACTGCGACGCCTTTCGCGTGCAACGCCATAACCAATGCGTTGCACGCGTGGCGGGGGTGAATCAGCGCGCTTAGGGTGTCGTAGATTAACCAACCCGTTGGGCTTGCCGGTTCCCAATCGGTGTCCGTGGATTGAATAACCTGCCAGACTGCGTTGTCTTGCCAAAACTCTTGCGCCATTTCTGTGCGAAGGTGCGCTAGTTCCACGCCGCGATCATTCAGGATCGGTTGCAACCGGCCCTTGCGCGCATAGCCTGATTGCTGGCCACCGATCGCTTCGACCTCGCTCCAAAAGGTTTCGGCCTTCAGAAGGCTATCCAGTTGAAACGCTTTCTTTGCGTTCCATTTTTCGGGAACATGCGGGGCAAGCGCACCGACGATACCGCCGCTGCTGCCAGATGCGGGGCCAAAGGGGTCGATTACCTGAACCGCCGCCCCGCGTTTGACACAAGCCCACGCCACCGAAAGGCCAAAAACCCCAGCACCCCGTATCGTGATTTCGGCCATTGCCAATCCTCGCCCTTTTTGCGCAGTGTTTTCGAAAGTTGAGATAGCACAAGGCCACGTCATGGAGAACCAGACAGCTGATATTGAATGGAAAGACAGCGGCGTGCCGGTTTCGTCCATGTTCGATGATCCGTATTTCAGCCTTGAGGACGGCGTTGCAGAAACCGGCCATGTGTTTTTGCAAGGCAATGATCTGCCCAATCGGTTCCGCGACGGGTTTCGCATTGGTGAATTGGGGTTCGGTACAGGCCTGAATTTACTGGTGGTTTGGGATGCGTGGGCGCGCTCGGGCATTAAAGGCACGTTGAATTTCACCTCGTTCGAGTCATACCCAATGTCGCGGGAAGACATGGCACAGGCCCATCAAACCTTTCCCGACTTTGATGGCAAACGCGATGCGCTGCTGGATGCTTGGACGCCCGAAGGCGGCGAGATGTCATTCCCCGGGCTTAAGGCGAACGTTATCATCGGTGATGCGCGGCAGACTGTGCCACTCTGGCATGGCTTGGCCGATGCATGGTTTCTTGACGGGTTTTCGCCTGCCAAAAACCCCGAGCTGTGGGAGCCTGATCTGCTAAACGATGTGTTTCGGCACACGGGGCCGTTCGGAACAGCAGCAACCTATACTGCGGCAGGTGCGGTCAGGCGGGCACTCAAAACGGCTGGGTTCGCAGTGCAACGCACGCAAGGCTACGGCCGCAAGCGCCATATGACTCGGGCGGTCCGCACATGAGCCGCGCCACCAACAAAGCAGCCGCTCTCGCCCAGTCGAACAACATTCCCTTGGGCATCACCTTAATGGTGCTGACGACTTTTGTCTTTGCGGTCCAGGATGGGCTGTCGCGACATCTGGCGTCTGAATACAACGTGATGATGGTGGTGATGATCCGTTATTGGTTTTTTGCCGCCTTCGTGATCGCGCTTGCCAAGCGGCATGCGGGCGGCTTGCGGGCCGCAGCCAAGACCAGCCAGCCTGTTTTGCAAGCCATTCGCGGCCTGCTGCTGGCAGCCGAGATTTGCGTGATGATTGTCGCGTTTACGATCCTTGGGTTGGTGGAAAGCCATGCGGTCTTTACCTGCTACCCGCTTTTGGTCGCGGCGCTGTCCGGACCCGTCTTGGGCGAAAGCGTTGGATGGCGGCGTTGGTCTGCGATCGGCGTGGGATTCGTCGGCGTCTTGATTATTCTGCAACCGGGTATGAGCGTGTTCGACCCCGCCGCAATCATCCCGCTGATCGCCGCCGCGATGTTCGCGGTTTACGGTTTGTTGACCCGCTATGTGGGCCGCAAAGACAAGACCGCCACCAGCTTTTTCTGGACCGGGGTCACAGGTTCCATCGCAATGACAGCCGCTGGGATATGGTTCTGGGAGCCGATGATCGCAACCGACTGGATTTATATGGGGTGCCTTTGCATTACCGGTGTAACCGGCCACTGGCTGTTGATCCGCTGTTACGAGGTTGCAGCGGCCAGCGCTGTTCAGCCTTTTGCTTACCTGCAATTGGTCTTTGCCAGCATTATCGGCATCAGCATCTTTGGCGAAGACGTGCGCGTCAATGTTGCAATCGGGGCGGCGCTGATCGTGGCCGCTGGTCTATTCACTTTTTGGCGTGAACGGCAGCAGAGTTGACCCAATCAGTTCTTCGGTAAAGGGTTGCGGCAAAGGGTTTTTACCCAGCCGCGCACGATAGACCGGCAGACTTTCGGTGACGCGCATCAAATAGTTCTGGGTTTCGCGGAACGGGATCATCTCGATCCAGTCGACTATATCAATGTCACCCTCGCGTGGATCGCCATAGGCTGCCATCCAGCGCGGCGGCCGCGCGGGGCCGGCGTTATATGCGGCGGAAACCATGACGACGTTGCCGTCGAAACGTTCTGCCATCTGCGACAGGTATTCCGATCCGAGCCGCGCGTTATAATCGGGATCGGCGGTCAGCCGATCAGTTGTATGCAAATCGCTGACCCCCAGATCACGCGCGACGTCATTGGCGGTACCTGGCATCAATTGCATCAAACCACGCGCTCCGACACTGCTACGCACGATGGGGTCAAATTCGCTTTCGCGTCGTGCAATGGCCAGCACCATTTCGGGGGCCATGTTCAGATCCAGCTTAATCGCAGAATGAAGCGGGTAATATGGTGCAGCAATCGTAATGCCACGCTGCGCGACCCGCTTGCCGATCATCACGGCAAGATGGGGCTGGCCCACATCAATCGCGGCTTGACCCAAAAGGGCGGCATCATCGGCCAGCAGTTGTTCAGCGAGATGTGTCCAGAACCTTTCGGCAATGTTTAGCTCGCCGGAAGCTTGAAGAAGCATCCCAGCCTGAAACAAGGGCGCTTGAGCCAGTGCCGATGTTCGCCAATCCTGTTTCAGCTTCTCACCGGCCAATGTTTGATCAAAGGGCAGTCCGCCCCGTTCAGCCGCCAGCAAACCATAGAACGAAGACTGGAACTTCGCCCCCTGTGAATATGCCTTGGCAGCGCCTTCGGCGTCGCCCATCGCCTGTAAGGCCCGCCCCTGCCAATAGCCTGCACGCCCTTGGCTGATTGGGGATTCGACAGCACCGTCATGGGCCTTAAAGTGGGTCAGGGCGCGCTTTGGGTCCTTTAGGAATCGCAACGCGATATAGCCTGACAACCACTCAAGATCGGCAAAGTGCGATCCGTCCTCAAGAAAATGTTGCGAGGCCATCTGGTAGGCGCGTTTCGGATCCCCGCTGCGCATTTCATCTCGGGCCAACGCACGACGACGGTTTGCCCACGCCGCGGGCTGGCCTAGGGCGGCTGCGCTAACGGATTGGGACAGCAACAAATCCTTTGCGCTGTCCTCGAACCCCTTACGGATGCGCCATTCAAAACGGTCTTTCTGCAATCCAGCGTCCTTGCCTTTGCTCGCAGGCAGAGCATTGATCATCTCGTTCACATCGCCTTTGCGGTTCTGCAGGGCAATGCGCGTTTCAGCCAAGGCTTTGTCTGCGGAACCGACCAGATCGAACATCTGCCGGGCCCCAGCATGGTCGCCTCGCCACAATAGTTCATCCAGTCGGGCGGCGTGATGGGGTTTGAGCAAACGGCTGTAAGTTTCCACAAACATCGCCTGCGAGGCCGCGTTCATCGGCATAGTCCGCCACGCAAGGACGAGCCGCGCATCGGCTTCGCCGACCCGATCAACGTTCTTGAGGGCGGTGGCATAGGCAAGCACCCCAATTGGGGTTTGCGGGGGTCTGCCCTCAAAAAACTCTAGCACGGCCGTATCGCCCTGAGCGATCACGGCGTCTTCGGATTGCCTGCGCAGATAATTTTCTCCGGGCCAGTCGGGGCGACGGCTCAGGAATGCTTTGACATCATCATAGGTGCCCAAGCCAGCACGCAGGCGGTGCCACTCGACGATGTCTTTGGCCACTGCGCCATCGCGTTGTGCGATCCGTTTTGCGTTGTCCCAGTTGCCCGCACGCACGGCGTCCATCGCCCAACCCAGCGGGCGCGGGCGTTCAGCCAGTACCGGAAAAGCAAGGGTGAATATCAGTATCAACGTCAGAGCGGCGCGTGTCATCTCTTGCAATTCCTAGCGGTCAAAGGCTACAGCCTTGCAACATACTGTAAGGCACATGGGTTTCAACTCACGTTGCCGCCAGTCAGCAATCGGGCGCCAGCCCAGCAACGCAAGAAAAGGAGCGTGCATATGTTACAAGGTTCTCTGCCTGCACTCGTCACGCCGTTCACGAACGGCGCGCTGGACTTGGACACGCTCAAGAAACTGGTGGAGTGGCACATCACCGAAGGGTCGAACGGGTTGGTCCCCGTTGGCACCACCGGTGAATCGCCCACGCTGACCCACGCCGAACATGAAACCGTTGTGGCCGAGGTCGTGAAGGCCGCCGCCGGACGCATCCCTGTTGTTGCAGGGGCCGGGTCCAACAACACGATCGAAAGTATCCGGCTGGCAAAGCATGCCGAAAGTGTCGGTGCGGATGCGGTGCTGGTTGTCACGCCCTATTATAACAAACCGACCCAGACTGGATTGATCGCGCATTTCACCGCAATCCATGAAGCCTGCGGCTTGCCCATCATTATCTATAATATCCCCGGCCGTTCCGTGGTGGACATGACGCCTGCGACCATGGCGCAGCTGGCCAAGTTGCCGCGCATCGTCGGGGTCAAGGATGCCACTGGTGATTTGGCGCGGGTCTGTGACCAGCGGATGCTGTGCGGGCCTGACTTTATCCAGTTGTCAGGTGAGGACGCCACAGCACACGGCTTTAATGCCCAAGGCGGTGTTGGCTGTATCTCGGTTACAGCGAATGCCGCCCCCAAGCTGATCAGCCAGATGCAGGCTCATTGCCTTGCAGGTGACTATGCTGCGGCACTGGCCATTCAGGACAAGCTGATGCCCCTGCACAAGGCGATCTTTGCCGAACCGGGTTTGGTTGGCGTGAAATACGCGATGTCGCAGTTGGGCTTGTGTTCAGCTGACGTGCGATTGCCGCTGACACCCCTGACAGATAGCACCAAGGCGCTGGTAAATGCCGGTCTGCGCCACGCTGGATTGCTAGACTAAATCGCGCGCCTTTTTGTAGTGGCGGCATAAGGTGAAAGGTCACCTTGCGCCGCCATTTTAACGTTTGCCGTAATACAGGCCGACAACATGTTCGGCTTGTGCAAAGAACAGCCAGCGTGCCGCAAGAACACCCGCCACATGTGAAAGAACAGCCAGCCCGCCAGCAATATGCGAAAACGGGACCAGCAGCAGTATGACTGGCAGCACGCACATCAGCAGCAACGCAATAAGCCGCAGCTTGACGGCATGTTTGCGCCCGATCACGTATACGAATTCGCGCAACAGATAGTTGGTGCCAGTGTGGGGTGGCTCGAACGCGCGAACGGATCCAATATCGCCTAGTTGGGTTGCCGTTGCGAGGGTCGTTCCGGATTTCGCAAAGCGCGTATCACCGACGACCCAAGTGGCCAGCTGAATTGCGCCCGCAATCAAGATTAGCCACAACGCCCACGTTACTTGCCCCGCAAGCAGCGCACCGCCGGCAATTGACAGTGACAGAAAGTTCAACGGCGTAAGCGGCATGTTCCACCGCGGTACAGTTTTAAGCTGTGCATAGATCATCGAGGTGGTGAAAACGGTGCCAAGCGATAGCAGGCCGCCAAGTACGCCAATGATGCGCCAATGCTGATCTAAAAAAACCGCGCCCGCACCATAGATTGCCATAAGCATCAAAGCAGCTACAGCACAGATCGCCTCGCGGCTGAGCCAGCTGGTCTTCCACTGGCTGAAGGCCTTCAGCGCGCGTTCGGGCCGACCTAGATGGAAAGCCGAGGCAATAAGCCCGCCGACAGCCAACACATAGGCGATCGTAAAAAACACAAATGCGACGACACCGGTGGGTGAAGGCCAGCCCAGTCCCAGCCAAAACAGTAGGCCGAACCCTAGGCCGGAAAATACGCTAAAGAAGATAACAGAAGGGGCGGGATGCATCAGAGCCTGTCCAAAGTGCGGTCAAGCCAGCCGAGAAAGCCGGCAGGCTCTTGATCTATAGGGGCAAGAAAGGGGGCGAGCACGTCGATTTCTGGCATCTGATCTTTGACACGCGGGGGTAGGTATTTGTTGACTGGTTTGGTGCCTTGTTCCGGCATCAGATCCACGCCGCCCCGTTCCGCGACCAGCTGGCTGACGTCACTGTCAGGATCGCCCAGATCGCCAAAGTGGCGCGCACCCGATGGGCAGGTGCGCACGCAGACGGGAATGCGATCTTCCTCTGGAAGGTTGTCGTTGTATATGCGGTCGACGCAGAGGGTGCATTTTTTCATCACGCCAGCAGCTTGGTCCAATTCGCGCGCACCGTAAGGACAGGCCCATGCGCACAGGCCGCACCCGATGCAATCGGATTCGTTGACCAGTACGATGCCGTCCTCGGCCCGCTTGTAACTCGCACCCGTGGGGCAAACGGTAACGCAGGGCGCGTCCTCGCAATGGAGGCAGGATTTAGGGAAGTGGAACAGCTGAGCAGGGCCGCCGGTATCGGGCTGGACTTCGTAGCTGTGCACGCGATTTAGGAAGGTGCCGGAGGGGGCCGCACCGTAAGCGTCCTGATCCGACAGCGGGGCACCATAGTTTTCGGTATTCCATCCTTTGCATGAGATCACGCAGGCGTGGCAGCCGACACAGGTATCCAAATCGATTACAAGGCCGAGCTTTTTCTGGGTGGTTTGCGGCAGTTCGGTCATATGTGATTTGCTTTGCTGGTGTCGGGGTGGGGCCAGCCCCATGATATTTCAGAGCCAGAGAAAGGGTGGATCGTTTGATTTCTATGGGAGGTCTTTCGGAGCGGGAGGAACAGGAGATTGTTGTTTCGGCGTAATTGGCTCGGATTCTACCGGAGCGGCGGCCTTTTCAATCTTAACCTTGAGGTCGAACCACGCGGCTTGACCTGTGATGGGATCAGAGTTGGACCAGCGCAGGCCGTCACCTTTCGGAGGGAGCAGTTCTTGGATCAGGTGGTTGAGCAGGAAGCCCTTGGTTGCTTCGGGGGCGGATTCATCGAGCGCCCAAGCCCCCTTGCGTTTGCCGATGGCGTTCCATGTCCAGACGGTGTTCTCATTCAAGGCGGCCATTTCCATTACCGGGACAGTGATTTCCCCATGGGGCGAGGTTACGCGGACCCAATCACTGTCATTTAGGCTGTGTTCGCGCATCAGTTTGGTCGGAAGATACAGCGGGTTGTGGCCGTGGATTTGCCGCAGCCACGCGTTCTGGCTGCCCCAGCTGTGGTACATCGCCATAGGGCGTTGGGTGAGCGCGGTTATGGAGAAGCCGTCGTTGCCCTGCTGGTCGGTTTCGTACCAGATCGGTAAGGGCGACATGGTATGTTTGATACGGTCGCGCAGATGGTCGGGCGGCTGGCGGTCGCCGTGCCCTTCGGCAGCAAGCTGGAAGCGGCGCATCGGTTCGACATAAAGCGAAAATAGATAGGGCTGGGGCGTGTCGTATAGCCCGGTTTCCACGGCCCAGTCTTGGTATGCGTTGTTCCAAGGTTTGTAGTATTGCGCCCCTTCTGGGATGTGATGGGTAAAGAAGCCGCCGTTCTCGATATAGCGGTTGAGTTGATCCGGGTTCGGGGTGCCGCGCCCTGTCTGGTCGCCATTCTCACCGCGAAAGCCAGCCAGTGGGCCGATGCCGGGGCGGCGTTCGTGGTTGATGATATAATCAGCGTAGTCTGCGTATTTCTGATCGCCTGTATCGTCAACAAAGCCTGGCAGACCAAGCCGTGCACCCAGATCACAGAGTACGGATTGGAACCCGCGCACATCGCGGTCGGGTTCGACCACAGGCCAGCGGATCGCATCCGCGGCAGCGTCCGCCTTGCAAATCGGGCGGTCCAGCAAGCTGATGCAATCGTGACGTTCCAAATAGGTGGTATCGGGCAGGATCAGATCAGCAAAGGCGACCATTTCAGAACTATAAGCATCAGAATAGATGATCCGCGGGATGACATATTCGCCGTTTGCGTCTTTGTCCGTCAGCATGTCCATCACGCCGCCGGTGTTCATTGACGAATTCCACGACATGTTCGCCATATACATGAACAATGTGTCGATCTTGTAGGGATCACCGGCGTGGGCATTCGAGATCACCATGTGCATCAGGCCATGGGCGCTCATCGGGTTTTCCCAAGTGAAAGCCTTGTCGATGCGTGCAGGGCTTCCGTCATCCTTTAGCGCCAGATCATCGGGGCCTTGGACAAAACCAAGGTGTGGGCCATCCAGGGGCTGTCCCGGCGTCACACCGCAATGGGGTTTTGGGTGGGCCGTCGCTGGTTTTGGATAGGGCGGTTTGAAACGAAACCCGCCGGGAACTTCGACCGTGCCGAGGATGATCTGAAGGGTGTGCAGCGCGCGGCAGGTCTGGAACCCGTTGGCATGAGCCGAGATTCCGCGCATGGCGTGGAATGACACCGGACGGCCAGTCATGGTTTTGTGGACCTCGCCACGAAAATCGGTCCATTCGTGGTCCAGCTCGAATGCTTCGTCAAAGGCGACGCGTGCGATTTCGGCGGCAATAGCGCGGATACGTGGGGCAGGGATACCGCAACGGTCAGCGACAGCCTCGGGAGAGTATTCTTCCCTGAGGTATTTTTCAGCCATGTGATGAAAAACGGGTTTGTGGGTAATGCCATCAACAACGTGGGTTGCGGACAAATCTGGCCGTACGCCGGGCGTGTCAAATGCTGTCAGTTTGCCGGTAGCTCGGCAAACTACCAGCTGTTTACCGGCGTCGTCGCGCAGAAGCAGGCCGAATTCAGGCGACGTTTCATCGCCGTTGACCAAAACCGGCGCATCCGTGAACCGCGCGAGGTAATCAAGATCCATGCGCCCCGCCTTCATCAGGCAATGGATCATCGACAGAATGAACAGCCCGTCGGTGCCCGGCGTGATGCCGACCCAATCATCGGCTACAGCGTTATAGCCGGTGCGGATTGGGTTGACGCCAATGACCCGCGCGCCGCGCGCTTTGATTTTGCCGATGCCCATTTTGATCGGATTGCTATCGTGATCCTCGGCCACCCCGAACAGCATGAACAGCTTGGTATGGTCCCAATCAGGCTGGCCGAATTCCCAGAATGCGCCGCCCATTGTATAGATGCCAGCTGCGGCCATGTTGACTGAGCAAAATCCACCATGCGCCGCGTAATTTGGCGTACCGAAATTCTGCGCCCAGTACGACGTGAAGCTTTGCGATTGGTCGCGTCCCGTGAAAAAGGCTAGCTTTTCGGGCGCTTTCGCGCGGAGTGGAGCCAGCCAATCGGTCGCGATTTGCAGCGCCTCGTCCCATTCAATTTCCTCGAACTCACCGGAGCCACGTTCGCCGACGCGTTTAAGCGGCTTGCGCAGTCGGGCGGGGGCGTTGTGCTGCATGATGCCAGCGCTGCCCTTGGCGCACAGCACACCTTTGTTGATAGGGTGGTCGCGGTTCCCTTCGATATAGGCGACCTTCAAGTCGCCTTCGCCATTGGCCTTCATATGCACATTGATGCCGCAACGGCAGGCACACATATAGCAGGTGGTCTTGCGAATCTCGTCAGATACGGGTGGGCTAAGGTCGAGAACGGGTTGCTTATGCGTCATCCTTGCTCTCTTTTCTCAGGCGGTCAGCAGGGTGCTGGCTTCGCGGGCGATCTGAATTTCTTCCTGTGCGGCAACGGTATAGCTGGGAAAGTTTCCCATCCATGACAGCTTGTCAAGAATCGCGTTCCTGATGTGGCTAGAGTTCTCGCCAATACCTCCGGTAAAGGCCACAGCATCCAGCCCGCCCATTGCTGCGATCATCGACCCTGCCTGCCGTCCGGCCCAATAGCAGAAATGATCGATGGCAAAGCGCGCTTTAGGGCTGTCGCTTTCTTCCAAACTGCGCATGTCCGAGCTTTGGCCAGACAGACCCAGAAGGCCGGAATGATGGTGTAGCAGCGTTTCGGTCTCATCTAGCCCAAGTTGGCGGACAAGGCGCAGCACAGCGCCCGCGTCAATCTCGCCCACGCGTGTGCCCATGGTCAGACCGGACAAAGGGGAATACCCCATTGTCGTTGCCACGCTTTGTCCATCAAGGATCGCACAAAGTGAGGCACCATTGCCAAGGTGGCAGGCCAGCAAACGCTTGGGCAGGATGCCGCTTTGCTGGGGCAACGCACGCACGAGGGCGGCATAGCTGGTGCCATGAAAGCCGTAGCGTTGCAGGTCGGTCAGATCTGTGCGGTCAGGTAGGGCATAACGGCGGGCGATGTCGGGAATCGTAGCGTGAAATGCCGTGTCGAAACTGGCGCACTGCGGCAAGTTGGGGGCAAGGGCTGCGACAGCATCAATCGCGGCTAGATGATGCGGGTTGTGCAGCGGGGCAAGGGGGATGCAATCGGCAATGGCTTGGCGGATTTTTGGCGTGATGCGGCAGGCCGCGGTTAGGGTGGTGCCGCCATGTACGACACGGTGCGCGACGGCACGCAGTGAGGTGAGGGTGATCCCTTGGTGTGACAGCGCGTCAAAGATTGCGGCAAGAGCTGCAGCATTGTCGGGCAGGTCTGCAGGTTGCACATTCGCACCGATTTTTACCGCGCCGGTGCCGCCGATGCCTGTCGCTTCGACCCGCAGGACTTCGTTCAAATCATCGTCAAACAGGGCCGTCTTGATGGACGACGACCCTGCATTCATTACAAGGATATGGCTGCCAGACACGTTCTAGACCGTCTGAGGGCGCATGTCGTCTTTGCTGATGCCCGCGACCGCGACGGGCTTTTTCATCGCGTCGCGGCGGAAGGGCTCGCCCAGTTCCTGATTGATCATCGCTTCGATCAGGGTGGTTTTGCCGTGCTTCATCTGGTCGTCGATGGCCTTGTTCAACGCGGCGGTCAATTCGTCCATTGTCCGGGCCACGACACCTTGCAAACCGCATGACTGCGCGATGCCTGCATATGACACCTGTTCGTCCAGTTCGGTCCCGACGAAATTATCGTCGAACCAAAGGGTCGAATTGCGCTTTTCAGCACCCCATTGGTAGTTGCGGAAGACGACTTGGGTAACCGCAGGCCATTCGCCGCGGCCGATCGCCGTCAGCTCATTAACCGAAATGCCGAAAGCACCGTCACCAGCAAACCCTACAACAGGCACATCACGACAGCCAATTTTAGCGCCGACAATGGCGGGCAGGCCATAGCCGCAGGGGCCAAACAAGCCGGGGGCCAGATATTTGCGACCCTCGTCAAACGACGGATAAGCGTTGCCGATAGCACAGTTGTTGCCGATGTCAGACGAAATGATGGCATTTGCGGGCAGCGCCGATTGGATTGCACGCCAAGCCATGCGGGGACTCATCCAGTCGGGCTTGTCCGACCGGGCACGTTCGTTCCAGGTGGTGCCGGGATCGTCTTCTTCGTGATCCATGCCTGACAGCTGCTGCGCCCATTTCGACTTGGTTTCGCCAATAGTGGCTTTGCGGTCCTCGCGTCCCTCATCGCCAGCCGAGTCCGACAGGTTGGCCAGCAGTGCCGTGGCGACTTTGGTAGCGTCGCCGACGATACCAACACTGACCTTTTTCGTCAGCCCGATGCGATCGGGGTTGATGTCGACCTGAATGATTTTGGCGTCTTTGGGCCAATAATCCATGCCATAGCCCGGCAAGGTGGAAAACGGGTTCAACCGGGTGCCAAGCGCAAGCACAACATCGGCGCGTGCGATCAAGTCCATCCCTGCTTTGGAACCGTTATAGCCCAAGGGGCCTGCGAACAGGGGGTGCCCGCCAGGGAAAGCATCGTTGTGTTGATAGCCGACGCAAACAGGCGCGGACAGACGTTCGGCCAGCAGTTTGCTCGCCTCGATACCGCCTTGTGCCAGCACCACGCCAGCGCCGTTCAGGATCACAGGAAACTTGGCTTCCGACAACAGGGCAGCGGCCTTGGCGATTGCCGCTTCACCGCCCGAGGGGCGCTCGAACGCGACGATTTCGGGTAGGTCGATATCGATCACTTGGGTCCAGAAATCGCGTGGCACGTTGATCTGCGCCGGGGCAGAGGCGCGTTTGGCCTGCATAATTACGCGGTTCAGGGTTTCGGCGATGCGCGACGGGTCGCGGACCTCTTCCTGATAGGCAACGCAATCTGCAAACAGATTCATCTGCTCCATCTCTTGAAAACCACCTTGACCGATGGTCTTGTTCGCGGCTTGCGGTGTGACCAACAGGCAGGGCGTGTGGTTCCAATAGGCTGTCTTTACGGCAGTCACAAAGTTGGTAATGCCGGGCCCGTTTTGCGCGATCATCATCGACATTTTGCCGGTCGCACGGGTGAAACCGTCAGCCATCATTCCAGCGCTGCCTTCGTGAGCGCAATCCCAGAATGTGATGCCCGCATCGGGGAATATGTCGGAAATCGGCATCATTGCCGACCCGATAATACCAAACGCATTGTCGATGCCATGCATCTGAAGGGTCTTCACAAAGGCTTCTTCGGTGGTCATCTTCATGTCAGGGGGCATCCTTGGCGGTAATTTTGAGTTCTGGGCACACTAGGCGCTGTGGGGAGAGCGGGTTAGGGCCAGCATGGGGCGCTGGATAAGGCCAGTTTAGCTAGTGCTTTCTATTGCTTGGGCCACATGAGCAATGCCTGCTGGGATCTGCGCAGACGGGATTGATGAATATGCCAGCCGATAATAGTTTTGCGGCGGCGCGTCGCCGCTAAAGAACGGTGCGCCTGGTTCGATCAGCACAGATTTGGCTCTTAATCGCATGGCCAGTTCATCGGTGCGGATGTGATCCGGCGCGCGCATCCAAAAGGATGACCCGCCATAGGCACCGCGCCCTGCGATTTGCAGATCGTTTGCCTTGATCGCTTCCTCCATCACAGTTCGGCGGTCGTGCAGGGCATTGCTCATCCTTCGGACCAGCGCGTCGTAATGGCCAAGCGACAGAAAGTAGGCGGCCGTGCGCTGGATATGCCCCGGCGGGTGCCGAAGGACTGACGCACGCAGGGCGCGCGCCTCGCGGATGAATGGTTCGGAACCCACGAGATAGCCAAGGCGAAGACCTGGAAACAAAGATTTTGAAAAACTGCCCACATAGATCACGCGCCCGTCCTGATCTAGCGATTTGAGCGAGGGCGAGGGAGATTTCAGAAACGACATCTCGAACTCGTAGTCATCTTCTACGATCAGGGCGTCCAATGCGCTGGCGCGGTCCAGCAACGCCCGCCGCCGCGTCATAGGCATCGTTGCTGTCGTCGGGCATTGGTGGCTGGGGGTGGTGAATATCACGTCGGTATCGTCCGGGATGGCATCAGGTATCAGCCCTTCTTGATCGACTTTGACAGGCGACATATGACAACGAGATTGCGTCAAGATATCCCGAAGCGCGGGATAGCAGGGATCCTCGAGCGCTGCGCGCCGCCGCTGGGTCAATAGAACCTGCGCGGTAAGCCACAAGGCATTCTGCGCCCCAAGCGTGATCAATATTTGCTCGGGCCGGGCCGATATGCCTCGGCGTGGCAGGGAATGACGTGCAATGAATTCAATCAGTTTGGGATCGTCCTGATCATAGTAATCCGTCGTCAGTGCAGTAAAATCGCGCTGCCCCAAAGCTTGAAGCGCGCAAAGCCGCCAATTGGCATGGTCAAATAGCGTTGGATCGGCCTGACCATAGATGAACGGGAATCGATACGTTGCCCAATCTTGTGGCTTGATTGGGGTCACGCCGCCGCTAAACCGTTGTCCGATTGCGCGCGTCCAGTCTACGGCATCGGGTGTTTTTTCAGCAGGGGTGAAGTGCGGCGGGGAGGGCGCGTTCTCCGAAACATAGTATCCGGATCGTCCCTTTGAGGTCAGGTAGTCATTCGCCAGAAGCTCTGTATATGCGATCGTCACCGTGATCCGGCTGATCCCCAGATGGGCTGCTAATTTCCGAGTAGACGGTAGTTTTTCGCCCGTGCCAAAGCGTCCGGTCAGAATCCCTTGGGCAATCATTTGCTGGATCTGCTGTTGCAGCGTGCCCTGTGCGTCGGGGTGTAGGAAAAATGTTTCAACAGGAAGCGCCATACAATTCAGCCTAAGCTGGACTTAGATGCGGCGCAATCTGGCATTATAGGCCAAACCCACAAAAAAGGCCCCGACAAACGCCGAGGCCTGATTGTCTTCTAAACGGCAGAGCTTATGGGCAAGCAGCAGTGTAGCGCTGACCAGCCGAGTTCTGATAAACGCACTTGCCAGACGCTGTGCGACCCATATATGCACCAGCAGCTGCACCAGCCAAGCCACCCAGAACAGCACCCTTGGCGCGGTCACTGTCGTTGGAAACGACTGCACCCAAGGCGGCACCCGCAGCTGCACCCGTCAAGGCAGACTGGTTTTGTGTGTCACATGCAGCGACAGCGCCAATAAGTGGCAGGATCATCAAAAACTTCTTCATGTTACTCTCCGAATTACGTTCACTGGATAAACGCAGTGTGATGGAAAAAGTTCCAGCTAAATTTCAGCGATCGGCAACAATTGGCCGTGTGATCCTGCAGCGCTCTGCCTGGCTCGCACGGTCAATATGTGGTTCTATCCAAATACGCGTCCCATTGCATTGTCGACGGCCGTAATGATTTCATCAATGTCGTCTTTCTTCGCGATAAGGGCAGGGCTGAAACACAGCGTATTGTTCTTACCCGGTAAGGACCTATTGGTCGCGCCGATGATGACCCCTTGGGCCATACAATCGGCCACCACAGCCTGTACCATTTTTTCAGCAACAGGAGCGCGGGTGCTGCGGTCTTCGACCAGCTCGGCCCCAAGGAACAAGCCTTTGCCGCGCACCTGGCCGATGACCGAATACTTGTCTGACAGCTCTTCGAGCTGTTCGAGCATATAATGGCCCATGTCAGTTGTGTTCTGCAGCAGATTTTCGCGTTCAATAATCGCCATGTTTTCGATGCCTGCCGTAGGGCCGGCGGTGCAACCGCCAAAGGTCGAAATATCGCGGAAATAGTTCATCGGATCAGCGGCGTTGTCCTTGAACATGTCGAACACTTCTTCGGTTGTCACAAGGCAAGCGATGGCGGCATAGCCCGAGGCAACACCCTTGGCCATTGTGACCATATCCGGCTTGATGCCGTAATGCTGATAGCCGAACCATTCGCCGGTGCGTCCAACACCGCAGACAACTTCGTCGATGTGCAATAGAATGTCATATTTCCGGCAGATTTCCTGAACCCGCTCCCAATATCCATCCGGAGGCGTGATAACACCGCCACCGGCCGTTACAGGCTCTAGGCACAGCCCGCCAACCGTATCAGGTCCCTCGGCAAGGATGATCTTTTCGATCTGATCGGCAGCCCATACGCCGTAGTTGTCTTCGGGCGCGCCGTCTTGTTCAAATTTGCGATACTCAAGGCAGTGCGGCACCCGTACGAAACCGTCGGTAAACGGGCCGTATTGTGCATTGCGTTCGTCCTGCCCACCGGCCGACAGGCAGGTGATCGTTGTGCCGTGATAATCGCGGTCGCGGTACAGGATTTTGTGCTTTTTGCCGCCATAGCGTTTGTGGGCGATCTGACGGACCATTTTAAAGCCCTTCTCGTTCGCCTCCGAACCCGAGTTGCAATAGTAAACCCGGCTCATCCCCGGCATCTTTTCGATCAGCTTTTCGGCAAAGATTGATCCCGGGATCGACCCGGCAGAGCCCGCGAAGTAGTTCAGTTTGATCAACTGGTCGCGCACGGCATTTGCGATGCTTTCGCGGCCATAGCCAACGTTGACGGTCCACACGCCGCCCGAAACAGCATCAAGGTGCTCTTTGCCTTTTTGGTCCCAGACGCGCATGCCTTTGCCTTCGACAATGATACGGGGGTCGGTTGTTTCATAGGGTTTATGTTGGCTTAAGTGGTGCCAGATATGGGCACGGTCTGCCTCGACAATACGGGAGATGTCGTTCTCGTTGAATGTACCGTCCATGGGGCTGACCTTTCGAATATATGGATGAGGGAAGGCGTGTTTACACAGCCTAGTTTGACATAACATCAGCGCAAATGGGAAGGGTGCAGTAGGGCCAGTCGGCACCTATCTTTAGGTCCAGGCGGTGGCGGTGGTGCTGGATTTGTTCCTAAATCGGCGACGAAGTGCCGTTTTCTTCTAAAGAAAACGTTTCGGAATTTCTGAAAAATTCCTGCCAGCTTTGCGGATGTAGTCTGAATTATTCGGGCGTTCAGTCTGGTTCTGAAGGCTGCAATTGCAAAGCACGCGACGTAAACCGCGTGCTTTGACATAGCTTACTTGGGACGAAAGCTGCTTTTGGGGCGCTTAGGCGCAGCTTCGCCGCCTTTTGGTTTGCCCGCAGGCTTGCCGCCCTTTGGTTTGCCGCCAGCTTGACCCAGCTTGTTTGGTGGCACAAATCGCTTTGACGGATCAGCGGCACGCGCCTTGTAAGGTTTGTCTGCCGCCGGCTTTGCGTCCCCGCGTGGTGCGTCTGGCTTCTCTTTCTTCCAGACCGCTTTCGCCTTTGGCTTGCTAGCGGGCGCTTCAAAGGCGTCGGGTTTCGGGTTCGACTTCGCCTTGGGCGCTGCACCTGCCTTCATCGGGGTGCGTTCAGTCTTGTGCGACTTTGGCGGGCGTTCGCCTTTGGGCGCGCGCGGTTTGTCGAACTTGGGCTTGTCACCGCGTGGTTTGTCGCCCTGTGGCTTTGGGCTGCGCGGCTTTTCGCTGTACGCGACAGGCGCTTCTGCGGGTTCGGCGCGAGGTTTGCGCGGTTCCCTTGGTGCGTCGGGGTCATAGGCTGGACGTGCGGCACGATCGGGGCGGGGGCCGCGGTCAGGTTTCGGGCCACGGTCAGGTTTTGGGCCACGGCCGCCGCCAGGCTTGGGGCCACGCGACAGGTCAGGTGCCTTGTCCAGTTTAGTGACGATTGCGCCGTCCTCGACCTTCATATCGGGGCCAAGCGCGTTGGTGAATTTGGCCTCGGACGTCGCAAGGATTTCAACAAACGTGTGGCTGGGCTGCACGCGGATTGCGCCAACGTCATCTTTGGTCAGATCACCCATGCGACAGATCATCGGCAGGATGGTGCGTGGTTCGGCGTCTTGGTTGCGCCCGACCGAGATCGAGAACCATACAGATGGTCCAAAATCGCCACGCGGTTTTTCATCGGCAGGTGTACCGGGTTCGGCCAGCTGTTCGGGTGCGGATTGACGGGCGCGGTACAGGTTTACAAACGCCGTCGCCAACTGTTCGGCGCTGAATTGTTCAACCAGATTAGCGACAAATCCTACCGCATCATCAGGGATCGGATCAGACCATGCAGAATCTGCCAGCAAGCGTTTTTCATCTTCGGCGTTGACCTCTTCGGCCGAGGGCGGGTTCGCCCATTCGACTTTCAGCTTGGCACCACCGATCAAACGGTTCGCTTTGCTGCGCAGTTTCGCAGGAACGATCAGCGCAGAGACACCTTTACGACCCGCGCGGCCCGTCCGGCCAGAACGGTGCAACAAGGTGTCCGAGTTCGATGGCAGGTCTGCGTGAATAACCAGTTCGAGGTTGGGCAAATCGATGCCACGCGCGGCAACGTCCGTTGCGATACAAACACGGGCACGGCCATCGCGCAGCGCTTGCAACGCGTTTGTCCGTTCGGATTGCGACAGCTCGCCCGACAACGCCACGACCGAGAAGCCCCGGTTCGTAAATCGTGTAGTCAAACGCGCAACAGCAGCGCGGGTGTTGCAGAATACGATGGCGTTCTTGGCCTCGTAGAACCGCAAGACGTTGATGATCGCGTTTTCTGTATCGCGCGGGTGCACGGTCAGGGCGCGGTATTCGATATCGGTGTGCTGCTTGGCCTCGCCGATGGTTTCTACCCGCTGTGCGTTGCGCTGATAGGACTTCGCCAGCTTGGCAATCGCCGCAGGGACAGTCGCAGAGAACAGCAAGGTGCGGCGTTCTTCGGGGGCTTCAGAAAGGATGAACTCAAGCTCGTCGCGGAACCCGAGGTCCAGCATTTCGTCGGCTTCGTCCAGCACCACGGCGCGGATGTCTGACAGGTTGATGTTGTTGCGCTTGATGTGGTCGCACAACCGGCCCGGTGTGGCGACAACAACATGCGCGCCGCGGTCCAGTGCGCGCCGTTCGGTGCGTGTGTCCATGCCGCCAACACAAGTGGTGACCACCGCCCCGGCTGGGCCATAAAGCCATGTCAATTCGCGGCTGACCTGCATGGCCAGTTCGCGGGTGGGGGCAATGATCAGCGCAAGCGGTGCGCCGGCATGGCCGAATTTCTCGGAGCCGCCGAGCAAGGTTGGCGCGATAGCCAGGCCAAAGCCAACGGTCTTGCCTGATCCGGTTTGTGCCGATACCAAGAGGTCAGCGTCGGCAAGAGCCGGATCTGTGACCGCCTGTTGTACGGGTGTGAGCGTTTCATAGCCTTGTTTGGCAAGCGCGTCTGCGAGGGTTTGGATCAACGGTAAGTCCTGACTGAATAAAAAAGGGGCGGCAAAAATGCGCGCGGCACGGCAATGGCGCGCACGCCAGCCGAGTGTTGCGCCTGTCCCTAATCGCTTGAGTCCCGAATGTACATGACTTTGTCGAAACCTATGAATCCTGGACCGGACGTCGTTTTGCGGGATTTGCCACGCAAAGGCGGAAAGATGGCATTAAGCGATCACCATCGCGATGCAGGTCACGCTACACCCCGTTTGACCAAAGCCTGAACAATGGTGGCTTTAGGCCGTGGCGTATGCCCGTGATTCGTTCAAGGCGGGGGATATGGCCGAACTGCTGGCGACGGACAAACGCCGGCTTAGTCCTTTGATCAAGGGTATGATTGGCAAAGCGCTGATTAATATAGCACCTGATTCTAAAGATGTCCGGGCGACAATGATAAGTGTGACTAGCAAGGGCCACATATTGCGCGAGCGCATCCTCAGGGAGGTTTCGCGCCGAAGTGGAGAATATAAAACGATTGCTTGGGCTTAGCTAAAATTGGCCGGCTGGCTTGAAATCAGTCTCGTCAAACGCACTCTTTTCATGTAGAACAAAAAGTGAACATATGGAGGGATGCATGAAACCCGATTCCCAATTTGCCCAAGTGATTTCCCTGTCAGACAAGCGTCTGATCAAGGACGTTCCAGCTCCGCATTTGGGCGGTGCAATCTTGCGCGACGCGCTGCTGGATGCGCCCTTCGATGCGGCGGCAACGGGGTTTGTGCTGGCGTGTTTGCCCGACAGCAAGGACCCGGTGATGTGGATTCAGGACCGCATGTCGCGGCGCGAAAACGGGCGACTTTACGGGGCGGCGTTGCGACGCTTTGGCTTCAACGGCAACATCCTGCGGGTCGAGGTCAGTCACCCGCGCGATGTTCTATGGGCGATGGAGGAAGGCGCGGCTTGTGCAGGTCTGTCTGCCGTGGTGGGCGAAATTCACGGCGCACCCGAGGTGTTAAGTTTCACCGCCACGAAACGGTTGGCGCTGCGGGCAGAAAGCTCGGGTGTGCCGCTGTGGTTGCTCCGGTCTGGGGATCATGGCGCGCTGAGTGCGGCGCGCGAACGCTGGCGGCTGCGGTCGCGGCCATCAGGGGCCAACCGCTACAACAGCCAAGCCCCCGGCGCACCAATATGGGAGGCGGATTTGTTCCGTGCCCGTGGCCGCGCACCCGGTGTCTGGACGGCAACTTATGACACGGCAGCACAGCGACCTGCGGATCGTCTCAGTCTACTTCCCAGACTTGGCGATGGAACGCTGGCGGCGGATCATCACCCAGCATCGCACGCCACCGGCGGATGATGTGCCCGTGGTGCTGGCCCGTGATGGGGCCCATGGCCCTGTTATTCACGCGATGAACGCAGTGGCCCGTGCGCGTGGCATTGATGCTGGTGCGCGGGTTGTCGACGTGCAGGCGATCTATCCTGATTTGCATGTGGAGCGCGCGGATGCTGCGGGTGATTACAAACTGCTGGAACGGTTGGCCCATTGGGCGCGGCGCTGGTGCCCGTGGACGGTACGCGACGGGCAGGACGGAATCGTGATGGATGTCACCGGTGCTGCGCATCTATTCGGAGGAGAAGCCAAGATGCTGCGCGACATGGCCACACGTTTCAAGATGCAGGGGCTAAGCGTGCGGCTGGCCATGGCCCCGACACGGGGCGCGGCGCAAATGCTGGCGCGCCATGGGGCTGCATCTGTAGTATGTGACACGGATACGTTGATGGCACAGCTTACGCCGTTGCCGGTGGCGGCCTTGCGGCTGAATGATGATATGCTGCGGCTGCTGACGCGGCTGGGGTTAAAGACCATCGGTGCGCTGGCAGATGTACCACGGGTGGCGCTGATGCGGCGGTTTTCGGGGTTGGCCGAAGATCGCAATCCGCTGGTGCTGCTGGACCGTGCCACGGGCCGCGCTGCCGATCCGTTGAACGCGCCGCCCGATGCACAGGTGTGGCTGGCCCGCGTGCGCCTGCCCGAGCCGGTGATTGATCCGGTGCCGCAACTGCCCGCGCTGGCTGATGCGCTGTGCGTTGATTTAGCGAAGGCTGAACAGGGTGCGCGTTTGTTGCGGCTGACGATTTACCGCGTCGACGGCGAATGGCGCAGCCGTGACGTGAGAACCGCCAGCGCCACCCGTGATCCGGCGCATATGTTGCGGCTGCTGACCGGCAAGCTGGATGGGATCGACCCCGGTTTCGGCTTTGATCTGCTGACGCTTGAGGCGCTGCGGGTAGAACCGTTGTCGTTGCATCAGGACCATCTGGACGGCAGCCGCGATGCGGGGCGCGATGTGGCGGCCTTGTTAGACCGTCTGACGGCGCGACTGGGGCCCGAAAAAATCACATGGTCTGCTTGGGTTCAAAGCCATCTGCCCGAACGGGTCGAGAGCCGCGTGCCCGCGATTGCCCATAGCGCTGCGGCGGCCCCGGTAATGACTTGCGAACGCCCCCTGCGTTTGCTTGATCCAGCCGAGGAGGTGACTGTGCTTTATGCCGTGCCCGAAGGCCCGCCCGCCCGGTTTCAATGGCGGCGCGTGGCCTATAATATGGCACGGTTCGAGGGGCCGGAAAGGATCGCGCCGGAATGGTGGCGCGATAAACCGGGCACGCGGCTGCGTGATTATTACAAGGTTGAAGTGCAGGACGGGCGGCGGTTCTGGATTTACCGACAGGGTGTGTTGGGCGACGGGCGTGGCGGCGACCCGATGTGGTTTTTGCACGGGGTATTTGCATGAGGACGGCAGACATGCGCCTGCGGCGACATCCCTCCCGCCCTCCCGCAGGAGAGCAAAGCGATGCCGCAGAATGATGCATTGCCGCGCCGCACGATCGAGGTGGAGGATCCGTTTCAATGGCATCCGCCCAGCCCCTATGTGGAGTTGGGACTGGCCAGTTGTTTTTCGTTCTTGCGCGCGGCGTCGGATGCGGTGGACCTGACGGCCACGGCCAATCTGTTGGGCTATGACGCTATGGGGATCGCGGATCGCAACACTTTGGCCGGTGTGGTGCGGGTGCATTCAGAGGCGGCGAAGGCCAAGATACGGCCCATTATCGGCGCGCGATTGGTATTGATGTGCGGCACTGATTTACTGGCCTATCCACGAGACCGCGACGCCTATGCGCGGCTGTCTACGCTGCTCTCGAAGGGCAAGATGGCTGATGTCGATGGCGGCTGGCAGGAAAAGGGGACCACGCACCTGACGCTTGAAATGGTCGCGGATCATGCCGAGGGCATCGAGCTGATCGTGATGCCGCCCGAGGGCTTGGAGGTTTTTGAGGCCGGATTGCCGCGCCTTCTGCAGGCCTTGCCGGGTCTGCGGCATGTGGGGGCGGCCTATCTGTATCGTGGCGATGATGTGGCGCGGATCAACCAGCTGGACCGCATCGCAAAGGCGCGCGGGCTGGGAATGCTGGCCACCAATGACGTGTTGTATCACGCCGCCAGCCGCAGGCCTTTGCAGGACATCATGACCTGTATCCGCGAGGGGCGCACAATCGATACGGCGGGCTTTCTGCTGGAGGGGAACGCCGAGCGCTATTTGAAACCACCCACCGAGATGTGCCGCCTGTTCGCCGCTTGGCCCCACGCGATTGCTGCAACGCGCAAGCTGGCGGATGCCTGCACCTTCAGCTTGGATGATCTGAAATATGAATACCCGCACGAGATCGTGCCAGAGGGGCGCAGCGCCCAAGAGGAACTGGAGCGCCTTACGTGGGAAGGGGCCGCAGGGCGTTACCCCCAAGGTGTGCCTGACCGAATCAAGGCCATCATCCACAAGGAATTCGCCCTGATCCGGTCCAAGAAAATCGCCCGTTATTTCCTGACCATTAATGACATCGTGCGCTTTGCCCGCCAAGATGCGCAACCGCCGATCCTGTGTCAGGGGCGCGGGTCTGCGGCCAATTCGACCGTGTGTTTCTGTCTTGGCATCACCGCCGTTGACCCCGCCGAACATGATGTGCTGTTCGAAAGATTCCTAAGCGAGGAACGCGACGAGCCGCCCGATATCGATGTCGATTTCGAACATGAGCGGCGCGAGGAGGTGATCCAGTACATGTATGCCAAATATGGCCGTACACGCGCCGGCCTCTGTGCGACCGTGATCCATTATCGCCCCAGATCGGCCATTCGCGAGGTCGGCAAGGCGATGGGCCTATCCGAGGACGTGACGAGCAAGCTGGCCAGCACCGTCTGGGGCAGTTTCGAGGCGTCGGTTGGCGATGACCGTGTCAAAGAGGCGGGGATGGACCTGTCTGATCCCTACCTGCGCCGTGTGCTGATGTTAGCCCGCGAGATGACGGGGATGCCGCGCCACCTAAGCCAGCATGTCGGCGGGTTTATCCTGACTGAACGGCCCCTGACCGAGATGGTGCCGATAGGCAACGGTGCCATGCCCGAACGCAGTTTCATCGAGTGGGACAAGGATGACATCGACGCGCTTGGCATTTTCAAGGTGGATATTCTGGCGCTTGGGATGCTGACGTGTATTGCCAAATGCTTTGACCTGATGCGGGCGCATTACAACGATGACAAGGAGCTGGCGACCGTCCCGCCGGATGATGATGCGACCTATGACATGCTATGTGCAGGTGACAGTCTGGGAGTATTCCAAGTGGAAAGCCGGGCGCAGATGGCGATGCTGCCCAAGCTGCGCCCGCGTGTCTTCTATGATCTGGTGATCGAGGTTGCCATCGTGCGCCCCGGTCCCATTCAGGGCGACATGGTTCATCCGTTTTTGCGGCGCAGACAACGGCAGGAAGGTGTCAGCTATCCCGCGCCGGGGCCGGAGCATCCGCAGGATGAGTTGTTAAAAATTCTGGGGCGCACCTTGGGCGTGCCGATCTTTCAGGAACAGGCGATGAAGATCGCGATTGATGCGGCGAAATTCTCGCCCAAGGAAGCGAATGAATTGCGCAAGGCGATGGCAACCTTCCGGTCGCGCGGCACAATTGAAACGCTGCAAACCAAAATGGTGGGGCGGATGACCGACCGTGGCTATGACCCTGAATTTGCGCAGCGCTGTTTCGACCAGATCAAGGGGTTCGGCGAATATGGTTTCCCCGAAAGCCATGCGGCCAGCTTTGCCAAGTTGGTCTATGTCTCGAGCTGGATGAAATGCCATTACCCGGCGGCCTTTGCTTGTGCGCTGCTGAACAGTCAGCCGATGGGGTTTTACGCACCAGCCCAGATCGTGCGTGATGCCCGTGAACACGGGGTCGAGGTGCGTGGCGTTGATGTGGATTTCTCGGATTGGAACTGCACGCTGGAACCGTCAGCGGACGGCTTTGCCTTGCGGCTAGGACTGCGTCAGATCGACGGCATGCGAGAAGACGCGGCGGCGCGGATTATGGCAGCACGTGACAGTCCCTATGCGGATGTTGCTGATCTGAAAACCCGCGCACGGCTGGACCGTGGCCAGATCCGGCGGCTGGCCGAAGCGGATGCGATGCGCAACATGGGGATAGATCGACGTCAGGCGCTGTGGCAGGCGCAGGCATTGAAAGATGCGCCCGATCTGCCGATCTTCACCCATGCGGATGCTGTGGATGAAGGGGCCGAACCGGCAGTGCTGCTGCCCGTCATGCCACAGGCCGAACAGGTGGTAGCAGATTATCAGACGTTGCGACTTTCTCTCAAGGCGCACCCGATCAGCTTTTTCCGCGCCAGCCTGCGCAAGCAAGGGTACATCAGCGCCGATCAACTACCGATGCTGGACCATGGCCGCCGCGTGTCTTTGGCGGGGCTGGTTCTGGTGCGCCAGAAACCGGGCAGTGCCAAGGGCGTTTGTTTTATTACATTGGAGGATGAAACGGGCGTCGCCAATCTGGTGATCTGGCCCAAGCTGTTCGAACATTACCGTCCGGTGATCATGTCAGCGCGGTTGCTGGTGGTGCACGGGCGGATGCAAACGGACGGGCGGGTGATCCATGTGGTGGCAGACCGGCTTGAGAACCGGACCGACCGGCTGGAAAGGCTTAGCCTTGAGCCTGTGCCATCAACGACTGTGCGGGGCGATCATCCGACCCATCCAATTCCGGGCCAGGTCGCACCCAGGCAACACCCGCGCGATGTGCGGGTGATACCAAAGTCACGTGATTTTCATTAGGATTTGGTAGGCGTGCTCAAAAAAGCAAAGACCGGCTTGGGCGCGACAGGGGCTGTGCGGTGCAGTGTGCTTTCAGGATAGATGAAGCCATTGATCGGATAAACGCTGCCGTAAGTGTCAGCTTGGCTCTCCAGACGAACATCAGACCAATCGTTGCCCGCAGACACATCGATCACGCTCATCTGTAGGGAGATCTTGTTGCGCTTCCAATTGGCGTGGTCGACCAGAACTTCGCGAGGTGAAATCACCTTGGACACCACAGCAACATGACCCATCGGATTACGGTTGGTTGCTTTGAACGCCATGACCGCGCCGACCGAAGGTTTTTTGCCGCGAGCATATTGTCCGTTTGCCTGGTTCCACCAAGTGTTCGCATTGCCGCGAATTTTCACGCCACTGGCGTTGCGCGCAAAAGGTACGCACCAAACGCGGGCCCCTTTTGACTGCAAAACACGCACTTCCTGAATGGCCATTGCGTGCAGGTCAGGATTAATACCCGCCGACGAAATTGTCTGAAGTTCTGCCGGTGCGCGCGCGCATCCAGCAGCGAAAAGCATGCCTACAAAAAGAAATGGAATGCCAATTTTAGTCGCCAAGGCGTGTTTCACGCTCATTTACTGCCCTCAATCGTTATTTACCCTTGCTTTACCGTCCCCGCAAAGCTCGGCAGACCTTTGACGATTTTGTGGAAAAAACAAAGCAATCCGTTAACCAACGGCAGGAATCCGCCGTTTTTGTTACAAATTGTTAATCGACTGGAACAAATTGTAATGTGCCAAATATGACGATCAGGCCCAGAACACCGGCTACGCCTCTCTCAGATTTCATTGCGGCATAGATGAAGGGGTGGTCGCTCCATATATGTTTTGCGTCGCATTCCATCACGTCCAATGTTGCGCAAGTTCTGTTTTTATTGATGATCAGGATGTCTGGCTTGGTGATTGCGGCACCACCCAAGCGAGGGAATAACTCGCTCGCCATCACCTCGAAGGCACACAAGTTGATGCTGCCCAGTTCGGATCGGAAGGGTGCCGAAAGTTCATCTCCCGTCGTTCGACCAAGAAGCAGTCCAGATCGGATGGCGTTCCTGCATCCGCGCCACAGCGGACAGATTGACCGACGCATCCTCACGAATCGCGATGCGAGGGCAGTCACAGAAGCTAGAGGTCACGCCGGAGTGTCACGAATCCGGCATCTGGTGAGACACGACAATGTGTACGCGGCCCTAGTGAAGGGCACCTACGCTAGGGCTGGCTCACAAATCGCTGCCGATAGACCGATGGCGTCTGCCCTTGAAGCGTCCGAAACCGCCGAGAGAAATAGGACGGATCGGCAAAGCCCAAACGGTAACCCACTTCGGCCACGGAAAGCTGGGTAAAGGCCAATAAGCGACAAGCCTCTTGGATGGTATACGCTTCGATATAGGCCGAGGCTGATAAACCTTTGGCGGCCCGGCACAGACGGCTTAGATGTCCGGTGCTTAATCCCATTTCCGCAGCATAGTCCCCTACGTGCCACCCAGCAGTTTGGTTTTTAGAGATTAGCTGGTCAAACTGGGCAAGCCTGCTGTCTGGTCTGGTACCGTCTTTGCCTTGGGGGTTTGGGTTTAACGCCGCGGTCATTGACAGAACTGAATGCGCCAATCCGACTGCTGTTTGCATCCGGTAAAGCCCGCCATCGGCCAATGTCGCGTCAAGCAATGCCATAACGGTCAGCAGATTTGCGTTCGGCGTAGTGGCAAAGGGCAGCGACAAGCCGCGCGCAATGTCATCGTTCGCGGGTGTGATGCTGCGCAAGACGGCCATCGGAAACGACTGCACCATCCCTTGGGTATTCGGTGCAAAGGAAAAGCTGTGAGCGGCCTGAGCGGGAATAAAGAAAAGCTGGTTGCCGGATAGTTGAAAAGCCTGCCCGTCAACGACCGCTTTGGCGCTGCCCGTTTCGATGAAAAATACCTGTGCCAATTGCGCGTGGCGATGGGGTGCAATGCGCCATCCATGATCCGGTGCGCGGTCCTTGATATGTTCGCAATGTACCACATCAGGGAAAGGGTCTGTTTCGCCATAAAGCATGTATTCAGGGATATGATGGATTTTGGCCATGCACGCATAGTACCAGTGATTGTGCAGTTGGTCCATTCACGCATGGCCTAAAGCACCCTACTTTCGCGGTCACAATCTCTGGGGATCCGCGCGTCATGAAAGCTGAAGTCGTCATTATTGGGGGCGGGCCGTCGGGCTTGCTTTTGTCGCAATTGTTAAACCGTGCAGGCGTGGACACCATCATTCTGGAACGGACATCACGAAAGCGGGTTTTGGACCGCATTCGGGCAGGGGTCTTGGAAAGCGGCACGGTGCAATTGCTGCGCGAGGCCGGGGTCGGTGACCGAATGGACCGCGAGGGCATCCCCCACGAAGGGTGCTATCTAACAGACGATGATCTGATGGTGCGGATCAATTTTCACGAACTGACCGGCAAAAAAGTGATGGTCTATGGCCAGACCGAGGTGACTGCCGATCTATACGATGCCCAAGACGCAATGGGCACACGCATCATCCACAACGTCGAAGATGTGGTAATCAATGATGTCACATCCGACGCACCCTATGTCGAATACACACTAAATGGGGCGCGCCAGCGCGTTGATTGCCGTTATGTTGCGGGCTGTGATGGCTTTCATGGCGTCAGCCGCCAGACAATCCCTGCTGACAAACGCAACGAATTCGAAAGGGTTTATCCTTTTGGCTGGCTTGGCGTCCTGTCGCGCACACCGCCTGCCAATCACGAACTGATCTATGCCAATTCGCGCCACGGTTTTGCGCTGGCGTCGATGCGGAATGAAAAGCTGTCGCGCTATTATGTGCAGGTGCCGTTGACCGACAAGGTCGAAGACTGGAGCGATGATCGCTTTTGGGAGGCCTTGAAAATGCGCCTACCCAAGGAAACCGCAGATGCCTTGGTGACAGGACCTTCGATCGAAAAATCAATTGCGCCGCTGCGGTCGTTCGTCAGCGAACCCTTGCGTTGGGGCAACCTGTTTTTGGTAGGCGATTCCGCGCATATCGTGCCGCCCACGGGGGCCAAGGGGCTGAACTTGGCGGTGTCGGATGTGTACTATTTGCATGACGCTTTGATTGCAGCGTTGAAAAAGAGCGACCTGACTGGAATCGACGCCTATGCCGAGCGCGCGCTGGCACGTATCTGGAAGGCCATGCGCTTTAGCTGGCAGATGACGACAATGCTGCACCAGTTTGATGGCGAGGACAGCTTTGCTGCGCAAATGCGCAAAGCGACCCTAAGCCACCTGTCCCAAAGCGAAACCGCGCGGCGTGATCTGGCTGAGAATTACATCGGCCTACCGTTTTAGGCGGACGCGCCAATCACCAACGTAAAAAGCCCGGCCTTTGATGAATTCAAAAACCGGGCTTTTCATCTTTGTGGCGTAGCTAGATTAACCGCGGATCATAACCTTGCCTGCGCGGCCGGGTGTCAACGCAGCTTTCATAGCTTTGGTGACGTCAGCAATCGCAAAGATGCCGCCGTCTTCCAGCACCAGTTCGCCTTTGGCGGTTAAGGTGACCAATTCGGTGATCAGGCGTTTGCGCTCTGCCGGGTCCATTTCCTTGCTGACGCGCGACCCCCAAAAGCCTCTGACCGTGATGTGTTTCATAATCAACGCGCCTGACGACAGCGGCATTGGCGCACCTGTCGCGGTGCCGAAAACAACCAGTTCGCCATCAAGACCCAACAGCTCAACCAGATCGGCCGACACATCGCCGCCGACTGAATCGATCGCCGACACCGCACCAGCGTTGCCAACAATATCACGCGCTTTTTTCTGCCAGTCGGCGTCGGACGTAGACAGGACGTTTTCAATGCCCATGTCCTTCAACTCTTTCACGGCCTCTTCGCGGCGCACCAGGTTCAGGAGGTTGATTCCGCGCGCCTTTGCCAGCGTCACCATGATCTTGCCGACTGCGCCGTTCGCAGCGGTCTGGATGATCCAATCGCCTTTCTTGGCTTTCAGGGTTTCCAGCAGGGAAATGGCGCTGAATGGCATAGCAATCAGCTGCGCACCCGCAGTGTCAGAAATCATGTCCGGCAGGGGCAGCACGCCATCGGCAGGGGCAACGAAATACTCTGCCCAAGTCCCATGAACACCAGCGATGCTGACACGTTTACCAACCATCGCAGCATCAACGCCATCGCCAACGGCCTCAACCGTGCCAAGCGCTTCGGACCCGCCGATGGCACCGGGTAGATCGGGTTTGTAGCCATAATTGCCGCGGATCGTCCACAGATCGTGGTTGTGGATGGGGGACAGGGTCATTTTGACCAGAACTTCGCCTGCGCCCGGGGTTGGTTTGTCGGTCTCGACAGCGTTCAGAACATCAACGGGTTCGCCGAAGGTATCGTGGATTGCAGCTTTCATAGCAGTATCTCTCTTCTTTAAATTAAGATTTTGAAAGGGTTAATTGTGTCTCTGACAAAGCCTGTCTGAGCGGGACTTCATTGCGAGACAGTTTGGCAAGAATCGCGGCCCCCAGCCATTTCGCATAAAGCATTTGCGCAGTTGCCCGGGGGTCATCGACGGCGACAACCGACCCGTCGTTTGCCCCTTGGACCAGCAATAAGGCGATCCTGTCGACCAAAGCGGCAACGCCCTCGTTAAGCACTTGCCGCAGGTCTTCCGACAGATCGGCCACTTCGGCCGCTAGCTTGACGACCAGACATTGGCTGGCGATGCCTTCCGACCCGGCCTGAGTCAGCCAAGCCGTCCAAAAGGCAGTAAGCTTGTCATGGGCCGACCCCTGCGTGGCACAAAGCGCGTCAACCCGGGCGAGATAATCGGCGACATAGTCGGTCAAAAGGGCATGCCCGAAGGCTTCCTTTGAGGGGAAGTAATAGTAGAAAGACCCCTTGGGTACGCCACTTTCCTTAAGTATCTGCGCCAAGCCCACTGCGCCAAAGCCATGCTTGCTAACCAGCGCACGGCCTGTGGTCAGGATTTTCTGTCGCGTAAGGTCTGATTTCTTTTGCTCTGCCATGACGGGCAAGTAGTTACTAATAGACCGGTCGTCTAGTGATGTTGGAAAATTTCCATAGACCGCATGCGAAGAAGTCCACACGTGGAAGCACGTGAAAAGTCAGCCGAAGCGGCTGGCAGATCCTGAGGATGAATCAAATATAGGAAGTTTGGTGGAGCCTAGCGGGATCGAACCGCTGACCTCCTGCATGCCATGCAGGCGCTCTCCCAGCTGAGCTAAGGCCCCATCGTGGATCAATGATCCGGTAGTCATCGCAACCCGGGATGGCTGCTGCGCCGCTGAATAGGCGCAAGCGAAGGCGGGATCAAGGGGAAAATCCACTCCCGCCTTCGTAATCTTCAATCAGTCGTCGTCGTTGGCCGCTACGTCCGCAATTTCGTCAAGCGGAACTGTATCTTCATCGTCGTCGTCGTCGTCCAGAATGTCGTCATCCAGATCCACATCGACATCGTCGTCCTCTACCAACACGTCCTCGTCTACAGCATCAGACTTCTTGGCTTTTGCTGTCACGGCGTCTTCGGCATCGGCGGCGATCATGCGGGATTTGGAATTGTCGATCTCGACCACTTCGCCACTGTAGGGGCTAATGATCGGGTTTTTGTTCAGGTCATAGAACCGCTTGCCCGTTGTGGGGCACAGGCGCTTGGTTCCCCATTCTTCATTGGGCATCGAAGTCCCCTTTTTGAAAGTGTTGTTGCGTATAGATGATTCAGGCCAAGTGCCATATGAGATAGGAACTGTCAAAGGCAATCGCCACCCCGCACCCGCCCGAAAGCCCTAAATGCCTGATCCCATCCTGCCCGGCAACCCGCCAATCCCACTTATCCTGCGCCGCTCTGCGCAGGCAAAGCGCATATCTTTGCGTATTTCGCAATTGGATGGTCGCGTAACGCTGACCCTGCCCAAGCGCCTGAAAGAGGCGGAGGGCATCGCATTCGCCCGCGAGAAAGAAGACTGGATTCGCCAGCATCTGGACGCACGCGGCGAAGACATCTCCATTGGAATCGGTGCCGAATTCCCACTGGGGGGGCGCATGGTTCAAGTGGTACAGGGGCAGGGCCGGCGCGTTCAGCTAGGCGACAATACAATCGCTGTACCAGGCCGCGAAGACCGAGTGCCAGCACGGCTGGCGGCGCATTTAAAAGAGCTCGCCCGCGACCGGTTGGCAGGCGCATGTGACGACTATGCAGCTGTTTTAGGGCGGCCCTATAACAAGCTGACCCTGCGCGATACGCGGTCCCGCTGGGGGTCGTGCACATCGGATGGGGGGCTGATGTTTTCTTGGCGGCTGATTCTCACCCCACCCGAGGTGTTGGACTATGTCGCGGCCCACGAGGTCGCGCATTTGGCGCAGATGAATCATTCGCCCGCCTTCTGGGCCGAGGTTGAACGCATCTATGGTCCCTACAAAGACGCACGCGGCTGGCTGCGTCAAAACGGCAGCGATTTGCACCGCTACCGTTTTGGCTAAAATGCGTTACATGTTTGGAAAGTAATCCTCGCAGACACCTTCGCGGTACACATCCGCCGTGCAGCAATGCAGGCCGCCGCCAAAGGCATAGGCATCGCGCAGTTCGACTTCGACGACTTCCATCCCCAGTTTGTCCATTTGTTCGGCCTGATAGACCTCTGATTTCTCAACGCAGACAGTTTTAGGGTCCAGCACCAGCACGTTCATCGACAGCCATGTCGAGGAATAACACAGCGGCGGCGGCGCATTATGGGCAGGCTGCGCCGAATCGACGATTTCCCAATCGTTGGCTTCGAACATTTTGCGTTGGTCGTCTGGTAGGCGGCGCTGCGGGTTGTTCAGGATCAAACCGGGCCGCAGCGGTGTAAATGTCGCGTCGATGTGGATCGGGTAAGGATCGCCCGGAAAGTTGACCGTGTGAACGCGGTGGTCGGGGAAGTGACGGCGCAGCCATTCAATGCCTTTCAGGTTCGTCGTGAACCCGTGCTGGACAACCAGATCGCGGCCAAAGCGCAAGACATCGGCAGCATCGAACAACGGCTCTTCTTCCGTGGTGACAAAGAACTTTTCTTCGGCCCATTTCAGGCGCTGCGCATCGCCGATCTTTTCGCTTAGATAATCGGGGTGGTAGTCGGCATCGGTCAAACGCGGCTTGGGTGCGCTTTCGTGGCGGAAATTCGGGTCTTCGTTGAAATACTGCTGCATCAAGGGGCGGTAATTGAGATATTCAAACCACCGGCAGCGATAGGACATCGTGGCTTCCAGCATCTCTGACCCGACGGTTAGCAAAACATCGCGTGGGGGCATGCAGCCGAATTGGCTTTCCGTGTGAAAATCCGGTGTCGTGGCTGGTTTCGAATGATCAATCGAAGTTGGGCGATCAACGCGTACACCGCGCGCTTCCAACTGGCTGGCAAAGTTATCCAAAAGCTCATTCGCACAGTCGATCGTTTCTTGCGGCCGGCGGCCCCACATGCCTCGCATGTCACTGTCTTCAGGCACCTTAGCGTCCAGTGCGGGCTCTTCGGGTGGAATGTGACAATCGTCAGCCCGCCCAACGATGACATGTTTTAATGGATCCCATTCGTTCCAGCTGTTTACGACTGTCTTTTGCATGTCACATCCCTTTTCAATTTCCTTGACGGCAAAGGTCTAGGTCCAAGTTGCGAGCAAAACAAGCGCATGCTGCCATCACGTGTTGACGTGAAACCAATTTGTGATCACAACGAGAATATGAACCTGAATCCTCGCCCCCTAGATGCCCATCCATTGGCACATGACCGTGTATATCGACAACTGCGCAGCCGGATTATGCATGGCGATCTACCACCGGGCCATGCTCTGACGCTGCGCGGCATCGGCAAGGACTTCGAAGTCTCGATGACGCCCGCCCGCGAGGCCGTGCGTCGCCTGGCTGCTGAAGGTGCGCTAACGATGTCTGCCTCCGGTCGAATTTCAACACCAGAACTGAGCAATGAACGCATCGAGGAGTTAGCCGCCCTGCGTGCCTTGATTGAGGTCGAGTTGGCCAGCCGCGCCCTGCCGCGGGCGCATTTCGCGCTGATTGATCGGTTGCAAACAATCAACAACGCGGTGTCAGAGGCAGTTGCCCATCGCGATGCCGTTGGATACATCCGCACCAATCTAGAATTTCACCGCACACTATATTTGCGTGCGCAGGCCCCCGCGATGCTGGCAATGGCGGAAACTGTATGGCTGCAGATGGGGCCGACAATGCGCGCGCTTTACGGTCGATTGCGACGCACTGAACCACCACATTTCCACAGATTGATCATCGCCGCGTTGCGCGCAGGCGATGAACCGGGGCTGCGTCTGGCCGTCAGAACGGACGTTACACAAGGGCTGCGCATGCTCGCGACCTAGGAATGTGCTTCTTCAAAAGCCCGGCCCGTAGTCTTTTCGGGAAAGCGTCCAACTCTCGGGTTAAGCTGCCAAGCCTTTTGCGCCCAAATCCATGAACTTGGACCGCCGGTCAGCGATCAGCGCTTTGCTGTCCATGCCGTCCAGATCATCTAGCATTCCCGCAATCGCTTTGCCGACCGATTGAATGGCGCTGGCCGGATCGCGATGCGCCCCGCCGCGCGGTTCTGGAATGATGCGGTCATTCACGCCAAGCTGCTTCAAATCCTGCGCTGTCAGGCGCAACGCCTCTGCCGCTTCGCGCATCTTTTCTGAATCTTTCCACAAGATAGACGCGCAGCCTTCGGGGGAAATCACCGAATAGACTGAATGCTCAAGCATCGCGACCCGATTCGCCGTCGCAAAGGCAACTGCCCCGCCGGACCCACCTTCGCCGATGATAACCGATACCAATGGCACCCCGATCTGTAGGCATTTCTCGGTGGCACGAGCGATTGCTTCGGATTGGCCGCGCTCTTCGGCACCCTTGCCCGGATAGGCCCCAGGGGTGTCAACCAGCGTGATTACGGGCAACCCGAATTTTCCGGCCAAATCCATCAATCGTACAGCCTTGCGATACCCTTCAGGGCGCGCCATGCCGAAATTCCGTTCGATCCGTGATTTGGTGTCGTTGCCCTTTTCATGACCGATAACCATGACGGAGACGTCATTGAAGCGCGCAAGACCGCCCAAGACCGCCAGATCATCCGCAAAATTTCGGTCGCCAGCAAGCGGTGTGTAATCAGTAAAGAGCGCCTCGATATAGTCTTTGCAATGTGGACGATCCGGATGCCGCGCCACTTGGCACTTCCGCCAAGGCGTCAGGGTCTTATACAAATCATCCAGCATCTGGTAGGCCTTCTTGTCCAAAGCTTTCGCTTCGGCACTGACATCCATCCCTTCCGACGAACGTGCAAGGGCGCGCAATTCTTCTGCTTTGCCCTCGATCTCGGCGAGCGGTTTTTCAAAATCCAGATACTGTGTCATCACATGCTCCGTGCTAGGTTATTCGCTATATGGCGCTGATTTCCAGCCTTTGCAACGCAGCCTGTTCAGCTCGTTTGCCAAAGTACAGGCAACAATGATGCTATAAGCAACCCCGCCATAGTCCAGTTAAACATTCGCAACCGCCGTGGGTTCGTCATAAAACGCGACATTTCTTTGCCAAGGACCGTCCAAAGTGTAACCGATGGAAAGGCCATAATGGCAACAACACATGCCGCACCAAACAATGGTCCGAAACCCGCCACCGGAACGTAGATGGTAATGATACTTAGCCCGAATGCCCAGGCCTTGGGGTTTACCCATTGAAAGCCAGCCGCTTGCAAAAAGCTCATCGGGTGACCGCCGGCAGCTGACCGCTGTGCCGGACCTGCAGTCGCGATCTTATATGCGAGGAAAAGCAAATAGATCCCGCTGAGGACTTTGAGAACCGTATAGATGACCGGAAAGGCATCAAATACGCGGATCAATCCTAGCCCGACCAATAGCAGCATGGCCATAAAGCCAAAGGTGATCCCCATCATATGCGGGACAGTTCGCGCAAAACCGAAATTGGCACCCGATGCCATCAGCATAAGGTTGTTTGGCCCCGGTGTAAGCGATGTGATCAAACTGAAGAGCGCGAGGGCTGAGAGTACATCAAGAGTCATGCACACCTCATGCCTCAACACGCGGCTCGCGCCAAGCCCTTGTTCTCTGGCTCAAGAATAGCCCTGAGGGTGTAGGGGGGGTGCCCCCCCCCCCACGTGGGTTAGTCAGTTTAGCGCGCCGCAATCATTTCAGACTGACGTACGATAACTTCGGCCTGCTTGATGCTGGCGATGTCGACTAGGCGACCCTCATACACAGTAGCGCCCTCACCATTGGCCTTCGCAGTTTCCATGGCGGCCAAAATTTCGCGGGCCTCGGCTACAGCCTCTTCGGATGGCGTGAAGACCTCATTCGAGATGGCAATCTGTTTGGGGTGGATCGCCCATTTTCCGACCATACCCAAAGTGGCTGATCGACGGGCTTGCGCGCGGCATCCTTCATCATCTGAAAAATCGCCGAACGGGCCATCAACAGGCAAGATACCGTGGGTGCGGCAGGCAGCAACGATGGCCGTTTGCGCCCAATGCCACGGGTCGGACCAGTGCTTTACCCCATCGTGAAGCATATAGTAATTTTCCTGGGTGCCGCCGATTCCGGTGGTTTGCATGCCCATCGAAGCGGCAAAATCCGCTGCGCCAAGGCTCATCGCTTCCAGGCGTGGGCTCGACGCAGCGATCTCTTCGACATGTGAAATGCCCGCTGCCGATTCGATGATAACCTCGAACGCGATCCGCTTGGTCCGCCCCTTGGCAGCCTCGATCGCTGTCACCAGCGCATCAACCGCATACACATCCGCAGCACAGCCGACCTTCGGGATCATGATCTGGTCCAGACGTTCGCCAGCCTGTTCCAACAAATCGACGACGTCGCGGTACCAATAAGGTGTGTCCAGCCCGTTGATGCGCACGGACAATGTCTTGTCGCCCCAATCCACGTCGTTGATTGCGTTGATGATGTTGGCGCGGGCTATGTCTTTGTCCGATGGCGCGACGCTATCTTCCAGATCAAGGTTGATCACATCTGCGGCTGAGGCGGCCATTTTCTCAAACAAGGCAGGGCGGGAACCTGGGCCAAACAGCTGGCAACGGTTGGGGCGTGCGGGGGGCGTCGGCTGAATGCGAAAGCTCATGGGCTGGGTTCCTCGGGTAATAATGTTACAAGTGGGTTGCTTGAGTTGGTATTAAATTACACAACGGGTCGCAAGTCAGATTTCGCAGGTGCAGCATTTGACCTTGTGGTGGGCGCAAAAATATTCGAGAAAACCGCTAATATGCGCATTAATATCGTGCAATCCCTGAATATCGCGGCGGAATTGCAACCTCCTTGTGCGTATAAACAGCGAAAATGACGCAAATCCAATATGCCGGAGCACGTAGTGATGATTGAAACACCTTATCTTCTTTTTCTGGGCGATGCGCCCGACCAGCTTGCTGTAAAAGTCGCGCAAGGCATCAAGGACTGGCGGCCGGACAATGCCGTGGCCCAGTTCCGTATGGACGGATGCAAGGCCGATCTGGGTCTGACGGATATGACCCTGGTGCAGGCGAAAGAAGCTGGTGCCAGGACGCTGGTGATTGGTGTGGCTAACCGGGGCGGGATCATCAGCGCTGCCTGGAAATCGGTCCTGCTTGAAGCGCTCGAACTGGGTTTTGATCTGGCATCGGGTTTGCACAACCTTTTGCGCGACGAGGCTGATCTGGCAAGTGCAGCAGCCAAGACCGGCGGCACCCTACATGATGTGCGAATTCCATCTGTAAAGTATCCTATCGCAACAGGCGTCAAGCGCAGCGGCAAGCGGGTGTTGGGGGTTGGCACGGATTGTTCCGTGGGTAAAATGTATACCGCCTTGGCGCTGGACGCAGCGATGCAGGAAAAGGGCATGAAAAGCACCTTTCGCGCCACTGGGCAGACCGGCATCTTAATCACTGGCGAAGGTGTTCCCTTGGATGCTGTGGTTGCAGACTTCATGGCCGGTTCGATTGAATATCTGACACCGGATAATGACGATGATCATTGGGACGTGATCGAGGGGCAGGGCAGCCTGTTCCACGTGTCCTATTCCGGCGTCTCCCTTGCGTTGATCCATGGTGGCCAGCCTGATGCCCTGATTCTGTGCCACGAGCCGACCCGTAAGACCATGCGCGGCTTGCCGGATTATACTTTGCCCAGCTTGGAAGAGGTCCGCGATACGGCGCTGACACTTGCAAAGGTCGCGAACCCGGCTTGCAAGGTCATTGGTATTTCGATCAACACTCAGCATATGTCCGAAGCCGAGGCAGAAGCCTATCTGTCAGAGGTCGAGGCCCGCCTTGGCTTGCCGGCCGTTGATCCGTTCCGCCAAGGGGCTGCAAAATTGGCAGACGCATTGGCAACCCTCTGAACGGCCCTTAGGGAAGAGTTTATTTGGCAAGATGAAGGAGCGGGCATGCGTATAGAAATAAGCCGCGATGTGTTTCGGCTGGCCCAAGTGTTTACCATTTCGCGTGGGTCGCGGACCGAAGCGAAGGTGCTGACGGTGCGGATTTCCGAAGGCGGCGTGACGGGATGTGGCGAATGTGTGCCCTATGCCCGCTATGATGAGACGCTTGAAAGTGTGACTGCCGAGATTGAGAGTCTGCCTGACGCTTTCACCCGCGCGGACCTGTATGACCTGTTGCCGGCGGGTGCCGCGCGTAACGCAGTCGATTGTGCAATGTGGGACCTTGAGGCCAAACAAACTGGTAAGCGGGTCTGGGAGCTGGCAGGGCTGGCAAAGCCGGGGCCAGAGATTACGGCCTATACGCTTTCGCTGGATACGCCGGAAAAGATGCAGGCGCAGGCGGCTTTGCACGCGCATCGACCCTTGCTGAAGATCAAACTGGGTACCCCCGATGACATGCCGCGGCTTGAGGCCGTGCGGGCAGGAGCCCCTGATGCGCAGATCATTATTGATGCGAACGAGGGGTGGTCGGCCGAGGTATATGCCGATCTGGCCCCGCATTTGGTGCGGTTGGGCGTATCACTGGTAGAGCAACCTTTGCCCGCAGGTGAAGATGACGCGCTGATGGGGATGGACCGTCCTGTGCCTGTCTGCGCAGACGAAAGCTGTCACGATCGGACAAGTTTACCCAAGTTGAAGGGCAAATATGATGTGGTGAACATCAAGCTGGACAAAACCGGTGGTCTGACCGAGGCGCTTGCCTTGCGCGATGCGGCACTTGCTGAGGGCTATGACGTCATGGTGGGCTGCATGGTCGGATCGTCCCTTGCAATGGCCCCGGCCACCTTGGTTGCGCAAGGCGCAAGGGTTGTTGATCTTGACGGCCCGCTTCTTCTGGCCGAAGACCGTGAGAACGCTTTGACATTTGACGCAGCCGGGGTGCATCCACCATCGGCCAAGCTTTGGGGATAATAGATGCGGACTGTTTACGTGAATGGCGACTACCTGCCCGACAATGAAGCCAAAATTTCGATCTTTGATCGCGGGTTTCTGATGGCGGACGGAGTGTACGAAGTGACTTCGGTTCTGGATGGCAAATTGATTGATTTCGAAGGCCACGCCATCCGTCTAAGCCGTTCGCTGAACGAATTGAGCATGCGCAATCCGATCTCGAAAGACGAACTGCTTGAGGTTCACCGCGAGCTGGTGCGCCTAAACGAGATCGACGAGGGGCTGATCTATTTGCAGGTCACGCGCGGGTCTGACGGCGACCGCGACTTTGCCTTTCCGGATCCTGAAACAACTGAGCCTACGATAGTTCTGTTCACTCAGTCCAAGCCCGGCATGGCCGACAGCCCTGCCGCTAAGAAAGGTGCCAAGATCATCAGCATCGAAGACATCCGCTGGGGGCGTCGCGACATCAAGACAGTGCAATTGCTGTACCCGTCGATGGGCAAGATGATGGCCAAGAAGGCCGGTTGCGATGATGCGTGGATGGTCGAAGACGGGTTCGTGACCGAGGGCACCAGCAACAACGCTTATATCGTCAAAGGCAACAAGATCATCACCCGCGCGCTGAGCAACGACATCTTGCACGGCATTACCCGCGCCGCCGTTCTGCGCTTTGCCAAAGAGGCGCAGATGGAGGTTGAGGAACGGAATTTTACCATCGATGAAGCAAAGGAAGCGGACGAGGCGTTTACTACCTCTGCCAGCGCATTTGTTATGCCCGTGGTCGAGATTGACGGTGTCGCGCTGGGCGACGGTACGCCCGGCCGGATCGCGCCGCGCCTACGCGAGATCTACTTGGAAGAGATGCGCAACGCGGCTGTTTAGCTTGGAGAGCTAAGGCCGCTTTGCGGGACGAAGTGCCATTTCGCCGCACGTGCGCCAAGGGCAGCTTTGGAAAGCGGAGCCAGTTTTAGAGGGCCAAAAACTGTCGGTTTGGCGTTTTTTAACAAGAATGAATAATGCTAGCTTAGACGATCTCACTTGATGGACACAAAGCTAGACATCATGGCTTGCA
>RCMY010000115.1_pt1 | contig 73714 bp, 63 predicted proteins | sample 2041341 | NCBI WGS metagenome assembly RCMY01 (sample SAMN09708234, study PRJNA481090) | Marine sediment metagenome, whole genome shotgun sequencing project. | reverse complement strand
TAGGGGTGGGGGCCCCCGGGCGGGGGGGGCTTCCCGCCGTGCTCGCGGAGGGCCCGCTCGCAGAGCAGGTTGGTCGCCTGCCACACGAGGAGCGCCAGGACGAACGAGTAGGTGCCGTTGGTGTCGGACGACGTCGCGAAGATCGCGGTGCGCCGTCCCGCCTCGCCCATGCGGTCGAGCCCCATGTCGTCCCGCGAGAGGAGCTCCCTGAGCTCCGCGCTGTCGAGGGCGCTGAGCCGGGCGTTGCAGCTGATGATGATCGACTTCAGGGTCTTGCCGGCGGCCGCCTTGAAGGCGCGGTAGCGGGAGAGGGCGAAGTCCTGGTCGGGCGTGAGCGGCTCGGCCACCCGCACCCACCTGACCCTCGCGGCACCGCCGCAGAAGGCCCGGCCGCCCGCCTCCTCGCCCCCCTCGTCGACGACGCACCTGCAGCCCGTCTCGACCTCGCGGAACAGGAGGTCGAGCGGGCTCTCGAACCCCTCGTCGGCCTCGCTCGCCTCGGCGAGCGACAGCAGCGTCATGAGTCCCGGGAGGTTCGCGTCCTCCCGCCGGCAGTGGTCCACGAGGTAGGTCACGAGCGCCGTGTAGAGCAGGCGCTCCGAGTTCTCCCAGAAGGGGTCGGCCGAGTCGTTCCTCGTGCGCTTCGTGTTGGCGATGAGGCAGTCGACGAGCTCCAGCACGTCCTGCTGCGTCCTCACGTACGCGATGGGGTTGTAGTGGTCCGACCTCCGGAAGTCGACGGTGTCGACGCGACGGACCTCGTAGCCGAGGGGCACGAGCACCGGGCCCACCTCGCCGGCCAGCGTGCCCTTGGGGTCGGTGACGAGGTAGGAGGCGTTGGCCTGCAGCAGGTTCGGCAGGACGTAGCTCCTCGTCTTGCCGGAGCCCGAGCCCCCGACGACGAGCACGTTGCGGTTGCGCTCGTAGCGGGGGTCGTGGTCGGCACGCGCGAGCGCGAGCGACACGTGGCTGGTGAGGATGATGTTGGCGTACGGGTCCGTGGGGTCGGCGAAGCGCGACGCCTCGTGCGGCGTGGCCCACCTGGCAGACCCGTGCTCCTCGCCCTGGCGGTAGCTCCCGGCCCGGACGAGCTGGTGTGACCACGCGGCCCACACCCCGCAGCACGCGAGCGCCCCGACCGCCAGCGGCATGGGGTCCAGCGAGGGGACGGGGCCGTTGGCGGCGAGGTATGACGGGACCTGCGAGACGGCCGCCTCGAGGTTCGTGGTGGCCCGCCCCGGCATGGCCGAGAGCGTGGCGGCGTAGAGGACTCCCGCGAGGAACGCCGCCGTGGAGGCGAGCGCGACCACGGACACGGGGAGGGCTCGGGTCCTGCTCACTTCGCCCTCGTCTCCTGCTTGTGGCGCCGCGGCTCGGGAGCGTGCTCGGGCGCCCTGGTCTCCTCCTGCGCCCTGGACGCTGCCCTGGCGCGCGAGGCGCGCTCTGACAGCGGCTCCTCGTCCCGGCCAGCCTCCCGGTCGCATCGTGCCAGCGACCGGATCTCGGCGGCGGCTCGCTCGCCGGCCTTCCTGGCATCGCCCACCAGCGTGTCGAAGCCCGCGGAGACGCCAGGCGCGTCGGCCGTGCGGAAGACGAGCCAGCTCCTGCCCCGCTCGTCGTCGTTGAAGTAGTGGAGGAGCCCGTCCGAGGACAGGCGCGCGTCGATCGCGGAGCGGACGGCCGGGAAGTCGTCGAGCCCCTTGAACTCGTGGAGGTCGAGCTTGGCGTACTCGGGGAGCGAGGCCTCGTGGCCCGCAGCATCGGGCGCCATGTCCCGCGCGTGCTCGAGCGCGGCCGTCAGCCTGTCGACGGCCCTCTGCACCTGCTCCTGGGACGAGCCCGCCCCCGGGCGCCCGCTCGCGTAGAGGCCGATCCGCATGGTCCACTCGTAGAGCTGCTGACCTGCATCGTCGCCGAAGTCCTCCGCCATGCCGTCACCTCCCTGATGACGGCGGGCCACCTCGACGTTGACGGGCCACCTTGCGGCCACTGTTTACCGAGTCGATGTTGGATGCCGAGCGTGGCCCGCCGCGACTGATTACACAGGAGACGGCTGGCGAGGTGGGCGGCGTTGTCCGTGCTGGCGAGGACGGGCGATAACCCTCAAAGAGCATGGGTAGGATGCTAATAGGCATGCCTCGCAACCATCTCGGTTGTCTAGGCCATAAGCGCTGGAGGGAAGCAGCGTTCGCGGTGGTCGGCAACGATGGCCGCGCGAATCATCTCGAGGTCGTTCGAGGACGAGTGCGGGGCACCCGCAGAAGGGCGGCAGACGATGGCTTTATCACTGGTCGACGGGGGCCTTCCCTCGCGTATGACCTTCGCCCAGTGGCTCGGGGCCGAACCGGGGAGGGCGGGGTACTGCCCCAACTGTGGCGGCCTGCGCTCTGTCCGGGAGCCTCCCGTAGAGTATGACCCGGCATACTACGCCCATGTATGGTGCCCAGTCTGCGGCGGGACCTGGGCAGGCGGCTTCATGCTCCCCCGCGAGACCTACGACCTTGAGACGGGCGAGGAGATCGACTGGAAGGCAAGAGGGGTGTACTAGGGTCGACGCGAGATACGCCTCTCTCCTCAGAAGCCCTCGAGTCCCGACAGCACTTGCCCGGAGTCGTCCTTGTCGACCTTCGGAGGCCGCAGCGGAAGACCGGTCTCCACCCTCCTCCTGTCCCCGCCCACAAGGGCCACGTCCATACACGTCTCGGAGAGCCTCGATACGATGGCCTCGGCCGTCTCGCGCTCGCCCTTCTGGGAGAGCCGCTGCCTGAGCCCCTCCATCGAGTACTGCGACGTGATCACGGTCGGCAGCATCCGCTCGTAGCGGGCGTTCACTAGCGTGAAGAGCATCGTGAGGGCCCACCGCGTGTTCGACTCCTTGCCCAGGTCGTCCAGGACCAGGATCCCGCAGGACAGGTAGCGCTCCATCTCGCGCTTGCTCGATGACCCGCTGTCGTAGGTCTCCTGTATGTTCGTGAAGATGTCCAGCGCGGACGAGAAGATCGCGTCGCACTTCTTCGCGACGAGGGCCTTGACGATACCGGCGGCGTTGTACGTCTTGCCGGTGCCCACCGGGCCGTGCACGTAGAGCCCCGTCGAGGTCTCGTCCTTCACGAACGAGTCGACGTACGCCCTGCAGTAGCCGTCCGTGAGTGTGGCGTCGGCGAACTTCGCCGGGACGCCGGCCCTTGCGAGGAGGCGCGCCTTCTCGCCCTGCTCGGCCGTCTCCGCCGCGTCGGCGACCTCCCGGTCCTCGCGGCGCTCGCCCTGGCACCCGCACCTCGCGTGCGACACCCAGTAGACCTTGCCGGCGAAGACCGCCCCGAGCTGGTCGAGCGGTTTGCCGCAATGCGGGCAGGGGACCTTGTCGGGCTCCTGGTCGACGAGCCCCGCCGCCATTGCCTCCGACGGCGAGACCAGGCGCCCCTTGCCCCTCTCTTCTCCATCCACTCTATTCTCCTCTCTAATCTTGGGTGACACGGCGTCAGGGGTGGGGGTGACACGGTGTCACCCCTTTCGGCCATAGGGGGTGACACGGTGTCAGGGGGGTGACACGGTGTCATGACATCCTGTCACCCCCACTGGCCGCCATGGAGAATCGCCGAGATCACTTCCCTGTTCACGCGGTACTCCCTGGTGCTGCAGCCCGTCTGATGCCGCCTCATCCCGATGTCGTCGATGAGCCCGGACGCACATAGCCTTGCGAACGACCTCGCGGCCTGCCGGCTGCTGATTCCGAGGAAGTCGGCACATCGTCCCCTGCTCTCGTAGTAGCTGCCGTCGGGGTCGGTGCAGAAGCTCAGCACCCTTGCGTAGACGAGGAGGTCCACTCCCCAGAGTCCGAGCTCGTGCGTCATGAAGCGGTAGATGGTCACGTACTCGTCGGGCCTCTCGCTAGCAGCCATCCCCGGCCCCCGGCCTCATGGCCCTCTGGTCCCTCCAGAGCACCGTGTGCCTGTCGAGCCATGCCACCAGGTCCTCGCGGTAGATGAATCCGTTCCTCCTCTGGCCCTCGAAGCAGCGGAACGGCATCGGGTCGTCGGCCTGGTCTGCGAGCTCCCGTATTCGCGTGACGTGGACGTGGAGCAGGCGCGACACCTCCTCGATGGTGTAGTACTCCTTGATGCTCACGCCCCAGGAACCGAGCGTCGTGCATCCGTCCGCGCGCGTTTCAGCCATGACCGATCATCTCCAATCGGAAGGGTGGACGGCCGGCACGTAGGCGCAGCTAATCCCATGGGCCAGTGGGTAGGGTGTCTCAGCCTCGTTTGCCGGCCATGGGTCCTTCGACGTTAGCGCATGGCAAGGACAGTAATTCATGTCCCACATACCGCTGCACTCTGAGGCGACCTCCTCACAGCCCCCCATCGTCGCGGCCCTCCTCGAGGCCGGCATAGCGCATGAGGGCGGCACGGTTCACTCGCCACTGATAGCCGACCTTCACGCTCCTGATCTTGCTGAGGGCGCAGAGCCTCGTTACCGTCCGGGAGGAGACGTTGAGGATGTCTGCCGCCTCCCGTACGTCAATGAGGTCAGGCCTACGCCCATAGAACGTCCCCCCGTCATGGTGTTGCCCCATATGGTTCGCTGTCATGTCCGGTCCCGCCTCGTGTCGCTGTCGGTTCGATGCGAGAGGCAGATTAGGACGGCGCGGAGGTTGCGAACGGGAAGACACGGGAGGGAGCGTCTCTTAGGGTCTCGTAGGGACGCGAGTCACGAAACGACCATGACCGCAGCCGTGTCGCGGATGGCATGCGATGTCCTGCATGGTTCCTAGCGTCCCGAATGCCAAGGGCGGCATGATCTGAGGGCAGGCACGGCCTCGTGCATAAGTTACAGCCGATTACCGTTCGCCGATTGGCCGTTTTCGGCCCATTTGGTGCAAGCCGTGGTGCAGGCCTTGGTGCAGAAAAAAAGCAGGTCAGAGCTGTTAGGCATCTGACCTGCTGTTTCATGTGGTGGGCGTTGCAAGATTTGAACTTGCGACCTCTTCCGTGTCAGCGGGAACCCTTTTGAGAATATGCAGTCTAGCTGGACAGACGCGCCAACGTCGCCATGTAAACCCGGCCACGCTTGCTAGGATTCGCCATGTCAGGACAACGTCGCCGATGAGTTTGGTGCGCGCGCACCACGGCATGTGGTGCGGAATCGAGGCAGGCATGCGCTACTCCAGCTTTTGCATACGCGGGACCAAGCCTCCCTTCCGGGGCATCCTCAAGTACAAGGACGAGGACGGCGCCTGGAAGCAGACCTCCGTGACCCTCGAAGCGAGGGGCAAGGCCGCAGCGAGGCGCGAGCTGCTCGAGGCCCGTGACGAGCTCGAGGAGCGGGCGACCAGGGAGCTCGACCGCGCCAGGAGGCGCAACCAGAGCGTGGGCTCCTTCATGGACGAGTACGTGGACTCGCTGGAGGGCTCGCATGCCATCGAGCGCTCCACCGTGACGGCCTACCACTCCATCACCGAGCACATCCGGGAGGGCATGGGCGACATCATGCTCCTCGACCTCAGGCCCGACGACATCCAGCAGTGGGAGAACGGCCTCAACGCGCGCGGGCTCAAGCCGGCCACCGTGAGGAAGGCACATGTGCTCCTCAAGAGCGCGCTCAAGCAGGCGGTGATGCTCGAGCGGCTGGACAGGAACCCGGCCGAGGCCGTGCGGCCACCCAAGCTCCCCGCCTACTCCCCCAACGCGCTCGACGACACGCAGCGTCGCAGACTCATGGCGTTCCTCGACCAGGGCGCGCCCACCACCACGAACCTGGCCGTGAGGATGGCCCTCATGACCGGCATGCGGGAGGGCGAGATCTGCGGCCTCAGGTGGTGCGACGTGGACCTCGCGGCACGCACGCTCTGGGTGCGGCAGGCGATTGCCCGGGACCACGGGCGCTTCTACGTGAAGCCACCCAAGACAGCGGGAAGCATGCGCGACATCCCCTTGCCTGCGGACCTCGTCGGCCTCCTCGACCTCAGACGAAGGACGATGCTGGAGGGTTGCGTCGAGGCGGGCGTGCAGCTCGACGGCGGCCTAGGCCAGCTCTACGTCCTCGGGGGCGTGGATGGGTCATTCCTGCACCCGCACGAGGTCTGGCGCCAGTGGAAGGCGATAGCGTCGTGCCTCGGGCTCGTGGGCACACAGGGGCGCGTCCCCACCTTCCACGACCTCAGGCACACCTTCGCCACCGCCGCCATCGCGGAGGGCATCGACGTGAAGACCGTGAGCTCAATCCTGGGCCATGCCAACGCCGCGATGACGCTCAACGTCTACGCGAGCGCGGACCCTACCGCCAAGCGTGCCGCCGCCGAGACCATCGGCGAGGTCATGGGCAGGAGGCCGGAGCCGACCGGCGAGGTCGTACCATTCAGAGTGGCAAGGTGACGGATACTGAGACAGGCAGCCACATAGAGATTGGACGCGCCAATCGCACCGAGCGAGTCATGAGTCGCTATGTCAAAGCTAACATGTTTCCGTTATACTATTGGCATGACGAAACTCGATGACATATACGAGGCGACAGCGGACACCCGGGGCATGATCACGTCCTTGGAGGCACGCAGTCTGGGTATCTCCAACAACGAGCTCGTGCAGTTCGCCCACCGAGGCAAGCTGACACGGCTCGGGCAGGGCCTCTACCGCGTCGAGTGGTACTCTCCCACCGAGGAGGACCCCTACGCCGAGGCCGTCGCACTCGCTGGGCCGAACGCGTTCCTCTGGGGTGAGTCCGTCCTGGGGCTCCTCAAGCTGGCCCCCACCAACCCTGCCTACATCCAGGTCGCCGCCACGAGGCGCGTGCGTCGCACCCTCCCGCCCCACATCCGTCTCACGCACGTGGAGGAGGGTGCCCCCGTGACGAGCTACGTCGGGATCCCCTCCCAACCCGCGGCGGATGCCATCCGCTCATGCGTGGGCCACATGATGCCCGCATGTCTCGCTGGGACGGCAGAAGAAGCCAGGCGGCGGGGATACATAACGCTAGGAGAGGTCGAAGACTTCCTAAGCAACCTAGATGCTGCGTGCCAAGACAGTGCTTTCATATGACACAGGCCACCTCGAGGCGCCTGCCAAGGGTAACGGGTCTTGACCGAGGAACATCGCAGAGGCAGATCAACACTACTCTTGTCTGCGAACGCGTTGAGACTTAGTCCTTGAGCAAGTCCGTGAGTTCTCTCACAAGGATGTCAACTGTGGTACATGGGTCACAGGTTGATGGCTTGGACAATCTCCCTACTGGCCGGTACGCTTCGCGTTCCTTACGGGCATTTGCTATAGCGAACTCGAGGTTCCCGTACTCGCCGACCAGCGAGTAGAGCCCTTCCTGGGTCTTCTTATATCCTTCGGCGCAGATGCCATGGCTCTTGAATATGGCATCCAACTTATTGCACCAGCCATTCCTAGAAAGGGCCGAATCGCAGTAATCAAAATATAGATAGAGCCAGTGCTCGAAGGATTGGTTGCTCCAAGCCACTTGGTACCCATCAGCTTCGGCTAGGCTGATTGCCTCGTCAAAATTGCCAAAGTCATCCTTGTCGAAAACCACCCAAATATGCTGGTAGTCCTTACCGGGTTCACTGGCGATTCTCTCGGCTTCATGGACGAGGGCGATCGTACCCCGGCCCTTTCCTTCAACTTGGACATCAAGGGTTCCTCCAAGACCTTCCTTTACCGTATTGGCTAACTCCTCGAAGTAGATGGGCTCTGTCTTTGTCCCCTCGGTAACGATGAGGTAGGACTCGGGGCTAACAGACCGAGTTCCCGCTTTGCGCCGGGGAACCTTTTTGGACCGCCGCTTCTTGAAGAGGTCATCACTTCCCATATCATTCCTCCACTCCAGCGGCTCTGGTCAATAGGGGAATCCCAGAGAACGCACCGCTCAGGTACGAGGAGCCGAATGAGGCATCGTTTCTTACCTTGTATTCTGAGAGCGAGTGCATGCTTGAGACGCCGCCCTCATCTTTGTCGACGAGCCAGATCTGGTCGCGACGCAGATATTTCCGATTGAGGATGGTCACATCATGAGTAGTGAAGATGAGCTGACCCACCGCATTATCCCCTTGAAACATCTTGAGGATGTAGTGGAGCAGCAGCGGATGCAGCTCCGCGTCAAGCTCATCGATGAGGAGCACGACATCATGCTCAAGGACAATCTTGAGATACCTGTAAAGGGCAATAAGTTTGAGTGTGCCGTCCGATTCGATACTAAGCCGCGCCGTATAATCAATCCCGTCAGGACCTTTATGGTGTGTGAGCACCTGGACATGATCCTTGTGCCTGTCAACCGTGAACCCCGTGATGGCGACATCCACACCGTTAAGGAATTTCACAAGGCCCGCGCCTTGATCGCTCTCGAAGGAACGTGTGAAGTAGTCCATCGACAACTCATGCACCCACTCCTCGCACATGACTCCACCCACCGGAAGAACGCTGAGAACGCAGTCCGAGGCATGGGCGAATAGTTTGTTCGTGAGCGTGAGGCTGTCGAAGAAGGACAGGGCGAGAACATCGTCTGGAATCTCGCCAATGTACTTCCTACATTCTGACCGTACAGAATAGCCGAGGTTGATGGCGTTCTTGTCCTTGGTGGAACGCTCGAGCACCGTCGACTGCCTTCCGGTTTCCTCGTTGGTAAAGTAAAGCCACTCGGAGGTGATTCTCTCGGCCGTGTAGGTAAAACCATAGCGGTATTCACCATCAGGGCCAGAATATGTGCCCTCGAACTCAGTCTCCTCATCCTGACCGTCGGGGGAGAACAGAAAGGGATGGTAGTTCTTCCTGAGGACATTGCCTCGTTCGGACAGGGGAAGATCCGGCTTGCCATCCCCTTCGGAACTCTCCTGGTTTCTGAAGGACTCATCAACGATTCGGAAGAAACAACTGTAGGCCTTCACGAGTTGTGACTTGCCGGATGCGTTCGCGCCGAAGATGGCAGCCGTCCTGAGGACTTGCTCGTTCCCTACGGTCCTGAGGTTTTGCTCATGCTCCTTATAAGAACGGACAGCACGCATGTCAAAAATGGTCTCGTTACGATAGGGGCCAAAGTTCTTGAACGAGAACGTTAACAGCATAATATACCTCCACCTGCGCTCTCATACTGCTTTTTGTGAGCTTATCACAGATTACAAGGTGTAGTCGATACCTTCTGAATCAAAGGACTTAATTGTATGGAGAAGAATTGGCTTAAGCGTCATTCACTATTCTGTTCCGGCACAAGTAGCATTACGTAGGGGCATCATCGATGTCCACGATGCTACGTGCTGGGACGTTGTTCACGCGTGACATTAGAGAAAGGTTCCAGCAAGTGCGGTACAACCTATCGTGATTGAAGTAATCCACGGATGCCGGGAGAGCCACGGGGCTCTCCCGGCATCCGTCACATATGGCCGACGTAGCCCTGCTCGCGGAAGAGCACCTGGTCTTTCCTTTTGGCCTTGTTGCTTTGCGGGAGTTGTAGGACCTGGTGAACACACTCCGCTCGTGCCAAGTGCGTCGATGAAGATCAAGGCCTAAAAGCTTGCTTCGATGTCGATCAAAACTTCATGAGCGACAATGCCCCAGACGATGCGAATGCTGTACAGATTGTCACAAGTGCCTCGGGCTCGCGGCTCACCATCTGATAGGCCGCGAGATTTCATGCCTCCACCCAGCAGAAGACACAACGACCCATCGGAGTGAGCCGTACGTCAGGATGTTGGGACACGGAGGGGCTCCCTCCGACTGCGAATCTAGACAATCCACAGCTTTGGGAAGCTCTCCTGTTTGTCACTCTCTTTACTGTAAACAATGTCCTGGCGTACGACAGCTAGCCATCTGGAGAAGCAACTCTATGATGACAGTTTGGGCACCCGGCCCCAGCGCTGCGCGAGTCCACCCGAGCCTCCCACTCATGGCCGCAGATTGGACATATCCACCATACTTTCCGGTTTGAATGACCAGAAATATCGGACGGAGTCAGCGCTCCATTCTTTTTGCTATTCCACTCCATTGCAAGAATGGGAAAAACATCGGAAAGAGACTTACCTGGTTTCGGTATAGAAGCTCGTTCTTTTGCGGCCATCGTCATTCTCTTTCGGCCACAGTCTGGGCACCCCCGACCATGTGTCCTATCGCAAACGGAAGCCTTCCACTCCTTCCCACATATTGGGCACTTCCACCAAACCTTTTTGCTGCTCCCTGCAGTCACGGTAGACGGCATCGCAGAACCGTTCTTTGTGGGATGCCACTCTAGAGCAAGATTGGGATTGGTGGTCGTTAGATCGTTAAACCCTGCAAGAACCCTTTTCCCAGAACACACAGGGCAGCCATTGCCCTCAACCCTATGAGCGACGGATGTTTGCCACTCATGGCCCCTCGAACACTTCCACCATATTTTCTTGTCAGACCCGACAGTGACAGAGGATGGAGTTAATTCACCATTTCTTGAGTAGTCCCATTCAGACGCAATGGCTGGATACAAGGTACCCAAATCATTAAAACCTGCTAGGGCGCTCCTTCCAGAACAGTACGGACAGCCATTGCCCAGCGTTCGGTTAGCAATAGAACTTGTCCAAGCGTGGCCTTTATCGCACTTCCACCACACCACCTCATGAGAAGAAGGGAGAAACATCGTTGGATTCAAAGTCCCATTTCTTTCATGGTCCCATTGGGCAGCAATCTTGGGGTACTGCACCGAAAGGCTGTTCTCCTCTATATGCGCTCGGAACAGCTCCAGAATCGCGATGCTGTCTTGTTTGGGACTAATAACACCCTGCTGAGTAATGCCCAACAACACCTCGAGGGTGGCAATGGCCCATGTGAGATTGACATCTCGAGAGCTTCGGCAGTCATACTCGATTACGTCATCTTGAACGAGGTTCTGACTACCCTCTTTGACTCGAACAAGTCGAATACCCGCAGCGCATAACTCGTGATTCTTTCTCTCATCGCGTTCTTGACTATTAGCATGCCAGCGGAGGCCGTCATATTCAATCCCGATTCGTTTTTCGGGTAAGAGCACGTCAACCTCATAGGTGTTTTTATCTCCTCCTTTTATTAGAGCACGATTCTCAAGTCGTGAGTTACCATCGCGCTTCAGATAAAAGAGGATTGCTTGTTCGGGAAATGAGGTGCCGACACTGCCCGAGCACTTAGGACAGCCCGTCCCATATGAACGGTTAGCGACCGACGAACGCCATTCATTTCCGCATCGAGAGCATATCCACCAGACCTTACGTTTTGATCCAGGAGACACTTTATCTGGAGACAGTCCCACATTCCTGGGATAGTCCCACTCACTAGCCAGGATAGGATTTACCGTGGCAAGATCATTGAACCCAGAAAGAACCTGTTGCCCTGAACACACAGGGCACCCGCTCCCTTTATTTCGGCTATAGACTGCCGCTATCCACTCATGACCTTTTGGGCATTTCCACCATACTTTTCTATGAGAACCAGCAGTCAGATTCTCAGGAGCCAGTTCACCATTTCTCTCGAAGTCCCATTCGCGAGCTAGCTTGGGATTAATCGTAGCAAGATCGTTGAAACCCTTGAGGACAGCATGATTTGCGCAGTAGGGACAACCGTTGCCATTGGCGCGGCTATATACTGCCGCCAACCACTCGTGCCCCTTCTTACATCTCCACCAGACTTTTTTCTCTGAACCAGCGCAGGTGTTCTCTGGAGTAAGAGGCGCATTACGTTCGAAATCCCATTCGGCTATAAGTTCAGGATGCACGGCAGATACACTTCGTCCTGGCTGAGGTGTCGCAGATGCCATTATTAACTCCTGATATAGCCAACCACTGTTACTTGTAAGAATAGTTCAAGAGCAGACAGATAGTCTCCACCATCAGCGAGTAGCCTATTCCGTACAGCCAGCTGTGCGGAATAGGTCTCGCTCGCCACGCTCGCCAACGCCGCCACCACGTCCGCGGCGTCCCCTCAGACTCTCGTCCGAGAGGGTCCGCCCCATCCGTGGTGGCGGCATCGCCCTCGCCGCGACTCTGCGGGGGAGGCCCCGCGCCCCTGGGGGTGATGACAATGGACGGGAACGAGGCGAGGCCGCGCCGCCTGAGCGTGCGCATCTCGGACGAGGAGTCAGACGCCCTCGCGAGCGCAGCGGCGGCCTATGGGGTCACCAAGACGGGACTCGTCCGCCTCCTCGTCCGCTACCTGCAACTCCCCTCCACGAACCTGCTCTCGGGAGAACCCATAGCCTTCGACCGCATGACGCCGTCCGGGGTCGCCGACGGGCTGCGCTCCGTCGGGACCCTGTACAACCAGCAGGTCCGTGCCCTCAACACCATGGCCAAGGGGGTCCGCGAGGGGGAGGCGGGGTCGGAGGACGTCCTAGAGGCACTCCTGGGCGTCCACACTGCCATGCCCCGCATCGAGAACGAGCTCCACCTCCTACGCCTGGACGTATCCTCGCTCGCGGACGGGCCGACTATCTTCACCTGGTAGGCCGAGCCAAGACGATCACGCACCCGAGAGGAAACCACATGGAAGCACCCACCCGTCCCCTTAGCGACCAGGCCTCCGGCCCTGCACCCATCGCCACCTTCTCCCGCGTGTGGTCGACGCTCCCCGGCGCGCTCGTGGACGCCGGGGCGTCGGCGCGCGAGTGGGCCGTGCTGGTGGCCCTCATGCGCTTCCAGAACGAAGGGGCGCGCCTCTCGCGGCCCGTCTCCGCCATAGCCGAGGAATGCCACATCAGGCCGGACGTCGCCCGGCGAGCGCTCTCCTCGCTCACGCGCAGGACCTTCCTCGACGCACAGGGCGTCCCCACGCCTGTCCTCACACGCCTCAGGGCGGGCGGATTGGGCCACGTGGCGGCCTACCGCCTCAACGTCCCTCGCCTGCGGACCTAGGGGGGTGACAAATTGTCACCCCCCTAGCTGTGCGTCTACCAGGCGTTTCAGCAAAGGGGTGACAGGATGTCATGACACCGTGTCATCCCCCTGACATCCTGTCACCCCCAATGTGGCTATGCTGCCACGCCCCAGGAGACCAGGGGTGACATATTGTCATCCCCCTGTGTGGCAGGACCGACCCTCCAGCGTTGCAACCCTGCCACCCTTTAATAACGACAACAACATTGAGACAAGAGGTAAGGGCCAATAACCCGAGAGAAGAGGCGCCCGAAGAGGCGCTGCATATTCTCGGCCGTCTTCTGAATAGCTTCACGTCTCCAAAGGACCCGAATAGATTCTTTTCCGAGCGCCCGCTAAACACTATTTGGTGCGTTTTGGTGCACGCGCACCTCACGTTTGGTGCGAAATACAAAAAGAGGCCAGCGGACAAGCCGCTGACCTCGTACTTTTGGTGGGCGTTGCAAGATTTGAACTTGCGACCTCTTCCGTGTCAGGGAAGCGCTCTCCCCCTGAGCTAAACGCCCGAATATGTAGTGCTGCGTGGGGGTTGCAGCGGAAGAAACTATACGCGAACTCACCCATCGATGCAACCGAGAATCCGAACTACTCCACAGAATGTCCGACGTACTCGGGCAAGCACGACCGCCGTCCTCTAACCCTCGTCGCGCCAGCCCTTGCACACGTCGATCCAGGCCACGGGACGGGCGTAGCGCTCGAGCTCCTCGCAGGTGAGCTCGATGGCCGAGTTGGAGCTCCCGCACGCGGGGAAGACGGTCTCGAAGCGGCGCAGACTCTCGTCGAGATACACCTCGACGCCGTCGTTCACCGCGAAGGGGCACACGCCGCCCACGGCGTGACCCACGAGCTCGGCAGCCTGTTCGGCGCTCAGCATCTTGGCCTTGCAGTGGAACTGTGCCTTGAACGCGGGGTTGTTGATGCGCGCGTCACCCGCGAGGACGATGAGCGTGGGCGTCTCTCCGACCATGAAGCTGAGCGTCTTGGCGATTCGCTTGGGCTCCGTTCCCACGGCCTGCGCGGCAAGCTCGACCGTGGCGCTCGAAACGTCAAACTCCATCACGCGATCTTCGATGCCCTGCTCGGCGAAGAACGCGCGGACCTTCTCGATAGACATGCCTTAGCTCCTTATCTGGCGAAATAGCCGGCCCAGCCCATGATCAGCGTCGTCACCATGTAGACGCCCACCCAGAACACGATGACGCCCACCACGAGCATGATCGCCGGCTTCCAGAACTCCTTCTTGAGGTCGACCTCCTCGCCATGGACCGAGCGCCAGATCATCATGCCAAAGAGCACCACGGCCCACACGTCAAGGATTCCCGCGGCGACAAACGCGACCCACGCCTGGTTGATGATCACAGCCGTTCCGACGATGGCGATGATGACGTAGACGAGCAAGGCGATCGCTAGCAACGCAAGTCCAAAGAACAGTCCGAGAATGGCCATGTGCTCCTCCGTCCCTCGTCAGCTCGACGCGCCCGCGCACCTGGCGGGCAGGCAGTCGAGCGCCTCCTTGCGCACGATGCCTCCGCCCAGCACGTACAGACCATCGTAGACCACGACGCTCTGGCCCGGAGCCACGCTTCGCACGGATTCTGGGAAGGAAACGCGCGCGAGACCGTCATCGACCGTCTCGACATGCGCCTGGCGCAGTGGCCCCGTATGGCGAGAGCGCACGAGGTAGTCGCCCGCCGCGGGCTTCTCGCCAGAGATCCAGCGCACGTCCTCGAGCATGAGCTCTGTCGTCCAGAGCCCCGGGCAGTCGAGGTCCGACGTCACATAGACGACGTTTGTCTCGGTGTCGGTGGCCACCACGTAGCGCGCCGGTCCCCCGCCCAGGTCGAGTCCCCTGCGCTGTCCCACGGTAAAGAGGAAGGCGCCGTCGTGGCGTCCCAGGACGCGACCCGTCTCCCACTCCACGACGTCGCCGGCGCGACGCTCGAGGGTGTCGAGAAGGAAGGTCCTGATCCCGACCGGTCCCACGAAGCAGATGCCGTCGGAGTCGGGCTTGTCCTCGACGCCCAGACCGCGCTCCGCGCAGGCGGCGCGCACCTCGGCCTTGCTCGCGTAGTCTCCCACGGGAAAGAGCGCGCGGTCGAAGGTCGTCCCAGGCACCCTCCAGAGGAAGTAGGTCTGGTCCTTGTGCTCGTCGGCGGAACGCAGGAGCGTGGCCGCCCCGCCCTTGGACGCGGCATGCCTCACACGGGCGTAATGGCCGGTCGCCACGTAGTCAGCCCCCAGCGAGAAGGCCCTCTCGGCGAAGGTGCCAAACTTGACGGTCTGGTTGCACATGACGTCGGGGTTGGGCGTGTAGCCTCGGGAGTAGGCGTCGACGAGGTAGTCCACCACCGTGTCGTGGTACTCCCGCTCGCAGTCCCAGACCTCGAGCGGCACGCCCAGCGTCACGCTCACGCGCTCGGCGTCGGCGAGGTCGTCCGCCCAGGGGCACTTGAAGCCCGGCAGGTCGCGCGACCAGTTTCGCATGTAGACCGCGTGCACGTCGTAGCCCTGCTCGACGAGCAGGGCCGTTGCGAGGGCGGAGTCGACCCCGCCCGAGAGCCCCACGTAGACCTTCTCGCCCATCAGACGCGCTCCGCCATGAGACGTTCCGAGAGCGCCGCCATGTCCGCGTCGGTGCGGCCGAGACGGTCCATCTCGCCGCGCACCGCCGAGACGATCTCGCGCACGGCGTAGTCCACCTCGGCGGGGGTCGTCGGCCGACCGAGCGTGAGCCGCAGGCTCCCCTCCGAGACGCCGCGCGGCAGCCCGATGGCCTCGAGGACCTGCGAACTGCGCATGCGGCTGGCCGCGCACGCCGAGCCCGTTCCCACCGAGACCCCCCTGCGCTCGAGGAGGATCACGAGACGGCGCGCCTCGAGCCCAGGGAACGACACGTGGAGAAGGCCGGGAAGGCGGTTCCTGGCCTTTCTGGGACCCGAGACCACCATCCAGGGGAATGCGGCCGAGAGACCGGCCTCGAGGCGGTCTCTGAGCGTCTCGAGCCGTCTCGCGTCCTCCCCGCGACTGGCCTGCGCGAGCTCCATCGCCCGCGCGAAGCCCACGACGCCGGCGACGTTCTCGGTGCCGGAGCGCACGCCGTTCTCCTGGCCTCCCCCGAGGACGAGCGGCCTGAGGCGCACGTCGTCGGAGGCCCAGACGAGACCGACCTGCTTGGGGCCGTAGATCTTGGCGGCCGAGAGCGTGACGAGGTCCACGCCGAGCGAGGCGACGTTGACGGACATGGTCGCGAGTGCCTGCGACGCGTCGGTGTGCAGGTAGATGGGGGTCTTCTCGCCAGCCTCGAGCCTGCGCGAACGTTCCGCGGCGACCACGCGCGAGATCACGCGCACGGGTTGGACGGTGCCGATCTCGCCGTTGGCGAGCTCCACCGAGACGAGCTCGGTGTCGGGTCGGATGGCGCGGCGCACGTCATCGGGGTCCACGCGACCGTCGTCGGCCACGCGGACCGTGCGGTGGGCGTGCGTGCCGGCGCAGGCGAGCACGCTCTCGTGCTCCGCGGCGTCGACCACGACATGGCCCTCCACCGACGCGAAGACGAGGTTGTTGGCCTCGGTGGCGCCCGCCGTGAGCGTGACGGCGGCGGGACGTCCCCCGATGGCGCGGGCGAGCGTGGCGCGGGCGCGCTCCACGTCGTCGCGGACGCTGCGGGCGAGCTCGTAGGGCGCGGACGGGTTGAAGAAGCGCTCGGTGAGGTAGGGCGTCATGGCCTCGACGACCTCGGGCGCCATCGGCGTCGCCGCGGCGTAGTCGAGGTAGGCGGCGGACACGTCCTTCTCGCCACTCACTGGGAGTCTCCTATCACGAGGTTCTGGAAGCGGTTGGCGATGAACTCGTCGGTGTAGTTCTCGTCCACCCACTCCTCGAAGGCGTTCTGCGCGGGCACGCCCTCGTCGCGGGCGGTCTTGCGGTTGAAGCACGCCATCGTCATGACGATGTCGGCCACGAGGTAGACGGAGAGCAGCACCACGAAGACGAGCTGCCGCTTTGAGGTGAGCATGCCGATGCGATAGAGCAGCACGGGCATCACGGCGCGGCACCACACGAGGCCGAGAAGGCCCCAGAACACGAGGAAGCGCCAGGCGACCCACTTGGTGATGTGGTCGGGCAGGTGCGAGTACGACCACGACGTGGCGTTGAAGAGCGTCTCCATGGACCAGCCCGTGACCTGCTCGAGCAGCCCGCCGATGAGTGCCGCGGCGAGGAAGACCTGCCAGTTCTTGGCGCCGTGGCGGCGCAGCTCGAAGGAGACGACCGTGAGGAAGACCGACCCGAAGCCGTAGAGCGGCGAGAAGGGACCCCACACGAGGCCGACGCGGTTCTCGGTGAGGCCGGCCGTGATGAGCATCCAGATCTCCTCGATGAGGAGGCCGGCGATGCAGCCGATGAAGAAGATGATAGCGACCTGGAACCAGCCGAGCCTCATCTCGTCAAGGTAGGCGCCGATCACGTCGGAGCTCGCCCGCACGACGGTCTTGACCTGTTCGGGGCGGTCCTCGGCCTCGAAGCCCGCGAGCTCGCGGTCGGCGACCTCCTCGGCGTGCTCCTCGGCGGCGCTCTCCGTGCGGACGAGGTCCTCGTCGACCTTCTCGCCCCCGCGAAGCCAGTCCCAGAAGTACCTCACGACACGGGCGAAGCCCATGATCACGAGGAGCAGGAAGAGCAGGGTGAGAAAGCTGAGGAACATGCAGGACCTCCCGACTGAGCTGACGGCGCCGTGTTGGCAACCATACGATACACGTTCGCCCGAATTCGTGCGATTCCGTGGGCGCGCCGCTGGGTTTTTCAAGACGCTGCGACCGATTTCGGATTCTCGCTTGCAACTCATGGCAAGTTCTCGTATATTGTTCCTCGCGTTCGCGGGCTTAGCGCAGTTGGTAGCGCGCCACCTTGCCAAGGTGGAGGTCGCGGGTTCGAACCCCGTAGCCCGCTCCATGTTCTCTCCGGCCGGTTTCGATCGGCCTTTTTCTTATACGGCGAAGTGGCCAAGTGGTAAGGCGCGGGCCTGCAAAGCCCTTACCCCCGGTTCGAATCCGGGCTTCGCCTCCAGATGATCGGGCACCCGTTTGCGCGGGTGCCCTTTTTGTTGTCCGGGGTAGACGGATGCCGGGCCTCTGTGTCGTGCGATAGCTTTATGTACAAAAACCTATCGTGCGACACATCTGAAGCCCGGATCTGTGTCGTGCGATAGGTTCATGTACAAAAACCTATCGTGCGACACATCCGCCCTCGCCAGTACCACTTCCCTACTGACGCTTCTTTGTGCTGCGCCGCGGCGAGCGGGCCTTGCGGGTCGGCGCCTTGAACTGGTCGGCCAGGACGGAGATGTTGCCGTCGACCTCGAGAACGGCCATGTCCACGTCGGCGATGCGCTCCACGCCGTGCTCGCGCATCGACTCCATGAGCTCGTCCTTCGTGAGCATCGCGTGCGAGAGGGCGCGCTCATCGATCTGTCCGTGCCGCACGAGGGTGACGGGCGATCCCTGCACGAGCTTGTTGAGCCAGGGGATGCGATAGAGGCAGCGCTTGAACAGGTAGTTCATCACGAAGAGCGTGGTCGCGGCCACGAGCCCACCCGTGAGAGTGGAGTCGGACCCCACCATGGCGTTCTGGACGGCGTTGGAGATGAGAAGGATGAACACGAGGTCGACGAGGGAGAGCTGGGCGACCTCCGTCTTCCCGAAGAGCCTGAGCGCCACCACGATGAACGCGTAGACGGCCGCGGTGCTCCCTACGATGGGCAGGTACTGCATGGCTAATCCCCTTTCCTCGAGGGAGGCGCTCATCCCCCTCGGGATGGTCCCAATAACTCTCTGCCGATCTGGGCGGGTGCTGGCAAGAGGAGCGCTCGACTCACTCGGCTGACGCGTAGGGGTGGCTCAGCTTGACGAGACGCACCGCCGTGCCGCCTGTGGACTTCCGCGAGATCACGAGGGAGTCGGTGAGAAGGCGCATGAGCTTGATGCCGCGACCGCGCTCGGCGCTGAGCGGGACCTCTGGCTCGTCGAACTCGAGCGAGAAGCCCTGACCGCAGTCGGTGACCTCGACGATGGCGCGGTCCGGATAGGCCGACACCGTGGCGAGAATCCCTCCCTCGCAGGTGTGGTCGACGGCGTTGCCGAGGGCCTCTCCCACCGCGAGGCACATGTCGTAGAGGTCGTCGGGAGAGAAGCCGACGGTTCCCAGCAGCTCCTCCACCCTGGCGCGGGCGGCGGCGAGCCCGTCCTCGCGCACGCGGAGCGTCGTGCGCCAGAGGGGCGGGACCGAGGGGTCCAGCTCCGCGATCTCGCGGCCGGCCACGGAGATGGGCATCTGGTCGACCATCCGCATGATCTCGAGGCTGCGGAACACGCGCTCCGAGACGTTGGTGAGCGACAGGAGCCCGCCCAGCGACCGCAGGTGCTTGAGCTCGCTCACGATGAGCCCCATGCCGGCGGAGTCCACGTACGAGGCACCCGCCATGTTGAGGATGATGCGCAGGCAGCCTCCGTCGACGGCGTCATCGATCGCACGGCGCACGCGGGGCACCGTGGTCACGTCGAGGTCGGAACCCATCGTGAGTACTGATATGTTCGGCTCGGAGTTCATACGGGGTTTGTTCCCAAATCCGCGCCGACATATCGCACATTTATGTGGTTGGCTTTGCGTTCTTTGCGGACGAGGAGCGCGAGCGGCCACGTCCCACCTCGTCGAAGCGGACGGCGACCATGGCGACGTCATCGTCGAGGTTGCGTCCCGTGAACGCGTCGAGCGTCGCGAGGAGCCTGTCGAGAAGCCCGTCGAAGCCGCGCGGCACCTCTCGCATGACCATTTCGCGCAGGCCCGTCTCGCCGAAGAACGCCCCGTGCTCGTCGCGCGCCTCGGTCGTGCCGTCGGTGTAGAGCAGGAGGACGTCTCCCTTGCGAACGCGGGTCACGCCGTCCTGGTACGAGAGGTCATGGAAGGCGCCCACGACGCCCGACTGCACGTCGAGCATCTGCACCTCGCCGGTGGCTGCGCACACGAGGACCGCGGGCGGATGGCCGGCCGAGCAGTACGTGAGGGTGCCCGCGGCAAGGTCGACGATGCCCACGAAGAGCGTGGCGAAGGTCTCGACGCGCGAGAAGCCCAGGAGGAAGTCGTTGAGCGAGCGCACCATGCGCGCCGGTGCGAGGCCCTCCCACGCATAGGCGCCGAGGGCGGTCTTGACGGCGGCCGAGACCGAGGCGGCCTCCACGCCCTTGCCCGAGACGTCGCCCATGATGACGCAGGCGCGCCGGTCGGGCAGGCGGATGAGGTCGTAGAAGTCGCCGCCGACGAGCGCGGTCGCCGTCGCCGAGGAGTAGATGCCCTGGGCGGAGAGGCCGTCGACGTGCTGGAGCTCGTTCTTCATGCCCGTCTGGAGCGCCTGGGAGATGCGCTTGTCCTGATCGCGCTCCTCCTCGCCCCGGGCGATGTCGTGAACGTCCTCGGCGAGTCGCAGCAGGAAGCCCTGCTCGACGTTGTCCATGGGCTCCGACCCGTCCGGCCTCAGGAGCATGCACGCGCGGCGCACGCCGTCGAGACGCCCCATGTCCACGAGCGCGCCGACGCAGGGCTCGCCGAGGTCGCGCAGGAACGACGAGACCTCCGAGCCGCCCATCACGGGCACCACTGCCACGTCCCCCTGGCGGTAGCCCTCCTCGATGTCGTCGAAGGAGAACGGGAGGGAGTGCTCGCCCATGAGCGGCAGGTCGGCCATCAGAAGCTGCTGGTGGACGTTCTCCTCCACGACCACGTAGGCGGCGTCGAGCTCGTCGGCGGCGCGTTCGAGCACGTCGCGGAGGACCTCGGCGGAATCGTCGCTCCCGAAGCCGGCCATGAGCTGCTCGCGCAGATCAGACCCCAGCGAGATGAGGTGCTCGGAGCGCTGGGTGCGCATGGCCGAGAAGGCCCCGACGAGCTGCACGGAGAGGTAGTGGGCAACGGAGTCGAGGAGACGCGCGTCATCGACCGGGATCGGCCTTATGCGCTTCCAGCCCACCTCGATGATCGAGATCACGTGACCGCCGAACCACACGGGCACGGCGACGAAGCTCGTGAAGGGCGGGAGGAGGTTCGAGCGGACGCGGAGGATCTCGTGGGTGTCCTCGTTCACGACCTCGCGGACGGTGAGCTTGCCCTGGCGCAGGGTGTCGCCGTAGGGGGCGACAACCCTCAGACGGACGGCGCTCGCCTCGCGCGTGGTCAGCGCCTCGAGGGTGCGCCCGTATCCCATGAACTTGGGCACCTTGGCGCCGGCGAGCGAGTCGCTCAGGCCGCGGAGGTGGAAGCCGTCGGGCTCGGCGAGGTAGACCACCGTGCCGTCGGCGTCCATGGTCTCGGAGATCTCCTCGAGGACGCGTCCGAAGAGGGTGCTCACGTCACCCGAGTCGAGCGTGTCGAGGACGATTTTCAGGGCGCCCGAGAGCCGCTTGTTGGCGCGGGCGAGGTCGGACACGGCACGCGCCCCCTCGTGCTCGGCGACATCGATGACCTCGAGGGGATATGCGACGAGAAGGTACGTCTCGCCGGGCGCGTGCACGCGGTCGCAGCGGACGCGCAGGGTCACGGGGGTGCCGTCTGCGCCCGTGCAGGTGACGATGCCGGACTGGCCGTCGACGGGGAAGGGAAGCTCGTCCGCGGAGAAGTCCGTATCGGCGTCGTTGCGCTCCGGGGGCGGGAAGAGGCCGCGCACGTCCGCTCCCAGGACGTCGGTGCCGTGGCAGAGCATGCTCCTGGCGACGTCGTTGGCGACGAGGACGCGACCCGCCCCGTCAAAGGCGACGACCGCCTCGCCCGTGAGCTGCAGCAGCATGGCCAAGGCGCCCGCGAGGCTCCCCTCGCCGATGCCTTCGATGTTTCGCCTGCTCAGCGCCTTCGTAGCCACGCGTCCCCTAAGGTTCGTCGGAACAGTACAGCTCCTCGGGCGCCACGAAGTCGAGTCCGGAGTCGCTCAGCTTGATGGCGAGCGGCTCTCCGGATACCCTCACGATGTCGATGGTTCGACCGTCCAGGGAGCAGCTATAAGCGTACTCCACGTTGAGGTCGCACGAGGCGAGGCGGTCGAGCACGCGGCCGAGACCGCCCGGTCGGTTCTCGACCTCCACGGCCACGACCTTGGTGACGGCCACCTGGTAGCCCGCACGCGCGACGACCTCGGCCGCGGTCCGCGGGCGGTCGCAGATGATGCGGAACATGCCGAAGTCCGCGTTGGTGGCAATCGCGAGGGCGTGGATCTGGATGCCTGCCTCGCCTATCTTCCGGCAGAGCTCCGCGAGCGTGCCCGGGCTGTCGGGAAGGCAGATGGTGAGCTGGTCGACGAGCATGGCGAGACCCCCTGACCGCGTGAGCTGACGTTTTAAACGACAGCCTCCATGTTCATCGTGCGAGGAGTCCGCGAGATTTCGCCTGCGATACATCTCGGAGACCAAGGCGGCGCGACAGCAAAGGGGCGGGTTCCCGAGGGAGCCCGCCCCAGACGTCCGCGGTGCGAATGGCTACCGGTAGAGGGCGGCCTTACCGGCGCAGCCGAAGAGGTCGATCTTCTGCGCCGCGACCACCTGCATCGCCTTGATGCAGGGCGGCTCGATCTCGTTGGGCTCACGCAGGGCCTGGTTCTCGAGGACCCGGCGCATCTCCTGGTAGTAGGCGGCCTTGATGTCAGACGAGATGTTGATCTTGGTGATGCCGATCCGGGCGGCCTCGGCGATCTCGTCGTCGGGGTTGTTGGAGCCCCCGTGGAGCACGAGGCGGCAGTCGAGGTCGGCGTCGGCGAGCGCCTGCTTGATGGTGCGGAGAAGGTCGAGCTTGAGCTGGGGCACGTAGCCCTTGGGATAGAGCCCGTGGCAGGTGCCGATGGCGACGGCGAGGCAGTCGATGCCCGTCTCGGCGACGAACCTCACGGCCTCGTCGGGCTGGGTGTAGTGGATGACCTGGTCAAAGGCCTTGTCAACCTCGGTGGTGCCGATGTTGCCGAGCTCGCCCTCGACGGAGACGTTGCGAACGAGCTGAGACGGGACGTAGTGCCACTCGTCGCCGTCGGGGACCTCGGCACGGCGCGGGTCGCCGTCATCGGAGCAGGACACGTACGAGATGGCGGCATGGGCGGCCTCGACGACCTTCTGGCACGCGGCGACGTTCTCCTCGAAGGGGAGCCCCGAGGCGTCGATCATCACGGAGGTGAAGCCGGCGCGAATGGCGACCATGACGTTGGCGAAGGAGGCACCGTGGTCGAGGTGGATCACGACGGGCACCGTCGAGCTCTCCGCACGCCTGACCATGCCGGCGACGACGTCGGTACCGATGTGCTTGAGCTCGTTGGGGTGGATCTCGATGATCACCGGCGCGGACTTCTGCTCCGAGATGTCGATGATGCCGTTGAACATCGCGTAGTTGCTGATGTTGAACGCGGGCACCGCAAAGTGGCCCCTCTCCGCGACGCCGAGCAGTTCCCTCATGTTGACAAGCATGCGCACTCCCCCATCCTCTGTTGAGCCGGCCACGCGCGGCCTCGAATACCTGCACAGGATATCACCGGGGATTGCCGTGGGTTTCCCTTTGCTTCGTTTGTTTGGCGAACGATGCCGTATGGACTCCGAACAGGTCCCTCAGACGTGGCTCGCAACGAGCAGGGGACGCCCCTCCAGGTGCGCGTCGATGAACGACTCGCAGGTACGGCGCGTGTCCTCGTCGAGCGAGGCGAAGGGCTCGTCGAGAAGGACCGCGCCGGAGCGATACGCGAGCGCCCTCACGAGCTCGACGCGGCGCCGCTGGCCGCCCGAGAGCTCCCTCACGGGAACGGCGAGGGCGTCTGACGGCAGGACCTCGCGCAGGAGCGCTGAGCCGCCCGCGGCGACGAGCTCGACGTTCTGCTCGGCGGTCATGTCCTCGATGAGACGGGCCTCCTGGAACTCCATCGAGACGGAGCGAGGGGCGGAGAGGCTTCCCGCCAGCATGGGCTGGAGGCCGGCGATGGTACGCAGCAGCGTGGTCTTGCCGTAGCCCGACTCCTGGTCGAGAAGAAGCCGACCACCCACGGGCACCACGAACGAGAGCCCGGACGCCACGACCTTCTCGCCATACCCGATGGAGGCGTCGACGATCCGCACCTCGGCAGGCGGACAGGGCAGCGCCTCGCCGCGGGGAAGACGGAGCGCCAGCGCGAGGCTCGCCTTCCCGCTCCGGGCGAGAAGGGCAACGAAGACCTGCTCGCAGGCCCAGGACACAAGCACGACGACGATGGTCCAAGCAAAGAGGTCGGCGGTCTCGAGCAGGATCTTCGACTGGTAGATCCGCTCGCCGATGCTTCCCATGGGACTGCCGATGAGCTCGGCCGCCACGCCGGCCTTCCATGCCATGCCGCAGACGTTGCGGCTCGTGCCGAGGAGAAACGGCAGGAGCTCGGGCCAGGTGTGCGCGCAGAAGCCGCGGAGCCCGCGGACGCCGAAGGTGCGGAGCATCTCCCCCACCTGGGGACTCACGTCCGCCAGACCCTCGAGCGCCGAGAAGTACACCGCCGGGAAGACGGCGAGGAAGACGGCGATTCCCGAGACGGACCGCGAGCCCACCCACATGAGCAGCAGCACGATGATGCACACGATGGGAACGCTCTTGAGGGCGGTGACCGCCGGGGCGAGCGCGTCCTCCACCGCGCGCCAGCGGCGAGCCGCGAGGGCGAGCAGCACCGAGGACACGAAGGCGGCGAGGAAGCCCCCGACGATGCGCGTGAGCGAGAAGGCCACCGTGGAGAGGAAGCGGGCGTCGAAGACGAGCTGCGCGAGTCTCACGACCGTCTCGACAGGCCCTGCGAGCAGGACCGCATTGCCCACGACAAGACTCGCGACCTGCCACACGACGAGCCACAGGGCCGCCGAGACGACCCTGCGCACGAGCCTGCTGTCGTGTCCTCGGCTCACCTGCTAGCCAAGGAAGTAGAAGTCCTCGCCGGGCAGCGAGCCGCCGACGGAGCTGGGGTCGGCGTCGTAGAGGACCTGCAGGTAGCCGGAGAGCGCGGTCTTCATGTCATTACCCTCGATGCAGACGACGTTGCACGCCGGGATGGCCTTCTCGGCGATGGCCTCCTTGGCGACGATGCCCGCCTTGACCACGAGGGCGGCGGCAGTCGCGGGATCGGCGTTGACGGCCTCGACGGAGGCGGCGTGGCGGTCGAGGAAGTCGGACACGGCCGTGGGGTGCGCGGAGGCGAACTCGGTGCGCGCGATGGTGACGCCCATCACGAACTCGCTGCCGTCGGTGACGTACTGGTTCCAGACGTCGGTGAGGCTGATCGGGGCGGAGAGCGCGGAATTCTGGGCGATGGTCGCCGTGGTGAAGGGCTGCGGCAGGACGCCGATGGCCGTGGGGTCGTCGGCGAGGACGGCGGCGACCTCGGTGTGCTCGCTCTTCCACTCGAGCGTGACCTCGCCTGCGATGCCGGCCTTGTCGAGGAGGAAGTTGAGCGTGTACTCGGGGCTCGCGCCCTTGCCCGAGATGTAGACCGTATGGCCCGCGAGGTCGGTGAACTGCTCGATGGAGACGTCGCCGGTCACGACGGAGAGCACGCCGAGCGTGTTGACGTCGATGACCTCGACGCCCGCCTTCGTCTTGTTGTAGAGGATCGCCGCGGCGTTCGAGGGCACGAGCGCGATGTCGGCGTCACCCGAGATCACGAGCGGCAGCACCTCGTCGGCCGACCCGCTGATGGTGTAGGAGTAGGTGATGCCCGACGAGGACGACGAGCTCGATTCGTCCGCCGCCTCGTCGCCGGTGGGAATGCCCGAGGTCGTGTCCATCATCTGCACGAGACCGATGGTGGTGGGACCCTTGAGCGAGGCGACGCGAACGTTGACATCGTCGGAGGAGGTCTCTGCGGAGCTCGAGGCGGACGAGCTGCTGGGGCTCGATGACGTGCCGCTGCAGGCGGCGAGCATGCCGGTCATGGTCGCGGACGCGGCGAGCGCGATCGCGTCGCGCCTCGTGGTTGAGCGCTGGGTCATGTGATGCACCTTCCTGTCATGTGCCGGACTCGGGGCTCGGCACCTCCCGCAGGAGACGAACGTTTGCACTGTTATACACTACCTTCACGCCGCACGCCGCAGGGCGCGTTCGTGCTAGTGTCGAGGCGACGGCTGGAGGATGGAGCACACATGGCAGACGGGGACAGGCTTGGCGAGAAGTACGCGAAGCTGCGCGACTACCTGAGCGACCTGGGAAGCGTTGCAGTCGCGTTCTCGGGAGGCGTCGATTCGTCGCTCCTCGCGCGCGTCGCCCACGACGAGCTTGGAGACCGGATGCTCGCCGTCACGGCCGAGATTCGCTCTCTGCCCGGCCATGAGGCCGCCGAGGCCGAGAGGTTCTGCCGCGAGCAGGGCATCCCCCACGCCACCGTACGCTTTGACGAGCTCACGATCCCAGGCTTTGGCCAGAACCCCGTCGACCGCTGCTACCTCTGCAAGTCCGCGCTGCTCGCGAAGATGGGCTCGCTCGCGAGGGAGCGGGGCATGGCCTGGCTCGCCGAGGGTTCCAACGTCGATGACGATGGCGACTATCGGCCTGGCATGCGGGCCGTCGCCGAGTCGGGAGCTCTCAGCCCGCTCCGGGCGGCCGGGCTCGGAAAAGCGGACATCCGCGAGCTCGCGCGCCGCCTCAGCCTTCCCACCTGGGACAAACCCTCGTCCGCCTGCCTCTCGAGCCGCTTCGCGTATGGCGAGACGATCACGAGCGAGAAGCTCGAGCGCGTGGAACACGCCGAGGCCTTCCTTCGCGAGCATGGCTTTGACCAGCTCCGCGTTCGCATTCACGGCTCCAGAGGAGAGATCGCCCGCATCGAGGTCCCCGAGGACCAGCTCACGCGGGTGACAGGTGAGCTCCGCACCGACATACTCCGTCGATTCGAGGAGCTGGGCTTCGTCTACGTGACCGTGGACCTCGCCGGATTCCGTTCCGGATCGGGCAACGCCTTCCTCGGCAGGTCGACCGCGGCGAACACGCACCCGAACGGCTGAATCCGATTCTCAGACGGCTTATTTCAAGATTGCGAATCAATCACAGCCTCGCGCGGACCCGCGCGGAGCTCGTGACGGCACCCCTTCCGACCTTGGTATCGGACGAATTCCGCTGCGAGGGCGTCAGGTATCCGTCAGGAGGCCCGCTGCCACCCGTCAGATAACGGTAAGGTCGACCTGTCATCATCTCCCCCACACCGGCAACGAGGGGAGCAGGCATGGAAGACGAAGAGATGCAGTACGAGGAAGCGCAACGGGCGATTACCGACGAGGAACTCATGAACATCCTCTCGGGCATCAAGCTCGAGAGGCCCGACCTCTTCGAGGGGGCGCAGGACGTGTTCACCCGCTTCGTCGACCCGCACGTACTCCACGAACAGGAGTACGTCGAGTCCGAGAAGAACGCGATGGACACGCTCTTCACGGAGTGGTTCTTCTACGACTACGAGCTCGGCATGGAGCTGAGCCCGCTGCAGCTCTACTCCATCATGGAACCCACCGTCGAGGAGTACGCCGACACGCAGTTCTTCTCGCAGTTCTGGGTCATCACGCAGAACCGCCGAACGGGCGAGGTTCGGCTTCGCGACACGCGCACCTGCGAGGACTTCACCGTGTTCGACAAGGAGATCGCCTGCCAACGGACATGGTCGCACGGGCTTCTCGGCACGCGTATCGCCCGGGTCGGAGGGACGTGGCAGACCTGCGGCAGGTTTCGGCCGCACGACAACTGCCGCACCAAGCCGGCACCCGCGTCCCGCAGAAGCTACGAGGGCATGCGCTATGACAGGTTCGCCATGCTCACGCTCGGAGCGGAGCTCATCGGCGAGAACGGCGAGTATCGCGAGTCCGTCACCGAGCACGTGCTGGTAGAACAATGAGACCCCGCTGGAGACGCCGTCGCGGCGATCCTAGAGGCTCTCGATGTGGCGCGGGATTCCGTCGATGTAGACCTGCGAGACCTCGCCGCCGATGAGCGGGCGGGCGTAGTCCTCGAACCTCGAGGTGACGCTCATGCCGTCCTCGGCGATCCAGTCGCGCGGAACGGGACGGGCCTTGTTGGCGACCTCGTGGACGTCCGCGAGCACGGACTCGACGACGTAGGGGTGGTTCGTCATGCGCTCGAGCGCGCACATCACGCCCGTGCGCCCGTCGGATGCGGCGAGCACTCCCGCGCCGCCCTGGCGGAACGCCTCGTCGAGGTCGGTCGCGCTCGCGATGTGGCTCGCACACCTCTGGAGCGTGGAAAGCTCCACGGCACGCGTCTTGCAGCCCAGCTCGGAGCGGACGACGCTCGCGAGGTAGCGACTCGTGCCCGAGAGCGACGCCACGTGTCCGAAGGCGTCGAGTCGCGAGCCGTCGGCCGCACGCTCCCACTGCTCGCACATGAGCGTGCCGTCAGGCCTGCGAAGACCCTCGCTCACGGCCACGACCACGGTGTTCTTCTCGCCAAGCAGCATCGAGAGCCGCTCGATGAGCTGGTCTTCGGTGACGGGTGCCTCGGGGAGGAGCACGAGGTCGGGGCAGGGCGACTCGGACGTTCCGGCCAGGCAGGCGGAGCCCGCGAGCCAGCCCGCGTCGCGTCCCATGATCTCGACGAAGGTCACCGACTTGAGGTCGTAGACGTCGGAGTCGCGAGCCACCTCGGCCATGGTCGTGGCGATGAACTTGGCAGCCGAGCCGAAGCCGGGCGTGTGGTCCGTGCCGACGAGGTCGTTGTCGATGGTCTTGGGCACGCCCACGAAGCGGATGGGCGAGCCGACGGCGTCACCGTAGAGCGAGAGCTTGTAGATCGTGTCCATCGAGTCGTTGCCACCGATGTAGAGCACCGAGCCCACGCCGAGCTCGCCGAAGATGTCCATGAGCTGCCGATACGGGGCGTCGTCCTGCTCGACGTCGGGCAGCTTGTAGCGGCAGGAGCCAAGCCAGCTCGCCGGGGTCATCCTGAGGAACTTGGCGTCGAGCGGACGGGAGAGGTAGTGGGAGAGACGGACGGTACGACCGTCGAGCAGGCCCTGAATGCCGTAGCGCATGCCGATGACGTCCAGGCCGAGCGAGCTCGCCGTCGAGAAGACGCCCGCCAGGCTCGCGTTGATGGCGGCTGTCGGGCCACCGGACTGACCGACCAGGACCTTGTTGCCATGTGCCATGAGCTGTCCCTCCGCGCGCAACGGTTATGACCAGCTGCAAGGGTAGCGCATCGGAGGGGACGCGTGGGGTAGCGACGCCTAAGCGGGGAGGTTACCCTTCTCCTGCGCGCGGCGGATGGCATCCTCCATGTGGGAGACGAGGGTGGAGGCGGAGTCCGTGCCCTCGGACATGACGGGCGTCTCGCCGTCATCGGGCGAGAAGAACCGTCCGAGAATCTCGGGCAGCGGATTCACGAAGTCATCGTCGGACTCGAAGTTCTGGACGTCGTAGCCGAAGGCCTCGAGCGCGAGGGCGATGACGGAGGTCTCGACGCCCGCCTCGCGCGAGAGCTCGGGAATGGTCTTGTCGGAAGGCAGGTCCTCGAAGCCGATGTCGGTGAGGCTCTCCGTGAGGGTGGGATCGGCCGACACGAGTTCGCCGATCGTCTTGGTGAGGTCGAGTGTCGGGCACGCGGACTGTTCGCTCATGAAATGCTTCCTCTCGCTGATTTGCTCCTCTCATGGTACCCAATAGGTAGGGGTCGAGACCAGGGGAAGCCGTTTCTGAAAGCCGTCGCCCCATGGCGGCGGGGTGGCGGTATAGTGACCTTGCCGGCAGCTACGGGAGGTCAACATGGACGCGGTCTTCTTCGACATCGACGACACCCTCTACGACCAGTCGCTGCCGTTCGCCAATGCGGTGCACAAGGTCGTGGGTGACGTGCCCGGCGTCACGGACAGCGACCTCTACCTCGCGAGCCGCCGTCACAGCGCGGAGGTCTTCGAGGCTTTCTCCAGGCACGCCTTCCCGACCGACGCGACGTACATCCGACGCGCGAGGGAGACCATGGCGGAGTTCGGCGTACGTCTCACCGACGAGCAGGCGCTCGAGCTGCAGCACGCCTATGCCTCCCGCAACGACCACGGGACCACGCTCTCCCCCACCATGGGGCGGGTGCTCGCGCTCGTCTCCAGCCGCGCCCGCGCGGGCGTCATCTCGAACGGGCGAGAGGACCGACAGCTCGACAAGCTGCGCTCGCTCGGCATCTACGAGTGGGTCGCGCCCGAGGCCGTGTTCATCTCCGACGTCGTGGGGCTCGCCAAGCCCGACCCCGCCCTCTTCCGCCTGGCATGCTCGCGCCTCGACGTCTCCCCGGAGCGCTCGGTCTACGTGGGAGACTCGCTCGCCCTCGACGTGGGCGGCTCCAACGCCGCGGGGATGACGTCGGTCTGGTTCAACCGTCGCTACCCCGCCCACACGGGGGAGCCGGTGCCCGACTGGACGGTCACGAGCGAGACGGACCTTCTCGGCCTGCTCGACCGTCTGCTGTAGCGACATCGAGCCCGAGCCGTCGCGGCTTGCCCGGCCGTTTGTCACACACATGTTTCCGCCAGCTTCCCAGACGTTGCGAGACGTCGCCAGGTTCGTAAATAAACACCAGCTCAGGGCCTTGTAAGCTCAGTCTGTGCCATCATCGTACGCGTTCGCAGGGCACGAGGCGAGGAGGACGACATAGTCAGCTCCTGTTACCGCGAGGCAGTCGTTCGCGGGGTCATCGATCTTCTCGGCAGCATCATCGCAGTCTCGGTCGGACTTGCGATGAGCGTCCTGTGACAGGGATGGCGTGACGGGGCCGTTGCCACCTCGTCACGTCCCGGCCTGCCGCCTCATCCCCTCTCACTCCTTGAGCCGCGGCAGGCAGCCCGCATCGCACGCGGGCGGCGCCGTGGCATTCGTCGCGACGCCGCCCGCAGACAAGCCGCGCTCACGCACGCAGGGAGTCGAGAAGCGGTCCTCCCTCGCCGAGCCTCCAGTACATCCAGCCCGACAGGTTCGTGTCGCTCGCACCGACCGTCCCGAGGAAGCGCTGGTATGCCGCGTCGGGGTCGTCGAAGGTCTCGCCATTGGCGAGCATGATCCCGCCGCCCGAGGTCACGGTCGCACGCCCCGGGTACAGGGGATGCGAGCTCACCAGGTGGTCGTCCATCTGGACGCGGCCGGCCGCGAAGAGGTCGGCGAAACTCACCGTGGAGACCTTCGCCGCTCGCGCGGAGGGGCGATAGGTTCGCAGTGCCTCGGGCGAGGCCGTGGGCAGCGGCCAGACGTCGAGCGCCAGCGAGACGAACTTCTCCGCACGGTCGGCGATTCTCTCGGGATTCCAGGCATCGGCCGCGACCACGTCGGCGGAGAGCCCCAGGACGGGGTCTCCCGACGCGATTCTCGCGCGCTTCTCGGCGAACGAAGCCCGCTGCAGGTCGTAGTCGTACGGGGTCAGCGTGAGGTTGCCGAGGTCGTTGAGGCCGGCGAGATAGGCCTGCTCGGGAGCGGGGCCGAGGACGCCGATCCAGTCGGGCATCTCGTCCGCGCCGAGGGGCATCACGCGCTCGACCACGAACCTCGTGGCGTCGACGTCAGCGTCAGCCGAACGCAGCGCATCCTCAAGCCTCGCGAGCACGAGCCGCGCGCCGCCGAAGTCGTAGAAGTCACGCGTGCGAAGCGCGTGGGCGAACTCGGCATCGACCGGCAGCGCCCTCGCGGGGTCCTCCTCAGCGAGGAGCATGGCGGAGAGGGCCTCCGCGCAGTCTGCCCCGACGTGTCGCGTGGCATCGATGCGCGCCGTGAGCGACGAGAAGAACCGCTCGTAGGAGCTCTCGCCGCGGTCGCACACGGCACGTCGCACGAGATAGCCCTCGAGCATGCCGAGCATCCCCACGAGGCCCGTCTCCGAGACCTGGCGCTCCGCGACCGCATCGAGCAGGACGAGGAGCAGCGGCTCCACGGCGGGAACCGACAGCCTCGTCACCCGCGCGAGCGCGCGTGCGACTCCCTCGCTGACGCCCCTGCCCGTGCGGATGGCCGCGTAGTACTCGGCGAAGGTCTTGAGCCTCAGGCAGAGGAACTTCATCCTGTCGTTCCGGTCGTATCCCCGATACTGGACGTAGCGCTTGAACGCCTGGTAGACATCTGCGTCGCCGAGCGACTGCGGCGCGTACTCCATCGAGAAGAAGCAGCGCACGAAGCCCTCGAACTCGTCCTCGAACGAGCCGCGGCCCATGCCGCCCAGCGCCTCCTCGAGGGAGCGCCAGTACGTCTCGTAGACCTGCGCCTGCTGGCGCATGGGGTAGCCCATGAGAACGAAGTTGCGCACGAGGTCGGCGAGGTCGAGGTCCTTGCCCGTGGAGTTCATGGACTCGAAGATGAGCTGCGGGTCGTCCTTGCCCTGGGCGAGGGCGATCGAGACGACCTCGAGCCTGCGGAGCCCGGTCCAGACGGAGTCCACGTCGTCGAGGGCGGCGATGCGGCGCTCGAAGAACGCGAGGTTCTCGACGAGGCGAGAAGGTCCGGGCGCGACGGGGACGGTCGGGTCCTCGAGGTTGTCGATCAGCGAGGCGAAGGTCTCGCGGTCGCCCTTGGAGAGCGTGAGCTTGTAGTGGTCGGCGCCCGTGCGGAACTCGTTGGTGAGGTAGCCGCTCATGAGGATCTCGTCGAAGGAGAAGGCGAGGCGAGGCCTCGGGTTGGCCGCCGCAAAGCGGGCGAGCGCGACCAGGAGGAGCGCGATGGTGGTGATGCGCTGCTGGCCGTCGATGAGCAGAAGCGGTGCCACGCCCTCGGGCGAGAGCGAGCCGTCCTGCATCGTGACGATGGAACCCGTGAAGTGCGTGGAGTCGTCGGCGCGGCGGCCGGTCGAGAGGACGTCGTCCCAGAGCTGCACGCACTGGTCCTCTCCCCACAGGTAGGGACGCTGGTAGACGGGGACCTCGTAGCGCACGTTCATCTCGCTGATGAGACCCATGACCTTGCGGACGCTGGCATCCATGAAATCCTCCGCTCGCATTCTTCTGCTGCGGAACAGGATAGGGTTTCCTGGAAAAGGGGACAGGTTGTTTTTCCATGTCCTCTATTCCCACGTTTCGGCAAACGGCAGGCGGTCCCAGGCCTCCGCCCGAAACCGCCCGCCGCGCATGAAGATCTAACCGGTCACCGAATCCCCAGAATAGAGGACATGGAAAAACAACCTGTCCCTATTTCCAGGTGGAACCGATCTCGAGGAGCGAGAAGAGCCTGTCGGCGGCGAGGGCGTAGAGCTCCTCGGCGTCGCGGAGCGCCTCGTCGAGCGGCATCGGCGCAGTCGGCGTCGGAACGATGGTCGCAAGACCGGGAATGCCCACGGAACCCGTCGACATCCCGCCGACGACGGCGACGCAGGGAACACCCGCCCGGGCGCACGCTGCGGCCACGCCGGAGACGACCTTCCCTCGCGCGGTCTGCGCGTCGCACCTTCCCTCGCCGGTCACGCACAGCGCCGCGCCGTCGAGCAGGGAGTCAAAGCGGACGAGCGAGAGGACCTTCTCGATGCCCGAGGAGAAGTCCGCTCCGAGTAGCGCCGAGCACGCCGAGGCGATGCCGCCCGCGGCACCGGCGCCGGGAAAGTCGACCGGGCCGACGGCGACCCTGCCGAGCATGGCCGCGTACGAGCGCATGCCCTCGTCGAGCCGGGCGACCGTCGCGCGGTCAGCGCCCTTCTGCGGGCCGAAGACGGCACTTGCGCCCTCGGTGCCGCAGAGCGGGTTGTCCACGTCGCACATCACGTGGAAGCGAGCGCCGCACGCCTTCTCGCCGAGCGCGGACGCGTCAATCGAGACGACCCTGCCGAGGTCGGCACCGCAGCCCTTGAGCTCGTTGCCGTCCGCGTCGAGGAACCTCACGCCAAGCGCTCTCACGAGACCCATGCCGCCGTCGTTGGTCGCAGACCCACCGAGGGCGAGCGTGATGTCATCGCATCCCGCCTTGATGGCGTCGAGCACGAGCTCGCCCGTCCCGAAGCTGCTCGCTTTGAGCGGGTCGCGATCCTCCGAGACGAGGAGCGGAAGCCCGGAGGCCGCGGCGACCTCGATGAGAGCGCGACCTCCCCCGAGCAGCCCGTAGCGGGCCACGATGCGCCTTCCCAACGGGTCGTGGACGCACACCTCGCTATACGTGCCACCACAGGCCTCGACGAGGGCTTCGGTCGTCCCCTCTCCACCGTCCGCCATGGGGACCGAGACGCATGCGCACGAGGGGAAGTGCTTGCGGGCCGCCACGCCGAGGAGCCGTGCGGTGTCCTGCGACGAGAGCGTCCCCTTGAGGGAGTCGGACGCGAAGACGAAGGTCGGGGTGGCTTCGATGCTGGACATTGACGTCCTCCTACTCACGCGAGAGCCTGACGGTCACGACGGACGCCGGGGCGACGTCGTAGCTTCCCTCGGTCTCGGTCTCGGCGAGGGTGAGGAACGCGTCGACGGAGCGACCCTCGAGCTCGAGCCTCTGCGGCACGTCCGTCTCGTTGAAGAAGCGGGCGACGACCGACGAGCCGTCCTCCGCGAGCTTCACGACCGAGGGGGTGAGAGCGGGGTTCGTCTGCGCGACCAGGCCGCGACGTGCGGGAACGTGGGCCTTTGGGGTGCTGAGCTGAATCGGAGCATAGTCAAAGCGCTGGTAGTAGTCAATCGACGTGAGCCAGCGATCGGCAGAGGTACCGAGGTTGGCCTCTTCGAGCGAGGCGTCCGCCAGCACGAGCCCGAGACGCAGCTCGATCCTGCCGTGGCACTCGCCGTCGGGAGTGTCGAGCGAGATGCCCGAGGGACGTCCGGGACGCCTGAGGAGCGCCGGCTTGCCCAGGGTGCCCACGCCGGAGAGCAGCGTGATGGCAAGCGTGTCGTACTTCTCGCCGACCACCTCGTACTCGCGGGCGCTGTCGGTGAGCACGGCCGCGGTGCGGCCCTTGCCGGAGAGGGCGACGTAGTCGAGGAACGGGAAGATGGCGTCAGGCCGCTCGGACCAGTGCTCCTGCTCCCACACCTCCATGCCGGGGTCCACGACCGGACGGGCGATGCGGCCGAACTGGTTGGAGGCATACGAGACCTCGGACGCCAGGCCCGTGGGGACGAGCAGACGCACGCGATAGTCGTTCGCCTGGTTGTCGAGGGTCACGCGGACGTCGATGACGTCGGAGTTGCGGTCGAGGCTGATCGTCATCGCGACCCCGAGGGACACGGTCGGCGCCGTGGGATCCGTCCAGCCGCTGATGTCCGCGGGCATCTCGATGGCGTAGTTCAGGCCGATGCTGACAGTGCTCTCGCACTCGACGACGGTCGGCTCGCAGCTCACGACGTCGGCGGAGCAGATCGTTCGGCCGCCGCGCACCGCGGAGAAGTCGTACTCGTCGCCGTCGTTGCCCTCGACCTCGAGCCCGAAGACGCCCTTGTAGCTGGTGCCCTTCAGGGTCGTGACGTCGAGCGTGCCGTTGTCGTTCACGGTCACGACGTAGTCGCCGCAGCGTATGGTCCTCTTTGCGGAGAGGGCGATGTCCTGCGGACGCTCGCCCGCGGTCTCCCTCACCCCGAGGACCTCGTAGCCCACGCTCGGCAGGTCGCGCTCGAACTCGACGGTCGTCGCGAGGAAGGGGTCGTAGTGTCCGGCGGCCACGATCTGGCGGTCGACGAGACCGGGGTCGACCTCGTGGGTCTCGATGACCTCGTAGGGAACGACGCAGCCCTTCTCGTCGACGAGCTCGAAGGCGTTGCCGTTGGTCAGGACCTCCGCCCGCACGGTGCGGGTTCCGGGGACGGTGCTCATGTTGAAGAAGCCGATGCGGTCGGCGAAGGGCAGGTCCGCCGCCTCGGTGATGAAGCGCTCGCTGTAGCGGCTGAGAAGGTCAGCGCGCTCGCCTGCGTTTGCGAGGCGAGACTTGACCTCGGCGTTGACCTTGTCAGAGCAGCAGCCACCCATCGAGTCGTGAGCGTGGCCCTCGAGCAGGGGAACCCAGGCCTGGCGCACGAGGGCGCGCGGCGTCGAGATCCCGACCTCGCCGGCGACCGCGAGGAGCGGCTCGACGACACGGGTGAGCCTGTTCTCGACGCGGGTGTTGACCACCTTGTTGTCCATGCGGACCGAGTAGATCGAGCGGTGGACGCGCTCGCGCTTGCCGTCAAGGAACTCGGAGTGGATCACGGGAAGCTCCGTCTCCTCCGCCGCCGCCTCGACGCGGTCGAGCTCGTCGTCAAGGCTGCCGAGGGAGAAGTGCCTGTCGGGGAACGCGACGTGAAGGGCGTCGATGACCTCGTCGATGTTTGTCTGGATGGGCATCTGGTCGTGTCCGTTGGGCAGGATGCCGCAGGGCGTCGGCGAGACCTCGTCCCACACCGCGAAGAGCGGGGAGAGCCTCTTCTTGAGCGCCTCGGGATCGGTGGAGAGGTACTTGCCGGTCGCATAGCCGAGCGGCATCTGGTTCACGAGGACGCGAGAGCCGTCCTTGGACTCCCACCAGAACTGGTTGGCGGAGGTCCCGCAGAACTGGGACTGGCCGCGCCAGAAGACCGACCGGGGGATGCCGAACTGGTTGAGGATCATCGGCATCTGAGCGCTCTGTCCGAACGAGTCGGGGACGTATCCCACGAGCATCGGCTCGCCGAGCTTGGAGGCCGACTCCATGCCAAAGAGCAGGTTGCGGACGATCGGCTCGGCGCCCACGACCATCTCGTCGGTCTGGGTGTACCAGGGACCGACCTGCAGGCGTCCCTCGCCCACGAGCTTCTCGACGCGGTCGCGCGCGCCGGGAACGGTCGCCATGTACTCGTCGACGACAGCCATCTGGCCGTCGAGCACATAGGAGGGGTAGTCGGGGTTCTGCTCGAGGTGGTCGAGAACCTCCCCGAAGTCGCGAACGGCGAGGACCTGAGACTCCTCGCAGGTGAAGTACCACTCGCGGTCCCAATGGACGTGGGGAACGATGACGATGTCAGTGACCTTCATGGGATGCTCCAAGGCTTGAGGAGGTTAGTGGACGGGGGCGCCCCGCCAGGAGGCCCTGGCGGGGCGAGGAGGTACGGGTGTTACGCGGCCTGCTTGGCAAGCTGACGCTTGCGGGTGGCGATGAGAAGCACGGTGGAGATGGCAGCACCGATGACGGCGGCACCGAACCAGATGAGACCGTTGCCGACTGCACCGAAGTTTCCGGAGAGGGCGAGGAGCGAGAAGATGCCGGCGCCGGGGACGGAGAGGCCGATGTTGCAGAAGCCGACGATGGCGCCAGTGACGACGGAGCCAGCGATGAAGGAGCCGATCACAGGGACGGGGTTGGCCATGGCGAAGGGGATGGCGCCCTCGGTGATGCCGGCGAGTCCGAGCAGCCAGGTCTGGTCGCCGATCTCCTTCTCGTCGTTGGTGAAGATGTCCTTGCGAAGCATGCACGCGGCGGAGCAGGAGAAGGCGGAGACCATCTTGACGGAGGCGAAGATGCAGTAGGGCACGAGGTTGCCGTTGGCCATGGCGCCGACGCAGAAGGCGTAGGCTGCCTTGTTGACCGGACCGCCGAGGTCGAAGGAGGTCATTGCGCCGATGATGGCACCGAGGATGGCGGCGTTAGTACCAGAGAGACCGTTCAGGAAGTTGACCATGCCGTTGTTGAGGGCGGCGACGGGAGGGCCGGCGACGAAGAGCATGAGCGCGCCGACGATCGCGGAGCCGAAGACCGGGTAGACCCAGAAGGTGACGAAGGTGCGCATGGGGCCGTTGGCGCTGATGTGGGACTTCATCCACCTCATGAGGAAGCCGGCGATGAGACCGGAGAGCATGCCGCCGAGGAAGCCGGACGCGATGGCGTTGGCAGCGAGGCCGCCGATGAAGCCGGGCCCGAGACCTGGCTTGTCAGCCAGCGAGTAGGCCATGAAGGCCGAGAGGATGGGGACCATGAGGGTTCCGAGGGCGCCGGAGCCGAGGGACTTGAAGAGGTAGAGCCAGCTCGTCTTGTCGGCCGCGAGGTCCTGGAGGCCGAAGGCCTGGGTGATGATGGTGCAGAAGGCTGCGATCATGCCGCCGGCGATAATGACGGGGATGATGTAGGAGATGCCGGTGAGGACCGAGTCCTTGACGAGGGCACCGAACGACATCTCGGAGCTGTCGTCCTCCTCGACCACGGCAGGGGCGTCGGTGGCGGTGACGGTGCGGCCCTTGGCCATTGCCTGCTCGACGAGCTCGGCCGGCTTCTTGATGCCAGCCGCCGCAGGGGCGTCGACCTTGGGCAGACCCTTGAAGCGGTCGCTGTCCTTGATGGCGACGTCGTGAGCGAAGATGACCGCCTGCGCGCGGGCGACGTCCGCGTCGGAGATGCGGTTCTCGATGCCCGTCGTTCCCTGGGTCTCGACCTTGATCTCGACGCCCGCCTCCTCTGCCGCCTTCTTCAGACCTTCGGCTGCCATGTACGTGTGGGCTACGCCCGCCGTGCAAGCAGTCACGCCAAGGATGAAAGGCTTCTGCTCTGAACTCATGTGGTGCTCCTCTCGAAGGGTTGCTGGCTCTGCGTTGACTGTCATTTAAGTCGCTTTCCAGCCCGATGGGAGCTTTTCGACATGCGTACATCAGGCGAGGCCCGCACGAAAACGAGTGTGTGTAAAATTCCACGCCCGCTATACAATGTGGACGTGATGCACGCCCATTCCCATGATGGTGACCCAGTCTGAAGGTGCACGCATGGAACTCGCCAGTTTCTCCGAAAGGGTTCTCCTCAACTCCGAGCGTCTGACGGACTTCGAGGAGGAGTTCTCAAAGTATGTGATGGCAAACCCCGAGGAGGCGTCCGCCCAGACGGTCACCTCGCTGGCCCAGCGGTTCTACGTCGCGCCGAACTCGATCGTCCGCTTCGCGCGCAAGCTCGGCTACACGGGCTTCTCCGACATGCGCTTCTCGCTCGGCAAGGAGATGGAGCTCAGGCAGCTTGCAGAGAGGCAGCGGACCTCGAAGGAGCTCCCGTCGACGCTCGAGCTCGTGAACAGGACGTTCGAGCTCTGCTGCAAGCCCAAGGTCGAGAAGCGCGCTGCGAAGATGCTCGCCGAGGCCGACCGCGTGGCGTTCTTCGCCGTCGGCGAGACGGCCTACGCGGCGCACACCTTTGCCCGCCTCTTCGAGGAGTTTGACAACAAGACCCAGTTCATCACCTACGAGAACCAGATGCGCCGCGAGATCGCCCGCGGAGACGGACTCGTCGTGGTGCTCGTGAGCCTCTCCGGCGAGACCGCCCAGATCCTCGGCGCGGCGTCGGTGGCCAAGGACGCGGGGGTCCCGATCATCTCGGTGACCGACCTCCACCCCTGCTCGCTCACCCGCTATGCCACGCTCTCGCTCTACTGCTGCTCGCCCCAGAAGCACCTCGACGGCATCAACGTGACGGACCTCACTCCCCTCTTCGCCGCGCTGACCTCCCTCGAGAACGCCTACTACCGCGAGATCGGCGTCCTTCCGCCCGAGGAGTGAGCCCGAGGCGGACGTCCTCGGCATGCCGCATCGGCGCCATCACCGCAACTCAATAGGCGAAAAACGCAACTTGGTGTCGTCGCGCCCTCCCTCCCCCACGCGACGAGTAAGGTCTCAGTAACCGGCCGGGCGAAGCGCGATCCAGACACGGGAGAGCTGAGATGGAAATCAGGGTGATCGAGGAGGAGGGCCGACGCGAGATCGAGGTCACGGTCGCGTCGGCACCAGGAGACCCGCGCGTGCCACGGCTCGTGGACAGGATTCGGGCGGCGGCGGGAAGGCTCGTCGGATACCCCGACGGGGCGAGCGTCGAGAGGCGCGTCGTCCCTCTCGCTGACGTCACCCACATCGACACCGCCGACGGATGCGCCCACATCCACACGCTCGGCGGCGAGACCCTCGAGAGCCCGCTGCGGCTCTTCGAGCTGGAGTCGGCTCTCGACGGCACCGAGTTCGTTCGGGCTTCTCGCCAGGAGCTCGTGAACTTCGACCACGTGACGGCAATTCGACCGGACCTCAACGGCAGGCTCGACCTCAAGCTCTCGGACGACGAATGGGTCGTCGTCACGAGGAGCTATGCGAGAGACATCAAGGAGAAGATCGGCATCGTCCTCTAGGGGCGACGCGAGAGGAGTGAGCGACATGGCAGAGGGGAATCACGCCACCGACCGTGCGTACGGGGTGTTCGAGATCGAGGACGAGGAAACCGTCGGCAGGGCGGTCATGGTCGGCGTGTTCACGGGAAGCCTGTGGGCGGTCGTTGCGTTTCTCGTCTGGGCAATCGCCACCACCGTGGCACAGGGACCCGACGAGTCGACGCGCTACACGCTGAGCGTCATCGCCGCCATGCTCGCCGGTGGTATCTTCCAGCAGCTCTGGTTCAACTACCGCGTGAGCTCGAAGCTCGACTACCGCGCGCGCGTCCTGGGGTTCGGGCTCACCTACCTCGTAGCGCTCTCCGCCTGCGCATGGCTCGGCCAGTGGCTTCCTGTGGCGAGCCCCTGGGCATGGATGAGCTTCCTGATCACCTATCTGGTGATTCTCGCGATCCTGACCCTGTTCTTCTCGAGGCTCTACAGTCGGCACAGTCTGTCCTACCAGCAGGCGCTCGAGGAGTACCGCAGCCGGCGGAAGGCCTGACGGTCCCAAGCCCTCAGCCGGCCGCGTCCGAGTCCCCTCAGTGACGGACGCGACTGGCGAGAACCACTTCCGCGAGCGCGCCGCAACCGTCGAACATCCCGGCCATGCAGGTGACGCTCCCCTCATCGAAGCTCGAGATGTCGAGGTGCTCGAGCGCGCGGCAGTCCGAGAACATGCTGCTCATGTCCGTGACCTTCGACGTGTCGAAGCCCGAGAGGTCGAGTTCCTTGAGCGACCTGCAGAAGCTGAACATGCCGCACATGTCCGTGACGCTCGACGTGTCGAAGCTCGAAAGGTCGAGCTCCTCGAGAGCGAGACAGTCGTAGAACATGTAGAACATGGTCGTCACCTTCGAGGTGTCGAGACCACGCAGGTTGAGATGCCTGAGGCAGCGGCACTCGCTGAACATGCCGTACATCGACGTCACGTGGGACGTGTCGAGTCCGGAGAGGTCGAGCTCCTCGAGCGTCTGGCAGTAGTCGAAGAGGTTGCTCATGTCCGTGACCTTCGACGTGTCGAGCCCCGTGAGGTCGAGCGTCCTCAGGTTGACGCAGTAGTCGAACATCCGATACATGCTCGTGACCCTCGACGTGTCGAAACCCGAGAGGTCGAGCGCCTCGAGCGAGAGGCAGCCCCCGAAGAGGTAGTCCATGGTGGTGACGCTCGAGGTGTCGAAGCTGGAGAGGTCGAGACCCTCGAGGGAACGGCAGTGGTCGAAGAGGTAGCTCATGTCGGTGACGTGCGAGGTGTCGAGACCCGAGAGGTCGAGGCTCCTGAGCGAAAACGCCCCGTCGAACATGCTCCTCATCGTGGTGACGTGCGAGGTGTCGAGGTCTGCGAGACTGACGGCGAGAAGCCCGAGCGAGTCCCTGAACAGATCCGACAGGTCCGTCGCGGAGGACGTGTCGAGCGGCGAGAGGTCGATCTCGAGGAGCTGCGGACAGCGCGCGAACAGCTCGGAGAGGTTGGTCGTCGCCGAGGTGTCGAGATTCTCGAGGCCGACCACGTTCCTGAGGCCGACGAGGTCCGAGAAGAGACCGCTCGCGTCCGGGGGCGCCGCGACGCCGGGGGCTATCGAGATGGTCTCGATGGAGAGCAGGACGGACGAGAGCTCCTGGAACATGGGGATGTCGACCGCGAGCTGGGTGAGCTCGGTCGAACCGTCGGAGTGAGCGACGCACGAGGCCGCGATCCTCTCGGCCAACCTGCCGTCGGTGCCGGCGACCGGTGTGATCCTGAGGATTTTTCCCGAGAGCTCGAGCGTACAGTTGCCGTTGGTGTGAGTATCCATGACTCCCCCAAGCCAGAAGATTGAGACGCCGTTATCTCGGATTCTACTGACCGCATCCAGGGAAGGCGAGGGACGCGAGTGCAACCTGCACCACCAGGAATCGATTCGAGCAGCTCAGATTGTTAGATATGGTGAACTTTTGTGCGGAACCCCGGCACGACACCGACGGACGACGCCGGCTCCGCGTGGGCGTATAGTACGCGAGACGCCACGGCTCTCGACGAGAAAGGCCGTCAATGAAACTTCGAAGTCTTCTGAGCACCGACATGAAGGGCGGCCAGCGGGGCGGCCTCGACATCCTCAAGTTCATCGGGCCCGGGCTCCTCGTGACCGTCGGGTTCATCGACCCCGGCAACTGGGCCTCCAACATGGCCGCGGGTTCCACATACGGCTATTCCCTGCTCTGGATGGTCACGCTCTCGACCGTCATGCTCATCGTCCTGCAGCACAACGCCGCGCACCTCGGCATCGCCTCGGGGCTCTGCCTCTCGGAGGCGGCGACCGCCTGGCTCCCCAAGCCGGTGAGCCGCATCCTCCTCTCGACCGCCCTTCTCGCCTGCGTCGCCACCGTGGTCGCGGAGATACTTGGAGCCGCCATCGCGCTCCAGATGCTCTTCTCGATCCCCGTGCGCGTCGGAGCCGTGGCCGTGAGCGCGCTCTCCGTCTTCATGCTGCTCTCGAACTCGTACCGCAAGATCGAACGCTGGATCATCGGGTTCGTCTCGCTCATCGGCGTGTCATTCCTCATCGAGATCCTCATGGTCAAGGTGGACTGGCCGGTCGCCGCCCAGTCCTGGGTGACGTTCGACCTGCCCTCGGGGTCGCTCGTCGTGGTGACGAGCGTGCTCGGCGCCGTCGTGATGCCCCACAACCTCTTCCTGCACTCGGAGATCATCCAGAGCCGCGGCGTCCACGACCAGGGCGACAAGGCGATCGAGGAGCAGCTCGACGGTGAGTTCGTCGACACGCTGCTCTCGATGGGCATCGGCTGGGCCATCAACTCCGCCATGATCATCATGGCCGCCGCTACGTTCTTCTCGGCTGGCATCCAGGTCGACGACCTCTCACAGGCGGCGTCCACGCTCGTGCCCATCGCAGGACCCGCGGCGTCGATCGTCTTCGCGCTCGCCCTGCTCTTTGCCGGCGTGAGCTCGTCGATAACCGCGGGCATGGCCGCCGGCACCATCACCGCCGGGATGGCGGGCGAGCCCTACGACATCAGGGACCAGCACAGCGCCTGGGGCGTCATCGGCACCTTCGCGGCGGCGGCCGTCGCCGTCCTCTTCATCCAGGACACGTTCGCGGGACTCGTGTGGTCCCAGGTGCTGCTCTCGATCCAGCTGCCCCTCACCGTCTTCATGCAGATCTACCTCACGTCGTCGAAGCAGGTCATGGGTCGCTACGCAAACGGTCGCGGGCTCAAGCTGCTGCTCGTGGTCATCGGCCTCGTCGTCACGGGCCTCAACGTACTGCTGCTCGTCGGCTAGCGCGAGCCTCGTGAGGTGACGCTCGCTTGGCGATGTGTCGCCAAAAACCAGGCTCGGTATAAAAGCCGGGCGTTCGGATACACTCCCACCGAGGGTTTCCATAACCGAAGGGTCGGGTGGGGTCAGTGGCTGATAAAGCAAGGGAGACGGACGCCAACGCGCAGGCACGAAGCGAGGCGCGGGAGCGCATGCGCAAACTGGCTGCCTGTTCCGCGGACGAGGCATACGCAGAGCTCGGCACCGGCCGCTCAGGCCTGACCTCCCAACAGGTCGAGGACGCACGGCAGCGCTACGGTTCGAACGCGGTCCACCACGTCAAGCAGGCGTCGGTGCCCAAGCGTCTCGCGAAGTCGTTCACTGACCCGTTCACGGGCATCCTCATCGTGCTCGCGGTCATCTCCCTCGTGACGGACGTCATCCTGGCGTCCCCTGGCGACAAGAACCCCGCGACCGCCATCATCATCCTCACGATGGTGCTCATCTCCGGACTTCTCCGCTTCTTCCAGGAGGGGCACAGCAACGCCGCCGTGCAGGGGCTTCTCGACATGATCAAGGTCACCTGCAGCGTCGAGCGCGCGGAGACCGGCGTGAGCGAGGTCCCCCTCTCCGAGCTCGTCGTGGGAGACGTGGTGCACGTCGCCGCCGGCGACATGATTCCCGCCGACCTGCGGGTCGTTTCGTCAAAGGACCTCACCGTGAGCCAGGGGGCGCTCACCGGCGAGAGCGTGCCCGTCAACAAGACCGCCGAGCCGAGCGTCGGCGAGGGCAGCCTCACCGACACGCCGAACCTCGTCTTCATGGGGAGCAACGTCTCCTCGGGCGGAGCGACGTGCCTGGTCGTGGCCACGGGGACCTCGACCATGCTCGGCGAGGTGTCCTCGGAGCTCTCGCAGGCACCCACCAAGACGGCCTTCGACAAGGGCGTGCAGAGCGTCTCGTGGCTTCTCATCCGCTTCATGCTCGTCATGGTGCCTGCCGTCTTCCTCATCAACGGCCTCACCAAGAACAACTGGCTCGAGGCGCTGCTCTTTGCCATCTCCATCGCCGTGGGCCTCACGCCCGAGATGCTGCCCATGCTCGTCACGACCTGCCTCGCCAAGGGCGCCGTGGACATGTCGCACAAGAAGGTCATCATCAAGAAGCTCGACTCCATCGAGAACCTGGGCTCCATCGACATCCTCTGCACCGACAAGACCGGCACCCTGACCCAGAACAAGGTCATCCTCGAACGCCACCTCGACCTGGAGGGCAAGCCGAGCACGGAGGTCCTCCGCCACGCCTACCTCAACAGCTCCTTCCAGACCGGCCTCAAGAACCTCATGGACCGGGCGATCATCGACGCCTGCGCGCGCGAGATTCCCAACGACGCCAAGCTCGACGGCCTCGACGACCGCTTCGTGAAGCTCGACGAGATACCCTACGACTTCAACCGCCGGCGCATGAGCGTGCTCGTCCGCGACCAGAAGGGCCACGAGCACCTCATCACCAAGGGCGCCGTCGAGGAGATGCTCAAGATCTCGTCACGGGCGCAGGTCGCGGGCGAGGTCGTCGACCTCACCGACGAGCTGCGCACCCGCGTCATGGGCGAGGCGCGGCGACTGGCCGACGACGGCATGCGCGTGCTCGCGGTCGCCGAGGTCGATGACCCCGACTGGGGCGAGAAGCTCGACGCGGACGACGAGCACGACATGACGCTCCTCGGCTACCTCGCCTTCCTCGACCCGCCGAAGGACTCCTCCGCCGCGGCCCTGCGCTCCCTCGCGGACCACGGCGTCACGACCAAGATCCTGACGGGTGACTCCGACCGCGTGACCTGCTTCATATGCGAGCAGATTGGGCTATCTGCCGATAACCCCCTCCTTGGCAGTGACATCGAGGACATGAGCGACCAGGAGCTCGCAGAGCGTGCCGAGCAGACCACCGTGTTCGCGAAGCTCTCGCCGGCGCAGAAGGCGCGGGTCGTCTCGGTGCTGCGTGCCAAGGGACACACCGTCGGCTACATGGGCGACGGTGTGAACGACGCCGCAGCAATGAAGGAATCCGACGCGGGAATATCGGTCGACGACGCCGTGGACATCGCCAAGGAGTCGGCCGACATCATCCTGCTCGAGAAGGACCTCGGCGTCCTCGACGCGGGCATCATCGAGGGCAGGCGCACCTACGCCAACATGATCAAGTACATCAAGATGACCGCCAGCTCGAACTTCGGGAACATCTTCTCGGTTCTCGTCGCCTCGGCGTTCCTGCCGTTCCTGCCGATGGCCGCCGTGCACCTCCTGCTCCTGAACCTCGTCTACGACATCTGCTGCACGGCCATCCCCTGGGACAACGTGGACAAGGAGCTTCTCGCCAGCCCCAGGAAGTGGGACGCGAGCTCCATCGGGAAGTTCATGGTGTGGATGGGTCCCACCAGCTCCGTCTTCGACATCATGACCTACGCGCTGCTCTTCTTCGTGGTCTGCCCCGCCGTGTGCGGCGGGGCCTGGGCCTCGCTCGACGCGACCGGCCAGGCCCTCTTCGTGGCCACGTTCCAGGCGGGTTGGTTCGTCGAGTCGATGTGGACCCAGACCACGGTGATCCACCTCATCCGCACCGAGAAGATCCCCATCATCCAGAGCCACGCTTCGGCGCCGGTCTATCTCGGGACCATCCTGGGCGGCATCTTCGTGACCCTCATCCCGTTCTCGGGCATCGGGTCGGCGCTCGGCCTCTCTCCCCTGCCCGGGTTCTACTTCGGGTGGCTCGCGCTCATCATCGGGTGCTACATGCTCCTCGAGACCGTCGTGAAGAAGCTCTACATCAGGCACTACGGCGAGCTCCTCTAGCCCCGCCCCACCTGCCAAAGGTGCCACCTGCCAAAGGTGCCAACGCCCTTTGGCAGCCAAAGGGACACCCTGCGACGAGTTTCGGCGCAGGCGTCAGGAAGCGCTTTCCGTCACGCCGGCCGAGGCGAGATTGGACTCGTACTGCGTGAGCGAGGCGTTCCAGACGGTGCTGTACGAGGTGTCGTCGCGATGGTCGGTGAGACCGTACGTCTCCTTGAGATAGGCGCCCAGGTACGCGGAGACCTTCTCGGCGCCCGAGTAGTTGAGGTGGTCGCCGCCGTCGAGGGAGTCCGTTGACCAGTCGATGCCGATCGAGGTCGCGGCATCCCCCAGGTTGAGGTCGACGTAGTCCACGCCCAGCTCGGACGCGACCTGCTCGACGCCGTTGTGCTTGGACATGCTCCAGTTCTTGGTGCTCGGGGTGCTCACGAAGACGGGGGTGACGCCCTTGCTCCTGCAGTAGGAGACCATCGCCTTGATGTAAGCGAGGTTGACGGAGGAGATTTGCGCGACGTCCGACGAGGGCGCCATGTAGTCAGTCGCGTCCGCCTCATTCACGGTCGTCTTGATGGCAAATCCCCTGTTGTCGTCCGTCCACGTGGCGTGGGGAAGCGAGGTGAAATCGGCTATCGTGAGGCTCTTCCAGCGGTTGTGGTACTCGAGGACGGGGAACACGTCCTGAGCGGTCCTCGCCAGCGCAGACGACACGTCGACGTCCTTGTAGAAGAAGTCGGTCTCGATCACGACGACCTTGGGCGTCTGGCAGGAGAGCGCCCGGTGGAGCAGCGTGTTGCCGTAGGTCAGGTGCTGCCCCGGCGTGGACGAGGTGTAGGCCGTGAAGCCCTGCTCCTTCCACATCTGCATGGGAGACAGCGAGGTATAGGCCTCGCTGTCGCCAATGAACAGCACGTCGAGGCTATCCTTCGTCAGGCCCTCGAACCCGTTCGCGTATGCATTGGCCTCCCCCGCCGCGGTCTGGTCGTTCTTGGGGACCACGATGAGGGACGTCACCATGAGCAGGCCGATCGTGACCACGATCGAGACCACGATCCTCAGCGCCTTGCGCCCGAAGCGGAGGCGTCTCGACACGCCGGGACGCCACGATCCGGTGTCTGTCAACTTCTCGTCAGTCATCTCTCGCCTCCTAGAACGACGCGTACATCGGTGCCACGGCTGCGTACCCGGAACCGTACGCCCCGAAGACCACGACCAGCATGACAAGGGCAACGCAGCTCGCCATGGCGAGGTTCGGCCGCGTGACGATCATCTTTCCGGGCTCGTGGCCGCGCTCCTTGAGGATGTCGATGACGAGCACGCCGAGAAGGACGACGCCCACGATCACGAAGTCCTGCATGTCCAACCCGTATCCGAGGGCAGTCCCGTTCACGATCGAGGCGGGGTTGAACGCTCCCACCATCAGCCCGAACATCTGGAACCCCGCGTCGAGGCCCTCGGCCCTGAAGAAGAGCTCGCCGACGAAGATGATGACGAGGGTGCGAACGAGCTGGAAGGTCCGGTAGGGCACGGACGTGCGGTCGATGCCGAACCTCTTCGAGAGGGCACGGCCGGCGAGCTCGGCGAAGTCACCCGCCACGATGAGCACGAAGTAGTACATGCCGTAGAAGAGGTACTGGGAGCCGGCACCGTGCCAGAGGCCGTTGGCCACCCACACGCAGAACAGGGCGACGGCGCTCGAGAGGATGGGTCCAACGTGGTTCCCGAGCCGCCGGCGGCACCACTTGGTCAGGCGCTTGACGGGGCCGGAAAGCGAGACGGGATAGTAGATGTAGTCGCGGAACCACGCGCCGAGCGTGATGTGCCAGCGCTTCCAGAAGTCGGAGGCGGAGCGGGAGAAGAACGGCTGCTTGAAGTTCTCGGGAAGCGTCACCCCGAACATCTGCCCGACGCCGCACACGACGTCCATCGCCCCGGAGAAGTCGCAGTAGAGCTCGAGGGTGTAGAACACGGCCGCCACGGCGATGATGCCGCCGTCGCACTGGGCGTAATTCGAGAAGACCGCCTTGACGAAGATGTCGAGCCTGTCGGCGACGATGAACTTCTTCGCGAGGCCGTAGAGGATCCTCTGCGTCCCCATGACGGTGCGGTCGCAGGTCGGCCGCTTCCCCTCGAGGAGCTGCGGGATGGTGTCCCCGTAACGGCAGAACGGGCCTTCGACGACGAGCGGGAAGAACGCGAGGAAGAGCGCGACGTGCCCGATGTTCCTGTCCGCCCGCACGGTGCCGCGGTATACGTCCACCAGGTACGAGATGGCCATGAGGGAGTAGAAGGAGATGCCCGTCGGAGCCGCGAGGTTCTTCAGGCTCAGGTCGCCGCCGAGGAGCGACCCGAGGACGCCGCCGAAGAACTCGAGGTACTTGCAGGAGACGAGGAGCGAGAGGTTGAAGACCGCACCGAGCACCACGACCAGCCGCATGTACCTCGTGTAGCGCGCCTTGACGACCTTCCTCTCAGCGCGCTCGAGCCCCTTCGCGCGCTCGTCTCGCCTCGTGGCGAGCGAGTCCAGCCACAGGCCGAGCAGGTAGATGGAGACCGTCGAGACGGCGACGAAACCGACGAGGTTGCCGCTCAGGATGTAGAAGAAGGCGTAGCTCACCACGAGCAGCGTGACCCACCGCCGGCGCTCGGGCGTGACCGCGTAGGCGATAAGCGACACCGGCAGGAAGGCGACGAGGAACGCAGTTGAGAAGAAAGAGGTCATCTGGGGTCTTTCATGACGGTGCCGGGCCGAGAGGGGAATCGGTCCGGCACGTGAGCAAGAACCATACGTGACTCGACGGACTCGAGCCTGCCGCTACTCCTCGGAGAGGCGGTTCACGAGGACCTTGATGTCCTCGACGGAGTTGAAGTTGTCAGCGACAATCTCGACGGCGGGGATGGTGATGTCGAAGGCGTCCTCGAGCTCGGCGATGAGCGCGACGATTTCCAGCGACCCAAGGTAGTGGTCGTCCACAAGCGTCGTGCAGGTGCTGACGTCCACGTCGGGTACGAGTTCCTCGAGAATGTCGATGATGTCTTCCATGGGGTATCCCTTTCGATTGCGTCCTGTGCCCGCATGCCGGGCTGATTTCAGATCCTGCCGACGAAGCCCTACGAGAGGCTCCTGGGAGTGTTCATGACGTCCGTGCGCAGGCCGTCCCTCACCAGGTGCGGCTCGCCCTTCTCGTCCACGACCACGATCTTGGGAAGGTCGCGGCTGAGGAACATCAGCATGCCCTCCGTGGAGCAGTAGGCTCCGGCCTTCTCGAACGCGAGCACGCTCCCGACCTCGAGGCCCGGTGCGGGCATGCGCTTGGCGAGAATATCGCTCGTGGTGCACAGCGAGCCGCAGATATTCCACTCGTCCGTCTCGCCGGCTGCGGCATCGGCCGACTGGCCGAGGACGTGGACGGGCGGGAGCCTGAGCGCCATGGCGTGCGCGTAGTAGACGAGCTGGTGCATGCCGCCGTCGACGATGGCGTAGTTGGATCCGACGTTGGTCTTCGTGTCGACCACGCTCGTGAGGTACGTGCCGCACGAGGCCACCACGCTCCGTCCGAGCTCGAGCACGACCCTCCTCTGGGACGTGATCGGCCGGAGCAGGTCGGCGAACTCGTCGAGGAAGGCGGCCTCGTCGGCGATCTTGCCCGCGTCGTAGTAGTCGACGGGCAGGCCAGGCCCGAACTCGAGCACGCGAATCGAGAAGCCCGTCTCCTCCTCGAGGCCATGGACGAAGGCGTCGAGCTTGGCAAGCTCGCGGGAGAGACGCTTGATGGAGTCCTTCTGCGTCCCCGAGAAGTACTGGATGCCAAGGATGTCCAGGGCGGGGTCTGCGGCGTGGTCGCGAACGACGTCCTCGACCACGGAGGCGTCCATGCCAAACTGGCTGCCGCTCGTGAGCCGCAGGAGCACGGGGACCCTCGCGCCGTGACGTACGGCGGAGGAGGTGATCATCTCGAGCTGCGACAGCGACTCGACGGTGTACGCGCGCACCGGCGCGCCCGACGAGACGAGGGCGTCGATCAGGTCGGCATCCTTGTGGACGCCCGAGATGACGAGCTTGTCCTGGGAGATGCCGAGCTCGGCGCAGATGCTCTCCTCGCCAGGCGAGCAGACCTCGAGGCCGTCCACGATCTGCTCGAGCTCGGGCACGACGAAGGTGTTCGCCTTCATCGCGTAGCAGAGCTCGACGTGCTCGGGCAGGTGCTCCCTGAGAAACGCGACCCGAGCGCGGAGCTCGCGCTCGTCATAGACATAGAGCGGCGTGCCGAACGTGGTCGCGCATCTCGTCAGCTCGTTATCGGTCATGTCGATCGCCATCCTTCGAACCGTGCCTGGCGGAGGACGCCAGGGCGAGAAGGGCCTTCTTGTCCGCTTTCCCGTTCTTCGTGAGGGGCATCGAGTCCACCCTCACGAGCCGGCTTGGGACCATGAACCGGGGAAGGGTCTCCCTCATGGTCGCCGCGAGCTCGTGCCTGTCGACGTCGCCGACGTAGAAGCCGAAGAGACGCTCGTGGTCGGCGTCGAACACGCTCCTGCACATCGACACGCCCGCGACCCGCTCGGCCGCCCGGTCGATCTCCTCGAGCTCGATTCGGTGTCCCTGGTACTTGATCTGGTTGTCGCGCCTGCCCCTGAAGAAGAGCTCGCCATCCTCGGAGATGGCGGCGTAGTCGCCCGTGCGATAGATCGGGTCGACAAAGAGGGGGTTGCACGGGTTCTGCGTGAACGCGGCGGACGCCGAAGGGGGCATCCCCACATAGCCGCTCGCGAGCGACGAGCCCCGGACGCAGATCTCGCCGACCTCGCCCGGTTTTGTCGCCAGGGTACCGTCGTCGGACAGGAGCAGGACCCCCCTGTTGGGGAAGGGGATTCCAAGGGGGATTTGGCCAGGGTAGGTCCTGCTCCTCTCGACCACGTGGTAGGTGCAGTTGCAGGTGATCTCGGTCGGCCCGTAGAGGTTCACGAACTCGGCCTGCGGGAGGGAGTCCATCCACTGGCGGAGATGACGCAGGGGCATGACCTCGCCGCTGAAGAGCACGGCGCGGACGCTCGAGAAGTCATGGCCGTCGAGGGCGTGCAGCGTGGTCATGAGGCAGAGGGCGGAGACCGCCCAGGTCATGACCGTCACGCGCTGTGCCTCGAGGAAGTCGGCGAGGGCGGCAGGCGCGGAGAAGAGCCGGCGGGGGATGATGACCAGCGTCGCGCCCGACGCAACTGAGCCGTAGATGTCCTTCACGGACACGTCGAAGTCGAAGGGGGCCTGGTTGGCCACGCGGTCGGCGTCGGTGAAGGCGAACGTCTCCACGAACGAGTCGATGAAGCTCAGGATCGCCCGGTGACTCACGACGACGCCCTTGGGGGTTCCCGTCGAGCCCGAGGTGAAGAGCACGTACGCCGGGTTGGCGTCGACACGGCGGGAGCGGATGGGCTCGAGGAGCTCGTCATTCGCCACGTCAGAGAACAGGCTCTCGAGAAGAAGCACGCGCGACTCGGGGAGCTTCTCGCCGCACGACGAGGCGCTGTCGCAGTCGGCGATGACGAGGGGCTCGCGCAGGCAGGCGAAGATGGACCGCATGCGGTCGGCTGGCATGCCTGGGTCGACGGGGACGTAGTAGCCGCCCGCGAAGAGCACGCCGAACATCGCCGCGAGCAGGGAGAAGCCCTTCTCGCCGACGATCATGACGGGGCGGCCCTCGATGCCCTCGGAGGCCAGCGAGCTGCCGGCTGACCTGCTCGCCTCGAGCAGCTCGCGATAGCTGTGGTCGCCGCTCTCGTCGACGACCGCGATGCTCTCGGGTCGATGGGACGCGCTCGCCTCGAGGTACTCAAGAACGCTTCTCATCATGTGGGTCGCCTCCTCTCGTTGTCTACGATGACAACTTTGAAGGACCACCCTTGACCGAGCCTAATGCCTTCCTAAATCTTTCTTAAGGTTTGGGGACGCGCGCCGCGGCTAGGCGAGCTCGAGAGGAATGCGCACGTCAACCTCGGTGACATAGGGAGTCGGCGCCGTGTTGGCGAAACCGACGGACGCCCCGATGAGCTCGGCACACCGTCTCACCACATAGAGCCCGAGCCCCGTCCCCTTCCCCGGGGAGCGGCTCTCGTTCTCGGTCACGAACGCGTCGAAGGCCTTGGCGCGAATCGCATCAGGGATGCCGTTGCCGGTGTCGAGCACGCTCACGACCACGTAGTCGCCGTTCTCGTGGCAGCGCACGAGAATCCTCGTCCCGACGGGATTGTGCTTGAAGGCGTTCTCGATCAGGTTCGAGAGAATCCTCTCGTAGAGCTGCACGTCGATGCGAGCGGGACAGCGCTCCTCGGCGATGTCCGCCTCCACCGTGCATCCCGCCTGCTCGACCGCCGCCGAGCAGGCGATCACCACCTTGCGGGTGAGCTCGCAGACGTCGTCCACCACGAAGACGGGGCGGTATTCGGGGTGCTCGATCTTAGCATAGCTGAAGAGCGAGTCGATCATGTCCGCCGCCGCGATGGACCGGTCGTGGATGACCTTGAGGTACTTGTCCTGCGCCTCGGGCGGAATCGTCCCGTCGGTCAGCGCCTGGGCATAGCCCCCGATGACCGAGATGGGCGTCTTGAGGTCGTGCGACACGTCGGCGATGATGCGCTGCTTCTCGAGCTGAGCCGCGTCGAGCTCGTCCATGAGCTCCATGAAGTTGTCGTACGTCGGCCGGAGCTCGGACGGCAGGCGATCGCGGTCTCCCGTGACCGCTTCTCCGTTGCGACGAGCCTCGATCGACTCGTCGAGAGGCCTGACCGCACGCCGGATGGTCGAGATCAGGAGGAGCACCGCCGCGACGGTGAGCGCGATGACGCCGGGGATGGCAAAGAACCAGGGCAGGTTGGCGTCCTGGACCGCCTGCTCGTACTGCGCCGTGGTCACCGTGGGAACCGCGAGGACGAGCGTCCGCGGCTCGCCGTCGTAGGTCTCGTACTCGTACTTCTCGACGTACACCTTGTTGTCGACCATGCCCCTGATGAGCCCGAACTCGAGCGCCGTGAGCTTCGTCTTGCCAGGGAAGAGGTTGCCGGAGAGGATGACGAGGTCGTCGCTTAGGGTGCACTCGCCCTCGATGCTCTGGATGTTGTCGGAGTCCGACGAGCAGAGCAGGATGTGATAATACTCGTCGCCGTCCTCGTCGACCTCGCTCAGGACGCTGTAGGTGCGGTAGTCGTCGACGTAGTCGTTGATGACCGAGAGCTCGTTCGCGGTGATCTCGGAGGCGAGGGTGCCACCCGAGCTGTATAGCTTGCTCCCGACCCCGTCGAAGACGATGATCGTCGTGCCGTCCTTCGCGTACTGCGAGAGCGACGTGAAGTCGTCGCTCTCGAGGACGTCCTCCTGGCTCACGAGCTTGTCGGCGCTCATGAAAATGCTCGACAGCCTGGTGTTGACGAGGTTCCCGACGCCCGCGAACGTCGCGATGATGAGCGCGGCGTAGATCGCGACCATGACGATGCAGCGCATCGCCAAGCTCGACCGCGCGTAGTCCCACCAGCCGCTACTCCTCAAGACGATACCCCAATCCCCTCACGGTCCTGATGTAGGGTGCGTCTGGGTCGGTATCCTTGAGCTTGGCGCGGATGTTGGAGATGTGGACCATCACGCTGTCCTCGCCGCCCTCGCACGGTTCGCCAGCGACCGCCTCATAGAGCTGGGCCTTCGTGAACGTGCGGCCGGGAGATCCCATGAACTTGGACATGAGCCTGAGCTCAGCCGCCGTGAGGGGGACGACCTCGCCGCCCCTGCGAAGGACGAGCTTGGCGGTGTCGAGCTCGAGGTCACGAACGGTCACCGTGACGGGGCTGTCCGCTGGCCCGGAGCCGAAGCCCTTCTCGCTGCGGTAGCGCCGGAGCACGGCGCGCACGTAGGCCATGGCCTCCATGGGGTCGAAGGGCTTGGTGATGTAGCCGTCCGCACCGAGGTCGAGACCGAGCATCTTGTCGACCGCCTGCGACCGAGCCGAGACCACGACGATGGGCACGTCGCTGAACGCCCGGGCGGCACGGATGAAGTCGTAGCCGTTCATCCGCGGCATCATGATGTCCACGAGCACGACCGAGACCCCGCCCTGCTTGAGGGCCGCGAGGCCATCGACCCCGTCGCCTGCGGCGCGCACCTCGTAGCCGCCGCCGTTGAGGTAGAGGGTCAGAAGCTCGGTGATGTCCGTGTCGTCCTCGACCACGAGGACGACGTCTCTGGGTGCTGCTGATTCGGCCATTCGTCCCTCCCCGCTCGTCAAGGCTCCGGCATGGGCGCCGAGTCCAATCAGCGTCCATGATAGGGCATGTTCGAGACAGCACGAATTCGCGACGTTACGAGGTCGCTGGCGAGAAGGGCGCGGGGGCGCCCCTCTGGGGGGCTAGTTCCTGTTCCCGTCGAGCTTGGCCGACTCCTCCGCGTACGCCTTCGCCGCGGCGAGAAGGGCGTGCTGGGCGGCCATCTTGTCGGCGTTCGTGGCTGCGGGGCCCCAGTCCTGGTCGTTGGGACGAGGCATATGCCCGCCGCCCATGATGTGGACGTGGAAGTGCTTCACGGACTGGCTCGCGTCGGCCCCGGTGTTGATCATGCAACGGTAACCGCGCTCGGAGAGGCCCTTGATCTCGGCGACCTTGCGCACGGCGGCGAACACGTGACCGAAGGTCTCCTCGGGCACGCCATCGCCGAGGTCGCGGAAGTGATCCTTGGGAATCACGAGCGTGTGCACGGGCATGAGGGGTTCGAGGTCGTCGAAGGCCAGGACGTAGTCGTCCTCGTACACGACCTTCGTGGGGATCTCGTGGCTTGCGATCTTGCAGAAGATGCAGTTCTCGTCATGCATGCTCGGCTCCGTTCATCCGTTTCCTGTCGTGGAAAGGATAGCAGCCCTGCGGGGACGGGGGCGAAAGCGTTGACACGCCGTTCACATGGAAAAGGGGACAGGTTGCTTTTCCAGGTTAGCCCTCGTGGTGGTGGTCGCAGTGGTGACCCTCGTCGCGGTGGTCGCAGTTGGCGGAGGCGCCGTACTCGAGGGTGCCTGCCAGGAGCTTCTCGACCGCCTCGTCGCAGCTGCCGCTCACGCCGGCGTAGAGCTGCATGCCCGTCGCCGCGAGCCTGTTGGCGGCACCCGGTCCGATGCCACCGCACAGGAGCGCGTCGATGCCGCTGTCGGCGAGGACGCCGACCATGGCGCAGTGCTCCGCGCCCTCGGGCTGGACGAGCTGGGAACGTACCACCTTGCCGTCCTCGACCTCGTAGACCTTGAACACCTGCGTGTGGCCGAAGTGCTGGAAGACCTGGCCGTTGTCGTACGGAACCGCGATTCTCATGATGCTTCCCTCCTGCCCGTGAGGGGCAACCGTTCGCCGTGGCTGCTGGCAGCAGCACGCGTGCCGCCCACAGCCCATCCGCTCGCTTCCGTCGCAGACGAAGAAGTCGCCCCCGCCGATCTCAAGCTCACGGCCCTCCACGAGTGCCGCGGCAATCCTGCCGAGCGCCCGCGAGTGGATAGCCTGGACCGTCGTGCGGGCCACGCCCATGCGCTCGGCGCATGCCGCTTGGTCGAGCGCCTCGTAGTCGATGAGCCTGACCGTCTCGAACTCGTCGACCGAGAGCTCGACGGGCTTCTCGCCCGACGACTCCGCCGGCGAGAAGCGCCTGCATCCCGGCATGGCGCACACGCGGCGCCGCTTGCATGGCCTTGGCACGTCTCCTCCTCTGCTCGCGTCCCATCTTCGCCGAGTTACTGGCATATGTCAATAACTAGGCAGGGCGAGAAGAACCAGGGGCCGAAATGCTGCCGTCAGGGCAGAGCAATTTCACACGAAGGGCCTTTTTTTGTACAATTGTCCAAAAAAGGGCCCTTCGTGTGAAATTCGACTCTGTAACGGAGAAGAAAATGCAAGCGATTCTCAGCCACCAGTCAGCTCTCGAGTACTACCGAACCCACGGGATACCAGGCGAGAAGACCCTTCCAGACGAGACGAGCTCGCTCGATCGAGTTGGCTCCCTAGCATCGGGCGTCCGACAGCTCTCCTCGCTCTCGCTTCCTCTTGAAGCGCTCTCGACGCCCGTCCACCTTCTCGTTGCCGACCAATCCCTCCGCTCGTACTCGAGAGGTGCAGTGGCCCACGTCTGGAGCGGGGCCATCGCGCGCCACTCGCTTGTCACGACCTCGGACGAGGGACTTCTCGTGAGCTCGCCAGAGTTCACCCTACTACAGCTCTCGGGGCCTCCCCAGCCGCACGCGTCGGACGACGACAAGAGGCTCTACGAGCGTCTCGACCCGAGCGACCCCCTTCGCCCCATCGACGACCCCGACCGCTGGGCGATTGACTCCCGCGAGGTCCTTCTCGCCCGGATCGCGATGGAACTTCTCGGCACCTATCGGCTGGCAACGTCACAATCTGGTGAGACGACCTATGGCATGGCACCTCTGACCAGCTACAATGCCCTCGCGCATTTCCCCGACGAGATTCCCGCCGCACGCGGGGTCGAGCTCTTCCGCGCCACGCTCTTGCACACCATGTCCCTGTCCTTCTCGCCCATGGAGACGATGCTCGCCCTCATGCTCTCGCTGCCTCCGCGCTTCGGCGGATACGGGCTGCCGAAGCCGGTACTCAACGTGCGACTGAGGGCACGGCGCGGCGACATCTCCAGCCAGGCGACGATCTTCCCCGACCTCTATTGGCCAGAGCAGGAGGTCCTGCTCGAGTACGAGAGCCTCGAGTTCCACGAGAGGGGCACCGGGATCCTCGCGCCGGACGAGAAGCTCGCGCATGACGCGGAGCGCGCGAACACGCTGCTCGCGATGGGCATGAAGCCCTTCGTCGCCCGACCGCGCCAGGTGCTCGAGCCGGACCGCCTCGACCTTCTCGCCAGGCAGGTGGCAAAGCGACTCGGTAGGCCAGTCCGGGCCTGCACCGGTGCGAGAGCGGAGCGGCGCACGAAGCTCCACGCGCTCCTCTCACCGAACGCGAACGATCGCAGGTGACACCCGACTGGAATCGAGAGCCGTTCCTGAAAGTTTTCAGCGACGACTTTGTGGCTCGAATTTCACACGAAGGGCCCGAATTTTGGCAAATGCCGATATTTAGGCCCTTCGTGTGAAATTCTCCGCCCAAGAAAGTCGCATCAGAAGATGGTCAGACGTATCTCAGCGTGCGCGGGACGCCGGCGCTAGTCCTCGTTCGCCTCGGCGAGCTCTCGGCGAAACGCGACGAACCGCATGACCGTGGCCACGAAGCCCACGCCGATCACGATGGCGAGAAGTACGAAGACGAGCGACATCGAGTGAATGAAGACGTCCGGCTGGCCGTCGATGTAGTCGGTGACGGCATAGCCCACCTCGGCGCTCATGCGCGCATAGAGGACGGAGGTACAGAACGTCAGCCCTGAGACCTGGCCGAACAGTCGCGAGAACGCCGCGAGACCGCCAATGAACCCCAGCTCGTCGGGGGAGGCCGACCCCATGATGAGGGAGTTGTTGGGCGCCATGAACAGGGCGTCGCCAAGCCCGTAGGCCACGAGCGCGACGACGATGAGGGGCACGGCCGTTTCGAGTCCCAGCGAGGCGAGCAAGAGCTCCGAGACGGCGACGATGCCGAGGCCGACGCTGGTGGGCCAGTAGCACCCGATTCGGTCCGACATCGCCCCCGCGATGGGTCCCATGACGCAGGTCACGAGCGGAACCGAGGTCATGATCAAGGCGGACTGCATCGCGGTCATGCCGCGCGCGTCCTGGAGGAAGAAGGGCAGCAGCAGGTTCTGCCCGCCGATGATGAAGAACATCGCGAACAGCGTGACCATGTTCAGGATGAGGATGCGGTTCCTGAGGGCGTGCAGCGGGAACACCGGGTCGTCGCAGCGACGCTCCACGTACACGAAGGCGACGAGGAGCAGGAGCCCGACCACGAGCGCGGCAATCTCCACGACGCCGACCCGCTGCTGCATGAGGGTGACCGAGCCTACGACGAGCACGAGCGAAGAGAACAGCAGCACGGAGCCAGGCACGTCGAGGGTGCCGGGATGTTCGGGAGGCCGGTTGGGCAGCGTCTTGAGCCCGATGAGAAACGAGATGACGCCCACAGGCACGTTGACCAGGAATATGGACCCCCAACCCGTGGTGGAGAGGAGAAACCCTCCCATGGCGGGACCGACCATCGACCCCACGGCTGCCACGGTCGCGAGCCAGCCCAGCGCGTGTCCGCGCTCTCCCGCCGGGAAGGTCTCGGTGATGATGCCCTGGTTGCACGAGAAGGCCGCCGCCCCGCCCAGCCCCTGGATGGACCGAGCGGCGATGAGCACGGCGAGGTTGGGCGCAAAACCGCAGAGCGCCGAGCCGAGCGTGAAGAGGACGACGCCCACCTGGAACACGCGCACCTTGCCGTAGATGTCACCCAGACGGCCGCACACGAGCATTCCGGCGCAGCTCACGAGCATGTAGGCGGTCGCCACCCACTCGATGTCGGCCATCCTCGCGCCGAGCTCGTCCGCCATGACCGGCAGGGCGACGTTCACGATGCTCGAGTCGAGACAGACCATGAAGGTCATCGCGATGACCGTGAAGAGAATCGCCCACTTCGAATGCACGCGGGACGTGCCCGCGTCCTCGGCTCCCATGCCACTCCCCCTGTGTCCTGTGCTGGTACTTCCACTGTAGTCGCGGAGGGAGCCTGATGGCGACCTCGACCGGGATTCTCGCCAGACGCGCACACGAACGGAGGCCAGCCCGCCCCTAGCGAAGACCGCGTCTCTCGGCAAGGTCGACGGCAATGCGCACGAGCTCAGCCGCGTCCTCCTTGCACACGAAGCCCTTGGAGACCTGCTCGGCGGTATGGGCCTCGCAGAGCCTCCGATATTCGGCGAGGCCACCGTAGAGTTCGCGGAGCAGGTCTGGCGAGAAGGACTCCTGGTATCCGAAGAGCATATAGCCGTTTGCGTCAGTCTCGTCGTTGCGGAAGCGACCGGTGGGATAGTCGAGAAGGCAGGTCCGCAGGCCGCCGACGGCATTGCCGAAGGCGTCGCGCACGTTCTCGAGGTCCGCGCCCACCACGATGCGGGAGTCCATGGAACGGGGACCGACGCCGTCGCGGACCCAGCGCACCAGACCCTTGAGGATGGCGTCGAGCGCGATCCACGAGGGATAGTCGTTGCCCTCCTCGCGAGCGCCCGCATAGGGCCAGAGGCAGTTGATGCGCCTCACGTCGGCGTCACTCTCGTAGTAGTCGACGAGGGAGTAGGCGGTGTCATGGGTGGCGCCGGTCACCTCGTACCTGCGGTAGAGAAGGCCTGGCCGATCGCTGTCCTCCACGTAGTTCTCGGCAGTACCCATGCGGGCGTTCTCGCTCTCCGTCTGCACGACGACAAGCGGCTGGTCTGCTCGACGCACGCGATGGAGCCGCGGGACGTCCCGAGTGGTCTCGTACTGGTTCACGGGAGCGGTGAAGTAGCTGATCGAGCCTCCGGCGAGATATCCGTCGAACACCTGAGCCCCGCGAGCGACCTCGGGGCGATACGCGAAGCTCGCGAGATACCGGTAGAGATAGGCGCCTGACTGCGACCATCCCGTCAGAATGATGGCCTCTCCCGCGCAGTCGCACAGGGGGTTCTTCTCGTCACTCGAACGGAGAAGCCAGGCGAGGTCGGTGAGCATGTCCCAGAAGAGGCCTGGTTCGTAGGAAACGTCCTGGTCGAGGATGCCCCTGGTCCCGAGGACGTCCTCTCTCGAGAAGTCGAGGGGCACGTCAGGGGTCGGGTTGGGCCACTCGAGACGGCCATACCGGCGCTCGTCGTACTCCTTGAGCTTCGCGAGCGTGTTGGGCTTGCTGGTGACGCCCACGTAGACGTCGCCCTCGCGAACGATCTGCCGGTGAGTGAGGATCCACATGCGATTGAGGTCCGCCCCCGACGTGGCGTTGATGATCTCGACGATGACGTTCCCGCTCGAACGCGACGGGTCTTCGGGGCGGCGGACGACGATGCGGTTGACATAGGGCGCGTTCTCGTGGGCGACCTCGACCGTCCCGTCGTCGCCACTGGTGCGGTAGACGTTCGCCGTCCCGGAAAGATAGTACTCGCGCTCGACGTACCCCGCCTCGTCGAGCTTTGCGTGACGTCGTGCGCTCTCGAACGGATAGCTATCCTCGGTGACGGGAATCTCCTCGACGCTCTCGATCATGATGTCAGTCTCCCCTCTCATGCTGGTAGTGTGGCCGGCCAGGGAGCCGGCCACACCGGAAACCATGCCGCGCTATGCCGCGCGCAGCCGGATGAGTACGTACTGCTTTCCCGGAAGGTCCACGCGCACGTGGCCCTCGAAGGTGCCGGGCAGCGTGTCGATCGTCATGTTCCACGTGTCGACGACGTCGATCTGGTAGCGCTTGCCCACGGGAAGGTCGAGCTCTCGATAGGAGGGGCGGAAGAAGCCGAAGTACAGCAGCTGGTAGTCGGTGCCCGTGCCGAAGCCGTCCGCTGCCACCGTGAGGTCCCAGGTCGCGGCGTGGTTCTTGGGCGTATGGGCCAGGGGGCCGAGGTCAGCGGGACCCTCCTCGAGGAACTTCCTGCAGAAGGCGATGCGCTCGGGGGACTCCCCGTGGAGCTCGCCTCCGTGAGCCCACCAGATCTGCGGGCCCTTGTCCACGAACGTCTCGCCATGCGTGAGGTAGCCGCCGCGCAGGCATCCCTCCCAGAACCGGCGCGTCATCTCCTCGCCGGTGATGTTTCCCCAGCCCCAGTTGATGTTGCCCTCGTAGGCGCATTCGTCGACGACGACGGGCTTGCCGTAGTCCTCGCGCCACTCGGTCACGCACTCCGCGGTGCGGTAGAGGTCGACGCGCTGGAGCGAGCAGTGCGTGCACCACGGCCGGCTGTAGTCGAAGATGGTGATGCAGTTGTGAATGGAGCGCAGGTGGCCGTAGGGGTCGTTGGCCATGATGACGCGCGCGTACTGGTCCCAGTCCTCGAGCGTCTTGGCGGGCAGGAGGTCGTACTCGTTGGCGAGGCTCCACCAGACGTTCTTGTAGGCGGAGTAGCGCCTGGCGACGTAGGTGAGGTAGAAGATGTCCTGCGCCTTGGTCATCTTCGAGAAGCCCCACTTCTCTTTGTCATACGGGTGGAGCAGGATGACGTCCGCCTGAATCCCGAGGTCGTCGAGCTGTTCGATCCGCCGGTCGAGGTTCGCCCAGAACGGCTCGTTGAAGCGCTCGTGGTCAAAGTGCTCGGGCTCGCCCTGGAAGGCATAGAGCTCGGGGTCGGCAAGGTTGTAGTCGTAGAACTTGGGGAAGACGCACATGCGCACCTTGTTGAAGGGCGAGGCGGCCAGGGTCTCGAGCGTCCGCTCCTGAACGGCCTCGGGCTGGTTGGTCCAGGCGTAGCAGGTCGTGCCGAAGGGCAGGAACGGGGTGCCGTCCTCGTAGGAGAACGTGAACGACTCCCCCGACGCCCCGAAGGCGTTCCCGGAGCGGACGTCGGTCGTACGGAGGACCCGTCCGTGGTTGCCTGCCGTGGCAGGCGTGACCTCGATCGAACCGGACGTGCCGCTGAGCAAGGGGTCATTGCTCTCGACCGAGAAGTTCCAGACGCCCGTGCTTCTCGGCATGAAGCGGATGCCGTACGCGCCCCCGCCGCGATAGAAGCCCCCGACCACGACCTGGTCGGTTCCGTCCTCGCGGGTGAACGTTGCGCTCACGGTGACGTCCGCGTAGGGATTGCCTTCCGTAGTTCCAACAAACTCGAGGTCACAGACCTTGTACTGCTCGATGATCCTCATGATGGACACCTTTCTCATTCGTGGTCGAAGCTACCGGGCGGACGCTACTTGACGCTCTTGATGAGGACGATGAACAGGGCGCCGATAAGGACCATCGCCATGCCGAACGGGAACGCGAGCGAGTAGCTGTTGGTGGCGAGAAAGACCGCGGAGGTGGCGATGGGCGCGATGACCTGACCCATGGTGTTGGCGATGTTGAGGATGCCGAGGTCCTTGCCCGCGTCGGCCTTGTTGGGGAGAACGTCGATGTTGAGCGCCTGGTCGACGGCGATGTAGACCCCATAGCCGATGGAGCTGAGCGCGGCGAGGACGTACATCGAGGTAATCGAGGGGCTGACGAAGGGGACGAAGAAGCCGATGGCGATGAGGGCGGAGCTCACGACGACGGGAGGCTTGCGCTTGCCGATCTTGTCCGTGATGAAGCCGGAGGAGAGCGAGGCGACGATCGAGCAGACGAGGGCGATGACCGACATGGTGGAGACGACTCCTGCCGCTGCCGTCGCCTCGAGGCCGATGTACTTCTCGGCGATGTAGAGCTGGAACTGCATGATCATGTAGTAGCCGAACATGAGCATCAGGCGGCCGAAGAGTGCCAGGTAGAAGTCACGGCAGTGCTCGGTGGGCGGCTTGAAGCGAGCGAGAAGGCTTGCCATGGAGAGCTTCTCGGTCTTCTCGCTCGTCGAGGCGGACTTCTCGCGCGGCAGGACGAGCAGCGTCATGACGCCCGTGAGAAGCCAGCAGATGGTGCCGAGGATGAAGCCGGGCAGCGGGGTGGTGATGAACTGCGAGCCGATGATGACGCCCACCGAGGTGCCCACCATCGTCGCACCACCGTAGAAGGCGGAGATGCGACCGCGGTTTGACTCGGGAATGCGGTCGGACATCATGGCCATGGCTGGCGCGAGCTGCATGTTGATGCCCACCTGCACGAACGACCAGCCGGCGACGATGCCGGGGAGCGTGGTCGCGACCGAGGTGCACCAGTAGGCGATGCCGCCGATGATGCCGCCGGCGAGGATCCAGGGGCTGCGCTTGCCAAAGCGGGAGTGGCAGTTGTCGGAGAGGACGCCGAACAGGATGTTCGCGATGAGGGCGAAGACGATGCTCACCGAGTTCATGGTGGTGAGAATCACCTCGGGCTGGCCGATTCCGAGCGTCGTGAAGCGCTGCGGAAGCAGCACGGACGAGGCGATCTGGCACGGCATGACCCACATGAACCCGTACACGATGTAGCCGAGCGAGAACCGGAGCATCTTCTTCCTGGGGACCGTCTGACCCGTATCGGGTGCTATCTCTTCCTTCCTCGCCGTCGAACTCGTCATGACCTCTTCGCTCATGGTGAACCCCCTCCTGGTTGATGACCTCTGTCCTAGCGTCCCTTATTGACTAGTTACTACTTACTACTCTGTAACTAGTTAATAAAGTACCACCTGGCCCGCTGGGCAGGGCACCCTTCCGACAGGCGGTAGCACACTGCGCCTGGACGTTGAACGGCACCTCTGGGCAGGTAAACGTACTAAATCTCGATTCTCGCTTGCTTTTACTTACAGGTCTGTTAGTAACAGGTCAGTAAGTAATGCGCTATCATGAGCTCATGGAGTCGGCCGCCAGAGGAAGGGAACGAGAAGATGCCGGGACGAACGACCGCGCGAACGAGGGAGAGGACACGCCCGACGGGCGAGGAGCGGATGGGGCAGATCATCGACGCTGCCGTCCGCGTCATCAACGAGCGAGGCTTCAACGGAGCGTCGCTCCAGGACATCGCCGATGAGGTGGGCATCACCCATGCCGGCGTCCTCCATTACGTCCACAGCAAGCAGGGCCTGCTCACGCTCGTCATCCAGCACTACTACGACTCGTCCACCGCCGAAAAGGACTACTTCGAAAGCCACCAGCCTGGCGGGTCCGAAGCGGACAAACCCCTGCTCGTGCCCGAGGTCTGCCGCCGGATCGTGCAGCAGAACGCCACGAGGCCGGAGCTCGTGATGGTCTTCCACGTGCTTGACGCCGAATCCTTCTCCCCGGCGAGCGAGTCTCACGACTACTTTGTCGAGCGCAGTCGCACCACCGTGGACAGGGGCTCGGGAGTCACCTGGACCGTGCCCGAGGGAATCGACGGCGCGAAGGCCTATTCCGTCGCCCTGGCCACGCTCTACGGCATCGAGGGTCGCTGGCTCGCACGCCAGGACGAGATCGACCTCGAGGAGGAGTGGTCGCGCTGCGAGGACGTGATGTTCCCACTCCCCCTCTGGGAGGGCTACCGCTAGCACAGGCAACGACGCGGGCGGGATCGCACGTAGAACACGACGAGGCCGGCACCAGACTCCCTGGTGCCGGCCTCGCATTCTGACTTATGAACGTCTATCTTCAGCCGATCACGTAGACCGCGTCCTCCAGATACGTCCCCTGCTCGACGGTCGTGAGGTCCTTCTCGGCGTCAAAGCGGGCGAGAAGGACGCTGCGCTCGCGGGACAGGAGGTCGATGCAGGTCACCGTCGCACCCGAGAAATCGCCGTGGAGCTTGAGCGCCGCGTTCGAGGGCACGTAGAGCACGAGCCTGCCGTCGGTCGTCCGCGCGGCCCGGACGTCCTCGGGGTAGCTCTCGAGCACGCCCTGGTCGGACGTGGCGCCAAAGAGGCCGAGCTCCTCGACGAGCTCGCGCGCGAAGCCGAAGTCGTCCGCACCCTCGAGCTCGAGCGCCTGCTCGTGGCGGAGCGCCTGCAGGAAGCCCTCGCCGAGGGCGTTGCCCACCTTCACATCGGGGTTCTGCCAGTTCCAGATGCCATGGGCACCGTAGGTGATGCCCGCGTTCGCGCCGGCGAGGAGGCTCCGCCAGCAGGCGAGGCGGACGTCGGCCCGACGGAAGCGCCCGTAGAGCATGTGCGAGTAGCCCATCTGCTCGTAGCAGGGCTCGGAGTTGATGACGGGACGGACGGGGTCGCGCGCGAGGAAGCTCTCGGCCAGCTCGTAGGCGCCCCTCTGTGCGGCGAGGTTGTGACCCGACTGGTAGAGGTAGACGTCCGCATGCTCGGCGAGCTCGTGGGGCAGCACGTCGTAGCGACCCTTGATGTGATAGGCGAGCAGCGCCCTGGGTGCCGCGTCCTCCACGGCGGAGGTCACGAGACGGTACCGCTCGAGCGAGCCCGGACGGTCCCAGTCGGTGTCGCCCGAGATGATGTAGACGGGCTCGAACTCGTTGAACGTCGAGCAGATCTTCTCGACCACCGGAACCACGAGCTGCTCGGGCATCACGTTGTCGGAGATGATGGCGGACGCCCACGTGTCGGGCACGTAGTTCGACCACATGACGACGATGGCCGGGACGAGTCCGCGGGCGACGGCCTCCCCCACCATCCACCGCGCGTGCTCGAAGTACTCGTCGTTCACCGACGAGAAGTCGAAGGTCTTGCCGTGGTCCGACGTGACAAAGGGGTAGCGGTCAAAGGCGCAGCCGCAGCGATCCCACTGCGCGAGAGCGTTGAGCTGCAGCACTGTGAACCCCTGAGCGGCACGCTTGTCGAGATAGGCGATCCACTCCTCGTCGGTGACGTTGGTGAAGGCGCTCCAGATGGTGTCGGCGAGCCAGAAGAAGGGCTTCCCGTCACGGACGAGCGTGCGGTGGTCGGGAGCGACGATGAGTGCGGACATGAAAACCTCCAGATGAGAGTGAGCTGCTGTGACTACCTGCGATGCTTGCCGACCCACTGCCAGAGGGTGACGGGAAAGCCATCCCACAAGACGTTGGTCCCGTCGAGGTCCGTCCTCACCGTGTCGTGGTAGACGTTGATCCACACGAGGTGGCCGATGTAGCGCAGGGGTCGTCCGTCCTCGTCGCGGTAGACGCCCGTCTCGTCCGCGATGTGGTCGTAGTAGGTGACGTGGACGTCCGTTGCACCGGCTGCGAACAGGTGCGGAAGGGTCGCCCTGACGTGTTCCTCCGCCCCGACGATCGGGTCGTCGTCGACCTGGACGAACCAGAGAGGGGTGCGCGCCATCGCCGCGTATTCCTCGTCCGTGCCCAACTCGCCTACCCACGGGGCGCAGCAGGCGACCCCGGCGGCGAAGAGGTCCGGCCAGTCAGCGAGCAGGCGGCAGGTCATGAAGCCACCGTTGGAGAGTCCCCCGACGTAGATGCGGCCGGTGTCCACCGTGTCCGCGTGGGTCTCGACGAAGGCGTCGACCAGCTGCTTGAGCGCGGCGCTGTAGATCGACTGGTTGTCATCCGTGATCTGTCCCGATCCCGCGTCCATCCAGTAGGTGGGGCAGGACGGCGCGAGCACGTAGGCGGCACCTCCCAGCTTGGCCTGGATGTCGGCCTCGCCCAGGGCGACCACCTTGTTGCCCGTGACGGTGCGATAGGGCTCGCTGCCCTCGCCCGCGCCATGGAGCCACAGCACCACGGGGATCTTCTCGAGAGGCCTCGGCGCGCTGCCGAGAATCGGGTGGGAGCGGCGTTCGTTGACGGCAGCGATGTCGGGCTCGAAGGCCGCGTAGCGCATCTCGATGCCGTCGAAGGTCCCCCTGAGGTCGAGATCCCATCCGTCGAGCTGGGGGCAGACGTCGCCGTCGCAGCGATCGAACACGAGGCCGGCGAGCGGGTCTCCCGTCGCGTCCTCGGCGGGGAACGCCTCGAGCTGGGCCACGCGGAAGTCGCTCATCCTCACGAATCCGCCCGCGAGGCCCCCGTCGATTCGCTTGGTGAGGCGAACCTCCGGCAGGACGAGCGTGACGTGAGTGCCCATCGGCGCGGGCTCGCCCGTCTCGTCCGAGACGAACGCCCGACGAACCGGCACGTAACCTCTCGAGAGCGAGGCCGTCGCGTCGTCGTGGTGCTCCTTCGCGCGCACCACCTCGCCCGTCACGACATCCCTACGCTCGACGAACACGTTGAACGACCGGTCGGTCACGTCGTTCGCTCGGACGGAGGCGGGAAGCTCGAGGATGAGCTTGGAGACGTAGGGACCGGAGTCCCCGACGGTGGTGAAGCTCTTGTATCCTGCCATGGTCATGCTCCTTGGTTTGGTCTGTCGAACGTTCTTCTCGCCATCCGCCCATACGCGGGCGCCGGGGAAATCGCTGTCCTGCCCCCATGATGGGGATGGAGTCGTGGCGGGTCAACGGTTCCGTCGGGCGATCGAAAGAAGGCGGGGCAACCAGACCGAAATCCAGTCGCCCCGAGGGTTGGCGCGTCCCCGTGGGAGACGCCGGAAAAGCACGCGAGACTAGGCCTCGAGCTGGTCCGCGGGCTCCTCGTCGAGCTTCGCGAGCTCGTCCTTGGAGAAGCCCGTGAAGTACACGACGACGGCTGCGATGACGCACGAGATGGCCATGCCGATGATGGCGCAGACGATGTTCTTGGTGCCGCCCTGGACGTAGTTGAGAATGACGAGCAGGTTGGAGGCACCGCCGGCCATGTAGTAGGTCACGCCGAGGATTCCGGAGACGACCGCGCCGATGGCGCCGCCGATGAACATGCCGATCATGGTGCGACGGAAGCGGAGCAGGATGCCGAAGAGCGTGGGCTCGGTGACGCCGCCGAGGAGCGCGGCGACGATGTAGCCGGCGGTCATGCCCTTCTCGTTCTTGTTGCGGATGCGGATGAAGGCGCCGATCGCGCAGCCCCAGACGGCGGCCATGGCGCAGTTGGTGGAGACGAAGACGAAGGGGTCGTAGCCGACGGCCGTGATCTGGACGATGGCGAGAAGGATGATGGGCATGTGCATGCCAGCGATGACGAAGAGCTGCCAGAAGGCGCCGAGGACGGCCATCACGATGAGGATGCCGACGCCGCCGAGGTTAGAGAGACCGAAGAGGCCGTTGGCGATGCCGGTGCCGATCAGGTTGCCGATGGGGGCGAGGACGATGAACTCGATGGGAAGGATGACGATCATCGAGAAGAACGGGACGAACATGGTGGAGAGGACGTCGGGAACGTGCTTCTTCATCCACTTCTCGACCACGTAGAGCACCGGGATGGTCAGCACGATCGGGAGCACGGTCTGGGAGTAGTTGGCGGCGGCGATGGAGATGCCGTAGACGCTGATGACACCCGAGCCACCGTCAGCCGCGGCGGAGATGATGCTCGGGGCGATCAGCACGCCGCCGCAGAGAAGGCCGAGGACCGGGCTCGCGCCCATCTTCTTGGCGCAGGCATAGCCGAGGTAGATGGGCAGGAAGTAGAAGGCGGCCTCGTAGAGGGTGGTGTAGAAGAAGGTGTAGGTCGCGCTGTCCGCGGAGATGATGTTGAGCATCGTCGGCCCGAAGATGACGGCGAAGGTGCGGAAGAGGCCGCCGGCCATGATGAGCGGGATGAGCTGGACCATGGAGCCGGAGAGGTAGTCGAGGATCTTGTTCCCGATGACGGCTGGGGTGAGCTTCTCCTTGACGAGGTCGGCATCGAGGTTCTCGTCGACGGCGCCGCCACCGGTGATGCCCTTCGCGAGCAGGGCGTCATAGACCTTCGGAACGTTCTGGCCAATGATGACCTGGTACTGGGTACCAGACCACAGCGCACCGAGGACGCCGGTGACGTTCTTGACCGCGTCCTCGTCGAGAGCCTCCTTGTTCTTGAGGGTCAGACGGAGCCGGGTCATGCAGTGGGTGGCGGAGGTGATGTTCTCCTTGCCGCCGACGGCCGCCAGAACCTCCTCGGCAATCTTTGCGTTGTCTGCTGCCATGTGATTCCTCCAACTTCCAGTCCCATTCGCTGGGACTATTGTCAAGAGGCGACTCCCTGTTGTCACCTCTCATGATACTGAATTCAGTTCCGTTCCATTGCTCAGTTCTTATCTGTCTGCCAGCACATCTATAGGATGCACCAAATCTGAATCGGCTTTCGTACTCTCTATCGTTTACTAAATCGTTAAGTTAAATCGGACAGTATTTAGTTCCCTGCTCCCGCGAGCTGCCCAGAGAGGCAGGTAAACGGCACGGAGGGGGCGTCTCTCCCCCTACGCGTGCGTCGTGGCCTGGCGCACGGCGGCGTGCCAGCCCGCGACGAGCGCCTCGCGCCTCCCCTCGCTCATCGCGGGCGAGAAGGTCGTGGAACCGTTCCGCTCGTGGATGACGTTTCTCGCATAGACGCCGGCGGAGCGACCCGCGACGTAGGCGGCGCCTGCAGCGGAGAGCTCGGACAGGTCGGAGACGACGACCTTGGAGCGGGTGAGGTCGGCCTGCATCTGCATGAGGTAGCCGTTGCGCGTGACCCCTCCGTCGACGCGGAGCTGCCGCATCTCGAGGCCCGTGTCGCGTCGGAGCGCGGCGACGACGTCCGCAACCTGGTAGGGGATGCACTCCGCGCAGGCCTTGACCATCTCCGCCCGTCCCGTCGTTCGGGTGACTCCCGTGAGGAGCCCCGTCGCCGCCCCGTCCCACCAGGGGGCGCCGAGGCCCGTGAACGCGGGCACGAAGTAGGCGCGGTCGTCGGGGTTCGCGGAGGCGATGACGGACTCGACCTCGGCGGGGTCGGAGATGAGGCCCATGCCGTCCTTGAGCCAGCTAATGACCGCCCCGGTGTAGTTGAGGTTGCCCTCGAGCACGTAGCTGCGAGCGCCCGAGAGGTCCCAGGCGATGCTCGACACGAGGCCGGACGCGCTCGTGCGCAGCTCGGGACCCGTCTGCATCATGACCGACGAGCCCGTGCCATACGTGGCCTTCACGTCTCCCGGCCGCGTGCAGTCCTGTGCCGCGAGCGCGGCCTGCGAGTCTCCGAGCACGCCGCAGACGGGCACCGGCTCCGCGAAGAGCCCTCCCATCGTCGTGTGGCCGAAGACGGAGTCGGAGGGGAGCACCTCGGCGAGCGCCGAGCGAGGCACCCCGAAGGCGTCGCAGAGCTCCTCGCTCCACCGCCCGCTTTCGATCTCCAGGAGCTGCGTGCGGCAGGCGTTGGACGGCTCCGTCGCGAACGCGTGCTCCTGGGTGAGCTTGAAGACGAGCCATGAGTCGATGGTGCCGAGCGCGAGGGTGCCCCGCTCGGCCGCCTCCCCCACGGCGGGAACGTTCCTCATGAGCCAGGCGAGCTTCGCTGCCGAGAAGTACGGGGAGAGCGGCATGCCCGAGAGGGCGCGCACGCGGTCGGCGAGCTCGGGGCGGTCTGCCGAGAGCCTGTCACAGAGGTCCCTCGCGCGGCCGCACTGCCACACGACGGCGTTGGCGAGCGGCTCGCGCGTCTCGCGGTCCCAGGCGAGGCAGGTCTCACGCTGGTTGGAGATGCCCACGGCGCGCACCTCGCCCGCCGTGACGCCGGCGCCCTTGCACACGTCGCGCGAGACGGCGAGGACGTTGGTCATGATCTCCTCGGGGTCGTGCTCGACCCACCCGCGTCCGTCCACGAGCTGGGCGTGCGGTCGCGCGGCCTTCCCGACGACGTCCCCGTCGGCCGAGAAGAGCACGGCCTTGGTCCCCTGGGTCGACTGGTCGATGGCGAGCACGAGCTCGCGTCTCGTCTCCATGGCGCTCACGCCTCCGCGCGGGCGAGAAGCTCGGTCGCGCTCGCGGCGATGCCGGCGGCGTCGAGACCGTAGTGGGCGAAGACCTCCGACGAGGTCCCCGTGATGACGGGAGCGTCGGGAAGCGCGAGCGTGCGCACGAGGCGCGGGCAGTTCTCGGAGACGACCTGCGCCACCTGGGAGCCGAGGCCGCCGTAGGGGCTGTGCTCCTCGACCGAGAGAACGACCTTGGTCGCCTTCGCAGCCTTGACCACGGCCTCGGCGTCGAGGGGCTTCACGCAGTACATGTCGAGCACGGTGGCCGAGACGCCCTTCTCGCCAAGCAGCCGGGCGGCGTCGAGCGCCGGCCGCACCATCTCGCCCGTCGCGACGATCGTCACGTCCGTGCCCTCGCAGAGCACGTTGGCCTTGTCCATCGTAAAGGGGACCTCCCCCTCGGCGTAGACGTCGGGGACGGCGTTCCTGCCCACGCGGACGTAGGCGGGCTTCTCGTCGTCGAGCAGCGCGTTCACGAGCGCCGCCGTCTGGAACCGGTCGCTCGGCAGGTAGACGCGCATGTTGGGAATCGCGCTCATGGCGGCTATGTCCTGCGCGGAGTGGTGGCTCATGCCGAGCGCGCCGTACGAGACGCCGCCCGAGATGCCGATGAGGGTCACGTTGGTGTCGGAGTAGGCGCAGTCGACCTTGGCCTGCTCGTAGGAGCGCGTCGAGACGAAGCTCGCGGGGCTCGCCGCGAAGGCCTTCTTCCCGCAGGAGGCGAGGCCGGCCGCCATGCCCACGAGGTCCTGCTCGGCGATGCCCGCCTCGACGGACTGCTCGGGGAAGGCGTCGAAGAACGGGGTCAGCGAGGCGGAGCCGCGCGAGTCGGAGCAGAGGACGACGATGTCCTTGTCGGTCTTCGCCCTCTCGAGCAGGATGTCGCAAATCGCCTTGCGGTTGGCGATGGTGTTAGGCATTGAGACCAGCCTCCTTGTGGGCCTTGAAGTCTGCGGAGATCTGCGCGTACTCGTCTGCCGTCGGCAGCTTGTGGTGCCAGGCGGCCTTGTTCTCCATGACGGGGCTGCCATAGCCCTTGGTGGTGTTGGCGATGATGACCGTCGGCTTGCCCTTGGTCTCGGCGGCGAGCCCGAAGGCGTCGTCGAGCGCCACGAGGTCGTTTCCGGGAATCGAAATCACGTTCCAGCCAAAGGCCGCCCAGCGGCTCTCCTGCGAGTCCTGCTTCATGACGTCCTCGGTGGAACCGGAGATCTGCAGGCGGTTGCGGTCGACGAGGGCGCAGAGGTTGTCGAGGCCGTAGTTGGCACCGCTCATGGCACCCTCCCAGACCGAACCCTCGGCGAGCTCGCCGTCGCCCATGAAGACGTAGCTGCGGTAGTCGCGACCATCCATGCGAGCGGCGAGTGCCATGCCCACCGCCACGGGAAGCCCGTGGCCGAGCGAGCCCGAGTTCATCTCGATGCCCGGCAGCTTGTTGTTGGGGTGTCCGATGTAGGGGCTGCCGAACTTGGAGAAGCGCGCCTCGACGTCGGCGAGGTCGAGGAAGCCCTCGTGGCAGAGGATGGTGTAGTAGGCCTCCATCGCGTGACCCTTCGAGAGGACGAAGCGGTCGCGGTCGGGGTCGGTCGTCGTGGCGGGCGTGATGCGGAGGTGGTTCTCGTAGAGCACCATGAGCGCGTCGATCACGCTCATGTCACCGCCGATGTGGCCGCCGCCACCGGCCATGATGATGTCGACGCAGTCCTGACGCAGGTCCCAGCGAAGCGATTCGAGCTCTGTGATGTCAGCCATCGTTACTCTCCCCTCAGGTAGGCTTTGACGTCCTCTTCGATCGGGTCATACAGGTCGGGCTCGATGCCCAGGTACTTGCAGGCCTCGTAGAGCACGGGCACGACGTCGGCATGGATGCCGGTGCAGTGGTGGATGTAGGGGCCCTCGACGACCTTCGCCTCGAGGCGCTTGAGGTTCGCGACCTTGACCCAGAGGTAGGTGCCCATGCCCTTCGGCCCGTCGATGCCCTCGGCGTTGCCGAGGAGGAGCGAGTAGTTCCCGTTGTCGCCGTCGAAGCGCGCAAGGGTGACCTCGCCGTGCTTGGCCTCGGCCGTGACGGCGCCGTTGTGGTCGAAGGCGAGAGGGACGGTGATTCTGGGACGCTCGCGGGCGACGGAGCAGGGCCAGGGACCGCAGTGCTGGAGGAGCTCTCCGTTGGGCTCGTCGGGATGACGGATGGTCCAGTCGGCGAAGAAGGAGCGCTTGCTGCCCATGTCGGCAGCCTCGACCATGAGCGACGTGATGGCGCCGTGGACGTCCGCCTCGCAGGTGATGGGCGTGCCCTCCTCGTTGAGGATCGAGTTTGCGGCGCAGGGCATGATGCCGAGCTCGTGCTGGAGCTCGTTCCAGCACTGGATGCAGCCGGCGGTGCAGTGGTACTTCCTGAGCAGGCGGCGCATGGCCACGGCCATGGCGGCGACGGTCTGCGTCTGCTCGGTGGTGCAGTCGCGGTCGTAGCGCTCGGCGATCCAGGCGAGCTGGACCTCGACGTCGGAGCTCCCGTCGCCGACGTTCTCCGCCAGGGCGGCCTTCACGCCGCGCGTGAGCTCGGGGAGCGGCACGGGCACGACCTCGATGCCGAACCTCTCGATGAGCTCGCCCTCGTTGTACATGGTGGAGTAGAACTCGTAGGGGCGCGGGCCGATCTGGAGGATGCGCGCGGCGCGGAAGGTCTTGACGACGTTGCACACGGCGATGAAGTCGCGGACGCCGCGCTCGAAGACGGGATCGTCGACGCGGCAGTTGGTCATGTAGGTGAAGGGCACCTCGAAGCGGCGGAGCACCTTGCCGGTCGCGAAGAGACCGCACTGGGTGTCGCGGAGACGCGAGCCGTCCGCCGCGGGGCGCTCGTCAAGCGGTCCCCAGAGGAGGACGGGAACGTTCAGGTCCTTGGCGAGACGGGCGCAGATGAACTCGGTGCCAAAGTTGCAGTGGGGCAGGAACAGACCGTCGACGCCCTCCTTCCGGAACTTGTCGAGGACGCGGAGGCGGTCGTCCTCGTCATAGAGGAGGCCCTCCTCGTTGATGTCGTCGATGTCGACGAACTCGACGTCGAGCTCGCGGAGCCTGTCGGCGATGAGCTTGCGGTACTTCACGGCGTCAGGTGCCGAGAAGATGCTTCGACGGGTGGGTGCATAGCCGATGCGCACGGTCATGATCTGCTGCCTCTCTGCTGGTGGCTTGAGTTTCTCTCAACGCCATTGTGCCAGCATTAAATCAGCAGCAATATTCGAGTAACTTTTACTAAATCTTAAGGACTAAACTTGGGCTGATTGCCGCCTGGGTTCGCCAAGCGTCCGCCTGGCTTGGCTTGCCTGGATGGGCTTTCAGCCTGCCAAAGGTGCCAGCCTGCCAAAGGTGCCAGCCTGCCAAAGGTGCCAGCCTGCCAAAGGTGCCAGCCTGCCAAAGGTGC
>RCMY010000201.1_pt1 | contig 73756 bp, 70 predicted proteins | sample 2041341 | NCBI WGS metagenome assembly RCMY01 (sample SAMN09708234, study PRJNA481090) | Marine sediment metagenome, whole genome shotgun sequencing project. | reverse complement strand
ATTATTAAATCTTTACCGTTAATGGTATACTTATCAACCTGAGGTTTAATTTCATCTTTAGTGTTGCCATGGTTTTTATTTAACCAAGCCATATCGATTTCATTGTCAAAATGACCAATATTACAAACAATGGCTTTATCCTTTAGAGCTTCAAAATGTTCAGCTCTAATAATATCTTTATTTCCAGTAGTGGTAATCACAATGTCAGCATTTCCTATAACAGTTTCTAGTTTCTTTACTTCGAAACCGTCCATGCAAGCTTGCAATGCACAAATTGGATCAATTTCGGTAACAGTTATAATAGAACCTGCACCTTTAAAAGAAGCAGCCGTACCTTTCCCTACATCACCATAACCGGCTACGACTACACGTTTACCAGCTAACATTGTGTCAGTAGCTCTACGAATAGCATCTACAGCGCTCTCGCGACATCCATATTTATTATCAAATTTCGATTTCGTAACCGAATCGTTAACATTAATCGCAGGCATTGGTAAAGTTCCTTTCTTAACACGTTCGTATAAACGATGAACCCCTGTCGTGGTTTCTTCAGAAAGACCTTTAATACCAGCAGCCATTTCTGGGTACTTATCTAGTACCATATTGGTTAAATCACCACCATCATCTAAAATCATATTTAATGGCTTTCTATCCTCACCAAAAAATAAAGTTTGTTCTATACACCAATCAAATTCTTCTTCATTCATTCCTTTCCAAGCGTAGACAGGTACTCCTGTTGCCGCAATTGCCGCAGCAGCTTGGTCTTGAGTCGAAAATATATTACATGAGCTCCAAGTTACATCTGCACCTAATGCAGTTAACGTTTCAATTAAAACAGCAGTTTGTATAGTCATGTGCAGGCAACCAGCAATACGAGCTCCTTTTAAAGGCTGCTCATTTTTGTATTCTTCCCTTAACGACATTAGTCCTGGCATTTCAGCTTCTGCTAATTCGATTTCTTTTCTTCCCCAACCAGCAAGGGAAATATCCTTAACCTTATAAGGCACATACGGAATAGTTTTCGTGCTCATATCTTTAATTATTTTATACTTTCGTTTTATGATGCGAAATTAAATCTATTTAGTAAAAACCTAAATTTATTTCGTGCAAACCTAAATTTATTTCGTGCAAAGGTAGGAATAACACTAATAATCTCATGCCACTTTACAAAACTATAACATTAAATGAAGAAACTTCCTTAGCAATTTGGAAGGTTGAAGAGACCGAAGAGAAGTTGTGGGAAAAGATAGAATTGACACCACATTGCCAGATACGGTTCGATGGAATGAAATCTGAGCTTCACAGAAGGGCTTTTTTAAGTATAAGGCACTTATTGGCTGAATATGGATATGCTGATTCTGATTTGTTATATGATGAAAATGGAAAGCCCCATTTACGCGACGGTAATTTTATTTCTATAACCCACTCACATAATTTTACCGGAATAATTGTTAGTACCACTGAGGAGGCAGGTATTGATATTGAAATGCAACGTGATAAAATTCTGAGAATAGCACATAAATTTACCTCTTTTGAAGAATATAGGACCTTGGCAAATACTGATGCCATTGTTAGAAAGTTGACAATTGTATGGGGGGCTAAAGAATCACTTTATAAAATTTATGGACATAGAGGATTGAGCTTTTTACACCATATAAATGTGCACGATTTTATGTTTGATGCTAAAAAGACAACCGCGCAAATAATATTCAACGGAATCTTATCTAACTATAAAATTAGATTTCTGGAGTTTGAAGAATTTACCTGTGTTTATGCAACAAGAAATAAATAATTATCAATATCAGTAAATAACTATACATGGAAATATCCGTAGAGTTAACGTTTTCACCATTGCAAGATGATTTTGAACAACACATTATAGATTTCATTAAAAAGTTACGGTCTTCGGGGTTGACTATTCTTGAAAATCCACTTAGTACTCAGGTATTTGGTTCATATGATGAAGTTATGAAGGTCTTGTATACTGAAATTAAAACAGCATTTGAATTAATGGATCGAGGTCTATTATTTATGAAAATAGTTAAATCTGATAGAAGCGCCTATGAGCCCCATTTTTGATTATTTCTTCGGTCAATATGCTGAGTACGATACTTTAGATATAGTTCTTGAAATCGTTGCAGTAATTTTCGGACTACTATCTGTTTGGTTTTCCAAGCAAAATAATATTTGGGTCTTCCCAACAGGATTGATAAGCACATCAATTTTCGTTTACTTACTTCTTAAGTGGGGTTTAATTGGCGATATGCTAATTAATGTTTATTATTTTATAATGAGTTTATATGGTTGGTATATATGGACTAGAAAAATAGACGCTGAACATTTTACGCCGATAACCACAGTTACCAAAAAGGAGAATAGAATATCGATATTTATTTTTATTGGAACTGTTATTTTTGTGTTTGTGGTTTATCAAGTCTTTGATAAATGGAACAGCTGGACGGCTTATGTTGATACCATAACAACTGCTATATTTTTTGTGGGTATGTGGTTAATGGCTAAACGGAAAGTTGAAAATTGGATATATTGGATAATTGGCGATATTATATCGGTGCCACTTTATTTTTATAAAGGATTTACATTTACGAGTTTTCAATACCTAATTTTTACAATATTGGCCATATATGGTTATTATGCATGGAAGAAAAATATAAGCAGGAACCTTCAGATATCTTAAAAGTTGTTCTTTTTGGACCAGAATCTACCGGTAAAACTACTTTATCAGAGCAATTAGCACGGCATTATAATACTGTTTGGGTGCCAGAATATGCGAGAGGCTATCTGCAGGAAAAATGGAACAATGAACGTAAAACCTGTGAACCTCATGATTTATTACCCATAGCAGAAGGTCAAATGCGCCTTGAGAATAAACTGACCAAAAAAGCAACAAAAATTCTTGTTTGCGATACCGACTTGTTGGAAACCAAAGTATATTCAGAGGCGTATTATATTGGTGATTGCGACCCTATTTTAGAAAAATATGCTTTACAGAATTCTTATAACCTTTATTTATTGACATATATTGATATACCATGGGAAGAGGATGATTTAAGGGATAAGCCAAATGAGAGGGAAGAAATGTTCAATTATTTTAAGCGCACCCTAGAAAAATATGGTAAAAATTTTATTACCTTGAAGGGGAACAAAAAGCAACGTTTAGAAAAAGCCATTAACCATATAGATCAGTTATTAGATAAATGATAGAACTTACAGAAAGCGACGAAAAACAACTAAAGGAAAAAGGAATTTCTAAAGAAAGTATGCAGAGTCATATCAAAACTTTCAAAGAAGGCATTCCATTTGTACAACTTAAGAATGCTGCCGTAATAGGTAATGGAATTCTTAAATTTACTAGTTCGGAAGAAAAAGAGCTTATAACTTTTTACGATTCTAAATTAAAAGACTTGGATATTATTAAGTTTGTACCTGCTTCTGGTGCTGCTTCCCGTATGTTCAAAGCTCTTTTTAATTTTTTAGATGTTTATAATCCAAGGAAAGAAACACTTGATGCTTATTTGAAAAGAACCAATGATAAAGACATTAGAATTTTTTCAGTAGGTTTAGAGCGTTTGCCTTTTTATGAAAAAGTAATGGATAGATTACCTAAGAATTTTGATTCGCAAGGTGAAAAAGTCTTTAATTTCGTGTCAGAATTATTGGGTGAAAATGCGCTTAACTATGGTTTTTACCCAAAGGGTTTATTACCATTTCACAATTATGGTGATGTAGCGGCAACACCTTTCGAAGAGCATTTAAAAGAAGGCGCATTATATGCAGGTTCCAATGGAAAAGCAAATCTTCATTTTACTGTTTCTGAACAACACGAAGCAATGTTCAATAAAGAATTTTCGGAATCTGGACCTAGAGTTTCAGAAGTTACAGGTGTAAAATATGAAGTAGATTACTCTTTTCAAAAATCATCAACCGATACGTTGGCGGTCGATATGGATAATAATCCTTTTAGAAATGAGGATGGATCTGTATTATTTAGACCAGGAGGACATGGAGCATTAATTCAAAATTTGAATGACCAAGATGCTGATGTCACATTTATAAAAAACATTGATAACGTAGCTGTTATGGATGATGCTAAGGCAGTTGCTGATAGTAAAAAAGTATTGGCTGGTGTTCTTCTTAAACAGCAGGGAATAGCATTTTCATATGCAGCACAGTTAGATAAAAGTGAAGTTACTGAAGATATAATAGCTGAAATAAAAACCTTTTTAATCGATGCACTTAACGTTAGATTTACAAATGATTTTGATTCAAAATCAAAGTCAGACAAATTAAATATATTAAAAAGCAAAATCAATAGGCCAATTCGGGTTTGCGGAATGGTAAAGAATGAGGGCGAACCTGGGGGCGGTCCGTTTTGGGTAGAAAATACAAAAGGTGAGGTTTCTTTACAGATTATTGAATCTGCTCAAATTGATATGGACAATGCTCAACAGGCAGGTATTATGAAAAATTCTACCCACTTTAATCCTGTAGATTTAGTTTGTGGAGTACGTAATTTTAAAGGCGAAAAATTTGACCTTCTTAAGTTTGTAGATGATAAGCAAGGTTTTATTACTGGAAAAACAAAAGATGGTAAAGAATTAAAGGCACTAGAACTTCCAGGTCTTTGGAACGGAGCAATGGCATTTTGGAATACTATTTTTGTAGAAGTACCTTTGGTAACCTTCAACCCTGTTAAAAGTGTTGTTGATCTTTTAAAAGATTCACATCAGGCATAAGTAAAACTAATATTAGAGTTAAAAAGTGTGTAGTTTCTACACACTTTTTTTATTTACACACAGTTTTACCCAATTATTAAGGAGACAAAAATTATTACAAAACGTTGATTTTTAGTGGTTTAAAGTAATTGTTACATTGTAAAATGTCTTGGCATAATTTTTCTAATACAGTTTATAAGATTGTTTAATTTAATAATTAGAAAGATGAAAAAATTAGTTTTTACAACAGTATTAGCAATAGGTAGTTTAACAATGGGAACTGCTGCTACCCCAATTATTTTTCATGATGGTATTATGGAAGATATATTTTTACAAGATTATACAGAAGTAGCTGCTTCTGATGTACCTACACCAATTATAGAGGCATTAGAGGCAGATTATGCTGGGGCGATATTAAATAAAGCCTATGTTGATGATGAAAATAAGTATAAGTTAGAAGTTTCAATGGAAGATGGTACTTCGATGGAACTTTATGCTGATGCCAATGGAAACTGGCTAGAAATGTAATTCCCCCTTTTCAATTTAGTTATTTATAAAAAGCTGCTTCGGCAGCTTTTTTTATAGGTAAAACTTTAAAATTTAGTTAACGAGTAATCCATTTACTGATTTACTCCGTAAATAATGAAGATTAAAAATGTATTAACGACTAAAATAGTTAGAATGAAAAATTACACAATACTTGTTTTATTGGCTCTGGGGATGATCTTTAATGTAACGGCAATGACTGTTTCAAATACAGTAGAAATAGAAGCTGTAATGTATCCGGTTGACGAATATGTGAAAATAAAATCTAATCAATTAACGCCTCCGGTTATAGAGGAGATATTAAAACAATATCCGACATCTAAACTTGGAGCAGCGTATAAGAATGATAAAGGTGAATTTAAGTTGATTATGGTTCTAAAAAGTGGAACTAGAAGAACTGTGTATATAGACCAGCATGGTAATTGGATCAATAAAAAATAAGGCTTAGTTAATAGCTTTTAAAAAAAACTGCAAAATGCAGTTTTTTTTATTTAAAAATGTGACCAACCAAAAAAAGTGGTGTCTTAATATATGAAGCAAGTTATGAAACAATGGTCACTATAGTTTTTATTTCGATCACAACAACAATTTTAATTTTAGCATTAGCTATGATTTCGAAAATATGTTGGGAAAAATAAAAATTCAAAATATCACTTTCGCGTAAACACTAACCGTTAACTATGAAGGTGCCACCAAGAAGAAATTGTTTTTGAAATAGCCCCCAAATTGGCATTATTTTATTTGATTTTTAAAACAAATAGAGATGTTGATTTACGATTTTAAGACAGAAGTTTGATAGGTGGTTGGAGGGAGCTGCGGTTGCAGCTCCTTTTTTTAAATTTAAGATTTTGCTAAAGATTCTTTAAAATATTGATTTATACTGTGTAATAAATATACAGTAGCACATAAAAGATACAAGATTACCCAATTATGAAAAAGTCGATTTCTATATAAGTAATTGATATATAGTGTTTTGTACTAATTAAAATTTGTGGCACTCTTTTTACATAGTTAATAGTATTAGAATGATTTATTAACTTAAAATATAAAAAGATGAAAACTTTATTTTTATTAGGAGCAATGACATTAGGAGGTTTTGCAGTTAATGCACAAGAAGCATTACTTTCTCAGAATGGCGTACGTCATAATCAAGTAAATGAAATTATGTCAGTATCTAGTGAATTTTCAGAAATTTCGATTTCAGAGATTCCACAAGCTGTAGCTGATGCGATATCTAAGAATTTTCCAACGGCAACGTTAGATAAAGCATATGTAAATGAAGAAAAGCAATATAAGCTAGTGCTTTCTCTTGAAGACGGTACCCAAGGTACGGTGTACGCCGATGAAGATGGTAATTGGCTAGATATGTAATTATAAAAATGCTTGTTTGTTCAAGTTGGTTTGGTCAGGAAAGGGTAGCTATATGCTACCCTTTCCTATTTTTATTAAGTAAATGAAGATATTGGTATAAGCTTTATGATAATATTAAAATACTAATAGTCACCTTATAGTATTTTTACAAAGATACTTTGAATGCCACTATCGCTATGACCAAAATTTTGATAATTGAAGACGATACCGCTTTTGCTCAAATGCTTCAAAAGTTTTTGGCAAGAAACGATTTTGACGTTGTTTTAAGTCATTCAGGGTTAGATGGTGAAAAACAATTAAAAGAGCACAATTTTCAATTGGTTATTACTGACCTTCGGTTACCAGATTATGACGGGATTAAATTAGTGTCTGACCTCAATGGAAAAATTCCAATTATTGTAATGACGGGTTACGCAGAGGTTTCTACAGCAGTAAAAGCCATGAAAATGGGGGCATATGATTATATATCAAAACCTTTCACTCCTGATCAAATGTTAATGGTGATTGAAGGAGCTTTAAATGCCAAGCCTATTTCTCGCAATGAAGAACTAATACAGGTAAAAGAAGAAGATGGTTTTAATGTTGTTTTAAAAAAAGGAGCCAATATTGGTGAGTTGGTTTTAACTAGTGATGCTACTCAAAAACTAGAAGAATACATTACTTTGGTTGCCCCAACAGATATGTCTGTGCTGATTATTGGGGAGAGCGGTACAGGTAAAGAAGTGACTGCAAAACAAATACACGAAAATAGTACAAGAAGAGATAAACCTTTTGTGGCATTAGATTGCGGTGCCATACCAAAAGAACTTGCCACTAGCGAGTTTTTCGGACATATAAAAGGAAGTTTTACGGGTGCCATTGCAGATAAGGCGGGTAGCTTTGAAGCGGCAAATGGTGGTACATTGTTTTTAGATGAGGTGGGTAATCTGTCCTACGAAAATCAAATGCAATTATTAAGGGCCTTACAGGAAAGAAAGATTAAAAGAATTGGGAGTACTACCGAAATCAATGTCGATGTTAGAATTTTATCTGCCACTAATGAAGATTTAAAAGTTGCGGTAGAGAAAGGTGCATTTCGAGAAGACTTATATCATAGGCTGAACGAGTTTTCTTTACAGATACCATCTTTAAAAAATCGACAAGGTGATTTAGAAACTCTAGCCAATCATTTTTTAAAAAAGTTCAATGAGAAGTTAGGTAAGCAAATTACCGATTTCTCTGATGAGGTATGGGATTTGTTCAATGCCTATCATTGGCCAGGAAACATTCGAGAACTTCAAAATATAATACAGCGGGCAGTATTATTAACCACTACAGATAAAATAGAACAAAAGGTGCTACCGGCTGAATTGTTAAGTCCTGCAGAAAAAACAGTTGATTTCGGAAATCTTTCAAAAGCAGATTTCGAAAAAGAGCAGATAGTTAATGCATTAAAACGTACAAATTATAATAAGTCTAAGGCAGCGAAATTGCTTCAGGTTACAAGAAAAACACTGTACAACCGAATTAACTATTACGATTTAGATTTATAGTAACTTCTTGTATAAGAGCATTGATATTTTGCTGTAATTTCATGCTTTCCTCCTGCAATTGTTCTAAGGTTTTATCACCAGTTTTCAAGACTTCAAAATTCTCTAAGATTGGAATAGCTTTTAAGACTTGCAGTTGTCTGAACATAGGAAGCATCTTGTGAGCTATTTGGTTAATTTTAGAAATATCAAAATCAGATATGGCCTTTTTGAGTTGGTTCCCATTTTCAATTGTATCTGTCTTAAAAGAATACAATATTTCATGAATTGCCTGAGAATCATTGCCTAGAAACATTTTTATAATTTCTAAACTATACAGATTTTCATTTACTTGCTTCGTATAAATCGGCTCAATAACATCCGTTTTCGTTGTACGATTGATTATTTCATCAAGCTTTTGTAGTAAAGCTGTTTTTGAAAAAGGTTTACGAATAAGTCCGTCAAAACCTTCATTCGTAAAATGTTCAAGAGGTAAATCTCTTCTACCGGTCATTGCTAAAATAGGTTGAGAAGAATAATTAGGATATGCACCCGGTTTTAATTTTGTAACAATCTCATAACCCGTAACAGTTGGCATTTCAATATCGGTTAACACTACATCGTATTTAAAATTCTCTTCTGTTTTATAGGCATTGAAATCAGAAAAAAGAAGAGCCTCTATAGCTTCAGATTTCAACATTTCACCTATCAATTTTAGGAAGGAGGTGTCATCATCAAATACCAATATTTTCAGGTTTTTAAATGCTATTTTTTCTTGGGGTAAGGCTTGAGATTCCATCCCTAATTTTATCGGTATTTGAAGAGTGAACATACTTCCCTTATCAATTTCACTAACTAATACAATAAAACCGCCTAGTAATTCTGTGAGTTTTTTGGTTATAGTTAATCCTAAGCCATAGCCTCCATATTTTTTATCAGTATCGTTTTCGGCTTGCGTAAATTCTTTAAAAATGTCCTGTTGCTTTTCTTTTGAAATACCTATTCCTGTATCTTTTATTTGAAGAAACAGTTGGTGGGTATTATCCTTTTCCTGTACTTTTCCAGTTAAGATAATGCTTCCTTGCTGTGTAAATTTATATGAATTACCCAATAAATTAGAGATAATTTGACGAAGACGAAAAGCATCCGAAATTATGGGTTTTTCCAATGATTCGTGTAAGTCTAAAATTAGGTCTATGTTTTTGGATTTGTATTGAGACGCAATGTTTCTAGAACTTTCTCTAATCAGTTCATCTAGTCTAAAGGTGGTATTTTTGGCAACCATCTTGCCTGCTTCTAATTGAGAAAAATCTAATAAATCATTTACTAAATTATTGACATAGTTAGTGGCAGATTTTATATGAATTATATGCTCTTTATCTATATTGCTAGTACGAGATTCTTCTATAATGTTAATGTAACCACTAATGGTGTTTAGAGGGGTGCGCAAATCATGGCTAACTGTAGCAATTAATTGTTCCCTACTTTTTAGCAGCGATTCTGAATACGCCTTTTCTTTTTCTAATTTTTCCTTGTAAAGATTTGCTTTCCAAAAATCTCGGTTTAAGATAAAAGTGAAAATGCCTACCACTAAAAATCCAAGTATGGCTGCAATTACCGCTAGACGAATGCTTCTTTTTAGTAAGGTTTCCTTTTTAATGGAATTTGCCAAGCTATTCATTATAATCTCTTGCTCAAAAGAAGAAAGTATGGTGCGCAATTGCTGTGAAAGTTCAAGATCGGTTTTGTTGATATTTGTTTCACGAACGGCTAATGAATTTTCGTTTAAGGTGTTTTCTTGTTGAACATCTTTCAAAAGATTTTTAGAAACCTGAACTACACTGTCCATAGTTTGTGCCTTTTGCTGCGGATTAATTTCAACGGGCACATTTGCATTTAAAAAATCGGCCACCTTTTTAATGGCACTTTGCGCTTTTGGCGATAGTTCATCAAGATTTGGTGCCAAACCTTCCGGTTTAATAATGCCTAAAGATTCTTCAAGTTTGTCAAACTCTTTTAAAGCAGAATTTATGGCTGTACCAGTTTGGTCTTTAAGTCTTATGGAGCGTAAGGCGTTAATATTGGCAACTTTTTTGTTCAGTAAAGCACTAAGACTATCTAGAAGTCCATCTTGGTAATCACTATCTGTAAGGGTTTTTAGTTCTTCAATATTGGTGTACAGGGAGTCAATTTTGTTCTCATAAGCAGTAAAATTGATTTTACTTTTAGATTGTAAAGCCAATTTAGAAAGACTTTCCGCTTCGTAGAGTTGTGCTAGAAAAGTGTTGGTTTTAAGTAGTTTATTATCTTTTTCTGCAGTCTTTTCTATGGTTATGTATTCTTGAACTTCGGTATAAACATAATATGAGGCTATGACACCTAATATGACCAAAAGCAAATAGCTTACAGTAATTTTAAGAGTGAATTTATTCTTTTTAGAATCCATATAATATTGTAATGCGCTTAGTATAAATACGATAAAACCTTGAGAATAAGTTCTAAAATGTTGTTAATTAAACAAGTTGCTATTTTTATGAAATTCTTTATGACAGTTTAAATAACTGCATTACATTTGCAGCATCTCAAAGGGGTGCCGAATTCTAAACATATTTAGGATAAAGCTGAGATTATACCCAAAGAACCTGGGCGGGTAATGCTGCCAAGGGACAATTCAAAATTTTGTTTCAAAATTTTGGAGAAAGATGGCGTATGAACGATTTGTTTGTATTAGATCTATTGGAAACCGAGCTTAGTTGCTCAAAAATCAATTTTAACTTAGAATAATAGCCCCTTTTATTTGTAATAATTTTACAAATGAAACTATCTATTTTCGCAATTGCAGTGTGCTTTACGCTGAGTATGGGGCTGCAAGCCCAAGAACAGGAAACCGATTCTTTAGAGGGTCATAAAGTAGTGCTAGACGAGGTTTTCGTCTCGGCCATTAGGGTGAACAAAGAATCACCAGTAACATTTTCCAATCTTACAAAAGAGGATATTAAGCCCAGAAACTTAGGGCAAGATATTCCTGTATTAATGAATTTTTTACCATCAGTGGTGACTACAACAGATGCAGGTGCCGGTGTTGGGTATACTGGTATTAGAGTTAGGGGTAGCGATGCTACTCGTGTCAATGTTACTATAAATGGTATTCCCTATAATGACGCAGAGTCTCAAGGTACATTTTGGGTTAATATGCCAGATTTTGCATCTTCAACAGAAAGTTTGCAACTGCAGCGTGGTGTGGGTACTTCTACGAATGGTGCAGGCGCATTTGGGGCTAGCTTAAATGTATTGACTGATGGTTTTTCTGAAGATGCCTATGGTCAAATAAGTACGTCTATCGGTAGTTTCAAAACGTTGAGAAATAATTTAAAATTTAGTACTGGACTTTTAAATAATCAAGTAGAAATTTCAGGTAGATTATCAAAAATTAATTCAGACGGGTACATTGACCGGGCCGAATCAGATTTAGATTCTTATTTTTTACAAGGAGCTTATAAAGATGATAATACACTAATTAAAGGACTGCTATTTGGCGGTCACGAGATTACCTATCAAGCATGGAATGGGATTGATGCTCAAACTCTACAGGATAATAGAACATTTAATCCTTCTGGAATTTATACTGATTTACTAGGTAATACGCAGTTTTATGACAACGAAGTAGATAATTATAAGCAGGATCATGCCCAGTTATTATGGAACGAAAAGATTTCAAATTTCTGGAGCACCAATATCGCTTTGCACTATACTCGGGGTAGAGGTTTTTTCGAGCAGTACAAAGAAGATGATGATTTTGACACGTATGGTTTTGAACCGATAATTGTCGATGGAGCAGAGGTAAATTCTACAGATTTAATTAGAAGGCGTTGGTTAGATAATAACTTTTATGGCACAGTGTTTTCTGCAACGTACAAAAAGAACAGTCTTAATCTAATTATGGGTGGTGGTTTCAATAAATATGAAGGAGACCATTTTGGCGAAGTAATTTGGGCGCGATATTCAAGTAATAGTAGTTACCAAGACCGATATTATGATGACAGTTCATCTAAAACCGACCTTAATGTTTATACAAAAGCAAATTATCAATTAACCGATCAGTGGTCATTATATGGTGATTTACAATATAGAACAGTAGCTTACAAAGCTAATGGTAACGATACAGGTATAGTAGATGACACCTTCAATTTTTTCAATCCTAAAGCTGGGATTATTTTTGACTTGAATGCGAACAATAATTTTTATTTGTCTTTCGCAGTAGCAAATAGAGAGCCAAATAGGAATGATTACGAAAGCGGAAATCCGAAGCCAGAAAAGTTGAACGATTTTGAATTAGGATGGAGGTATGTGTCGAACGATGTACAGCTGAATACGAATGTGTACTATATGAGTTATAAGGATCAGTTGGTTCTAACGGGAGAACTGAATGATGTAGGGGCACCATTAAGAGAAAATATAGGTGATAGTTATAGATTAGGACTTGAAATTGATGCAAACATTCGAATTAATGATAAGTTTAGTATTCGACCGAACGTTGCTTTAAGCACCAATAAAAATGTTGACTTTTTTATTGATAGAGATGATGTGTTACAAGATTTAGGGAACACAAATATTGCATTTTCACCATCTTTAATTGCAGCTAATATCCTTAGCTATTCACCATGTGAATCTTTGAATTTATCCCTTTTCTCGAAATATGTAGGTGAGCAATATCTTAGTAATACAGATACCAAAGCATCTAAGTTAGATTCTTATTTTACTACAGATTTCAGTCTCACATATGAAATTAAAATGAATAGAATTTTGAAGTCCATCGTAATTTCCGGGTTGATAAATAATATTTTAGATGAGAAATATGTTTCTAACGGATATACGTATTTAGACTCTTGGTCAACACCAGGAAATACTTTTGAAGTACAGGGATATTATCCACAAGCCGGCACGAACTTTTTAATAGGAGCAACACTTAGTTTTTAAAATATAAAGCCTACTTAACGTTTAGCTATTTTATCTTAAATATTTGTTTAATACGTTTGCAGTAAGGAAGAATATTCTAATTTTAGTTACTTAAATTCTAGGGTTATGGAGCGTAATATTCCTGTATTTGGTAGTAAATTGAGAAACAATATTGTTACGGTTCCAGAGGTTATTTCGCTATGTTCTGGAATACGGGTTTTTGGTCAATCTATAAAGTCGTTTTTGTTTAGTACCGATGTTGCTATTATTAGAAATACAAATGCCAATGCTATTATTGCCGTTTATCCTTTTACGCCTCAGCCAGTTATTTCAAATGCATTGATTTTAGCTGCCGATAAACCTATTTTCTGCGGAGTAGGTGGTGGAATAACAACAGGGGTCAGGTCTTTAGAGTTGGCCATTCATGCAGAATTTCAAGGAGCTTTGGGGGTGGTTTTAAACAAGCCAACCCCCAATAGCCTTATTAGCCTGTTAAAAGAGAAAATTGATATTCCTGTCACCATTACCGTGGTATCTGAAAAAGATGATATTAAAGGAAGGCTGCTAGCCGGAGTTGATATTTTTAATGTTTCTGGAGCAGGAAGAACAGCAGATATTATAAAGAAAATAAGAGATTTAGATGCAGATGTAGCCATTATCGCTACAGGTGGTAAAACCGATGAAACTATAATGATGGCCATAGAGGCTGGTGCTAATGCAATTTCTTATACGCCACCGAGTACAGGTGAGCTTTTCAAAGAAATAATGGATAGATATCGATTAGAAGAATAAGTTTAATTGGATATAACAACTATGTTTCCGCCAAAACTGGTTCTATATTCAAGCATGTCATAATAGCGGTTGCCATCATCAGGTCTGTTTAAGAGCTGCCCGGTAAAAAGGCTATATTCATAATCTTCACAAGAACATGTGGCAACTTGCCCTTTAAAAGACATGGTAGAACAATCGTTGGGAGCATGGTTCGGGCAACTGGCCTCAAATGCCCTAAACTGATCAAAACCCACATTAATAACAAATACACCTCTTGTTCCCGCTGTTTCACTTTCTATTGGTACGACACTGCCAGTATTGGTAAGCGGGATATATAGGGGTAAATTTAAATTAGCCTCAAAACGAAAATTTATCTCCTGTAAATATGGATTTCTATTGGTGCCATCATTGCTGCAAGCAGTGATTAACAGTAAGATTAGGATGCTTAAATAACGGGTCATGGTGTAATTTTGTTTTGGGGAACTTGGACAAATGTGCGTAAAAATTATGTATATTTGTGTTAAATCCTCTCTTAAAAAGCCAGACTAAAAGGCTATTGCAGAGGATTTGTTTATTTATTAAACGAGGATGTTATGAGTAACGTATCATACTATACTGTAGAAGGTTTAAAAAAACTTAAAGCAGAACTTAATCAATTAAGAGATGTTGAGCGGCCAAAGGCTTCTCAGGCAATTGCCGAAGCGAGAGATAAGGGTGATCTTTCAGAAAATGCTGAATATGACGCAGCAAAAGAAGCGCAGGGTCTTCTTGAAATGAAGATTGCTAGATTAGAAAATACTGTAGCGAATGCTCGTTTAATTGATGAATCGCAATTAGATACTTCTAAAGTATTGGTGCTTTCTAGAGTTAAGTTGAAAAATCAAAATAACGGCATGGAGATGACCTATAAATTGGTCGCGGAAAGCGAAGCCGATTTAAAATCGGGTAAAATTTCTGTGAATTCGCCTATAGGTAAAGGTCTACTAGGTAAAAAAGTAGGAGACACTGCAGAAATTACGGTGCCAAATGGTGCGTTGAAATTCGAAATTCTTGAAATTACTAGAGGTTAGATTTTTAAAATAACTATATTTAATCCTATCCTTTTTAAAAGGGTAGGATTTTTTATTCCCACTAAAATTTAAATTATGCCGACTATTTTTACCAAAATTATTAATGGAGAAATACCTTGTTATAAGGTTGCGGAAAATAAAAACTATTTGGCTTTTTTAGATATTAATCCAAATGCAAAAGGTCATACACTTTGTATCCCAAAAAATGAAGAGAACAAGTTATTTGACCTTGATGAGGATGCCTATTTAAGATTAATGTCTTTTTCGAGAAAAGTTGCCAAGGCTCTAGAAAAAACAATCGATTGTAAACGTATTGGTATGAGTGTAATAGGTTTAGAAGTGCCTCATGTGCATGTTCATTTAATACCTTTAAATGAAATGAAAGATGCTACTTTTCAATATAAGGTGAAATTAACAGACCAAGAGCTAACTAGCCTAGCAAAAGCAATACGTGCTAAAATTGAATAGCCCCAGAAATAAATAAATAAACAGCACCAGCAACTAATACTATTAAAACTAATAATAATGCATAGAGAAGTAAGGTTGGTTTTGAAGATTTTTTTTCGGGTATAGCCGTCTTTTGATAATAGTTGAACATGCGTTCAATGTCTTCGGTCCAGCTTACAGGGTAGATTGTTGAATGGCAAGTATTACATACCAGTTTGTTACTTAGTTCAGCAGTGGTTTTGTGAAAAAAACTGCCGTAAGTATGTTTTTGATAAAAAGTCAGCTTCAAATCTTGGTTAAAACACTCAGGACAGTTGTTGTTCAATCCGGTTTCTTTGATAACTATATGTTTTTCCTTAGCCATAATCAGTGGGACACTTTTAGAGAAATTTGCATAATAGTTCCTTCTTTGCCAGATGATAGTACTTTTATTTTGCCATCATGATATTCTTCAACAATACGTTTAACCAAAGAAAGCCCTAAGCCCCAGCCTCTTTTTTTTGAAGTGAAACCTGGTGTAAAGATACTATTATAGTTGCTCTTAGAAATACCATGTCCCGTATCTGCAATTAAGATATTCACATATTTACCGTCGGGTACAATTTCTATCGCGATACTTCCTTTACCTCGCATAGCATCGATTCCATTTTTAACTAAATTTTCAATGGTCCAATTATACAAAGAGCTATTTAGTAAAACAGGTAGTTGATTCACTTTTGAACTAAATGAAAAATGAATGAGTTTAGAACTTCTTCTTTTTAGATAATCGAATGCGTCTTGCGTTTCTTTAACAATATCACTCTCTACAAGTTTAGGCAATGATCCAATTTTTGAAAATCGCTCGGTAATTGTTTGTAGTCTATCAATGTCTTTTTCAATCTCTTTAGTGATGCTTGGGTTTATTGATTCGGTCTTTAATAATTCGTTCCATCCTAAAAGTGAAGATAGTGGAGTTCCTATCTGATGAGCGGTTTCCTTGGCCATACCTGCCCATAATTTATTCTGCTCGGATGCCTTGTTGGTTTTGAACAGAAAGTAAATAACCGCTGCAAACAGAAAAATAATAAGTAATAACGCAATAGGATAAAACTTCAATTTATTCAGCACCTCTGAATTGCCGTAGTATAGGGTTGCCAAGTGTTCCCCTTGCTGGTCTATTGAAATAGGAGTGTTCTCTTTCTTAAACTTATTTAGTTGATTTTGTATGTAAATGGAATCTTTAGCTTTGTTCGGCGGAAAATTATTGACCCTAATGGTTTCATCCTTATTAATAAGGATCATTGGGGTAGAGGTGTTGTTTTGAAATACCTTTAAATGAAGGCTTCCTAAGTCTACGGTCTCAGAAGATTGTAAAAATTCGGATTGTGCGGTTGCCCAAATCTCCATTTTTAATCGTTCCTCTTCTTTAAATTGTTTGAAAAAACTATTGGTGTTCCATAAGATAAGGCTCACAACAGCAAAGGAGCCTATCAATAGAAAAATGTTGGAAATCTTGTTTTTAGGAATAAAGTTCATCCAATAGTTGTCTAATACTAAAGATAACCTAAAATGTAAATAATTGTTGTGTTGTTATCTGCACAGGTTGTTTTATTCCCGCTCCATTTTACCTATTTTTGAACTTTATTGTAAAAAGAGTTCAAGATGGAAATAGAAGGTAAAGTAAAATTGATCGGTGAAACCCAAACCTTTGGTTCTAATGGGTTTAGGAAAAGAGAATTGGTAGTGACTACAGACGAACAATATCCACAACATATTATGGTTGAGTTTGTTCAAGATAAGTGCGATTTATTAAATTCTTATAAGGTAGGGCAAGATGTAAAAGTTAGCATTAATCTAAGGGGTCGCGAATGGACGAACCCTCAAGGAGAGGTTAAATACTTTAACTCTATTCAAGGATGGCGTATAGAAGGTTCATCTCAAGCACAATCAGCAGGTATGCCACCTGTACCACCTATGGAAGCATTTGAGCCAGCAGATGATTTAAACGAAGAAGACCATGATGATTTACCATTTTAAATGGCTAAATAATCATAGACAGACGTATTGTCTTTAAAATTTAAAACTTGTTTGACTATAATGGTTAAACAAGTTTTTTGTTTTATGACCTTTTATTTAATTTGGAAAAAAATGGAAAAGTCTCAATATAGATTGTTTTTTTTAACCGATGTATTAGCGTTTCCACCAGTGGATACTGCAAATTCAGATGGTCTTCTAGCAGTTGGTGGTGACCTTTCTCCAGAGCGGTTGTTGTTAGCGTATCAGCAGGGTATTTTCCCTTGGTTCAATGAGGATTCTATTATATTATGGTGGAGTCCTGATCCAAGAATGGTTCTTTATCCAAGACAGATTAAAATATCTAAAAGCATGAGAAAAGTGCTTCGAGATAATCGATTTAGGTTAACCAAAAATACGTGTTTCAAAGAAGTGTTAGAATTATGTTCTTCAGTTGATAGACCTGGTCAAGATGGCACCTGGATAACGGAGCAAATGAGAAAGGCATATCTACAATTACATGAAAGAGGAATAGCTAAATCATATGAAACCTGGGAAGGAGATAAGTTGGTAGGAGGACTCTACGGAGTAGATTTAGGGCATGTGTTTTGTGGAGAAAGTATGTTTAGTTTAACATCGAACGCTTCTAAATTTGCCTTCATAAAATTGGCACAAGAATTACAAGAACAGGGATATAAAATTATCGATTGCCAATTACACACAGATCATTTAGAAAGTTTAGGAGCGCAAGAAATATCTCGAACAGAATTTTTGGAATTTTTAAAGTGAGATGATAGCTATTTTTTTCTACTAATAAAGAACATGGTCATAATTCGAAGGAAGAGTGGTTCTCATTTTTTTGAAATTACCATCTGCATCAAACTGAACTTCATAGTCTAAATTCCCTTTTTCTATTTTTCCGACTACATCAATTTCATAATTGATTGAGGGTTGAATTAGATTTTGAAAAGCATTTCTAAATATTTCTTCTATAGTTTCATTTTTTGAAGAATACTGCTGTTTTAATCTTTTAATTCGATATTTAGTGAATTTATTGTTCAAATAGCTTACAATATTTGAATAGGTATCGTTTGGAATATCTGTAGAATTAATTAATATTTCTATTGTTTCTAAAGCGCCGTCCTTGTTGAATTCTATACTATACCAAAGTTTATCTTTTTTAAGTTTAGCTTTAAAATTAACCTTGTTGCTATCAGTTTCTTGATAAAACTTTAAACGTTTTGCACCATCAACGTAGTCATCAATAACAACATGAGCAGCTGAAGGAAATTGAGATTTTCTAATGCGAAATTCACGTTCATGAGTAGATTGTGCAAAGCTCAATTGACAGCATGCAAAAACTGAAACTAAAATAAGATTAACATATATTTTTTTCAACTGTAGAAGATTTAAATTGATAATTACACTTCGTGATATCTAAAACATTTAACCTCATGGTCATTGACCATGCCGGTGGCTTGCATGAATGCATATAGTATAGTGCTGCCAACAAATTTAAAACCACGCTTTTTGAGGTCTTTGCTGATTGTATCAGAAGTTGGGGTATTTGCAGGAGCTTCTTTGTAGTTGAGAACTTTGTTTTTTATAGATACGCCTTCAACAAATTGCCATATATAATTGCTAAATGTACCAAACTCTTTTTGAATAGTCATAAAAGCTTGAGCATTACTAACGGTTGCGCGAACCTTTAATTTATTGCGAATAATTCCTTCATCTTGTAATAAATCTAGAATCTTACCTTCTGGGTATTTTGCAATTTTCTTATAATCGAAATTATCAAACGCAGTTCTAAAATTTTCACGCCTTCGTAGAATTGTAATCCAACTTAAGCCTGCTTGAAATGTTTCTAAAACTAAAAATTCAAATAGTAAATCATCATCCTTAACGGGAACTCCCCATTCTTCGTCATGATACGCTTCGTAAAGCGAATCACCTTTGCACCAACCACAGCGATGTTTTTCCATATTAAAATTTATTTACAATCAAAAGTATTGAAATGATTTTAAGAAACACTGAGAGAAATCGCATCATATGTACTTAATAATGGAATAAAACTATTTAAAACCTAAGTCTCAAAAGTAATTTTATTAAGATATTCTATTCTTGACTTTTTCAAGCTCTTGATTTTCAACAACGGAATACCTCATTCTCTAAAAAGAAGAACGTATTACTTTCGTTATTATATGTTAAACTATCATACTATGATAGTAATACTATTATATTTGCAACTGATTTAAATATTGCGTTTTTATGGATAGGTTATTACAAGGAGTGCAAATTAGAATAAACGACAAGTTGTTTTTAAAAGATCCTGAATCATCAGAGCTAGGTAAAAAAATCATTGAGATAAGTATTCAAATGATTAACGAGATAGGGTCTGAGAGTTTCACCTTTAAAAAGTTGGGCCAGAACATAGGTTCGAACGAAAGTTCTATATACCGCTATTTTGAAAACAAACACAAACTTTTACTGTATTTAACCTCTTGGTATTGGAGCTGGTTAGAGTATCAGCTGGTTTTCGCTACCAATAGTATAAAAAATCCAAAGGAAAAATTATTAAAATCGATACTTATAATAACAAGAGAAATTAAAGAGGATTCCGTATTTTCTCATATTAATGAGGTGTTGTTGAATAAGATTGTAATCAATGAATATTCAAAATCATATTTAACCAAAGAGGTTGATGAAGAAAATAAGGAAGGATATTTTGTTATTTATAAGAGGCTAGTGAGTAGGCTTCGTGATATGATTAAAGAGGTTAACCCTGGGTATGTATACCCATCTAGTTTGGCTAGCACCATCTTAGAAAGTGGTTTGCATCAACATTTTTTAAAAGACCATTTTTCATCACTAACAGATTGTAATGATAATGTAACACCTTCCCAATACTTGACTCATCTTGTTTTTAATACGCTAAATCAAAATTTAAATGAGTAAAAATATTTTAACGTCATGGCAACGTTTCATTGGGTTGCTCAAGCTTGATAAAAGAGACGTTTTTCAAGTTTTTTATTACGCCATTTTTGCGGGTGTTGTCAACTTATCTCTTCCATTAGGTATACAAGCAATTATAAATTTAATGCAAGGTGCTCAAATTAGCACTTCGTGGATTGTTCTTGTAATTCTGGTAACGTTAGGGGTGGCTTTTGTAGGGATACTTCAGTTGATGCAGATTAGGATTATCGAAAATGTTCAACAAAAAATATTCACAAGGTCTTCATTTGAATTTGCGTATAGATTCCCTAAAATTAAGATGAGTGAACTTCATAACTATTATCCACCCGAATTGGCAAATAGGTTTTTTGATACCTTGACTATACAAAAATCATTATCAAAGGTATTGATAGATTTTCCTGCCGCTTTATTGCAAATTGTATTCGGGTTATTATTATTGTCATTTTATCATCCATTTTTCATTGTATATGGTATTCTTCTCCTCCTATTAATATATGTGGTATTTAAGTTTACCGCACAAAGAGGTTTAGATACGAGCTTAGATGAATCTAAAAGTAAATATCAGGTAGCGCATTGGTTACAAGAGGTTGCACGTTCAATAGTTAGTTTTAAACTTTCGGGAAAAACTTCACATGCATTGGACAAAAACGATACACTGGTGGTAGGGTATTTGAACGCAAGGGAAAGTCATTTTAGGGTATTGGTACTTCAATTTATTCAAATGATTGGCTTTAAGGTTCTAGTTACTGGCGGACTTTTGCTGATAGGTGGATTGTTGGTTTTAAATCAAGAGATGAATATCGGGCAGTTCGTAGCGGCAGAAATCATCATTTTATTAGTGATAAATTCGGTTGAAAAACTAATTCTAGGCTTAGAGACTTTTTATGATTTATTGACATCATTAGAGAAAATGGGTCAGGTGGTCGATAAGGAATTAGAGCCACAAGAAGGAGAAAAACCATTCATGGAAAACCAATCTTTTACAATTGAGTTAAGTGATATTTCTTATAGTGTTCCGCAACCGAAAAGAGAAATTATTTCAAATCTTGATTTGACGATTACACCAAATTGTACCATTTTATTAAGAGGAAAGAGTGGTTCTGGAAAAAATACATTGTTAAGAATTATTGCGGGAATATTAGAGCCAGATAGTGGTGGTGTTTATGTGAATGGAGTTTCATTAAAAGGAATGAACTTAAACTATTACCGGTCTCATTTAGGTCAGTCATTGCCCGAAGAATCACCTTTTGAGGGTACAATTTTGAACAATATAACTTTTGGTGATAAGGAAACCACAAATGAGCAAGTGTATTGGGCTTTAGATAAAGTAGGGCTTATCGAGTTTGTTAAAAAACAACCCGAAGGATTGAATACAGTGCTTTATCCTGAAGGGAAACAAATACCTTATACTATTTCGAAGAAAATCGTACTAGCAAGGAGTATTGTTAGAAAGCCTAAGCTACTTATTTTAAAGGATCCATTAGATCAATTTAATAATGAAGAAGCTGACAGAATTTTAAATTTCTTAAGTGATTCATCTAACGGTTGGGCGCTTTTGGTTGTCAGTGAAAATGATAAATGGATAAAGAAGTGTTCGCGAATCATCACGATGGATAAAGGAAGAATTATAAACGAAATAGAGGGGAAGGATGCTTAATATATCGCACAAAAAACTTAACGAAATGGTTTCTATTGAGCGTTTTAAATCCGTCCAAAAAGTTAACCATCAAAGGCATTATAAACACTTTAATCGCTTTTTGTTCGCTTTCGCAGTGGTTGGTGTTATTGTTCTATTTCTACCATGGACACAAACTATTAATTCAAGAGGGTTCTTGACTACTTTAACCCCAGGACAACGACCACAAACGATTCAATCTCAAATACCGGGTAGAATAGAGCAATGGTTTGTTAGAGAAGGCGACTATGTTGAAAAAGGTGATACTATTTTGTTTATATCAGAAATTAAGTCAGAGTATTTTGACCCTAATTTAGTGGAGCGTACAGGTCAACAACTGAAATCAAAAAGTTCATCAGTAGTGTCTTATGGCGATAAGGTTAAGTCATTAGATAACCAGGTAGCAGCACTCTTTAATGAAAAAAGGTTAAAACTTGAGCAGGCAAAAAACAAATTATTACAATCAAAGTTGAAAGCACAAAGTGATAGTATTGACTTTGAAGCAGCAAAAACGAACATTAAAATCGCTGAGCGCCAATATGAGCGAACAGCACAATTAGAGAGCGAAGGACTTAAAGCGGTGACTGATGTTGAAGAGAAAAGGTTAAAGCTTCAAGAAACCCAGGCTAAATTACTATCGCAGGAAAATAAATTACTATCGGCCAAAAATGAGATTATCAATGCTGAGGTAGAAATTAATAGTGTAGAAGCCTCATACACGGATAAAATTTCAAAAGCCCAAAGCGATAAGTTTACGGCAATGTCAAATCAATATGATTCAGAGGCGCAAGTAAGTAAATTAGAAAATGACTACACCAATTACCAAATGCGTAATGAGCTACGCTATATTCGAGCGCCACAAAATGGATATATCAATACCGTAATTACCGCAGGTATTGGCGAAACTTTTAAAGAAGGTACGCCATTAGTGGGTATTATGCCAGCAGATTATGACATGGCTGTAGAGGCTTTTGTGAGTCCGATTGATTTACCACTAATACATTTAGGAGAAAAAGTTAGAATTCAGTTCGATGGTTGGCCTGCGATCATATTTAGTGGTTGGCCAAATGTTTCTTATGGTACCTATGCAGGTAAGGTTGTAGCGATAGAAACGTTTATAAATTCGAATGGAAAATATAGGGTATTATTATCGCCTGATGAAGGAGACCAGCCTTGGCCCAGTGCGCTACGTGTAGGTTCTGGCGCTAATACCATTGCGTTATTGGAAGATGTACCAATATGGTACGAGTTATGGAGGCAATTAAATGGCTTCCCCCCTAATTACTACCAACCAGAAGGTGCTCAAGGTAAACCTCAAAAGCAATAGAGATGAGAAAAATTATTTTTCTATTTTGTTTTTCTATTGGTTTATTAGCCAATGCTCAAAACACCGATTCTATTCAATTGAATTTTAGGGAATATTTGGGGTATGTGAAAAAATACCACCCTATAGCCAAACAAGCTGAGATGGTTTTGAGTGTAGGTCAAGCGAATCTTATGAAGGCAAGAGGTGGTTTTGACCCTAAAGTAGTAGTCGATTATTCCAACAAAGAATTCAAAGGAACGGAGTATTACGATTTGCTCAACACAACTTTTAAAATTCCAACATGGTATGGTATTGAGTTTAAGGGAAATTTTGAACAATACTCGGGTGAATATGTAAATGCCGAGCGCAATGTGCCTGACGACGGGCTGTATAGCGCTGGTGTTTCACTTTCACTAGGTCGTGGTTCTTGGATGAACGATAGAATGGCCACCGTTAAAAAAGCAAAATTCTTTAGAGAACAATCTAAGGCCGATAGGGATCTATTAATAAATCAAATATTGTTCGATGCTTCTTTAGCATATTTTAATTGGTTGCAAGCATATCGCAATAGTCAGGTTTTTAATGATTTTTTGAAAAATGCGAAAGTAAGGCTTAAAGGAGTTGGTCGCAGTGCTGCGGCAGGTGAAGTTGCGGCAATTGACACGGTAGAAGCGAAGATTGCGGTACAGAATAGAGCATTAGATATGGAACAGGCCAAAGTGTCTTTGCAAAATGCTCGGTTAGAACTTTCTAATTATCTATGGATGGGTGACAATATTCCTATGGAATTGCAACCTCAAGTAGTACCAGATTTGTTGTTAGATACAGAGATTGACCAATCATTAGAGATTTTAGGTAAACCGTTAGATAGTTTTTCTCTCGAAAATCATCCTAAGTTAAAATCATTAGGATATAAGATAGATGGCTTGGTTGTAGACAAACGTTTAAAGACCAACAAGTTAATGCCAAGGATAGATGTAGCATATAATTTCATCACTGATTCTCCTGATAGTTTTGATTCTTTTGAAACCCAGAATTATAAAGGCGGATTGAATTTTGAATTGCCACTTTTTCTTCGAAAGGAACGAGGAGATTTAAAATTGGCGAAATTGAAATTGAGAGATGCAGAATTCGAGCTGGATAATGCTGAGGTTCAGATTCAGAATAAAATAGTAGCCATTTATAATGAACTTGATTCTTTTGAAAATCAGAATATATTGATAGATAATATTGTGTCTGGTTATGCTGCTTTGTTGGCTGCTGAGGAGAGAAAATTTAGCTTCGGGGAAAGTTCACTTTTTTTAATTAATTCTAGGGAAAGTAAATTGATAGATGCTGTTTTAAAACAAAATCAAGTGGAGAACAAATACTTTACGGCTAAGGCAAAGTTGTTCAATAGTTTGGCTGTCAATCCAGAAAATTTATAAATAATACAAGGAAATAATTTATGCGACCAAATAAGGTAATAGGGCAAATAGACTATAGATTACTAGCTAAGGATACTTTTTTCATTGTTACAGGTATTTTTGCCGCTGCTTTTGGTTTAGAAAGTTTTTTATTTCCTAATAGCTTTATTGATGGTGGTGCTACTGGTATTTCTCTTTTAATCGCCGAAACTGCAGATATACCGTTGTATATATTAATAATCTTAGTGAATATTCCTTTCGTGTTTTTGGGGTATAAGGTGATAGGAAAAATGTTTGCTTTGAAAACTGGTTTGGCGATTTTAGGGCTCGCTTTGGTTCTCGCATTTGTTAAATTTCCTGAGGTCACCCAAGATAAACTTTTAGTATCTGTATTTGGGGGTTTCTTTCTTGGTGCAGGAATAGGATTGTCGGTTAGAGGAGGTAGTGTGCTTGATGGCACTGAAATATTGGCAATTTATCTAAGTCGTAAATTGGGTACCACCATTGGCGATATCATAATATTAGTAAACATTTTAGTTTTTTCTGCAGCGGCTTATATGCTGTCTTTAGAAACAGCTTTATATTCCATGCTTACCTATTTGTCAGCATCCAAAACGTTAGATTTTGTTGTTGAAGGTATCGAAGAATATACAGGTGTAACCATTATATCTGTCTCTAGCGAAGAAATAAGGCATATGATTGTAGAGAAACTAGGTCGTGGGTTAACCATATATAAAGCTAAAGGCGGGTTTGGAAAACAGGGCTCCCATAGAGAATATGATGTAATATATACAGTGATAACTCGTTTAGAAATTCGTCGTCTTAATATTGAAATTAATAAAATAGACCCAAAGGCTTTCGTAGTGATGGGTAAAATTAACGATACGCGTGGTGGTATGATAAAGAAACGATCTTTGTAAGTAATATTATTTTAATACTACTAATGGGTTCCTTTAGTATGAATAACCAGTAATAGTAAGATTGATGGATAAAGTGATTGAGCAAAGTTTAGAGAATAGTTATACCTATCTTGAATATAGAAAATTGGTTTCTGATTTGTCAGTAAAAGGAGAAACAACAGGGCCTGTACAAACAGAAGCGCTTGCACAGTATACCCAATTAAATAATAGCCGTATGCGTAGGTGGGACAAAACCTTAAAATTTAGCGAAGAGGCTGTTGCGAAAATAAAATCAATAAAACAAAAAATTAAATGGGTAGTGCTAACTGAAAGTTGGTGTGGCGATGCTGCTCCGGCAATACCTGTTATGCATAAAATAACAGAATTAAACCCTAATATCTCATTGTGTTTAATTCTTAGAGATGAGAATTTAGATGTTATGAATCAGTTTCTTACGAATGGTTCTATGTCTATCCCAAAACTAATTACAATAGAGGAAGAAGATGTTGTTGGTGCGACTTGGGGTCCGAGATCTATTAATGCTACTCAATTAGTTGAGGCCTATAAAGAAGAGCACGGTAAACTGAGTCCAGAATTTAAGCAAGACCTACAGGTTTTTTACAATAAAGATAAAGGGCAAAGTGTGTTAGAAGATTTACTGCCTTTACTTCCCTTGAAATAGGTAAGTAATAGTGCCTTTTTGAGACTCTTTTTCAGAAGAATTGAATCTTGCTTTAAGAGCATAAGCAACGGCATTGTCAACCAGACAGCCGTTAGAAGTACCAGAACTTTTTTCGTTGAAATCGGCTTCTGTAACATAGCCAAAAGCATTTACTTCAATATTGATAACGACCTTGCCACCTTCAATGCATGTGTAAATTGGTGGTGGTAATTTGTAGTTATTTCTGTCTACCAAAGAATAGGATACTGACGTTCTTCGAGCAGCAAGATTATTAGTAAACTCTTTCTTTTGAGCTTCTTTTTCTCCTAAAAGTTGTTTTTTTTCTTCTCTCTTTTTCGCCAAGGCTTTCACTCTTTCAGCATACCCTGTGTCAGAAATCTCATTTTCTGAAGGATCACCATCGCTCATTTCACTACGTTCCTCCATCAATTCCTCTAAGGTTTGTAATGGCTCAGGATTACCATAACTGGGTTTGGCAGTTTCGTTAAATGCTAAATGACTTTTAATAGGGTCAGCGTTAGCCTGGTCTTCTTTGGTTTTTTCTTCCTTGAAAATTTCTTCCAAAATTTCAGTATCCATTACCATCTCAACAACATAATCATCTTCGGTCACTTCTTCGCCACCCAAATGAATACCATACATTACCAACACAACAATAGACATGCTAAAGAAGGTGATGAGTAATGATAATTGTTGTCGATTCAGATTCATGGTTATATAACCTTAATATTACTAAAATATTTTAGGGAATCGATATAACGTAAACTTTTGTTTCTCTATTCGTTTACTTGAGGCCCTAGTAAAATATCTGCAAAGACCAAAGGGTCTTCAGCTATATCTACGTTGAAATCACCTATTTTGGTTCTTCTTAGCGATGTTAAATGTGCTCCAGAATTAAGGGCTTCTCCATAATCATTGGCAATAGAACGTATATAAGTACCCTTGCCACAAGCAATTCTAAAGTGAACATTTAGTTTGTCGATTTTAGTAATTTCAAAAGCACTTACTGAAACTTTTCTTTTCGGAATATCTACGGCTTTACCTTCACGTGCGAATTCATATAATCGCTTTCCATCTTTTTTTAAAGCAGAAAAAACTGGAGGCGCTTGTTCTATTTCACCAATAAATTGAGCTGTAGTTTTCAGAATTAAATCTGTAGTGATGTGATCCGTTGAAAATGTTTTGTTAATCTCGGTTTCTAAGTCATATGAGGGCGTAGTAGCGCCTAAAGTAAATACGCCTATGTATTCTTTTTCTTGACCTTGATACTCTGTGATTTTCTTCGTGAATTTACCTGTGCAAATTACTAATAAGCCAGTAGCTAATGGGTCTAGAGTTCCTGCATGGCCTATTTTAAATTTCTTTAAGTTGAACTTCTTTCTAATAGCCCATTTTAATTTATTCACTGCTTGAAACGATGACCAACCCAAAGGTTTGTCAATTAATAGTACCTGGCCGTTAAGAAAATCATCTTCGGTCACCTAAATAACGCTTAAGGGTTGTATGAAAAAGTGTATTGCAAGAATAATAAAACCAATAATGATCCTGTAATAACCGAACATCTTAAAACCATGTTTGCTTAGGTAGCCAATAAAGGTCTTTATAGCTAATAGCGCTACTAAAAAACCAACAACATTACCAATAATAAGTAAGTTTACTTGGTCATTGGTTAAAGTGAAACCAGCATTATAGTAATCGTAGCTCTTTTTTAAAGTAGCACCTAACATAGTAGGTACCGCTAAGAAAAACGAAAATTCAGCTGCTGTTGTTCTAGAAAGCTTTTGTGACATACCGCCAACAATACTTGCGCCACTTCTAGAAACACCTGGTATCATTGCTAAACATTGAAAAAAACCAATTTTTAGTGCTGTACTGTAAGAAATTATCTTTACCTCATCTTCATCACCATAGGTAAACCAATCGTCAACTTTTAGAAGAATAAAACCGCCAATTACCAGAGACACCGCTACGGTAATTGGATTTTCAAGTAAGGAATCAATAAAATCACTTAGCAATAATCCCAAAATTACTGCAGGAATAAAAGCTACCAATAGTTTTAAATAAAAATCGATGCTTTGAAAAAAGCGTTTGAAATAAAGTACTACTACAGATAAAATAGTACCCAATTGAATCACGATTGTAAAAAGTTTGGTAAAATCTTCCTGTGCAATACCGAAAAACGAGGAAGTTATAATCATGTGACCAGTTGATGATACCGGCAAATATTCAGTAATGCCCTCAATGATGGCAAGCACTATTGCTTCAAGTATATTCAATTATGCTTTCTTTTTGTGTGGGTTTAATAAAATGGCATAGATTTCAATTCCTAGCCCAATTAGTACCAACGTAGGAGCTAATCGAATTCTTCTAAAGTTGTAAATTTCTGGGTTAAAAACATTAGGGTCGTCACTACCGCCACCGCTCATTAATATGAAACCTAAGGCGATAAATGCAAGTCCTATGAACATGAACGTATAATTCTTCTTCTGAAAAATAAACTCTTGCTTGGTTTGCTGTTCTACTTTATTGTTTTTACTCATGGCGCAAATTTAATAATATAATTCGTCGGTTCTAAGATTTAGAAAGCGTTGGGTCGCAAAATAGGTGCTAATGAACGAAATAAGTATGCCCAAAAGAAAAACACTAACAAATAAGATTACAAGAATATAAGGCTCATCAAACAGTCCTAAATCTTGAAAATTAGTATTTACGTAATAAACTACACCGCCAATGGCTAATAATGCTATTGCTGCACCAATCATTCCCAATTTAATGTTCTGCCATATAAAGGGTCTTCTGATAAAGGTTTTGGTGGCTCCTACCATTTGCATGGTTTTAATAATAAATCGTTTTGAGTATATTGAAAGTCGAATAGAGCTGTTAATTAATAAAACGGCAATAAAAGTAAATATGGCGCTAGCTACTAAAATCCAAAATCCAATCTGTTCAACACTTTTGGCTACCATGCTCACCAATACACGGTCATAACTAACTTCGTCAACAAATCCTTTTTCTGAGAGTGTGGCTGCGATTTCTTCAACCTTCTCTGCAGTAACAAAATCTGCATTCAATTTTACGTCAATGGAGTTTTTAAGGGGATTATACCCTAAATAATCTACAAAATCTTCCCCTATTTCTTCGCTATGTTGCTTGGCTGCCTCTTCTTTAGAAACATAGGTAGATGACTTGGTATACTCAGACATTGCCAGTGTCTTTTGTAATTGTTCTATTTCTATTTCTTTGGTGTTTTCCTTTAAAAAGACCGAAATAGTAATTTGTTCTTTAGACCGGTCAGCCATTTTTTTGGTATTCAACACCAATAGTCCTAAAATTCCTAATAGGAATAAGACCAATGCAATACTTAGCACCACAGAAAAATAAGAGGAGATGAGTTTGCGTCTTTGATAATTTTCGAAAGAGTTCGCCATATAGCACTTAAAAGTGCAGTAAAAATAGCAAAGTAAAGTTAAATAGAACTTAAATTTTTAACCTGTTAACGTTTCAAACTAAAGTGCCCTTTAAATTGTGTGGTGTCTGCTTCTATTACAAACCAATAATCGTCTGAAGGCAATTGGTTTCCTTGAAAAGAACCATCCCATGAAGACGAATTTGAGTTTCCGAATTTGAGTAGCTTACCGTATCGATTAAAAATAGAAAAAGATACATTGCTAAAAACTTCTAATCCGTCAGGTGCAAAAAGGTCATTTACGCTATCACCATTTGGAGTGAAAAATTTGGGGATTACCAGATGAAAAAAGGATTGTGTAACCACACCACAATCAGATGTATCTTGAACATAAATTGTGTAAAGTCCACCTTCCACTGCTTCAAAGATTGGGCTGGCTTGAAAATTAAATCCATTCAAAGAAAATTCAAAATCTCCATCATTGCTTGTTGAAACGATTATTGATGGCCCGTCAGATTTAATAGTGTCGATACGAGGAATATCTATTTGTTTTAATACAATTGTTTTTGTTGCAGAGCAACCGTTTACATCAGTTAAAATTACGGTATACGTACCTTGTTCATCAACGGTAATTTCTTTTGTCGTTGCACCCGTGCTCCATTCATAAGAAACATTGTCTACTTCTGAAGAAAGTATTATGGTAGTATTTTCGCAAAATTCAAGTGACTCATCTTGCACAGTAGGAGGCGGGTTTACAGTTAGTGTAACAGGTGTTCTCGAAAGCGAAGCACATTCTATTTCTGGTGAATTCGCTTCTGCATAGTAGGTGCCTGCAGTGGTAGTTTCAAAAGTATTGCTGTTTGCTAAAATTAGATTGCCAGCCGTAGGTGAATCGAACCAATTTATAGTATACCCATTTTGAGCATCAACAGATAATACGCCTACATCACCATCGCAAACATTAACATCGCCATTTCCCATTGGCGCACTTGGTATGGGAAGAATAACAATATTAAAAACATCGGAAACTACGTTGCATAAATCATTATTGACATTAATAGGGTCTTCAGCTATTTTGACTCTGAAATACGTAGTGGTAGTTATTGCAGGTGTAGAAAGTGTGTTGCTGGTTTCATTGGTAATGTCCGTCCAAACTTGTTGGTCGGTACTTTGCTGCCATTGATACGCATGCGTGCTGAAAATTGAATTATCGGGCATTGCTACGATAGTTCTTGAAACGGCGCCTTGGTCTTCACATACTATTAGGCTGCTTTCATCAGAAGTTGTAGAAACGGTTACATTGTCGCCACACGATTTAAAAACGATATCGTCAATAGCGAGGTCATTTCCGCAGCCACCATTGCTATTGTTTCTCATTTTTAAAATAACCGAAGTTTGGCCAGGTTCAGTTTTAAAGACTAATGCATATTGTTGCCATTCTATACTTGAGTTTGCTGAAATACTACCGGTATCTCCTTGGGCAAGTAAAGTGGTATCTGTTTCATCCCAAATTTGAAAACGTACATTAACGGGTATGCTATTACCTTCACAACCACCTGCAGCATGTAGGTTAATGAGCCATGACGAAAATTCATAAGAGGTGTTTTCGCATAAATCTTCAACTTGTCTTTGGTAAAACTCACCAGCGGTAAAACTTGCATTTACAATAAAAGATTTGCCATTGGTATCACCAGGGGTGTGGTCTTGAATATTTTTCCAATCGAAATAGTTTGTGGTGCTAGAAATGGTATAATCACCATCGTTAGGTGTGCCTGTAGTGAAAGTGTATGTAGTAGTGCCTGCAGGTAAAGCAGGGCCGTCTGTATTTCCTGAGCCAAAATCTTCAGTAAAAATAGGGTCACCAGAGTTACCTCCACAAAAACCTAGTTGTGCAGAAAGTTCTGTTGTACCGATGCAGAGTAGGAATAAGCAAAAGTAGTATGATTTGGGATGTATAATTTTCACGAACCTAAGATACCAATTTTAGATAAGGGACTTGACATTTTGGGATTATCGAAACCAAAATCCGTTAATCATCAATATCTTTTTAACTTTCATCGATTCAACCTATTTTTGCCCCTTATCGCAAAGAAGCAACTATCATGCAATACAATTTCAACGAAATTGAAGCCAAATGGCAAAAATACTGGGCAGAGAACCAAACATTCAAAGCAGAAAATGACTCTGATAAAGAGAAATTCTATGTATTAGATATGTTTCCTTACCCCTCTGGTGCAGGGCTGCACGTTGGGCATCCATTAGGTTATATTGCAAGTGATATTTATGCACGATATAAAAGGCATAAAGGGTTTAACGTGTTGCATCCTCAGGGGTATGATTCTTTCGGTCTCCCGGCAGAGCAATATGCGATACAAACAGGTCAACATCCTGCGGTAACTACCGCGGCGAATATTAAGACCTATAGAAGACAGTTAGATCAATTAGGTTTTTCGTTCGATTGGAGCAGAGAAGTGCGTACTTCTAGTCCTGAATATTACAAATGGACACAATGGATTTTCATCCAAATATTCAATTCGTGGTATAATAAAGATACTGATAAGGCGGAAGATATTGAGTCGCTTATTACTGTTTTTAGTACAGACGGGAATGGTACCGTAAGTGCAGTTTGTGATGATTCTATTGAAGCGTTTTCAGCGGATGAGTGGAAAGCTTTTTCAGCAGATAAAAAACAAGAAATTTTATTACAATATAGGCTGACATATTTGGCGGATACTGAAGTAAATTGGTGTCCTGCATTGGGTACCGTTTTAGCAAACGATGAAATAGTCAATGGAGTTTCAGAACGTGGTGGTCACCCAGTTGTTCGTAAAAAAATGACCCAGTGGAGCATGCGTATTTCTGCCTATGCACAACGTTTGTTAGATGGTTTAACCAAAATTGACTGGCCACAACCACTAAAAGATTCACAAACCAATTGGATTGGTAGAAGTGAAGGTGCGTCGGCTGTATTTAATGTAAACGGGCATGATGAGGTTATTGACGTGTTCACGACAAGACCCGATACAATCTTCGGAGTTTCGTTTATGACGCTAGCGCCAGAGCATGATTTGGTATCTATAATAACTACTCCAGAACAAAAAGCTGAGGTAGAAAATTATATTCAAGCGACTGCAAAACGCTCTGAGCGTGACCGTATGGCCGATGTGAAAACCATTACAGGGGCTTTTACTGGTGCATATGCAGAGCATCCGTTTACAAAAGAACCCGTTCCAATTTGGATTGGTGATTATGTGTTGGCAGGTTACGGTACAGGGGCCGTAATGTCAGTACCATGCGGAGATCAACGTGATTATGATTTTGCAAAACACTTTGATATTCCTATTCCGAATATTTTTGAAGGTGTTGATATTTCTGAAGAAGCCTATGCCGATAAGGACAAAACGGTTATAACGAATTCAGATTTCCTAAACGGTTTACCGTACAAGAAAGCGGTGAAACGTGCCATTTTCGAATTGGAAAAATTAGGTCAAGGAGAAGGAAAAATTAATTATCGTTTGCGTGATGCTGTTTTTAGTAGACAACGGTATTGGGGAGAACCTTTCCCGGTATATTATGTAGATGGAATGCCGCAAATGATAGAGGCAGAACATTTACCTATTAAACTTCCTGAAGTAGAAAAATATTTACCGACAGAAACCGGAGAGCCACCTTTAGGCAATGCTGAGGTTTGGGCATGGGATACCGTGACAAATAAAGTTGTGAATAACAGCAAGATAAATAACACGAGTGTTTTTCCATTGGAGTTGAATACCATGCCGGGTTGGGCGGGGAGTTCACAGTATTTTAATCGATACATGGATCCGCAAAATAGTGAAGAGATATTTTCGCAGAAAGCCATTAACTACTGGCAAGATGTAGATTTATATATAGGAGGTAGCGAGCATGCTACTGGCCATTTATTGTATTCTCGTTTCTGGCAAAAATTCATGTTCGATAAAGGTTTGGTGCCTAAAGATGAATTTGCAAAGAAGCTGATTAATCAAGGGATGATTACGGGGACTAGTGCTTTTGCTTATAAGGTGTTATGGGAAATAACTCAAGCTGATGAGCATTATAATAAGGATGAAGTTGTAAAGTTTCATTCCGAGTTGATAAATAATAATCAAATTTTTATTTCTAAAAGTGTTAAGAATAAGCTTGTTCATTCTGAGAATCCAGATGATTTTAAGGAATTAATTGAAGAGGTAAAAGAAATACTGAGTAAGTTAGAGGAAGTTGCAAGAATGAGGTTTCCAAAAACCGAAATAATACGTGTCGAATTGGATTTGGGTAAAAATTTCGCAATACCTATTCATGTTGATGTATCGATGGTGAATGGTTCTGATGAGTTAGATCTCAAATCTTTTAGAAAATGGCGAAGTGAATACAAGAAAGCTATTTTCATTGGTGAAAAAGGGGGAGTTATTGAAGATGAAAACGATGTCTATAAAGTAGGTCGAGAAGTCGAAAAAATGTCCAAGTCCAAATACAATGTAGTTAACCCAGATGCTATTTGTGAGGAGTACGGGGCAGACAGTTTACGTTTGTATGAAATGTTCTTAGGGCCTTTAGAGCAGTCTAAACCTTGGAACACAGCTGGTATTACAGGTACACACTCTTTTTTGAAGAAATTATGGAGACAGTATCATACAGCTGAAAATGCTTCCTTTATGGTAAGTGAAGAAGAGCCTTCAAAAGAATCTTGGAAAACATTACATAAGACCATTAAGAAAGTTGAGGAAGATATTGAAAACTTCAGTTTCAATACCTCGGTATCTACTTTCATGATTTGTGTGAACGAGCTTTCTGCGCAGAAATGTTTAAGCAGACAAATCTTAGAACCATTAGCTATTTTGGTTTCACCTTACGCGCCACATATCGCAGAAGAACTTTGGCATAAACTAGGTCATGCTGAATCTATTTCTAAAGTACCTTACCCAAAATTTGAAGCCAAGTATTTGGTAGAGAGTAGTAAAGAGTATCCTATTTCTTTTAATGGGAAAATGAAATTCACCATGGAGCTTTCTTTAGAGTTGTCGAAAGATGAAATTGAAGCAGCGGTAATGGCCAATGAAAAAACCCACCAACAATTACAAGGGCGCGAACCTAAAAAGGTTATCGTAGTTCCTGGTAAAATTGTAAATATTGTAGGTTAAATATCTTTTTAGTTACGATATCACTAGCGAAGCAAGTTGATCTGAGGGTTTGGTTTACGAATGCAACAATTTGCTTGGCGCACTCGCAATGACATTTTTATTATTGTCGTCTTCGCGAGAAGCCACGACAAAGTGATTTGCAGCTTTGGAAAACTTGATTAACGGATGACTAAGCTAAACTCGCAAAGAATTAATAAAAGATAATCGATGGAAAACATAGAAATATTAGGACTGGTTGCCGCAACTTTAACTACAGCGGCATTTGTTCCTCAGGTATATAAAACATGGAAAAACAAATCAGTTAAAGATATTTCTTTATCAATGTATACAGTGCTCTTATTGGGACTATTACTTTGGATTGTTTATGGTTTTTATATCAATAGTCTACCTATTATTGTGGCTAACATTATTACGGCTACCCTATCAGTTTTGATAGTAATTATGAAATTAAAATATAAATAATACTATATACCCATACATAATAGGGGGGTATGATTAAAAAAACATTATTTTTTAACCATCAACCCCTACATTTTATCGATTTTATGTTTGATATCTGCATAAATAGTTTCAGTTTTGCAGTGTAACATAAAATGACACATCATGATCGTTGGTATCCCAAAAGAAATTAAGAACAATGAAAGCAGGGTAGGTATGACACCAGCCGGAGTTTTCGAATTGGTAAAGAACAACCACAAAGTATATGTTCAGTCTGATGCGGGTGAGGGCAGTGGTTTTTTAAATCAAGATTACCAACAAGCAGGTGCTATTATATTAGATACAATAGGCCAGGTTTATGCCATGAGCGAAATGATAGTGAAAGTAAAGGAGCCTATTGCCGAAGAATATGATTTAATTCAAGAAGGGCAAATACTGTTTACGTATTTCCATTTTGCGTCAAGTGAAACCTTGACTAAAGCAATGATAAAGCAAAAAGCGGTCTGTATAGCCTATGAAACGGTAGAAGATGAAGAAGGAACTTTGCCGCTTTTGACCCCTATGTCTGAAGTTGCAGGTAGAATGGCCATTCAACAAGGAGCTAAGTATTTAGAGAAACCAGAAAAAGGGCGAGGAGTTCTTTTGGGTGGTGTACCTGGTGTAGCGCCGGGTAAAGTATTAGTTTTGGGTGCTGGTGTAGTGGGTATACAAGCCGCCAAAATGGCTGCAGGTTTAGGTGCCCATGTAACTATTCTTGATATTAACATGAAGCGACTTCGTTATGCAAATGATGTAATGCCACCTCATGTAGTTACTGAATTCTCTAATGAGTTTAATATCAGAAGACTTATTAAAACACATGACCTTATTATAGGTGGGGTACTATTAAAAGGTGCTAAGGCTCCTAATTTGATTACTCGAGATATGTTGAAAGAAATGAGACCGGGAACTGTAATTGTAGATGTTGCTGTGGATCAAGGTGGTTGTGTAGAAACGACAAGACCTACAACTCATGAAGATCCTATTTATATAATTGATGATGTAGTGCATTACTCCGTAGCAAATATGCCTGGCGCAGTACCTTACACGTCTACAGTTGCGTTAACAAATGTCACTTTGCCTTATGCCGTTAAATTGGCAAACCTAGGTTGGGAAGCTGCTTGTGAGAAAGATGTATCATTAAAGAAAGGACTGAATATTGTTAAAGGCGAGGTAATCTATCAAGAGATTATTGAAGCTTTCGGTTGGGAAGAGGTGATTGCATAAACGTACATTTTGTCAGTAAAAAATACCCCACAAAGTCTGAAAGGATTTTGGCGGGGTTTTTGCTTTAATGCAAATAGATTTTCTTGAGAAAGCGAATCTTTAAGTATATTTAGTTGATTTAAAAATTGAAACGTTATGATGGGATATTATATATTAATCGGTGCCATTGCTTTGGTGAGCTGGTTAGTAAGTAGCAAATTAAAAAGTAAGTTTAAGTTTTATTCCAAGGTGCATTTGAAAAATGGAATGAGCGGAGCTGAAATTGCAGAAAAAATGTTGGCGGATCACGGTATTCGTGATGTTAAAGTAGTTTCTACTCCAGGAATGCTAACGGATCACTACAATCCGAAAAACAAAACTGTGAATTTAAGTGAAGGTGTATATAATCAAAGAAATGCCTCTGCAGCTGCAGTAGCTGCACACGAATGTGGTCACGCGGTACAACATGCGCAGGCTTATGAATGGTTAGGTATGCGTTCGAAATTGGTTCCTATAGTTAGTGTCACTTCTAGTATGTCTATGTGGGTAGTTTTTGGAGGCTTGATCCTAGGTGGAGCGGCTGGTATAGGTTTAGGATATTGGGTTGCAGTTGCAGGTCTTGTGATGATGGGCTTAGCTACCTTATTTAGTTTTGTAACCTTACCTGTAGAGTATGATGCAAGTAACCGTGCACTGGCATGGTTGAAGAATAAAAACGTTGTTACTCCAGAAGAATACAAAGGTTCTGAAGACGCACTAAAATGGGCTGCAAGAACCTATTTGGTTGCGGCTATTGGTTCTTTGGCGACATTGGTATACTGGGGTCTACAAGTTTTTGGAGGTAGAGACTAGGAAAGACCATCTTATATAAAAAAAACCTTTCCATGTTGGGGAGGTTTTTTTATATGGTGATTTGTCGGTCTATTTGTTGTGCTAAGGAAATAAAAGTTTCTGTCCTTGAAACACCTTCTATGGCCTGTATTTCCTTGTTCAAAACCTGCATTAAGTGTTCATTGTCCCTACATAAAACTTTAATTAATATAGACCAATTACCTGTGGTGTAATGGCATTCTAAAACTTCGGGTATTTTTTCAAGTTGTTTTACGGCCATAGGATTACTCATCGCCTTGTCTAAGTAAATACCAATATAGGCCATGGTAGTATACCCTAACGATTTAGGATTTACAATGAATTTGGAACCTGATAATAGTCCCGATGCTTCAAGCTTTCTTAAGCGTTGATGTATGGCAGCACCAGATATTCCGATACTTCTTGCGATTTCTAATACCGGCTTTCGTGCATCCGCCATTAAAAACCGTAAAATCTTTTTGTCTATTCCATCAATCTTAGCCAAAGAAGTAGGTGCTTTCATGTTTTATATCAATTTAAACATAAAAATACCTAATTGGTTTCAATATGATAGTTGAAAAGGATTAGTTAATTACAGAATTGGGGTTATACCCTAAATATGGTACTTCGTATTCCTTAAAGTTGACTCCGTATGTTTTTAATTCTTCAAGAATAGGTTTGTAAACTTCTTTCGAAATAGGAATCTGTACACCTGGGGTTGTGATTTTTCCATTCAATATTTTTAGTGCGGCCATAGCTACTGGTAATCCAACCGTTTTTGCCATTGCTGTAAAAGTTTGGTTTTCACCGGTAACGACTAGCTTAGAGTCTATTTGTTTTTTTTCGCCATTTAATTCATATCCAAATTTATGGTACATGACAGTCATGTCTTTTTCTTCTGCTTTAAGCGTCCAGCTATCTTCCAGTATTTTCTGTAAAGCTTGGGCAGGTGTGGCATTTGGGATATTTATAAACTTAGTACTATCAAATATATTTAGCTCTAGTAATTTATCCCATCGAATATCATCTTGGTCTAATTTTAAATAATATCTAAGTTTCAATTCTACTGAATCGGTTGGTGAGTAGGGTAAGAACAGGTTTATGAATTCTCGGTAGCTCATCTTTTCAGAATTCTCAATGGTATAAGTATCATCGGTCACTCCAAGTTGAATAAACATATTCCATGCCTTCGAAAAACCAACACGGCGCATCGTTCCTCTATATAAAGTTAAGGCATTCTGTAGACCATAAGCTTCTCTATAGCCTAAGGAATCACGATTGGCGTAGCCTTCAAAACGGCCATAACCTTCAATTTCGAAAAACTCGGTACGTCTAAAAAGACGATGGTAGGGTATATATTTATAAGTGCCTTCTTGAATGAATTTAGCAGTACCACCTTGACCGGCAAGAACAACATTTCTCGGGTTCCAAGTAAACTTATAATTCCAAAGGTTATTGTCGTGTTCTGGTGCAACCAATCCGCCACAAAATGATTCAAATAGTATGATTTTACCACCTTTATCTCGAATACGATCAATGACTTCCATGGCGCTCATATGATCAACACCGGGATCTAGTCCGATTTCATTCATAAAAACCAAATTGTTTGCCTTAACCTCTTTATCAAGAGCAAGTAATTCAGGGCTAACATAAGATGCAGTGACTAAATGCTTTTTATGAACAACGCAGGCTTCAGCCACTTTTATATGAAATCGTGCAGGTAGCATTGAAATAACAATGTCTGCATTTGCAATAGCATTTGTTCTTTCTGTTTGATTGAATATATCAAGCGCAACAACTGAGCAGTGTTTATGTTCGGCAACTGCAGCTGGTATGGCTGACGGATTAATGTCACCAATAGTTATTTCTAATTTTTCTTCTTCGGCTTTCCCTAAAAGATAATCCAACAAATATGAGGTAGACTTACCCGCACCTATAACAAGAATTTTTCGCATCATCAGATTTCAGTATTTTTGATTGGTAACAAAATACTAAGGTATCAAATTGTTACATTTATAAAGAAAGTTATGGAAAAAGTTATGAAAAAAACAATTTTGATTACGGCATGCATGTTTGGTATGTTGGCAGTTGTTCTTGGTGCATTTGGTGCACATGGACTTAAAAATTTAGTCGATTCGGACGCCGTCGCCACATTTGAAACAGGTGTTCGCTATCAAATGTATCATGCATTTTTTCTATTTGTTCTGGCATTGCTGCCCGATACCATGCTCAAGTCAAAAAGGCCTATATATCTGTGCGTGGTAATTGGCGTGGTTTTATTTTCCTTTTCTATTTATATTTTGGCATTGAACGATTTAATACAATTCGATTTTAATATGTTTGGCATTATTACGCCAATAGGGGGAGTTTTCTTAATAGCTGCTTGGGCGTTAATGTTATTTGGAATTGTGAAATCAAAAGTTTTAAAATAGAAGAAAGCAGGGTTAGAGCTAAGAAATATGTATTTTCAACTCGTAATGTCATATACATGAGTAAAACAAAATTATTGGGACTTATTTTAGGTCCGGTTTCCTTTTTTTTAATTCTTTTCTTTTTTCATCCAGAAGGACTTTCTGAGCAAGCAAATGCCGTATTGGCATCAACAATTTGGATTGCTATTTGGTGGATAACGGAGGCGATTCCGATTGCTGTGACCGCATTGCTTCCGATAGTATTATTTCCACTTTCTGGAGGATTAGATTTATCTTCCACCTCGGGATCTTTCGGTCATAAATACGTGTTTTTATATATGGGTGGCTTTATTATAGCCATAGCTATTGAAAAATGGAATCTGCATCGTAGAATTGCATTGAATATAATTAGTTTAATAGGTTCTGATGTTCGAAAAATTATTCTAGGTTTCATGGTGGCAACCGCATTTTTATCGATGTGGATATCGAATACGGCAACTTCTGTAATGATGTTGCCAATAGGTTTAGCAATCATTAAACAACTGCAGGACAATCCGGATACTATAGAAGACGAGAACCAGACCTTTGGTAAAGCCTTAATGTTGGCTATTGCTTATAGTGCATCAATTGGCGGTTTGGCAACATTGATTGGTACACCACCAAATTTAGTATTGGCCGGCGTGGTTTTAGATACTTATGGATATGAAATAACATTCATGCAATGGTTTATTTTTGGGCTTCCAATCTCTGTCATATTACTCTTTATTTGTTGGAAATATTTAACGAAGTATGCGTTTACCTTCAAACAAAAGACTTTTCCTGGTGGTAAGGAAGAAATCAAACGTTTATTGTCTAAGCTGGGTAAGATTAGTTACGAAGAGAAAGTGGTGGCTTTTGTTTTTGCGCTTACAGCCTTTTGTTGGATTACTAGATCCTTTCTGCTTCAAAAGATATTGCCTGGTTTAGATGATACTATTATTGCTATATTTTTTGCCATTGTCTTGTTTTTAATTCCTTCAAAGAAAAAAGGCGAACAATTAATAAATTGGGAAGAAGCCGTTAAAATGCCTTGGGGCATTATTTTACTTTTTGGTGGTGGTATGGCTTTGGCGAAAGGATTTGAAGAAAGCGGATTAGCAACTTGGATAGGGAGTCAGATGACGTCCCTTGCCGGATTGCCAATTTTGGTTTTGGTTTTAGTTTTGATTGCTGCGGTTAATTTTTTAACCGAAATCACGTCAAATCTTGCAACTACCGCTATGTTATTACCGGTATTAGCGCCAATGGCGCTCACAATAGATGTGCATCCGTTTGTCTTAATGGTCGGTGCGGCAGTGGCGGCGTCGTGTGCTTTTATGCTTCCAGTGGCTACACCACCCAATGCTGTAGTTTTTGGTTCTGGTTATTTAAGAATTCCCGATATGGTGAGTAAAGGTTTCTTTATGAACATAATATCTATAATTATATTAACCTTTTTCGTATATTTTGTACTCCCAGAATTATGGGATATTACTATTGATAGTTTCCCACAAAATCTGAAAAAATGAAACTATTACTTATTCCCGATAAATTTAAAGGCTCATTAACAAGTGAGGAAGTATCTAAGGCTTTTATTGCAGGTGTTGAAAAGGCAGGAGTTGAATTTACTTCACATTACATTAAAGCCTCTGATGGCGGTGATGGTTTTATGAATGCTGTAGCCCATTATAAGCCTTGTGTATCGGTTCAGGTAATTAGTGAAAATCCGATAGGGAAACCAATACAGTCTTACTACCTATATAATCAAGAATCTAATTCGGCATATATCGAATTAGCGAATGCTTCGGGTATGGAACTGCTTAAATCCGAAGAACGAAACCCCCTATTGACAAGTACATTTGGTACAGGATTGCAAATAAAAGATGCTGTTCAAAAAGATATTAAAAACATATATATAGGTTTGGGTGGAAGCGCAACCAACGATGGCGGAATAGGCATAGCACAAGCTTTAGGGTTTTCTTTTTTAGATGAAAATAGTAAGAAGTTAAAAGCTATAGGTAGTAGTTTGAATCAGATTACATCGATAGATGATACAGGTGTTTTAAAAGGTTTAAAGGAAGTAAAGTTTTTTGCCATAAATGACGTCACCAATCCCTTATTTGGTGAAAACGGTGCTGCGCATATCTATGCTGCGCAAAAGGGTGCCTCAAACGATATGATTGATGATTTAGATCTTGGTCTAAAAAATTTAAATAAGGTAGTAATAGATAAATATAATTTTCAAAATGCTAACCTGCCAGGTTCTGGTGCTGCAGGGGGTGTAGCATATGGCCTCAAAACTTTTCTTGGAGCAAATTATTTTAGTGGGATAGATTTTGTATTAGAACTTTCAGGTGTAAATGATGTATTGAGCGAGGAACATTTTGACTATTTAATTACGGGAGAAGGTAAAATAGATGAGCAGACCCTGAACGGGAAGTTAATTCAAGGTGTAGTCGCCTTAGGTGTTCGTGAAAATATTCCGGTAATTGCTGTTTGTGGAAAACTGGCGATAGAAAAAGAGCAACTGAAAAAACGAGGTGTTTTTGATGTATTTGAAATACAAGATTCAGCTAACGACCTTGGCTATAATATGAAGCATGCAGCTGGCTTATTGACCGCTAAAACAACCGAATATTTTAAATTATTGAAAAAATAAAGATGTTTTAAAAAGCATTAAATTTTATTTATTTCTTAAAATATCATATCAAAATCTACAATAATGCATTTTAAGCACGTTATAGTTTAATATAATGTAATAAAATGAATAAGTTAGGTGCGAATTTTTTTCAAATTTCATCATTCTTTAGTTGAATTCGTATTTCGACGAGATTTAAGGCTAATTAAGCTTTGAAAACCAAGGGTTCATCTTTTATTTTTTTAGTTTTACTTGATTAAATTTTCAAAAGTATGAAAAGTTCAACAACAAATGCGAATACAATATCCCTAAAAAAATATGGGATAACACATTCTAATTTTCATTACCAAGAAGACCCTGTACAGCTACAGAAGGCTACTCTAAAAATGGGTATGGGGGTTGAAACCAGCAATGGCACACTTGCAGTCAATACGGGTGAATTTACAGGTAGATCACCTATGGATCGTTTTATCGTAAAAGATGATATTACGAAAGATAAAGTATGGTGGGGTAATATTAATATTCCTTTTGAAAAGGAAAAATTTGATTCGCTATATGCAAAGGTAATAGACTACTTAAATGAAAAAGAACTTTTCGTTAGGGATAGTTACGCATGTGCAGATCCTGAGTACCAATTAAATATTAGGGTTATAAACGAGTATCCTTGGTCTAATATGTTTGCTTATAATATGTTTTTGCGCCCTACGGAAGCTGAGTTAGTGGATTTCTCTCCCGAGTGGACTGTTATCAACGCTCCGGGTTTTATGGCAGATGCAGAATTAGACGGAACAAGACAACATAATTTTGCGATACTAAACTTTACAGATAAAATTGCACTTATTGGTGGTACCGGTTATACAGGTGAAATCAAGAAAGGTATTTTCTCAGCGTTGAACTTTATTTTGCCGGTTTATAAAGAAACCTTGCCAATGCATTGTTCAGCGAATGTAGGTGAAGATGGCGATACTGCTATCTTTTTTGGATTATCTGGTACAGGTAAAACAACCCTGTCAACCGATCCGAATAGAAAGTTGATAGGTGATGATGAACATGGTTGGACAAGTAGAAACACCGTTTTTAATTTTGAAGGCGGTTGCTATGCTAAAGTGATCAATTTATCTGAAGAGCAAGAGCCTGAAATTTATGGAGCTATAAAACCAGGTGCTATTTTAGAAAATGTAGTATTGGATGGTAAAAGCAATGTTGATTTTGCCGATACTTCGATTACTCAGAATACACGGGTTAGTTATCCTATACATCATATTGATAATATACAACAGCCATCAATTGGTAAGAATGTTAAGAATATTTTCTTTTTAACTGCAGATGCTTTCGGTGTGTTACCTCCAATATCAAAACTTACTCCGAGTCAAGCTGCATATCACTTTATATCTGGCTACACGGCTAAGGTTGCCGGTACAGAAGCCGGAGTAGTAGAGCCGGTACCTTCTTTTTCTGCATGTTTTGGTGCTCCATTTATGCCATTGCATCCAGCGAAATATGCTGAAATGTTGAGTAAAAAAATGAAGGAGTCTGGGGTAGACGTTTGGTTAGTAAATACGGGTTGGACTGGTGGCCCTTACGGAATCGGAACACGAATGAAGTTAAAATATACTAGAGCTATGATATCTGCTGCCTTGAATGGTGATTTAGGCTTGTACTCGTATGATAGATACCATATTCATTCTGTATTTGGAGTTGCTCAGCCAAGGGAGTGCCCTGGTGTACCAACATCTGTTTTGAGTCCGAGGTCAACTTGGAACAATGATGAGAAATATTACACGACCGCATTTAAATTAACAAATGCTTTTAGGGAAAACTTTAAAAAGTACGAAAGTTATGCCACGGAGGAAATTAGAAGAGGCGGACCACAACGGTACGCATTCTAAAATATAAAAAAAGCCTTGCAATGCAAGGCTTTTTTATTGACTTTTTTTGAGCCAATTATTTGTTTACACTTGTAATATATTTCTGTAATGCCATAGTCATTGATGGTGTTTCTGGAGTAGGAGCTTTAATGTCAATTCTTAAACCAGCAACAGTAGCTGCCTCTACGGTAGAATTACCGAATACTGCAATTCTAGTTTCCTTTTGTTCAAAATCTGGAAAATTCTGTAGTAGTGATTCTATACCGGAAGGACTAAAGAATACTAAAATATCATAATACACATTTCTTAAATCGGAAAGGTCGCTAATAACTGTTTTGTAAAAAACAGCGCGTTTCCAATTGATATTTAGAGATTCTAAAGTATCAGGCACATCTAATTTAAGAACATCTGAACATGGTAATAAGAATTTTTCATCTTTATATTTCTTGATCAAAGGGACTAAATCTGTGAATAATCGCTTTCCTACATAAATCTTACGTTTTCTATAGATAACGTATTTTTGTAGATAGTACGCTACGGCTTCAGATTGACAGAAGTATTTCATAGAATCTGGCACTTTAAAACGCATCTCTTCTGCTATTCTAAAGAAGTGGTCTACTGCATTTCTACTGGTTAAAATAATGGCAGTAAAATCATTCAAATCTATTTTTTGCTGGCGCACATTTTTTGCGTCAACGGCTTCTACATGAATAAACGGTCTAAAATCAACCTTTACCTTTTCTTTATCAATAAGTTTGGAATAGGGAGAATTTTCCATTTTTGGTTCTGGTTGAGAGACCAAAATCGTTTTTACTTTCATACGCTGCGCTATTTTAGAAAGCTTCCCATAATAATTAAGGGTGCAATTTCGAGTGCGCAAAGGTACAAAATAAAATAGAAAAAATAGGAGCTAATAAAATTTTGGTAATTCCTTAGTACTGTCACCCAGCCAATTATATTAATGACCAAGAACAAAATAAGGGCAATCCAGATTACGCTTTTTGAGTCAATAAAAACGTAGGTTAAAAAAATATTTGCAATAAAAAGAATGATGCTAGAATAATTAAGATAAGTTAATTTCTTAAAAACCAGTTCGTTGAAGATATTGTAAGAATTAAATATAAAACCGTTGAACAATTGCACCATTGTTTTTGCGCTTAAGAATAAGAAAACACCTGCAAGCAACAACGGAAAAATAAACGGATTTTTGACCTGTGAAAGTGGCATATACACACGCCAAATAAAAAATATAAATAGTGTAGTATTTATAATTTGAAAAATACTCAGTAGAATATGGAACCAATTGAAGAGTTTCTCTTTCTTGGTATACATGGTAATATATTTGCTATTAAAAAATAGAATTATAAAGCTGAAAAAGCGAGAATAATAGAAGCTTTTTGCCACCAATGGAAACAGAAGACTTACCATTAATGTTATGGTAATCCAATCGTTTTGAGAAAATGTTCTGGCAATAGGTTCCATTATTTAATTGGAATTGGTTTTCCGTTTAAGCCAAAATAGAGATTATTCTCAGAAATGACTACCCTAAAGTAACCAATGTTTTCCAACTTAGTTTTAGGTAATTTAAATGTAAAATTAGTAGTGTCTTGTTGTTTTAAAAATGTTGTATTTATATCCACAGCATCAGGCGCTATTTTTAAAGTTTCTTTTGGTATTTTGTAATTATCCATGTAGACGACTGCAAATTTCAGTTTGCTTAATTCGATGGATTCTTCATAGGGGTTAAAAACCTTTAGCATATTATTTTCATCCGAATCTAAAGTTTCTTCGGTGTCCTCCACTATACATTCAACCTTCCGAAAAGATTGAAAATTTGGTATATACTTCCCTTTGTAAAGTCCGCCATCTTCCCTTTTGTAAGAAAATGAGCTGTCGTTAATATATTTTGAAATGTAAGCAACGTCTTTTCCTCGTATTCTTTCTTCAGAATTATCTATTGAATACTGATTTTTACGGTACATATAATTATTCAAAGAAAATGTAGGTATACCATCGGTATAGAAAGAATACATTGGGGCATTTCTATATGAATTTTCAAATACAACAGGAATTTTTCCAACTTCATCTTCAATAGCCTGGGCCCATTCTTTATTGCCATGCGTTTCATAATAGAAATTAAAAAGAAGAGGTTGATAGGCTAGTCCCATTCTTAGGTATATAATAATCACCGTATTTATAAGCCCTAGCCTGAAAATCCATGTTAATGCTTGTTTGTTCTGAAGCATGTAATTAAAGGCAATAATGATCAAGGGAATACAAATAATAATAATCCACTGTGTTTGTACTCTTCTGTTAAAACTAGAAACAAAGAAAAAGAGAATTACCCCATACGTTAGGTATATAAGTGCCTTGTTGAATAAATCGTTGCCTTTGGTTTTAAAAAGTGCCTTATAGATAAAAGGAAAAGTTAGGCCAAAAATAGCTATTAGATTTACGAAAAAACCTAAAGTGTATTTTTCAAAGCTATAAGCCCCATTAGGTCTTTCATATAAATGATATTTAATAGATACAAGGTTATTTTCATATAACCAATAAAAATGAGGAGTATAAGAAAGAAGGGCGACGAAAACGGCAAGCCATGCATATTTGTTTTTTACTAATTTCAAATTCGATAGTAGAACAAAGAATATTACAAGTACAGCATGATACTTACTGTACATTAGCGCTGCCATAAATACCCCCAACAATATTGAGTGACCTACTGTTGGTTTTTTGATAAAATGCTTGTAGGTCAATAAAAAACAACTTGTAAAAAACAGAAGGGGCGTATCGGGTAAGGTAAAGAACCCATAGGCATTTAACAGTGTCATAGAAAAAACCAACACAAAAAAATGTTTTGTATAGTCGTTCTTTTTAGGGTTGTCTATCATTAGCCAAAGCAGTATGATATTAACCACAGACAGTACACAGCTTATGAACCGAACCCCTAGTTCACCATTAAAAAAATAGCTACTAATTTTAATCAATAAAGCTACCATTGGTGGGTGGTCAAAATAACCCCAAGCCATATTTTGGCTATAATACCAGTAGTAAGCTTCGTCAAAAATAAGTTGCGTAAAACTAGATTGAATGATATTAAGAATGAAAATAGCAGCTAGAAAAAAATAGAACTGCTTTGGAATTTTAGTCAACATTCGCATAGGATACTTGATGGCGAAATTACAAATTTAAGGTTAGTTACATAGTTTAAAAATTTCATAAAGGTATTATTACACGTTTTAAGACGACCATTAAAACCTTACTTTTGTCGAAATACTTTTTTAAGATATATGGCCAGTAGTATTGTAATCATACCTACCTATAACGAAATTGAGAATATTGAGGCCATTATTAGGGCAGTGTTTGATTTGCAGAAAGAATTTCATGTTCTTATTGTAGATGATAATTCTCCCGATAAAACAGGCGATTGTGTAAAAAAGCTTCAAGGAGAATTTGAAGGAAAACTTTTTTTAGAGACAAGGACTGAAAAATCAGGACTAGGCACGGCTTACATTCATGGTTTTAAGTGGGCTATAGCGAAAGGTTATGACTACATTTTTGAAATGGATGCGGATTTCTCTCATACTCCTTCAGATTTGATTAGACTGCAAAAAGCTTGTTTAAATGGTGCAGATGTAGCTGTAGGTTCTAGGTACAAAAAAGGAGTGAACGTAGTAAATTGGCCATTGTATAGGGTGTTGTTGTCGTACGGTGCTTCAATCTATGTTAAACTTATTACCGGTATGCGGGTACATGATCCAACAGCTGGTTTTGTATGTTATAAAAGAGAGGTATTGGAGACTATTGATTTAGATTCTGTTCGTTTTGTAGGCTATGCTTTTCAGATAGAAATGAAGTTCAGGGCCTATTTGAAAAAGTTTATAATAGAAGAAGTTTCCATTATTTTTAGAGACCGTGTTTTAGGTAAATCAAAAATGAGTTCTACAATTATAAGCGAAGCAATTTGGGGTGTCTTTGTAATGAAAATTAGAAGTCTATTTTTAAGGAATAAATTTTAATTATGGGTAAGATTCTATTAAAAAACGGTGTCATTGTCAATGAGGGATTCATTCTAGCTAATGATATTCTAATAGAAGATGATTTAATTGTAAAAATAGCTAAAGATATTACTGATGCTGAAGCAAAGGTTATTGATGTAAAAGGCATGCATATTTTACCTGGTATTATTGATGATCAAGTTCATTTTAGAGAACCAGGTCTTACGCATAAGGGTACCATTGCAACAGAAAGTAGAGCGGCACTCGCAGGTGGTATAACTACTTTTATGGAGCAGCCAAATACTACACCACAAACAACTACCATAGAAAAACTTGAAGAAAAGTTTGCCATGGCTGCAAATTCAGCCTTTGCAAATTATTCATTTCTATTTGGTGGCACCAATGATAATCTTGAAGAATTAAAAAGGCTGAATAAGAACGCATGTTCAGGTATTAAATTATTTTTAGGGTCATCTACTGGTAATATGTTGGTTGATGATGAGAAAGTGATTGAAAGTATTTTTAGCAATACAGAAATGGTCATATCTGCCCATTGCGAAGATGAAACTACCATTCGCGAGAATCTGGCCAAATACCAAGAAAGATACGGAGATGATATTCCGATAAAGTATCACCCAATTATAAGAAGCGAAGAAGCATGTTATTTATCATCTTCAAGAGCTATTGCCTTAGCTGAAAAAACAGGTGCCAGATTACATGTGTTTCATGTGTCAACCGGTAAAGAAACTGATTTGTTTCGAAATGATATTCCATTAGAGCAAAAGAAAATAACGGCCGAAGTTTGTATACACCATTTGTGGTTTTCTGATACAGATTATGCCGAAAAAGGGACATTGATTAAATGGAACCCTGCGGTAAAGACTTCAAAGGATCGTGAACTTTTGTGGGATGCCTTATTAGATGATAGAATTGATGTCATTGCAACTGACCATGCTCCTCATTTATTAGAGGAAAAAGACAATGTATACACGAAAGCGCCATCTGGTGGGCCATTGGTACAGCATGCGCTTCCTGCAATGTTAGAAAAGGTAAAAGAAGGTAGAATAAAGTTGGAGAAAATGGTGCAGAAAATGTGTCATAATCCAGCGATATTATTTCAGATTGAGAAAAGAGGATTTATTCGTGAAGGGTATTATGCCGATTTAGTAGTGGCCGATTTGAATAACTCGTGGACGGTTACGAAAGAGAATATAGCTTATAAATGTAAATGGTCACCATTTGAAGAGGTTACCTTTTCTTCCAAGGTGGTACATACAATAATAAATGGGCATCTAGGATATACCAACGGAGAATTCTCAGAGACTAGAAATGCAAAAAGACTAACTTTTAATAGACCATGAGGTATAGTTTAAGTGTTATATTAGCTCTGTTGTTGCTTTTTTCCTGTGCGGAAGAGTTGATACAAAAGCCAGAAAATTTAATACCTCAAGACAAGATGGTATTGATTTTTAAGGAATTGGCTATTGTCAATGCTGCAAAAGGAACTAACATAGGTAATTTAAAAGATAATGGTATAGAGCCAACTACCTATATATTCGAAAAATTTGAAATTGACAGTGCTCAGTTTGTAGATAGTGATCGCTATTACGCATCAAAACCATTGTTATATGAAACGATGTATAAAGATGTTGAAACCAGGTTGGAAAATCAGCGCATAGAATTAGAGGCAATGAAAAAGGAAAAAGATAGTCTTAACCTTGTAAAAAAAACAGCAAGCAAAGATGTGAAATTAACTCGCAAGGTTTCTGATACCCTTTAAGAGTGTTCCTCAATAAATAGTTTAGCAGTAAATTTTATTGTTTCTTCTAAGGGCTCAAATTCAAATTTTAGAGCGTCTTTTGCTTTCGAATTGTCGAATTTGGTTGGGTGTTGTAGACCGTAAATTGTACTATTCGTTATCGTTCTAGCTTTTCCTGTAATTATGCTCCTTATTTGGTCACCAAATTTTCCAAATTGAAGATGCCACATTTTTAGTTCTTTGTTAGGTGCTTTTTTATCCATTGCTAAAGTTATGCGGCTCAATATTTCTTTATAAGTTAGATTTTTGGCTACCAAGATAAAGCGCTCTCCGGTAATTTTCGAATTCATAAGATTGACCATTGTACGGGTTACATCAGATACAGTGATGAAACCTGAACCTCCTGGAGGATAAAACGGATACCCTTTAGATGCTGTTTTAAAAAATGAGCCACTACCACTTTCCCAAAAGCCTGGTCCTAAAATAACTCCGGGGTTAATGATTACAACTTGCAGTTTTTCTTGTGCTCCACGCCAAACTTCCATTTCTGCTAATTGCTTGGTTATGGCATATGGGTTGGTACGCTGTCTGTTCCACTCGGTTTCTTCAGTAGCATTTTCATCAGAAATGGTTCTGCCTATTGTGCCAATAGTACTCACATGGCATAATTTTTTTACATCTACAGCAATGCACATATTCACAATGTTAGCAGTACCTTCCCTATTTATGCGCTCTAATTTTTTAAAATCTGAAGGATTAAATGATATGTAAGCAGCACAATGGTATACATGGGTTACATCAATAAAAGCTGATTCTAAAGAAGGTATGTCTAAAATATCTCCTTTGACCCAATCAATTTTATCAAAAAGAGAAGATGCATTTTCAGAGTAGTAGCTAAAAATATCCCTTACCCTTTCTTGTTTTTTCGCGGTTCTATAAAGTGCCCGAACAGTAACATTATCTTGGGTTAATTTCAGCAACAAATGCGACCCCACCAATCCTGTGCCTCCTGTAACTAATACCATATTTCAAATTTAGGGAATACGAGTGGATAAATTCATGCTTTGATCTACTGTGTACTGGCAAGAATTCCATTTATATTTGCACTTCAATTAAAATTAAGGGAGAGATGACAAATTTTGTCAAGGAGTTAAAATGGCGCGGAATGTTACATGATGCAATGCCAGGAACAGAAGAACATTTATTAGAAGATATGCAATCGGCTTATGTGGGTATTGACCCAACGGCAGATTCTTTACATATAGGTCACTTAGTAGGGGTAATGATGCTTCGACATTTTCAGTTGGCCGGGCATAAACCTTACGCTTTAATAGGTGGAGCTACGGGTATGATCGGTGATCCTTCCGGTAAGTCTACAGAACGTAATTTACTTGATGAAAAAACACTTCGACATAATCAAAATGCATTAAAAGAGCAATTGTCACGATTTTTAGATTTTTCCGGTAATGAAGATAATGCTGCTGTTTTGGTCAATAATTATGATTGGATGAAGAATTTCTCGTTTCTAGAATTTATTAGAGATGTGGGTAAGCACATTACCGTCAATTACATGATGTCTAAAGATTCTGTAAAAAAGCGTTTATCTGCAGAAGCTAAAGAAGGTATGTCGTTTACAGAATTTACCTATCAATTGGTTCAAGGGTATGATTTTCTTCATCTATATAGAGAACATAATTGTAGCCTTCAAATGGGTGGAAGTGACCAGTGGGGTAATATTACTACAGGTACTGAATTAATTAGGAGAATTGCCGGTGGTAAGGGCTATGCGCTAACGTGTCCGTTAATTACAAAGGCCGATGGAACCAAGTTTGGTAAAACCGAAGGTGGTAATGTATGGTTAGATGCTGAAAGAACCTCACCGTATAAATTCTACCAATATTGGTTGAACACATCTGATGAAGATGCAGATAAATACATAAAAATTTTTACTTTTTTAGGTCAAAATGAAATAGAAAATTTGGTTAAACAACATAAGGATGCACCGCATTTGAGATTGTTGCAGAAGAGATTGGCCGACGAAATTACTGTTATGGTGCATTCTCAAGAAGATTTGGACAATGCCGTTCGTGCCAGCGAAATTTTGTTCGGGAAGTCTACAGCATCAGATTTGAAAGTATTAAATGAAAAAACATTTTTAGAAATCTTTGAAGGTGTACCGCAAGCAGAACTTTCTAAATCTGAATTAGCAGATGGTTTGGATATGATTGGGGCACTGGCCGCTAAAACCAATTTCTTGGGATCTAATGGGGAAGCTCGAAGAGAGTTGAAACAGAATTCCATTTCGGTAAATAAAGAGAAGGTAAAAGAAGATTTTTTAATTACCACCGATGACTTGATCAATGATAAGTTTGTACTGTTACAAAGAGGTAAGAAAAACTATTTCGTATTAGTATTTAGCTAGAATAAGCATCCATTACCACGTTGGGTCATATTCATTGAAAGGTTTAGATATGAAGCTTAGATTTTTAGTTGTTTTATCATTTTTGTTTTTTGCTTGTGATCTAGATGATGAACCTGCTATTGCAGATGCTGCTTTAGAAGGTGAATGGGAGCTCTCACAAGTGGTTTGCTATTGTGGTTTTGAACCAGATACAGATTTCTCGCTCACCAAAGTTTTATTTAACACTGATAGTGATTTGGTGACAGTTACACATGATGGAGAATATGTGTTTTTTAGGGAAGCAGGCGAACATTTTTATGGTGGTCAAGCAGACCGATTAGGCTTTTCAGATAACTCTGTATATCGTTTTGAGGTTGAAGGTTCGCTGCTAACATTGACATTTCAAGATAATCCCGAAATTGCGGATGACGAGGTAACTTTTATTTTTAAAAGATGAAAATTAAATAACGCATCATTTCATGATGTTAGTTACAAAATATTAAAGTGAATAATACGTTTACATGATTAAACCCCCTACACAATGTTTAAGAGATTTTTTGCAGTTTTTTGCCTATTTACGTTAATTGTAAGTTGTGATAAGTTAGATGAGTTAACCAAGTTTGATATGGAATATAACCAACGAGCTACTATACCATCATCTGCAGGTGTGAATTTACCTTTTGATATTTTTACTCCCGAAATGGAGACGAATTCAGAGTCTAAGTTCGCGGTAAACGATACTAGAAAAGACCTTATTGAAGAAATAACCTTAACCGAATTAGAATTAGTTATCATATCGCCTGATGCTGCTGATTTTAGCTTCTTAAATTCTATAGAAGTATTTATTTCTGCAGACGGACTAGAGGAAATTCAAATAGCATCATTAAGTGAAGTGCCGGAAGATGCAGGAAATAGGATTACCCTAAATACGTCAGACGCAGATTTGAAAGAATACATTAAGAAAGATGAATTTAGTCTTCGCTTAAATACGGTTACAGATGAATTGATGAGTTCGGATCATGAATTGGAAGTGAATTCAACATTTTTTGTTGACGCCAAGATATTGGGACTTTAAATTTTGTTGACATTAAACGCAACTTTTTGGTCTGAATGTATCTTCTCAATAGGTTTTAATCTTCGTTGTATGAAAAAATTTGCTGCTTTTACACTTGTGTTGTTAACGATGTTTTCATGTTCAAATGAAGATGATTTCGGATTGGAGTCCACTCAATTTGTTTTTTCTGAGCAAAAATGGAATTTAGTTAGAATGAGCGGGAGTTGGTCGAATTCAGAAACGACTGGTGAGGACATGGAGTGGCAAGAATATTACATCTTTACTCCTGAAGGTACTTTCTTGAAAATAAGAACTGTTGATGATGTTATTTTTGAAGCAGAAGGAACTTTTGAGGTTATAGAATTTGAAAATGATACTGAACATTATTTAGAACTTACCTTTACTACGGGCAATGAAATAGCAGGTAATTGCACTGGAGATGATAAGGAGCTTTTAATATATAGAACATCTACATTAATTTCTAGTTTGTGGATGGCCTGTGACGGTCCTGGTTTAGATTATGAGCTTAGTAAAAACTAAAGCACCATTAAATTACAGCCTCTAATATCAGAATTGTCGAATCTTCCGATGATTTCAAAAGTATGGTCATCATTGATTTTCCCTAAATCTTGAGTAGCAATAAACGAGCAAGAATTAATATTTGCTAAATCAATAACATTAACTCCACCTGTTTTACCATTCTTTTGAAAGGTAAGAGGGTCTTCAGTGTCGCGAACCAAAATTTTCATCCAAGGAGGACATCTGAATATACCATGGCCTTTCGAATATGCCTGAGAAAGTAATTCTGTCATTCCGTATTCCGAATGTATTTCGTTAACTCCGAAACCAGTAGTTAGTAATTGATGTAATTCTTGTCGTACAATCTCTTTACGGCGACCTTTCATACCGCCGGTCTCCATAATTATGGTATTCTTTAGAGAGAGTTGATATTGTTCGGTAAACTCTAATAAGGCAAAGGAAACGCCGATAATTAAAATTTTAGTATCTGTTTTTTGAAGGTTAAGTAAAAGAAGGTGTAGCTGTTCATATTCATTTAAAAAAAAACCGCTTTTAAGGTGTTTAGATTTTTTAATCAAATCTTCTACCATATAAATTAATGAAGAACCAGTACGTTCTAGATAAGAAGGCAAAAGGGCAAGAACACAATAGTCTTCAATATCACCGTAAAACTGGTTGAATGCTTTTAAATAACTTTGTTCGTATAGGATAAGGTCTGTAACGAAATGCTTACTGGTTGCATTGCCAGTTGTTCCACTGCTAGTAAAAATAATTTCTTCAGGCTTGGTGGAACTTACAACACTTTTCGATTTAAAAAATTCTATGGGTAAAAATGGAATTTGTTCTAAAGATTTGACTGTATTCGGGTCGACATTTAAGTATTCGCAAAAAGTACGGTAAACACTGTTATTTGCGTATTGAAACTTAAAAATAAGCAGTGCTTGAATTAGAAATTCATTCTCTGTACGTATATCGAAAATAGCATTTTGCTTCATGAATTTTTTCCGGTTGAAGCAAAGGTACTGAACCAAATTATTTTAATGATTAGGTAACCAATTTTTAAGTAGGGATATTATTTTACGACTAATTTTCGAGTAATCGATTTATCGTTTTCAGTTACTTGAACAACGTAAACGCCAGGTGACAGCCGTGAAATGTTCATTGCTTTGCTCGATAATCTATCGGTTAGTACCAATTCGCCAAATACGTCATAGATTCTAACTTCTTTTAAGTTGTTCTTTTCAGTGGTAACATAGATGACATCTGCAAATGCAGGGTTTGGATACAATTTAAATCCGGCAATTTCATCTTTACGTGGGTTATTGATATCTATAGTGTCTTGGGCATACATGCCAACAGATAGAACCATAAATAGCAAAAAGTAGATTTTCTTCATTTCTTATTGATTTGGGATCAACGAGATAAAGGTACTTATAAGCTATACTGGGAGTCTGAAAATGTTGTGAAAGCTAAGATTTTGTAGGTCAATACGATACGTGAAGCCATTCATCGGAAATATGTGTATTTAACCGATTGGGATTAAGTAGTATTGTGTTAGGTTGAATAAAGAAATATACTATTTAACGATTAGTTTTCGAGTAGACATTTTATTTTTTTCAAAGACACGTAAAACGTACACACCAGCATCTAAATCGGAAAGGTTTAATTCTTTACCTAATATTGTTGTTTTAAGTAAAAGGGTGCCGAAAACATCATAGATGAATATTTCTTTAGGTGCGTTGAGGTTAGTAGAAATATAAACTTTACCAGTTGTAACCGGGTTTGGATACATACTGAAACCATCAATATCCCCATTGCTTTGGGTACTTTGCCCATAGCTGAAGGAGATAAACAGGAAAAAGATGATTAGGTAAAGGTGCTTCATACGCTACTACAATACAAATTGTATACCACAAATATAGGAATATTGATTCCTGAATGTCAAGGTGATAGGCCTATTCTTTTAAATTTTTCGATGAAATGCAAAAAAGCCCGCAATTTGCGGACTTTTTAATAAATATTTGTGCAATAAATTTAATTTCCTGTTGCCCAAGCAAAAGAAGTGACATCTACTTGTGTGCCATTAGTGTAAGGCCCGGCTATAGGGGCAGTTTCACCATCTATTTGAACATTCGCTAAAGCGCCGTTATCTTTCATGTCTACAAGTGTTACATAACCTTCTAAATAAAGATTGGTAATTGTAGCACCAGATTCTTTTTTAAATTGTAGAGCTGTACCGTCTACCGTTGAGATTGCGGTTAGGTTAACAAATTTTGGATTGTTATTTAAACCATCACCTTCCAATGCAGTTGAAAATCCTGTAATAGAATGCAAAAGATAGGCATTGGTAAGCGTACCACTCCATCCTTCAGTCCAATCCACAGAATCATCTTCATTATTTTTAGCGTAGTAATTGGTAACATTTACTGTTCCGCCAAAAAATTCAACACCATCGTCCTTACCATTAAGTATTGCAACATTTTCGATGGTAGTTCCAGAGCCAACTGAATATAAGGTAAGACCATTATATTGCGACTCGGCATTAATTTGAGCACCTGCATAATTAATTACTAGGTAGTTGATAGATCCAGAAGAATCTGTATCATTATTACCACCATAAAGTATACCACCTACTTCTGCTACAGCATCAACTCCTTCAGTGGTAATAGCATTACCTGCAATTACCAAACCTCCCCAATCTCCAGCGCTTTCTCCGGTAGAAGTCATGATAACTGGATTGCTCTCAGTACCTTGGATGTCTATTTCAGCTCCTTTTTGAACAACGATATACGTTTGGGTTGCATCACCTGATTCAACATCTGCTATTAATTTTGTACCTGATGGTATGGTTAATTTTGCTCCTGAATTTACACTAAAAGTGCTGCTTAAAAAGTAGGTTACAGCAGCATCTAAGGTAAGGTCTGAAGAAATACTACCTGATAAAACACTTGTTGTAACTTCTGTATTTGAGTTAACCCAGGCAAACATTGCAATATCAACACTTGGTGCCATGATATATGTATTTGCAGGGTCTGCAGCTACACCATCAATTAAAATATTGGTCAATGGCCCATTATCCTTCATATCGATGGTAGTTTCATAACCTGCCAATGATAAACCGGTAATTGTTGCACCTGATTCTTTTTTAAATTGTAAGGCAGTACCACCAACTGATGAAACAGCTGTAAAATTGGTGAAAGTAGGATTGTTGTTAATACCATCTCCTTCAGCAGCAGTAGAGAATCCTTCTTTACTATGTAATACATAAGTATTCGTAATAGTACCGTTCCATCCTTCTGTCCAGTCAACAGCATCATCTTCGTTGTTTTCTAAATACATGTTGGTTACGCTTACTGTTCCTCCAAAAAATTCAACACCATCATCAGTACCATTTAGCATGGCAACATTTTCAATAGTTGTTCCCGAACCTACTGCATATAATGTAAGACCATTATATTGTGATTCAGCGTTGATTTGAGCACCTGCGTAGTTGATTATTAAATATTCAATAGATCCTGAATTGTCAGTATCAACAGAACCACCATATTTAATGCCGCCAACCTCAGCTGTAGCATCGACACCTTCTGTTGTAGATGCGTTACCCGCGATAACTAAACCACCCCAATCACCTGGAGATTCATTAGAAGAAGTCATAGTTACTGGAGCAGAAACAGTGCCTTGAATATCAATCATTCCGCCTTTTTGAACTACAATATATTTATCTGTTCCAGCTTGTGAAACAATTTTAGTGCCAGCAGGTATTGTTAATGTTGCACCAGATTCTACGCTAAAAATTCCTGTTAATGAATATTCTTTAGAACTATCTAAAGTTCTGTCCTCTGCTAAACTACCGTTAAGGTCGGTGCTTTCTAATGGCGGACAAGTATTACATGAAGTACCACCACAATCAACACCGGTTTCATCACCATTTTGTTTACCATCGGTACAAGTTGCATCGGGTATTGGATCACCTCCATCATTATCGTCACCACTACAACTTGCCATCATTAGAGCGCAAACTGCAGCAAAAATCATCGAAATTTTTATAATTTTTTTCATTTTAGTTTTATTAAGGTTTTTAAAAGCTGTAATTCAATCCTAAACTTAAAGTAGTACCTCTACTATATGAGCGTACTATTTCTTCTGTTTCTACATTGGTCGTACTAGGCTTCACTAATTGTGTTCTTTTAATATCCGGATTCAATAAGTTTCTACCTAGAAAACGCAGGGTCCAATGTTCGCCTAACTCTTTGGTTAAGGTGGTATCGAAAACCACAAATCCTTTTTCAATAATTGCATCGTTATAGAAGGTTTCACTTTGACTTTGTACCTCTGGAGCCCCAAGAGCGTATATCTTGTCAGAAGCATAATTCGCAGTCAAAGATGCGGAAAAGGGATTGTCTGAAGGTGTTGAAAAGTTTAAGCTTGTGTTAACGATCCAGTCAGAAGCGCCCTGTAAACCCGTTTGTGTTAAGCCTTTGTAACGAAATGTTCTTATAAAGTTTCCGTCGGCATCACGAACCTCTTTTAGGTCTTGTGAATGCCACATTCTAGTAGCATTTAAATTAAGATCAAGATTAATACCTTTTGGTGATTCACCTTCGTCGTTAACTTTTACTAAATCTACTTTTGTCTCTAGTTCAAAACCGTACACTTCACCTTTGTCTCCAGAATTAAAATAAGAGAACACACCTGCAGAACCACGATCCTGAACTTTGTTTATTGGATCTTTAATATCTTTATAAAAACCAGCTAGGGATATAAGTTGACCGTTGGAAGGGAAGTACTCCCACTTAAGATCATAGTTAATATCCTTAGACGCATCTAAATCGGGGTTACCTCTTGTAACCTGACCTGTTTGTGAAACATATTCAAAAGGAGAAACTTCTTTGAACTCAGGTAGTGTAATGGTATTGCTTACGGCTAGGCGTAACGCTTGATTATCATTTAAACTATACTTAATATTTAAACTAGGATAAACATTGTTGTAGTTTTTATTCGCTTCACCAATTCTACCAGGAATGTTACCTACATCATAGGTTACTTTTAGGTCATCTTTTTGAAAACGAAGACCTGCATTGAAATTCCATTTTTTTAAACCAACATTAAAATCTGCATATGCAGCTTGTGAGGTTAACGTTCCATTATAGAAATCTGTTTGAAGTTCATTTAATTCTAAAACGCCACTAACAAAATTTGATGCTTGAAAAATAGAACCGATGTTGTCAATATCTACAGGGTTTATAGCATTTGTACTCGATTCCTCAACACCTACAAAGAGTGATTCAAAATCTCTTTTTTTATTTCTATAGTTTACTCCAAGTTCTATATTAAAGGATTTTTCATTATCCTCATCATTTATTACTTCTATTACGTCTTTTAAATATCCATTGAATTCATTGTCAGTAATAAGTTGTTTGGATTTTCTTTGCTGAAAGCCACCTGTACGTCCTAATTGCACTAAGGTTCCATCAGAGTCAAAATTGACTTCATTTCTAATTCTGTTAGGTTCATTTGCATTAACTAGGTTATATCCACCAGCCCATTCTAATGAATTATTTTCACCGAGTTTGTGTGTTCCCAAAAGTTGAGAAACCAATAATCTGGTCTGTTTAATGTTTTGGTCACGAACAAATTGTGAAAGTCCTTCTGCTGGATCAGATTCTTCGAAAATGGTTCCTTCGCCATTTCTACCTCCTTCATATACTTCATCAGTCAATTTGTTTACAAAAAAGGTACTGGACTTTATTTTGTTTTTGTCATTAATAAAGTAAGTAAGGTCTAAAAGTCCACTCGTAGTTACTTTTTTGCTGTATACTGTGGCATCTGTGATGGTATCATCAACGAAGTTTGACCGAAATTGCCTAAAAAGACCTTGTCCGTATTCATATGATTCAGATTGAGATGCAGTAATGAATGCAGAAAGTTTTTCTTTAATTCGCTTTCCGGCAGATATTGAGTAGGTATAATCAATAGGAGTACTTTGAACTTTCGGGTTCCATCCTTGAATGGTAATTAAATCTCTTGTAGAGGCATTCTGGTCAAAAAATCCAAAATCTACATTTCGTTGATTAGGAGAAACTTTGAAATTGTCAAAAACGCCACTCTTAGTAACATTTGTATTTACACCTGATTGGATAGAAACGCTTAATTCTTCTGAACCTTGTAATTCTCGAGAAGAGACGTTGATGTTTCCAGATGCTTGATCTGCTGATGAAATAACAGAATAGGTTTTGCTTACACTTACATTTTGAATTACCCTTGTTGGAAAAAGACCCAAATCAATGTTCTTCTTTTCAACGTCATCAGAAGGTACCGGTAAACCATTTAATGTTGTGCTTAGGTAACGGTCACCTAAACCTCTAACAAAAACATCACCTGATGCTTCACTGCTAGAAACTCCTGAAATTTTGGTGGTTGCTGTAGCTACATCCGACACACCTATTTTTGCTAATTGTTGCGCGCCGATACTTTCTTTGATTTCTATTGCTCGTTTCTGATCTAGCAACAAGGCAGTTTCAGAATCTTTTCGAGCAACTGTAGTTACGGTTACTTCATCTAAAGAAACACCTGCAGAGGCACTTAATGGCACATCGATGGTTGTAATCTTACCGGCTACAACTTCAACATTTGGTATTTCTACAGTTTCGTAACCTAAGTAGCTGAATGAAACGGTATACGTTCCAGGTTCGATATTTGATATTTCGTATAATCCATCAAAATCTGATGTGGTTCCTTTTGTAGTACCTTTTAATAAAACATTGGCAAATGCCAATGGTTCATCATTTACTTCTTTATCAATAAGTTTTCCAACTATGCTTCCAGTGTCTTGCGCACTAGTATTTATCGAGATAAAAAGGAATGTAAAAAATAGTAATTTGTTCATTAGATATATTAATTCTTAAATCCGCGGCAAAGGACGATAGTAGCTGTAAAGGACGAGTTACCTATATGTTAAACCTTTATTTTCTTAGTGTTACCTAATTGTTACTACATTAAATCAATGTTAACAGACGTTTCTGTAATAGTATTATCTTTACTTTTGAGTGAATCAATCCAATTTGAAAACCATGAAAAAGAAGGACATTAGGATACTTTTAGTTGATGATGAACCAGACATCCTAGAGATTGTAGCTTATAATTTATCCGCTGAAGGTTACGATGTATATACTGCCAAGAATGGTGCAGACGGTGTAGCTAAGGCAAAAAAGAAAATGCCACATCTTATAATTTTAGATGTTATGATGCCAGAGATGGACGGTATCGAGGCTTGTGAGATATTAAGAAGAACGCCAGGAATGGAGAATACTATAATTACCTTCTTAACTGCAAGAGGTGAAGATTATTCTCAATTAGCTGGTTTTGATGCCGGTGCAGACGATTATATTACAAAACCGATAAAGCCAAAAGTATTGGTGAGCAAGGTAAATGCACTATTACGACGCATTAAAAATGATGAAAACGCACAAGAAGATATTACCAAAGTTGGTGACATTGTTATCAATAGAGAAGAATATAAGATTGTACAAAAGGGTAAAGAGATCATTTTGCCTAGAAAAGAATTTGAACTTCTTGCACTGCTGACTTCAAAACCTAGTAAAGTTTTTAAACGAGAAGTGATTCTTGATAAGGTATGGGGTAATGAAGTTGTTGTCGGTGGGCGTACAATTGACGTACATATTAGAAAGCTTCGAGAAAAGATAGGTGAAGACCATTTTAAAACGGTAAAGGGAGTAGGATATAAGTTTGTTCTTTAGATGGCAGCACCTCAACGCTCAAAAAGATCTTATCGTTTTGCATTTCGTTCCTCTATTTACATAGTTGTTATCGGTATTTCACTGTTGGCCATTTTGCAATGGAATTTTAGTGCCTTAAACTGGGGTATACTTGTTTCGGCAGCGATTCTATTTTTTATAACGTCCTTTATTACGCTACAATTAAGAATAGAAAAATTCATTTACAAGAGAATTAAACAAATCTACGATGATGTTGAGTTGCTTGAATCTAGCACTATTCCTTCATATCCGGTAACGACCGATATGAGAACATTGACCGCTGAGATTGAAAAATTTGCCAAAGACAAGAAAATAGAAATCGACACGCTTAAAATTAGGGAAGAATATAGAAAAGACTTTTTGGGTAATGTTTCTCATGAGCTAAAAACACCTCTGTTTACAGTACAGGGCTATATAGAAACCCTTTTAGATGGTGCCATGGATGATAAAAATGTTCGAAAGAAATACCTGATACGAGCTAATAAAGCTGTTGACCGACTAATCTATATCGTTAAAGATTTGGATCTCATAACTAAATTAGAGGTCGGTGATCTTAATTTAAAGAAGAAGTCTTTTAATATTATAGAGTTGATTCAGAGTGTCTTCGACCTTTTAGAAATGAAGGCAGCTAAAAAGAATATCACGATCACTTTTGACATTGTATACCCAAAACCGATTTTTGTGTATGCCGACAAAGAAAAAATACAGCAGGTACTTACTAATTTACTCGTGAATTCGATTAAATATGGAAATGATAATGGTACTACAGAAGTAAGTGTCGAAAACTTGGTAAAAAATAAAGTAATCGTAAGGGTGACAGATAATGGTGAAGGTATTCCAGCGGTGCACATACCAAGACTTTTTGAACGTTTTTATAGAGTTGACCAAAGTGGTAGTAGACGTGAAGGTGGGTCAGGCTTGGGCTTGGCAATCGTAAAGCATGTTATAGAGGCTCATGGAGAAAAAATTTATGTAGAAAGTGCCGTTGATGTAGGTTCAGAATTTTCGTTTACTCTCGAAAAAAGTAACATTCAAATTGAAGAAGTACAATAATCGCTAAACCTCTCTTTTTTCTTAGCTTTGCGGCAGTTTAGAATTCATAATTGTGGGAAGTAAAAATAAATTAAAACGATTTCAGGAAAATGAAACTTTTCCGAATGTTATACAGCCAAGTCGAGAGGAGATTGTAGGCGGATTTCCGTTAAAAGGAAAATGGAATACCCATTTTAAAAACAATAATCCGATTGTTTTAGAATTGGGATGTGGTAAAGGCGAATATACAGTCGGATTGGCAAAGAGATTTCCAAATAAAAATTTTATTGGTATCGATATTAAAGGGGCCCGATTTTGGAAGGGTGCTAAAATTGCTATTGCAGAAAATTTACCCAATGTAACATTCATTCGTACCCAAATTGAATTGGTCGACTATATTTTTGGTAAGGAAGAGGTGTCTGAAATCTGGATTACTTTTCCCGACCCTCAAATTAAGTATAAGCGTACTAAGCACCGAATGACAAACCAAGAGTTTTTAAAGCGTTACAGACAGGTTTTAAAACCGGACGGTACCGTCAATTTAAAAACCGATAGTGAGTTTATGCATGGGTACACATTAGGTCTTTTACATGGTATGGACTTAGAGGTGCTTTACGCTAATCATGATGTTTACAAGAATGAAGGGAGTCCTCAAGAAGTACTTGAAATACAGACTTTCTACGAAAATCAGTATCTTGAAAAGGGAAAACCTATTACCTTTATTAGATTCAAGGTAAACTGATTCAATGCAACAAGTAGCAATTTTATTTGTTTTCACATTTGGTGCTGCCTTCTTTGCATCGTTGCCGCCTGGGTTGCTCAATTTAAATGCGGCTAAAACAAGTGTTGAGAAAGGGAAATCGAATGGAATTATTTTTGCATTAGGTGTTGCACTAGCGGTAATTCTACAAACCTATATTGCGGTTCGAATCGCCAAATATATTTCTAGAAATCAGCACATCATAGAGGTTCTATTACAAATTGCACTGGTGGTGTTTTTTGTATTGGCCATTTTCTTTTTTATTAAAGGGCGAAAGCATGACAATAAACCATTAGTAATTGCAGAAACAAAGAAGCGGAATAGTTTTTCTAAAGGGGTGTTTTTGGCATTAATCAATTTTTTGGCTATACCTTACTATAGTGGGTTAAATACAGTCTTTCATGCTCATGGGTTTATGAGCTATAGAGTAATAGATGAGGTTTTATTTATACTTGCAGCAGGTAGTGGTACATTTTTAGCCATGTATCTTTATGTTTTCTATTTCAATAAATGGGAGCATAAAACAAACTCGTTTTCTAAAAACAGTAATTATATTTTAAGTGGATTAATGGTGCTCTTGTTTATCATTACATGCTTTAGATTGTTTAATTAAAGCTGAAGTAACCATGAAATCTGAAAATGAAAATTTCTTTGAAAGGGTTTATCAGGTGGCCAGATTAATTCCCGAAGGTCGTGTAACCTCATATGGAGCAATAGCTAAGTATTTAGGTGCTGCTCGAAGTGCACGAATGGTGGGTTGGGCAATGAACGCTTCTCATAACATGGAAGACATACCGGCACATAGAGTGGTTAATAAAGCCGGGCTCCTTACTGGTAAACATCATTTTGATGGCGCTAACTTAATGCAACAACTTTTAGAAGGTGAGGGGGTTGTTATTAAGGATCTTCAAATTGTAAATCTCGAAAAATACTTTTGGGATCCTTTTATTGAACTACAAACTGAAATTTAGATTTATTCAAAGGTTAAAGTAAAGGTGGTCGTTTCATTAGAAATTACCCGAATCGAACCACCATGTAGGCGCATAATTTGTTTGCTAAGGCTTAATCCTATTCCTGTTCCAGTATTTTTGGTGGTGAAAAAGGGAACAAAAATCTCATCTAAAAGTTCCGGTGAAATTCCTGGGCCATTGTCGGTAACCATAATATATTTTTTTTCTTGCTGGTCAATACCAGCCTTTATAATGATATTACCCTGGTCTTGTTCTTCAATAGCTTGCTGTGCGTTTTTACCTAAATTCAATAATATTTGGGTTAGCTGTTTCTCATCTATATAAAGCTCTAAATCCTCTGGTTCACAAATAACATCTAAAGAAATATTATGAACATTGGTATACTCTTGTAAAAGTAACCTGACCTTTTCTAGAATTTTTTTGGCAGGAATTAATTCTCTATCTGGTTCAGGAACACTTAGAAAAGTTCGGTACGACTGTACAAAACTCATTAAATCATTACCCTGTTCTTTTATGACTTCTAGCCCTTTAGCAGAATTCTTAATTTGTAGTTCACCAAATTCTTCGGGGGTCGAAAGTTGATTTCCTTTTTTAAAATATTTTAAAATAGACTCTGATATAGAGGTAATAGGTGTAATGGTGTTCATAATTTCATGGGTAAGAACACGTATTAATTTCACCCAAGAATCCGTTTCTTTATCATCTAATTCCTTTTGTATATCGTGCACAATTACCAACAAAAGTTTCTTTCCTTCAATAGTAATGGGCGTACATTTTAAGGTGAGTTCTTTTTTACCCCGTTCGTTACCTAATGAATATAAAGTGCTTTGAAAAGGTTCTAAAGATTCGAAAAGGCTATATAGAATAGGGTCAATCTGTTTTAGCTGTTTAATATGATTTAGAGGTCTATAGTTTAAGAGATTTTGTACTGTAGGGTTAGCATAAAGTATATGCCCTTTTTCATTTACGGTAAAAATACCAATATCTGCTTGTCTTAAAATTTCTTGGTAATACTGTTCTTGTGCTTGCTTTTTTAAGTGAATATCTTGAATCATATTGTTCAACATATTCAAGCTATGATTAAGTTCTTCCATCGATTTTACACTAAGCTTCTCAGGAAAGCGTAAGGTGAAATCTTCATTTTTAATGGCATCGAAGAAATAGGCAATCTTTCTGTTGGTTTGGTTTACATAATAAACTAAGCTATATGATAATCCAAAAAACACTAAACTAAAAATTCCGCAAAGAATATAGTGGTCTTTAAAAAAAAGGAAAGCCACTATAAGAGCACAAACTGCAATTAGAACTATTCTAAAAATAAGTTGGTAGTATATATTTTTGCTGACCATTACTTACCTGATTTTTTTAATTTATTATAAAGTGTCTGTCTAGAAATTCCTAATTGATCTGCGGCCGCACTATAATTACCTTCATTTTCATTCAATGCTTTTGTAATCATAATCAATTCCATTTCTTCTAGAGTTTTTGGTCCGTCTTCAACAGAAAAAGACGTTTTGCTTTCTAAAAGGAAATCGGTGGGTTTTAGAACGTTTCCTTCTGAAAGAATTACAGCACGTTCCATAGTATGTAATAACTCCCTAACATTACCTGGCCAAGTATATTCCATTAATTTTTCTTGTGCAGATTGATTAATTTTCAAACTCGATTTACCGTACTTATTGGCAAATTTTTTCAAGAAGAAATCAGATAATATTAAAACATCACCATCTCGATCTCTTAGTGCTGGCACTTCTATTTGAATCGTGTTGATTCTATATAAAAGATCTTCTCGAAATAAACCATCAGCTACCATTTGGTCTAAATTACCATTGGTAGCACAAATTAACCGAATATCAACAGGTATCGGTTTGTTTGATCCTACACGAACCACGACCCTATTTTGAATTACCGATAATAACTTGGCTTGCATTTGTAAAGAGAGGTTACCTATTTCATCTAAAAATAAGGTACCTCCGTTGGCTGCTTCAAATTTACCTGCACGATCTTCTTTTGCGTCGGTGAAGGAACCCTTTACATGTCCGAAAAGTTCACTTTCAAATAAATTTTCAGAAATAGAACCCATATCCACAGATATAAAGACTTCATTATTTCTAGCAGATGATTTGTGTAGTTCTCTCGCGATTAACTCTTTTCCCGTCCCATTTTCACCAGTAACCAAAATATTGACATCAGTTTTGGCAACTTTTTGAACAAGAGTTAGCACACTGTTTAGGGCTTTTGAATTCCCTATAATATAATTTTTATTCTGATTAATAACCTGCTTAAGATTGCTTTCTTTCTGCTTTAAGTGTCGTACTTCTTTTTGTGATTTACGTAGTTCATAGGCCGATTTTACCGTAGTTAACAAACGTTCATTGTTCCAAGGTTTTAAAACAAAATCTGTTGCACCTTCTTTCAATGCTTCTACAGCAAGTTCAATTGCACCGTAGGCAGTCATCATGATTACCGATATGTGAGGTGCTTTCTTTTTAATTTCTCGTAACCAATAAAGACCCTCATTACCGGTATTGACACCTGCGGAAAAATTCATATCCAACAGTATGATATCAATTTCTGCGAGATTGGGAAATGAGGAAAGTAAATTAGGATTTGAAATAGTTTGAACACTCTTATATTCGAACTGCAATAATATTTCTAAAGCGCTTAGAACACTTTTGGTATCATCAACTACTAAGATTTTGGCTTCGGTCATTATAGAAATCAATTAACTAATTTAAAACTACAAATAGAAGATTGTATTTTCACTCCAGTGTCAAAATATTTTACAATATCTGTACAACTTTTTTACAGTCATAAGAAATGATAGAGATTAAGTATTATATAAAATACTGAATATCAATATTTTATGATTATGGCACACATATAGTATATAGCATTGCATACCAATATAGAAATGAATCAAAAAATTAAAATAACAACCATTTTACTCTTTTCCGTCTGGAGTTCTATTATTGCCCAAGAAACTTGGACTTTAGATGAGTGCGTATCTTTTGCTTTAGAGCATAATTTACAGCTTAATGATTTTGAATACAATGACCAATCCAATAGAGAGACGTACAGACAATCGATCCGTAATTTGTTGCCTTCGGTAAACGCCAATGCCAATTATAATATCAGTTTTGGTAGAGCAGAAGATCCGAATACGGGTACATTCGTTAATCAAGATTTTTATTCGAATAACTATTCTCTTGAATCCTCAATTGATTTATTTCAAGGATTTCAGAAAATCAATTCCATTAAAGTATCAAAATTTTTATATAAGGCTACACAAGAAGAAGTGTTGCAGCAAAAATATTTGTTGGCATTTAGAGTGATGCAAGCTTTTTATGACATCCAGTTTTTTAAAGGCTTAGTTGAAATTTCAAACGAGCAATTGAATGTTTCTCAATCGAACTATGATTTAGTAGGAAAACAGATAGAATTGGGCTTAAAGGCAGGCGCTGATTTATACGAAGCAGAGTCTCTATTATTGACAGATAAGTTGAATGTTACCCAAAGTAAGAATCAATTGGCGGCTGCTAAGCTAGCCTTAATACAAGAAATGAATTTAGAGAATGCTTCTAATATATCAATACAAGAAGATTTAGCCGAGATAACTAATGATTTAGGCAATGAAGAGATTGCATCCGATTCTATATATAGTGAGGCGCGTGAATTTTTACCTATTATTAAAGCTCAGGAATTGAGAGCTAAAGCGGCGAAAAAGCAGATAGCGGTTTCAAGAGGCAAACTTTATCCATCACTATCATTATTTGCAGGTATAGGCACAGGTTATTTTGAAACTACGCGAGATACCTTGGGCAATACATTGCCTTTTAGAGAACAATTTAGAGATAATACTTCGCAGTATATCGGAGTAAATTTAAATGTACCTATTAGTAATGGCTGGTCTGCACGATCAAGGGTAAAGCAATCTAAAATAGAACGTCTTAGAGCAGAGAATAATTTAAAGACACAAGAGCAAGAATTATTTCAGGCCATTCAGAAATTGGTGCAAGATTATAATTCACTTTTAGTAGAATTGGTTCAGAGTAATCAAAAAATGGAAGCACAAAGCCTGGCATTTACAATTGCTCAAAAACGATATGAGAAAGGGATGATAAATGCGTTGGAATTATTCACGGCAAAGAATTTATTCGCCAGTGCGCAAAATGAAAATTTACAAGTTAAGCTACGTTCAGAAATCAATAAAAGCACTTTAGATTTTTACAGAGGATTACCGGTATTTAATATAGGTTCTTAGACTTCAAAAAGGAATTTAAGGTTTTAGGAAAAAATAGAATAATATAATACGAATTACCAAAAATTATCAAAGAACAACGAAATAATGGATATAAAATTAGAAAAGAAAAAAGGACTTAAACCCAAGCATTTTGGGTACATCGCAATAGGTATATTAGTAATTTTTGTGGGATATCAACTCTTATTTGCGAGTTCTGTTTCAACCTTTAGAACAGAAAAAGATAAGCTGTCGATAGCAGAAGTATCGGCTGGTAAATTTGATGACTATATTACTATTAATGGTAATGTAGCTCCGATCGCTACCATTTATATGGATGCTTATGAAGGTGGTCGTGTGAGCGAAAAATTAATTGAAGAAGGTGCAATTGTCAAAAAAGGAGACATCATTCTAAAGTTAGAGAACATGAACTTGTATGAGCAGATTCTAGCAAGCGAAAGTAATTTGGCATTGAAGCAAAACGATTTAAGGTCTACAAAAATGAATTTCGATTCAAGACAAGTAGAAGGTAGAAGATCATTGGCGACGGCATCAACAGATTTACAACGACTTAAAAGAAACTATGAGCAGAACAAAGCGTTGTATGATGATGAGCTAATATCAAAAGAAGCGTATCAACTGTCAAAAGAAAATTACGAATTATCTCAAAAGCAGCATGAAATTATTAAAGTGCAAACCGTACAAGATGATGAATTACGAGAAACCTCTCTAAAAGGGCTAGATACCGATTTAGACCGTATGCAGAAAACTTTGGGGATGGTATACCAACGTTTAGATCATTTAAATGTTCGTGCCCCTGCAGATGGACAATTGGGTTTTTTAGATGCAGAAATAGGTCAGAATATTGCACAAGGGCAACGAATAGGACAGATTAATGTATTAACCGATTATAAAATTGAAGCTGATATTGACGAGCATTATATAGACCGAGTAAAAAGAGATTTGGTTGCAGTACTGGATCGTAACGGCACTGAATTTCCCTTACGATTACGAAAAGTATACCCAGAAGTTAGAAATGGTCGATTTAGAGTTGATTTGGTTTTTACGGATAACAAACCAGAAACAATACGTTCAGGTCAAAGTTATAACATCAAATTACAATTAGGTGAGTCTAATGATGCATTATTATTACCAAAAGGAAGCTTTTTTCAAAGTACTGGCGGACAATGGATTTTTGTTGTAGGACCAGATGGTGAAGAGGCCATAAAAAGAAACATAAGAATCGGAAAACAGAATTCTAGATACTATGAAGTATTAGAAGGGCTACAAGCCGGAGAAAAAGTAATTACCAGTAACTATGACAACTTCGGTGAGGCCGAAAGAATTATATTAAAATAATAATAAACTGTCACATCTAGCATAGTCGAGATGTCTTTTAAATAACAATTAAAATCAATTTAAAATGATAACCATTACGAATCTTAAAAAGAGTTTTAGAACAGAAGAAGTAGAAACCTTGGCATTGAACAGTGTCAACCTAAAAGTAGAGGATGGTGAATTTGTCGCTATAATGGGACCTTCAGGCTGTGGTAAATCAACGCTTTTGAATATCATAGGTATGTTAGACAACCCTACTGATGGGAGCTACAATTTTGCTGGTAACGAGGTAGGTGGCTTAAAGGAAAGTCAACGTACGCAATTACGTAAAGGAAATTTAGGCTTCGTATTTCAAAGCTTTAATCTGATAGATGAACTTACCGTATTTGAAAATGTAGAGCTGCCGTTAATCTATTTGAAAATGGGTAAGGCAGAGCGTAAAGAAAAAGTAATGAAAGTACTTGAGCGAATGAAAATTGCACATAGAGAAAAACATTTTCCACAGCAATTATCAGGTGGTCAACAGCAACGTGTTGCCATTTCAAGAGCAGTAGTTACGAATCCGAAATTAATATTAGCCGATGAGCCTACGGGTAATTTGGATTCTAAAAATGGTTTGGAAGTAATGAACTTATTAACAGAATTAAACCAAGAAGGAACCACAATAGTAATGGTTACACACTCAGACCACGATTCTCATTTTGCTCATAGAATAGTTAATCTTTTCGATGGTCAAATAGTAACCGAAAGTCAAAATAGGGCTATCGGCGCAATGATTTAATAGGTAGAGTTTATTCATCAATCAACACCAAACCAACCAAACTTATTCCTTAATCACGGATTTTAATTTAGAAATCAATCAAAAAACGAGCAACATGTTTAAAAACTATATCAAAATCGCTTGGCGAAATCTTTGGAAGAATAAGGGATATAGCTTGCTTAATATTTTTGGCTTAGCCATTGGTATTACCTGTGCCGCAATGATTTTACTTTGGGTAGAGGATGAGGTTGGTTTTGATAGTAATTTTTCTAAGCAAGATGTAGTTTACTACGTGCCTACGAACCAACAGTATGATGGAGAATGGAGAACATTTTTTCAAGCAACACCCGGGCCGTTAGCACAAGTATTAAAAGACGAAGTGCCCGGTATCGTAGGTGCGGCAAGAACCAGAGGGGAAGATTTAATGTTTCAAGTAGATGAAAAATCTATTAATAAGCAGGGTCGATATGCCGATCCTGATTTTTTAAACATGTTCAGTCTTTCGTTTGTGGAAGGTAGTTTAGAGACAGCTTTCAATGAGGTTGATGCCATTATTATATCCGAGCAAACAGCTACCCAACTTTATGGAGAAAATGGCACTTCAGTTGGTAAGGTTATTAGAGTAAATAATGACACCAACTATACCATTTCTGGTGTTTTTGAAGATTTACCTAATAATGTAACTTATAATTTTGATTGGGTTGCTCCTTTTGAGCGATACGCGGTAGGTAAAGATTGGATGTTAGAGTACGGTGCCCTTTTCTCAGATACATTTGTAGAACTTTCGCCAGAGGCAGATTTTAATACTGTAAATGATAAGGTAGAAAATATACTTCCTCAAAAAACCGAAGATGCTGAGGTCTATGCATTTTTACATCCGATGAAAGATTGGCATTTAAGGTCAACCTTTGAAGGTGGTAAAAAAGTTGGAGGGCAAATTATTTATGTTAGACTCTTTAGTCTTATTGCCATCATTATATTATTGATTGCCTGCGTTAATTTTATGAATCTTGCTACTGCAAGAAGCGAAAAGAGAGCCAATGAAGTCGGAGTTCGAAAAGTATTGGGCTCAGGTAGAAAAGGACTGATATCTCAGTTTATGGCAGAAGCAGTGATTACTGCAGCTTTATCGGCAGTGTTGAGCATAGTACTGTTGAAGCTACTTATTCCGCAATTCAATCTACTCATTGATAAACAATTAGATTTAAGTTTAGCAAACCCGGTTCATATTTTAACCTTACTGGGTATAACATTGTTTTGTGGGCTTATTGCTGGTTGGTATCCTGCATTCTATTTATCGTCTTTTAAGCCGGTAGAAGTGCTAAAGGGTGCGCCTAGAGCAAAGGGTAGTGCATCATTAATTCGAAAAGGACTGGTAGCTACCCAATTCGTGGTTTCCATTGTATTTATCATCAGTACCATAATTGTCTATCAACAAGTTCAGCATGTTAAAGGAAGAGATTTAGGGTATGATAAAGAAAACTTGGTCAAAATACCTGTGAAGGGAGATATGATTAAAAATTTCAATCCTATAGAGCAAGAGATGATTGCCTCAGGTATGATAAAAAGTGTAGGATTAAATAATTCAGATATTTTATCAGGGGGCAATAATACATCAGGTTTAGAATGGCAAGGAGGTGTTGATACAGAGAATGTGCTGGTATCCACAAGGTATATTAGTTCAAATTTCTTTGATACTGCCGGAATGGAAATTCTTGAAGGTAGAGGTTTTAGTACGAATCCTGCTCAAGATAGCACCAATCTAATAGTAAGTGAGTCTTTTGCAAAACTAATGGGAACTGGTAGCGCAATTGGTAAAACAATTGAGAATGACTATGGTGTAATCGGTGTAGTCAAAGACTATTTATATGACGATATGTATGGGTCTAGCGATCCAGTAATATTTTTTAATTACCATGGCGAAGCGCGTTTTTTATATGTGAAAGCAAAGGCAGGTATGGCAACCACTACTGCCTTGTCAGCTATGGAGACGGTATTAAAGAAATATAACCCAGCTTTTCCTTTCGAATATGAGTTTGTAGATGACGCTTATAATGCCAAGTTCACAAGTGAGAAATTAATAGGTAGTCTTTCTCAAATCTTTGCCTTACTGGCCATTCTTATTTCTTGCTTAGGTTTATTTGGTTTATCAGCATTTACTGCTGACCAGCGTCGAAAGGAGATTGGCGTACGAAAGGTTTTAGGTTCTAGTATTTCAAGTATTGTAGGCTTATTGTCAAAAGATTTCATGAAACTGGTTTTGATAGCCATTTTAATAGCCAGCCCAATTGCATGGTTGTTAATGCAAAATTGGCTAGAGAGTTTTGCCTATCGAATATCAATCAATATTTGGGCCTTTGTAGTTGCTGGCACTGTTGCTATTGTAATAGCATTGCTAACCATAAGTTTTCAAGCATTAAATGCCGCAAAGGCTAACCCTGTAAAAAGTCTACGTACCGAATAATTAAAAAAAATTACGGTGAGTTTCACCGAATCATCAATCATCAAAAAACGAGAATCATGTTTAAGAATCATATCAAAATAGCTTGGCGTAGTATAAAAAAAGATAAGCTTTTTACTACGATTAAAATTGGGGGTTTTGCCGTTGGTATTGCTGCCTGTTTGTTAATAGCCTTGTTTATTAAAAATGAAGTTGGTTATGATCAGCATTATGAGAATAAAAAACAAATATATAGGGTAGTAATGCAAGGCATGTTTAAGGGAGAAGTCATGAAGAGCACCCATTTTCAATTACCCCTTGCAGATGCACTACAATCTGATT
>RCMY010000267.1_pt1 | contig 73974 bp, 68 predicted proteins | sample 2041341 | NCBI WGS metagenome assembly RCMY01 (sample SAMN09708234, study PRJNA481090) | Marine sediment metagenome, whole genome shotgun sequencing project. | reverse complement strand
GCTACTGAGGGTTTCGACGAGGCCTGCGGCTTCGACGGCAGCGACGAGTGTGGTGAAGCTGCCGTTGGCGACGGCGACATCAACGATGGTCCCCATCTCGGCGGTCTCATCGACCATTGCTTCGGTCGTTTCTGATTCTGCCGCTGCGGTGTCGGTGGTATCGGAGCCGCAGGCAGCTGCGGTCATGGAAAGTGCCACGATCGCGGTGAGTGTCTTGGCTAAACGGGATTGCATTAGGTGACCTCCCAGGTCATTGGTTAACCCGTACTACGGAGGCGTTACCGGTGATGGATGCATATTGGGGGAAATATTTTAACAAACTTTAGTCGGCATTGTTTTTAGGCACTTGATTACCTCCATCGCGCTCAGTCAGCGGCGACGGTGAGTTCGAACAGACCATCAACAGCCGGGTTGGCTGGTTTGCTCATAAAGGTGGCCGTGACCCGAAGGGCATGACGGCCGGGTAGCTCACCTCGGGTAACAATCTCTAGGGAGATCCTCCGTTCCTCATGTGGAGCGAGCTGTCCCGGGACCAGAATCGTCGACGGCTCGCACATGAGCACAACCTCGCCCGCGACGTTGGTTCGTTCCGGATGGGTGACGACGATGTCGGTCAGGATCGAGCAATCGCAATGATTGGCGATCAGGTAGGTGGCGATCGCGCGGTCCTCGGGCTCAAGTTGATGCTCAGCCCGGCTTACCTGGAATTCACGGAATACAAGTGACTCAGCCATGACGAACCTCCTCGGATTGTGGCGCCGTCGGGCGTCCTCACCGGCGACACCGACAGAATGAAGCCCATTCGAGCTGGTCGTAAGAGGCGTTCGTCATCTTCCTTGCGGGTTGCTTCAGTGCCAAAAGCGACGAAACCCCCCGCCGAAGCGAGGGGTTTCTGCGTGTGGAGCTGGGGGGAATCGAACCCCCGACCCCCTGCTTGCAAAGCAGGTGCTCTAGCCAACTGAGCTACAGCCCCAGCGGCGCAAATACTAGCGGGGCTTCAGTTCGTTTCTGACAACTAATTGGCCTAGCGTCGCATCCAATGAATCGTCGTCTTCCATTTTTCTACGGCTGGGCTATCGTTGGTGCCGTTTTCTTCATCTTGATGGTCACTGCTGGGCTGGGATTTTACAATGCGTCGGTGATTCTGTCGGCTGCCGCTGAGGAGCTGGACGCCAGCGTGGGGACCGTGTCGGCAGGGCCAGCACTCTTCTTCGGCATCAGTGGGGTGACCGGGTTTGCGTTGTCGAAGCAAATGGAAACCGTCGACATCCGTTGGTTTTACCTCGCCGGAGGCATCGTTGGCTCGGCTGCGTTGTATGGCCTCCGAGCTGTCGAATCGGTCATTGGCTACTACTTCTTCTTCTTTGTCTTTGGGATCGGTTTCGCCTTAGCCGGGCTGGTTCCCTCGACAACGCTGGTCGCCCGCTGGTTCGCGGTGAAGCGCTCAGTCGCTCTCTCGATTGCCTCCACTGGGCTCTCGGTCGGAGGCATCTTGCTTACACCGGTTGCCGCCCGCCTGATTCACGACCAGACGCTGAGCGGTGCGAGCACTGAAATGAGCATCGCCTGGTTCGTTGGTGTTGTGCCCATTGCACTTCTTGTGCTTCGCTCAAACCCGGCATCGATAGGGCTGCAGGCTGACGGTGCTCCCACCCCTCGAAAGTCCGTGGCCGCGGTTGGAGCAACGCTAGCCGAAGCGGTCAAAACCCGTTTCTTTAAGTACTTCTCGGTAACGTTCGCGCTCATTTTCCTGGCACAAGTCGGTGCAATCGCTCATCTCTTTAACCTCACCAAGGAGCGGGTTGACGCTTCGGCGGCAGGAACAGCCCTCTCGATTCTCGCCCTCTCGAGTGTGATCGGTCGATTGGCCGGGGGCGTTGTAGTTATGCGGGTGCCGACCAAATCGTTGGCCGCCATTCTCACACTGCTGCAAGCCGGAGCACTCGCCCTTATCGCGGTATCGTTTTCTCGCACGACAATCTTCATTAGCTCGAGTGTGTTCGGACTCAGCGTTGGCAATCTCCTGATGCTGCAGCCACTGTTAGTTGCCGAGGCATTTGGCGTAAAGGAATACTCCAGGGTCTATTCGTTGTCTCAGCTCATTGGCACGCTCGGAGTTGCCGGAGGTCCATTTCTTCTCGGCGCCCTGCACGACCAAACGAGTTATCAGACGGCGTTCATCGTTGCTGCTTCGGCCAACGTCATTGGGTTTGGCCTGCTATTTCTCGCTGGTCCGACTGTCGCAGCTCAGAAGAGCTGGGATCACTCTGACTTGAAGGTCACTCTGACTTGAAGGTCACTCTGACTTGAAGGTCACTCCGATTTGAAGGTCACTCTGACTTGATGTCAGCCAACGCATAGAAGGTGCCATTGCGGCTTCCGACGAAGATGCGGCCGTCCCAGACCGCTGGCGTTGACTCGATGCAGCCGCCGAGTTCAATCGACCACAGCTCTGTAGGTGTCGCCATCGTGTCCTTCACGTCGAAGGCGTGAAGGACACCGTTGCAGTCACCCTGGATCAGCACGTCGTCGACGACTACAGGACTCTGCCACAGTGGCCCGGGAAGGTTCAGCATCCAACGCTCGGCCCCCGTTGCCCGGTCAAGCCCAAAGACTTCGCCAGTATCCGTCGGCACAATCACGATGTCGGCATAGAGCGCAGGAGTCGCCCACACACCAGTATCGAGTCCTCTTCTGGCGTCAACGCCCCACACGAGCGGATCGTCGGGTTTCGTGGGGTCGAGCTTCATGATCTGCCCGACTTCTTGGCCTCGCGAGTTGCCCCGTTCGTACTCCGAAGCGACGTAGAGCATCCCCTCCTCGTCGATGACAACGGAAGCGTCGGTGTCTTCGCCAGTCCAAAAGCGAAACACGCGAGTTGGTGTCGCGCCATCGGCTAGACCGCTGATGTCCCAGCCTTGGACGAGTCCACCTGAGTTGGCGAAGTAGACGGTGTCACCGCTAATAGCCACGCTGTTCTCAATCGACACATCGCGGCCGACCGCGTTGATGAGTTCTTGGTCCCAACCCTCGGTTGAGAAGGCGATCGACGGATCGACTGTGACCAATCCATCGGCGTCGTAGCCCCGGTTTAGCTTGACGATGAAGAAGCGCGAGTTCTCGCCGCCCTCGAAGAGGTAGTCGTCGATGATGAGCCCAGAGCTGTCCCAGTCGTTGTTCCACAGAGTTGGTTTGACGGCTTCAGACGACAGCTTCCAGAGCGCCTCGGGCTCTGGTCGGTCGAGGGCCACGACGTGGTAGAAGTTGTCTCGGCTACCGGTGTAAAGCAAGGGATAGCCATCGGGGTCGATGGTGATCGATCCCTTGATGATGTCGTCAGTGGCATAGGCCGGATAAACCTCAACGCCAGAGGCGGGGTCAAGAAAGTTGACCTTGCGGTTGTAGCCACCGAAGGCCACCCACCACACGTCTGGCTGCTCAGGAGGATGGAAAACCGACGGCTGGCCTGTCCAACCTGACCCACACCAGTTTTTCGGCTCGCCACCAACGGTCGAGTTGGAGCACCCGATTTCCCAGGACCAGATCACCGACGGCTGTCGGGGGACGGGGCCTTGGCCGTAGAAGGTGCGCGTTGGGTTGCCGCGGAAGGTCAAAAGCCCTTCGACTGCTCCAAGCTCTGACCACGCCTTGCCTGACGAGGCGGGGTTGACCCAGCCGTCGAATGGGGGGAGGGTCGTGACCGTCGTTTCGGGCACGGCCGAGACAATCGATTCGTCGAGAGACATTGGTGGGGCCGACTCTTCGGCGCCAGTTGTGCCGTCAGCGGTCGTGGTTCCTGTCTGGGAGCTGGCACTGGCCGCTTCGGTCGGCTCGCTTGTGGCGCGTTGATTCGCTACGTAGAGCAGGCCACCCGCCGCTGCTGCCAGCGCGATGACGACGCCCGCTAGTTTTGTCTTGTCCGTCTGACTCGCAGCCTTCGACATCGGAACAACCCCTACAGTCCACCCTCGGCGACAAGACGATCGAGGGTCAGATCTGGATGGTCAAGCAGGACCCGGTCCATCCAATACTTGCTCTCGAAGAGAGCGAAAAGGGCGCCATCAGAGCGTTCGAGCACATCTACGCCTTGCATCTTGCGAAGCTCGGCCCGTGACTCTTCATCGGTCTGGCGGGCAATCGAGAACCGGGTCGAGGTCAGCTCACAAGGTGCGCCAAATTCGGACTCCAGTCGGAAGCTGGCGACTTCGAACTGCATTGGCCCAACGGCAGCAAGAATGGGGGCTTGGTCGCCGACATCGGCCTCACGAAGCACTTGAATCGCGCCTTCTTCGTCAAGCTGGGCGATGCCTTTGCGGAACTGCTTGAACTTGGCCGTGTCTTTCACACGGGCCCGCATGAAGTGTTCGGGAGCAAAGGCAGGAAGCGGAGGAAACTCGACCGCGTCGTCGCTGTAGATCGCGTCGCCAACCCGGAGTTCATTGGCGTTGACGAGCCCGAACACATCTCCCGGATAGGCCAACTCGACTGTCTCGCGGTCTTGGCCAAAGAACATCTGCGCGTATTTGGTGGAGAATTGTCGCTTCGTTCTGCTGCCAGTGGCGATCATGCCGCGCTCGAACTCTCCAGAGCACACGCGCACAAAGGCGATCCGGTCGCGGTGCGACTTGTCCATACCAGCCTGGACTTTGAAGACGAGGCCCGAGAACGGCGCCTCGATCGGTCGATGGTTTCCATCGGCGAGTAGTCGTGCGGACGGCGGTGGCACCAGGTCGACGATCGCGTCGAGAAGGAAACGCACGCCGAAGTTGGTCAGCGCGGACCCGAAGAACGTGGGAGTTGATTCGCCGGCAAGGAACGACTTTCTATCGACGACTCGACCGAGCGCTTCGAGCAGCTCGGACTCTTCGTGCGCCGCGGTCCAATAATCGCCCTCGTCGATTTCGGCCTGCTCGGCCGAGACCTCTTCCTCAGGGGCGATGGTAGAACCATGAGCGGTGCGGGTGAAGCGTGTGTAGATACCGGTGTCTCGATGGATGACACCGCGGAAGTCGCCCGAGATGCCTACTGGCCACGTGACCGGGGTGGGCTCGACGACGAGCGTTTCTTCGATTTGGTCGAGTAGCTCGAGTGCACCGAGGCCGGGCCGGTCCCACTTGTTGATGAACGTAAGGAATGGGATCTCCCGCTCGCGACAAACCTCGAAAAGTTTGAGTGTCTGCGGCTCGATGCCCTTGGCCGCGTCGAGCACCATGACCGCGGCGTCAGCTGCTGCGAGCACTCGGTAGGTGTCTTCGGAGAAGTCTCGGTGACCAGGGGTGTCGAGCAGGTTGATAACACAGTCCCGGTATTCGAACTGGAGCACCGTTGAGGTGATGGAAATGCCGCGCTGCTGTTCGAGCTCCATCCAGTCGGACGTTGCTGACCTCCGGTTTCCGCGAGCCTTGACAGCACCGGCCTCTTTCGTGAGCGCGCCGCCGTAGAGCAAGAACTTCTCGGTCAGCGTCGTCTTGCCAGCATCAGGATGCGAGATGATGGCAAATGTTCGCCGCCGCGTTGCTTCTTCAGTGGGCGTAGTCACCGCATGAACGCTAGCGGTCCTCGGGAACGCTTCGCGTTCCTAGCGAACGGTTGGTGTCAGGGGATGAGTGGTTGGCGGCGTTGTGTGGCAATAATGGCCCAGTGGAATATCCCGGCGCTCGTAGACCAGATCGTTCATGGACCGTCGACTCGCATGGCCTCGCCATAGCGGCTCACGAGTGGGGCGACCCTGGTGACCGGCCGATGCTCATCGCCCACGGCGGGTTCGACTTTGCCGAGACATACGACCGCTTCGCCCCTTTGCTTGCCGATGGCGGCTGGCGAGTGGTGTCGTGGGACCAGCGTGGTCATGGTGACTCGGCTCATGCCGAGCTCTACAGCTGGGACGCCGACCTGCGAGACGCAGTTGCGGTGCTGAGATCGGTGACCAGCAATCCGTTGCCTGTGTTGGGACACTCCAAAGGCGGTGGGCTGATGATGAACTTGGCTGAGATGCGGCCCGATCTCGTTTCGGCCGTGATCAACCTCGATGGTCTCCCCTCGAAGCGAAGCGTTCCCGATATCGCCGACCACGAGCGCTCAAAGCTCATGGTGCAAGACCTCACAAACCGTTTCAACTTCCGCCGCCGTGCTCACGAAGAGATTCGGCGGCCGGGAACACTGGAGGGCCTCGCGGAACGACGTGGCCGCATGAACCCGCGGCTGCCAACCGAGTGGTTGCAGTATCTGGTGAGCGTCGGAGCGAAGCAAGACGAAGAAGGCTGGCGCTGGAAGCTAGACCCGAGCATGAAGTTTGGCGGCTTCGGTCCGAACCGGCCTGAGTGGGGGCTTGGACGAATGGCCAGTCTTGGGGTGCCGCTGCTCGCCGTTCTCGGGAGCGAAGTGGAAGAGATGGGTTGGGGCACGAAAGCCGAAGACGTCGAGCCCTGGTTGCCTCACGGCGCAAAGTTTGAAGTGCTCGAAGGCGTCGGCCACTTCGTGCATATCGAACAGCCACGGCTCATTGCCGACATGACGCTGGAGTTCCTCGGATGATCACGCTTACTCACAACAAGATCTCTCTCGCCTTGCATCTGTTGCAGGAAGGCAGTGGCCCCTCTCTGTTGCTCGCTCACGGGCTTGGCGAGTATTCGCCAGACACCGTGCCGCCGGTCGCTGCAGCGTGGACCGGACCCGTTTGGGCTCTCGACCTCACAGGCCACGGGGCGAGCACAGTGCCACTAGGCGGTGGCTACACCTGCGAGGGACTCGCAAGCGACATCGACGTCGCTCTTGCTCATACGGGCCCGGCGACCATTTTGGGACGCGGACTCGGCGGGTACGTTGCTCTTCTCACTGCGGGCGGCCGACCCGAATTGGTGAAGGGACTCATCATCGCTGACGGGCCCGGCCTCGCGGGAGGCTCAACCGGACCTTCTTCGGCGACCTGGATTGACCCGGCCGAATACGGTGTGGCCCCCGATCGGTTTGCCCTCGCAGAGCTTTCGACCGACGTTCGCCCTCCCGACTACGCCACGAGCTTTGCTCGATTGCTGTTGACTCAGTCACCGCTTGAGGTGCCACTGGTCGTGACCGCAAAGAACCGCACGGAATGGCTCGACGCGGTTGCTGCGGAGCCTGGGGTTATCTCTGAGCCGTTAATCGAGGCCATCGAGCGCTTCAAGTAGCTAGGTTAGTGCGAGCACTGCGAAGAGCGTGATCGCGCTCGACACCAGCACCGCAAAAACGAAGCTTCTGTCGCTCAGTGTTTTGCGAATGTGACGCACGCGTTCTTGCCCAAAGAGTTTCTCCACAGACCCATGGTGGCGCGACACAGGCGCACCTGCATGAGCAGATGCGCCTGAAGAGGCTGTTTTCCCTGTTGTGACCGAACCGGGGTTTGAGGTGTTGTCTTAGTCTTCGCCCTCGTTGTTGAGGTCGATAATGCCGAGTCGCACTGCGCTGAGAACAGCGTGGGTCAGGCTCTGCGCATCGAGCTTGCGATAAATGGCGTTCAGGTGGTTGTGCACGGTCTTGGTGGTGATGCCGAGGTATCGGCCGGCCTGCTTTGTGCTCATTCCGTCAGCAATGGACTGCAGGATCTCGACCTGACGATCGGAGAGAAGGTCTTCGTGAAGCTTGACCTCTCGTGCAGCCGTGAGCATGGCGCCAGCAAGCGCGGGAGAGAGGACGGTGTCGCCGTCGACTACGCGCAGCACGGTGTCTCGGACCTCGCCAAACGAAGTTCCCTTGCTGAGGTAGGCACTCGCGCCCGCCGTGATGGCGGCCCTGGTTCGTTCGATGTCGTCGTGCATCGTCAGCACTGCGACGCGAACTGCGGGGAGGGCATCACGAATGAGACGGGTCGCCTCGATGCCATCCATAACCGGCATCGAGAGGTCCATCAGCACGACGTCGGGCAGCAGCGCCTTTGCCAGCGCAACAGCTTCTTCGCCGGTTGATGCTTCACCGACGACAGTGTCGCCAGCCGCCTCAAACGATTTCCGGAGACCTTCACGCAAAAGCGCGTGGTCATCGGCCAATAGAATTTTGATCATCGGTTCATCTCTCGGGTGGTTGACTCGTGAGCACCGTGATGGTGGTGCCTTGGTCAGGTTCACTGGTCACTTCAAGGATTGCCCCTACTGAGGCAGCCCGTTCTCGCATCCCCACCAGTCCGTACGCGGTGCCACGAATGCCCTTGTCGGGGTCGAAACCCAAACCATCGTCTTGCACCACGAGAACTCCTCTTCCATTTTCGACCTTCCAGCTCACGTGGACACTGGTTGCTCGAGCATGTTTTTCCACATTTGTCATTGCTTCCTGCGCGATTCGCAAGAGTTCGTTTTCCACGACTGCCGACAATCTGGCTGACCGATCAGTTGGTGCAATCAGAGTGACGTCAAGCGAGCTTCGTTTTGTGAATCGATCGACAACCTCACCAAGCAACACGCTTAGGGGTCGATTGCTCGACACCGAAGCACGAAGCTCGACGAGTGTGTCTCGCAGTTCGCTGATGGCACCTTGTGTGTCTTCATGGAGCTGCTTAAGTTCAACCATCGGCTCATTCAGCCCAGAGTTAACTCTTTCGAGTTCGAGGGCGATGTAGGTGAGCCATTGGCCGAGACGATCATGGAGGTCTCGAGCGATCCGAGTCCGCTCCTCGGCGGCGGCCAGCGAACGCAGCCGACGGAACTCACGGGCGTTGGCCATAGTGAGCGCGAGGACATCAGCCATACCTTGCAACAGCTCGACGTCGTGGTCGTCGTAGTGATTGGGGAGCCGGTGTTCGAGACCGATGAGGCCAGTGTCTTCGCCATTGACGATAAGGCGGCAATAGATGCCTGATCCGGTTCGATTACTGATTGTTGCCAGTGCAGGGATCAGCATCGCTGAGGCGGCATCGACCGCTTCGTCAAGCGGTGCAGGGAGATCTTCGCGGATTGTGAGTGGAGCGACGGTGAAGCCACTCTGCATCTGAGGCGACCACCGGTTGTCTTCGTACGACAGGATGATCAGCCTCTCGTAGTCGAAGGCTTCACTGAGTTGTTCGATTGCCGTGTCCAACACATCGTGAAGGTCAAGCGATGACGGAAGGGTTCGTGCGACTTCGTTCAACGCGCCAAGCAGCTCATTTGCCTCGGACAGCTTGTCGAACTGGGCGGCCATGACTTGTCGCCGGTCTTCCATCTGTAGCAATCGGATCTGGGCAACGCCGGGGAAACTCGCCGCAGCCATGAGGGCAGTGACCGCGAGTCCTGATGGCTGGCTGAAGTCGTTGGTCGCGATGCTTGCCACGATGGTGGCCATGGTCAGACCGACGGCGGCGGCGATTAGGCCACGGCGTAGACCCCAGCCGAACGCGACGATGGCGACCGCAACGAGCACACATCCGACGAATGGGCTGGCCAGGCCTTCACTGAGGCCGAGCGCAGCGCTGAGTACGGCCACGTCGCCGAGGGCAAATGCAGTTTGGGAGGCAGCTCGATCGCCAATTCGGATCGGACGAACGGTTCGCCACGAGGCGAGGAAGATACACACGGCGAGGGTGACAACCACACCGAGGTCGCCGTTGGCAGCCCGCGGCGATGCGAGGCCAACACCAACCATGACGGCGCCCCAGCGAAGGGCGACGAGCACGGCCGAGAGCGAGCTGGCGACGACTGGCCCTAGATCGAGCGCATGCGACGCATCATCGAACCCGCCATGGCGAAGGGCCCGGAGCGCGACGAAAAGATCGCTTGGCGAAACTCGTTCGGCCAAACGACGGTCGGACGGTATGTTCCGACTATTCGTCATCGGTTTACTCATCGGCAGTTACAGACGGCTCTAAACAACGCAGAGTCGCGGCATGCGGATTAATAGGTGCGACTTGCCACATATCGTCCGAGCTCAATCAGAACGCTTCGATGCTCAGACTCATAAGGCAGTAGCGCAGCGGCGTGCACCGATTTGTCCACTAAACGCGTTATTTTCGCTTCAATTGCCACTACTGCACCTGTCGTGTGAAGAATTTCAACGATCGCGTCGACCTCGGCTTCGGTCAATCCGGAGCGGCCAACTGTGGACAGTATTCCTAGCTCTGATGGTGAAGCTTTTTCCGTCGCGATGGCCAATAGTTCGGTCGACTTACCTTCGCGGAGATCGCTCCCGACCGGTTTGCCGAGCTCGGCCTCTGTACTGAGGACGCCGAGAAGATCGTCTCGTAGCTGGAACGCGATGCCAATCGGTGTGCCGAAGTCGGCGAGTTGCTGATGTAGGAGCGCGTCGGTTCGTCCGGCGAGAGACGCTCCAAGTTGGAGTGGACGCACGATCGTGTAGAGCGCTGACTTAAAGGTGACGACTCGCTCGGCCGTTTCGCGGTCGCGGTCGCCTGCGGCTGACGACCGCATATCGAGATATTGGCCGAGGTTGAGCTCGATCCGCAGCTCGTCCCATATCTGGCGGGTCTCGGGAGTGACGTCGCCCATCAGGCGGTCGGCATAGACGTGGCTGAGGTCGCCGATGAGAATGCCGACACCCTCACCGAATCGTCGTGGCTCACCCGACCAGCCACGGTCGGTCAGTAGCTTGGCCTGCCGTGTGTGAATGGTCTCGCGGCCCCGTCTGGTTGGGGCGTCGTCCATGATGTCGTCGTGTATGAGCGCGAAGGTTTGAAGGAGCTCACAGGCCGCGGCTGCATCGATCGCCGGCTTGATGGGAAGCGAGGGGTTCGCGCCGACGAACGACCAGAAACAGAATGCGGCCCTCAGGCGCTTGCCCCCCGTGCGAGTTAGATCGGCGAGCTCGTCGATGGCCTCAACCAAGCGGTGATCGACCGATCGCCAGCGATCTTGCTCGCTTGTGAACATTTCGCCCAAGCGATGGTCGACGTGCGCGGCGGCGACGGCAAGCGAGTCTGGTTTGGCAACGTTCATTCGGTGATGTCAGTCGTTGTCATATTGCTGACTTGCTGTTGCACAGTGTCGAGTCGGTCGCGGCAGAACCGCACGAGCTCACCGGCCCGGGCAATCTGACTCGTGAGGTGGTCGACGTCAACCTGTCCCTGTTCCATACCAGCCACAATTGATTCCAGCTCGGCGAGAGCGGCCCCGTAGCCGAGTTCGGCAGGAGGGGTTTCTGTTACTCCGTCGTTTTGCGTAGTCACATCGAGCCTTAATACTTCGTTGCTGTCTTGGTTACGGAGCTTGTCAGCGTGCCGTCGTGCACCAGAGTTGTGAGGACTGCGCCGACCTCGATCTGGCTGGTGGAGCGAACGAGTTCGCCCGAGTTTGTTCGCGTGATCGACCAGCCTCTGGCCAGGGTGATCACGGGGTCGAGGGCGCTGGCTCTCAGTTCGGCACGCTCTATATGGTGCCGTTGTTCGGTGAGTGCGCGCTCGATGGCGGCGCCGGTTCTTTGCCACAGCAGGTCGATGCGGGCCGAGTGTCGCTGGGTCGCGAGTAGCCCTGCGGTGCCGAGACGCTTGGCCGCGGCGTCGAGACGCTGGGCGAACCCGGTCACGCGGTCGATAAACACGCCGGCACAAGCGGTGGGCGTTTTGGCTGTGGTGTGGGCGACCTCGTCGGCGACGCTTCGGTCGATTTCATGTCCAACCCCGACGACTACGGGGATGGTTGAGTGTGCGATTGCAAGAGCGACCAAACGGTGGTCGAACGAGGCAAGGTCGGTCTTGGCGCCTCCGCCTCGGACGAGAGCGATGGCATCGACCCCGCGGTTCTGTGCCGTCTCGATTGCTTTGGCGATGAGCCCGGGTGCCTCATCTCCCTGGACTCTCACGTCGAGCTTGGTGATCTCGAACGGCAGGCCGCTGAGTTCGATCTCGTGGAGGAAGTCGGCCTCAGCCGCACTTCCTTCACTCGTGATGAGGGCGAGGCGCAGGGGGAGCGCTGGCATCTCAAGCTGGCCATTGGTATCGATCAAGCCAGCTTCGCGGAGTTCGGCGAGGAGGATGGTTCGGGCTTCTTCGAGTTTTCCGAGCGTGTACGAGGGGTCGATCGAGGTCATGATCAACTGCACCCGGCCCTGGCGTGCGTAGTACTCGACTCGGGCCTTGATCCTCAGTTCGACTCCGTCTTCGATGCGGGCCGCCCCCGACTTCTTGAGGATCGCGTTGATTTGATGTTTGACGTTGGCGAAGAGCGCGACCGAAAGAGTGGCGGCTGGCGCTCGGCCAAGGTCACCGGGATCAAGGAAGTCGAAGTAGACATGGCCCGGCTTGGTTCGCCGAATGCCAGACACCGTTCCGGTGACCCAGAGATCATCGGGGAAACACGTGCTGATGGCGAAGTCGATCGCCGCACAAAGTTCTCCAACACTTAGGCTGTCGTTCACTTCAACGAACCTATCTCCGACCATCCAACCTGTCACGCTGCGTGGTGAGTAGTGTCATTCAATCTTCAGCGGGCTCTTGCTCGTTGCAGAGTCCTGCCCGTCACCTTGAGGTTCCGCTTCGTGACCGATCCTTCTACGGCCACTGAAAACGAGCTGCCCTTCGATCCGCCGCTTCCGCCGGGTTTTCTGAGCACTCCACTTTTCTCCACACCCCGGAACCGCCGGTCTGACTCCGCTATCGATGGACTTTCCGTGTCGACGGTCAATCCGGTGAGCGGACGCGCCCACCTGATGTACGTGAGCGAAAACCTTGCGTCGATGCTTGGCGGCGAACCGCATCAGCTTCTTGGCCGGAGCCCTGATGTGCTCTTCACTGAGAACACACCAATTCGACAGCTCGAGGCCGTTGCTGCCCTCGTCGACCAAGGCCAGCAAGCAGTGGTGCAGATCGAGCTTTCACACTTCGACGGCTCGTCCGTGCCAGTCCAAGCGAGCTTTCTCTCGATCCCTTCACATGCTGACGGGTGGCCCTACTTCTTGGCCCTTTATCGAGACCTGTCAGTGCGTCCCGGGCCCGAGCGACTCCTCGCTGACCAGGCAGAAGTTCTCGACTCACTCGCTCGGGGCCATGATCTGCCTGAGCTGCTGCAGATCGTTGCCGCCCGCGTCAAGCTGCAGATTCCTGGCGCCGAGTGTTGGATCTCGGTAGTCGATAAAACCGGCCGAGACTCAGTGGTTATCTCTGGCGACCATGCCATTGACCTCGTTCGAGAGGCGATGAGTATTCTCACAGAGAGTGGCGAGGCGTCCACCTATCGTTGTCTTCGGGCCGATGACCTGCCATCGCCGGTCTCCTCGATGCTGTACGACCATGGCGTGCATGCGCTGTGGGCCTTCCCTGTAATTGATCATGACGGCCGGCTCCGGTCATCGTTGGTTGTCACACACCCCGACCGGCTCGAGCCGCGTGACAACGAACAGGAATCGCTTGATCACCTCACGAGGGTGGTGTCGGTCGCCGTTGAACGAAGTCAGACCGAGGCGACTCTGGCCCATCAGGCGCTGCACGACCCTCTAACCCAGCTCCCCAATCGGGCGCTCATTGTCGACCGTCTCGAACAGGCGGTTGCCAGGCTCGGCCGAGACCAGAGCAAGCTCGCGGCGCTCATTGTCGATGTCGATCGGTTCAAAGAGATCAACGATGTCCACGGCCCAGAGGCGGGCGATCAAGTTCTGCTCGAGATCTCTCGGCGGCTCCGGGCTACCGTTCGCCTTGGTGACACTGTCGGCCGTATCGGCGGCGATCAGTTTCTCGTCGTGTGCGTTGCGATGAACGACGAGGCCGACGCAGCATCGATGGCCTTGCGCGTTATCGATATTCTCGCCTCGCCTATCGACCTCGGTGACGGCGACGAATTGCAGATCACGGCGTCAATCGGGGTCGTGCTCATTGATCGTCCCGGCCGATCGCCCGCCACCATCATCTCTAATGCCGAGTCGGCACTCGACCGGGCCGTAGCGAACGGCCGCGCCGGCTATGCGTTGTATGAAGAAGGCCTCCAGCGGCGGGTTGTTGTTCGCCATGAGATCGAACAGGCGCTGCAGATCGCCATCACCGAAGACGAACTTGTTGTCCACTACCAGCCGCTCGTCGACATCGCTACGGGGCTGATGATCGGCGCAGAAGCGCTGATCCGTTGGGATCGGCCTGGACACGGGCTGCTACCTCCCGGTGACTTCATCGAGATCGCGGAAGAGACCGGCATCATCGTGCCGCTTGGTGCATGGGTCATCGACAAGGTGTGTTCCTCGATCAATAGCTGGCCCCATCGCGAAGGCTCACACGGGCCGACCATCACGGTCAACTTGTCTGCCCGTCAGCTCAGCGATCCCTCGCTTGTCAGCACCATCATCACGTCAATGGACCGACACGGCGTGAGTCCCAAAAACCTTGGCTTCGAAGTAACAGAATCCATGGGCGTCGAAGACCTCGAACAAGCAAGTATTGCGCTCCGAAGGCTCTCCGCCCTTGGCTGCAAACTTGCCATCGATGACTTTGGCATCGGCTACGCAACTCTCGATTACCTGCGTCGATTCTCGATGGCCGACACGATCAAGATTGACCGTTCATTCGTCTCTGGCCTCGGTACTTCCCGAGAAGACTCAGCGATTGTCTCCGCGTCGGTGGCGTTAGCTGATTCGCTCGGACTCTCGGTTGTAGCCGAGGGTGTGGAGACCTACGACCAGTTCCAGGCCCTCGCCAAGCTTGGCTGTGCGCTGGCGCAGGGCTACGTGCTGAGCCCTCCGGTTCCAATAGAGCGAGCCTTCGAGCTCTGGACCGCCGGTTACCTGATCGACCTCACTGCGCTCTAGCAATAGTTCAGGAACCAGGTACGGGGTACATTCAGCCGTTGTTGGCGATGGCGTTGAGCTCTTCGAGGGAGAGATTGGGCGACGACAAGGTGGCGAACCTTCCGTCAGCAAGCGTCCAGCCAACCGTGGCGTCTTTGTATTGGGCTGACGCCAGCTGATAGCGGCCGTCGATACGGACTGATGCGCCGTCGAGTTGGAGTTCTGCCTCGGCGACCTTAACGCCGGTCTCTCCTGCGTAGGTCAGGAGTTGGACCGTCCGGCCAGATTCATCGATGGCAGCCCAAGCGGTGCTCGCGACTGACGCCGAGGTCCCAGGCTGACTTTCGCCAAGAAGTTCGAATGTGCCGAACTTGTCTGGCAGCTCGGTGCTCGATGCCCGCTGGTCAAAGAAACTGCCGGCAATCGCAACGGCGCCGTCCCTGTCGACTCCACCGATTCTCAGGTGGGTTGTGTGCTCTTCTCCGACGGCAGAGATATGCGTGAGGTTGGGAATGTCGGGATCGACCAGCACCCACCCTGTGACGGGACCGATAGCTACCTGTTCGAGTTCGGGAAAGGCAAACTCGGCACCATCCGCGATCACCGAGACGATGATCTCATCAGCTCGTTCGTACATCGCAGTTCGGGTGGAGCCAGCGGCAGCCGAGTTGTCTGTTGTGTCAGGACTTACTACCCACTCTGGCCCAAAGATGGTTTCCTCTGCGATGAGCGGGATAGTTGTCGTGGTTGCCGCTGCTTCGGCGGTCTGCTCGGTGGTGTCAGGTGTGTCGAAGTTCGCGACGGTCTCGCTCGTCGTTCGTAGAAAACGCAGGACGGTAATCGCTCCGATGACGAGCACACCGGTGAGGACCAGCCGACCGATGACTGCCGGTGTTTCGCTATTCATTCATCGTCCCGGGAGGGAAGCCGGGGACGCCATCATCGAGGGGAACACCAAAGGTGTTCAGGAACCCAGAGACCAGCCGGTAGAACCCGGCAACGATGACGAGTTCGATAAGGGCTTGCCTGTCCCAGCGCGACGCGAGCTCGGCGAAGGTTGCGTCGCTCACGCAATCATCGGCGCACAGCTCGTCAGCCATGGCGAGAAGAAGGGCGTCGTCGGCCGACCACTCGTGCTCGGCGCCTGCTATTCCCGAGATCTCGGCATCCGTGAGTCCGCAGTCTTTGCCAATGATGGTGTGTTGACCGAACTCGTAGACCGCATTGGCCTTCGCACCAACCCGGAGGATGACGATCTCACGCTCACGAGCGGGAAGAACTCCCTTGTTGAGGAGAAAACCCCCCATGAGATTGAAACGTTTGAGCAGTTTTGGGTGATGCCCGAGCATCCCGAAGATGTTCAGTGGCGTGCCATCGTGGGTGAGCGCATTCTTGAGCAGCTCAGAAAGCTCCTCATCTGGCTCATCGATGAGTGGAAGTCGTGGTTCGCTTGGTCGGTCGCCCATTCCTCAACACCTTAGCCTTTGTTAACGATTGAGAAGTCGGACCAGACCTTCTTGTGCGACGGTTGCAACAAGCCGCCCATCAGTCGAATGGACCGTGCCATGGGCGACGCCGCGCGAGCTTCTTAGTGACTGAAGGTGCATATCGAAAAGGAGCCACTCGTCGGCCCTGGCTGGTGCGTGAAACCAGACCGAATGGTCGAGGCTGGCGCCCATGAGTTCTTCCCATTCGGCGCCGCCTGGTCGGCCAGACCGAATCGCGTCCATTGGAATGCTGTCGCTGGAATAGGCGACCGCATTGGCATGCAACCAGCGGTCATCGGGCAAACGGTCGGGTCGCGACAACTTGATCCAAGCGGTTGCGCGGCCAGGTTTTTGGTCGGGGATTGGTCGCACGTCGGAGACGTTGTCCCAGTCGTCGGCATCGAGCTCATCGGGAGAGGGCAGGTCGTCTGTAGTCAGCGGAACCGCAAACTCAACGTCTGGTTCGTCTCGGTGGAACGACACCGACATCGAGAAAATGGCGCCAGCCGTTTGGCGAGCGACAACAGTTCGCGTGCTGAACGATCGGCCATCACGAGTGCGGTCGACGTCGTACACGATTGGTCGCGCTTCATCGCCTGACCGGATGAAGTAGCTGTGCAGCGAGTGCACGTGATGCGTCGAATCGTTCAGGGTGCGGCGGGCGGCCTCTAGCGCTTGCGAGACGACCTGCCCGCCGTAGACCCTGGTGCGATTCTTCTGCGGACTGTGCCCGACAAAGAGGTTTCCGGCGATCTCGTCGAGATCGAGGAGTCCAACGAAGTCGGGATCTGGATTCATATGCGGTGTGGCCTTAGTTCTCTTGGACAAGTTCGATGAGTGTTCCGAAGCTGCCCTTTGGGTGGACGAACGCCACCGTAGTTCCACGCGACCCTGGCCGCGGTTCCTTATCGATTGGGGTAGCGCCCGCAGCAACCATTGACGCCAACGCAGCAGCGCAGTCGTCGACTCGGTAGCCGATGTGGTGCAGGCCTTCGCCGCGCTTCTCGATTGACTTCGCGATCGGTGAGTCTGGTCGTGTTGCTGCGGTGAGCTGGATGTAAGAATCTGCCACCTTCACCAGCGCCTCCTCGACACCGTCGCTGTCGACGATCTCGCGGTGGTGCACCTCGGCCCCAAACGCTTCTTTGTAGTAGCTAATGGCGGCTTCGAGGTCGCGCACCGCGATGGCAATGTGGTCAATCTCAGTTAACAGCATGGGAACTCCTATGGCCGGAAGGCGTTGATCTTGTCTTCGCCAATGCGTGCACGCTTTTCGTGATCATCAATACCGAGACCCTCTTCGGGAGAGAGGCACAAGATGCCGAGTTTGCCTTCGTGCTGGTTGTGGTGGACCTGCAGGGCAGCTTCGCCGACATCGTTGAGTGGGCTGACCGCCGAGAGGATTGGGTTGATCGCGCCAAGGCTGATGAGACGGTTCATTTCCCAGGCCTCTTCGTAGTTTGCGAAGTGGCTCGAGACGATGCTCTTCAGCTTCATCCAAAGGTGGCGGTTGTCGTATTCGATCATGTAGCCCGACGTTGCCGCACAGGTAACAATCGTGCCGCCCCGCCTGGCGACGAAAACTGATGCGCCCATCGTTGCCCGTCCTGGATGCTCAAAGACGATGTGCGGGTCTTCACCAACGAGTTCGCGAATGCGCTTGCCGAAGCGGCGCCATTCTGATTCGTCCTGGGTCACGTCGTCTTTCCAGAAATTGAAGCCCTCGGCCTTGCGGTCGATGACGGCTACGCAGCCGAGCTTCTTGAGAATCGCAGCCCGCTCAGGCGACGAGACGACGCCAACAGGAATGCCGCCCCCATTGAGGACGAGTTGGACGGCGTAGCCGCCGAGGCCACCGGTGGCGCCCCAAATGAGGACGACATCGCCTTGCTTCATTGACGCTGCGTTGCCGCCAACGAGCATGCGATAGCTCGTAGCCGAAGTAAGCGCATTGACCGCTGACTCTTCCCACGTGAGGTGGGTCGGCTTTGGCATGAGCTGGTTGGCTCTGACGAGAGTCATGTCGGCGAGCCCGCCGAAGTTGGTCTCGAAACCCCAGATTCTTTGGTTCGAGGCCTTCATCGAATCGTTGTGGGCGCTTGGATCTTGACCGTCAACATGGTTGCAGTGGATGGTGACTTTGTCGCCCGGCTTCCAGTTGCGAACGGCCGAACCGACCTGCATGACGACGCCGGAGCCGTCAGACCCGATGACGTGCTGATCGAGGGCGTGGCGGGCGCCCCAGGCACTTTCTCTTCCCAATCGATCGAGGAATCCGAAGGTGGAGATCGGCTCGAAGATTGAAGTCCAGACCGTATTGAAGTTGACGGAGCTGGCCATCACGGCCACGTAGACCTCGTCTGGGGCGAGTTCGGGGGTGGCGACCTCACCGACGTGAATCGACTTACGAGGGTCTTTGTCCCAAGACTCGAGTCCCTCGAACATGTTCTGCTCGTCGCGCTTCACATAAGCGGCCCGGTATGACTCAGGGATTGGGAGGGCTGCGATATCCTCGCCTGAGGCTCCGGATTGAATTGCGTCTAGTACGTTCTTCATCCGTTGAAGTTACTGGGTAGTAGGGCGTCCTCCCAAATTTCAGCAGGCCAATCCATTTCACTAGAAGCTCGCACCTCGGTGCGGGAAATCGCTCGATCCGCTCATTGACCGTCGCATTGTGCCGACGGGGACGTTTGAGCGAGGAGGTAGGCCGCCATGGCACTCAGTCCAGAACAAATTGAACAAGCCGACTTTGGTTCGAGCTTGCGCGGGTTCGATAAGCAAGAGGTTCGGTCGTATTTGGCCAGAATCGCCCGGAGCATGCGTCAAGCCGAGGCAGAACTTGCCGCAAAGTCTGAGGTAGTCGCCTCGCCGATTCCTCCGAAGCCCGCTGCGTCGGAGATGACCGACGAAGATCGCTTCGGAGCCCTTGGCGAGCGTGTCGCCAATCTCCTTCGCAACGCTCACGATTCTGCCGCGCAGATAAAGGCGAACGCCGACGGCGAAGTCGCCGAAATGGTTGTAAGCGCCGAGATGGAAGTCGCCGACGCCCTTCGGGAAGTCGAACGAGCCAAGGCCGAAGCAGCCGAGATCCGCGCTCAGGCCGAACAAGACGCAATTGAGATTCGCAAGCAGGCTGAAATAGCCGGCACGGCCAAACTCGACACTCGCCGTGAAGAGATCGAAGCTAACGAACTTGTCATCCAGCAAGATCAGGAGCAGGCCCTGGCCGAGTTGTCTCGGGCCCGTGAGCAGGTCGGCGACCTTCTTGAGCAGGCGCGAGCTCAGAGTGAGTTCATTCGTCTCGAGGCTGACGACATTATTCGAGAGAAGATTCGAGCCAACCTCGATGCCGCCGAAGGCCGTCTCAACGTCCTTCGCAACACTGAAGAGATCTCGAGAGAACGTATACGTCTTGCTCAGACCGAGCTAGAGAGCGCACTTGGCCGACTTGAGGCCGAGCCTGCACCGGCATTGCCGCATGGCAGCGAAGACCTTGTGTTGGAAGAAGCCGAGCACCGTGCAATCGAGGCCGGGTATGTCGTTGGCGTGCAGGACTCTGCGGCCAACGCCCCCGTCTCTTCAGAGGCGCAAAACGATGTTCAGGTCGATGACGACATCATCGATGCTGAGCTTGTTGAAGCCGACATCATTGAAGCCGACGTCGTTGATGTCGACACCATCGAGGTCGATTCGACTGAGTCTTCCGTTTCTAATGACGTCCATGTCGTCGACGAAGTAGACACGCTGGTCGCCGAGGGAGCCCCATATGACTCGGCTCCCGAAGAAGGAACCGTCGCCGCAGTCGAGGACGAAGACGCACTCACTCGTCTCGTGCGCGAGGCGATGCAGAGTGCCGTCGAAACTGCCCGCTCAGGCGAGTAACCCGTAACGAGCGCCTAACAGGGCGGCATTGACTAAGGTCACAAATGTCGCATCCAAACCTGTAAGGAGGCCGTCATGGCCGGTTCGTACATCGTTGCTGGAGCCCGCACTCCGGTGGGCAAGCTCTCCGGAGCTTTCGCCTCAATGGCGGCTACCGATCTCGGTGGCCTCGCTATTGCCGAAGCGCTTGCTCGGGCTGGAGTCCCGCCCGAAGACGTCGACTACGTCTACATGGGCCAAGTCTTGCAAGCTGGAACGGGACAGATTACAGCTCGCCGTGCCGCCGTCAACGCAGGCATCCCTATGTCTGTCGCGGCGACCACGATAAACAAGGTCTGCCTGTCTGGGCTCAACACGATCTACCTTGCCGACCAGATGATCGCGTCTGGCGAGGCCGACGTCGTGGTGGCCGGAGGCATGGAGTCGATGACCAACGCCCCCTATCTGTTGCCGGGCGCTCGTGCCGGCTATCGAGCGGGCGACAAGTCGGTCGTTGACTCGATGATGTACGACGGGCTGTTCTGCGCCTTCGATGCCTGTGCGATGGGTGCGGGCACCGAGAAGTATGCGGCGTCGGCTGGTTTAGCCCGCGAACCGCAAGACGCGCTCTCGGCGCAGTCGCATGACCGAGCTGCTGCGGCACAAAAGGCAGGAATTTTCGCTGACGAAATTGTGCCGGTGGCTGTTCCCCAACGACGGGGTGAACCTGTTGTTGTTGAGCACGATGAGGGGATCCGGCCAGGCACAACTGCTGAGTCACTCGGTCAGCTGCGGCCAGCGTTCGATTCGTCTGGCAATATCACTGCCGGCAACGCGTCACAGATCTCCGACGGCGGCTCGGCCCTCATCGTGATGAGTGAAGCAGCCGTCGAGAAATACGGAGTGACGCCGCTTGGCCAGGTTGTCGGCTACGGGCAGGTCGCCGGACCCGACGCCTCGCTCTTGACCCAGCCGAGCCGGGCCATTTTGGCTGCTCTCGAGCGTTCTGGAGGCTCGGTGAGCGACATCGGCCTCTTCGAGCTCAACGAGGCCTTCGCCGCAGTGGCGCTGGCCAGCATGACTGACTTGGGGATCTCGGACGACGTCGTCAATGTCAACGGGGGCGCAATTGCGCTTGGTCATCCGATTGGGGCGAGCGGAAATCGCCTCGCCCTCACCCTGCTCATGCAGATGCGACGTGACGGTGTTGACATGGGCGCCGCAGCGCTCTGCGGTGGCGGCGGCCAAGGTGATGCCCTCCTGGTGAGGCGAGTCTCGTAACACACGGGTAATGTGCAATTTGCGGCTCCCACACTGGGAACAGACGGAAACTTTGGTATATGATTTGCGTCACGTTGCCATCTGGTTGTAACGTAATCGTAATCAAAGTTTCCGGCTACGAAATCTGTACTCGCTGGAACGATTTGACCTCCGGGTCGGTGACTCCTCTCCCCACCGACCCGGTCGTCGCGAACGGGTTCGCGCTGTTGGCGAGGTGTCGCTAGAGCGCCTGTCGACCTTCGAGTGCCCGGCCGAGCGTGACTTCGTCGGCATACTCAAGATCGCCACCGACTGGCAGACCTGACGCAAGTCGGGTGACCGTGACCTCAAATGGTTTGAGTACTTTCGACGCGATGAACGCCGCGGTGGTTTCGCCCTCGATGTTTGGGTTCATGCACAGGATGACCTCAGTGATGTCATCGCTTGCGATACGTAACGCCAGTTCGCGGATCTTGAGGCGATCGGGCCCTATGCCTTCGAGCGGATTGATTGCACCGAGCAGCACGTGGTAGCGGCCGCGGAACGCGCCCGTCTTCTCGATTGCGGCAATGTCTTTCGGCTCCTCGACCACACACAACACGTGCTGGTCTCGGCGAGGGTCGAGGCAAATAGCGCATTCGGGGCCCTCGGCGATGTTGAAACAGATCTCGCAGAACGCGACCCGGTCCTTCATCGCGATGACGGCTTCGGCGAGGCGAACCGCGTCGACTCGATCGGCCTTAAGAAGGTGAAATGCGATGCGCTGGGCAGACTTCGGCCCAACCCCTGGCAGCCGGCCTAGCTCGTCGATCAGTACCTCGACTGGTTTGGCAAAGACGCTCACGCTCCGCCGAGCATCCCACCGAGTGCGCCGAGGTCGAGGTCGCCCATCGAGTCAGACTGCAGGTCCATGACCTTGGCGCCCGCATCACGGAGGGCTGCGAGAATGAGGTCTTCGAGCAATTCGATGTCTTCGGGGTCGACGACATCAGGAGCGATCGATACGCCCACGAACGAGCCAGCGCCCGTCATCTTGATCGCGACCTTGCCTCCACCAGAAGTGCCGGTTACCTCTACTTCGGCCTGTGCATCTTGCGCGGCCTGCAACTGCTCTTGCATGGCTTGTGCCTGCTGGAGCAGTGCGCCGATATCGAATCCACCTTCATCAGACATGTTGGTTCTCTTTCTGCGGTTGGGGGTAGTTGAGGTCGTGGGAGAGCGCTAGCTCGAGGGAGCGTCGATGACTTTCGAGCCGGGGAACGCTTCGCTCAGTCGGTCAATGCTATTCGCGGCCATATCGGGAGCATCTTCGAGTGCCGCGACGTCGCCAATCTCCGCCGGATCGTCTTCGACGACCGGTTCTGGCTTGGAAGACTCGGTTGGTGCGGGCGGGGGGTTGGATCCGTCAACGATGAGATTGATGGTGACGGCTTGCCCGAACCGATTGCTGACGGCTGTCTCGACGTCAGAGCGAACCTCTTCACATCGTTCGGTGACATGGGCATTCGGCAAAGCAAAGGCAAGTGCGGACCCGTCGACCGCAGTGAAATGGCCGAGCTTGAAACGAGCGCGAACACGCTGCGATACGTCGGCGAGCAGCGACTCGAATTGTTCGTTGAGCGAATCAAGAGTGAGTGCGCCACCGCCGCCAACTGGTGCGGCCGTAACGGGAGCCTCGGCTGGCGTTGGCTCGGTTGGTGCTGGAGCGGCGTCAGGAGCAGCGATGTTGTCGGCCTGACCGGCTGCCGCTTCGCGTGCGGCCAATGCTTGGCGTGCTGCCTTGGCTGGTCCGACTCGGTTTGTGTCTGCGTCGGCCACTGGAGTGGGTTCGACGGGGGCTTGTGCTGGCGGCCGAGGCACGGCTGGGATGGCGCCCGCAGTTGATGCCGGGGCCGGCACCGGGGCTGGCGTTGGCGCAGGACTTGGCGCCGGTGTTGGTGTTGAGGCTGCGGCTGGTACCGGAGCTGCGGCTTGGGGCGTGGCCGGTACCGGTGCTGCGACTGGTTGAGCCGCGGGCGCAGCAACGGGGGCCGGTGTGGGTGCTGGCGCCGGTGCAGACGCCATCGGCGTTACCCCGGACGCAAGCCCGGCAATCTGCTGTTCGAGCACTTCAATGCGCTGGAGCAGGGCGGCGGTGTCATGACCGTCTCGTCGAGCGAGCCGAAGCAACGCAACTTCGAGGGGGACCCGAGGGTCGGCCGCTTGGCGCATCTCGACCAGCGCTTGCCCAATGGCTTCGAGGCTTCGCGTTAGCGTCGCCGGACCAAGACTTTTGGCGAGTTCGCCAGCCTGCGTTTGGGCCGCTTCGCTGAGATAACCGAGGTCGGCGCCCATAGACGAGAGGAAGGCGTTGCGCAGGGTTTCGATGGTCTCTTCGCCGATGGTTCGGGCCTCAAGGCCGTTTTCCATTGCCTGTTGCACGCCGCCTATGGCGCCAGACGGGTCGCCGGCCCCGATGGCCAACGCGAGTTGCTGGCCAACGTCGCTTGACTCAGGGACACCGCCAGCGGCAGCAACGAGGTCGAGGGCCGACAGCGTGTCTCGGGCTGAGCCGCCACCTTGACGCAGGGCGTATTGGATGCCGGCTTCGTCGACGTTGAGTTCGGCGTCGGCAATGAGGAATCGAAGGTGCGCCTCGAGCTCGTCGGCCGGCAGGAGGTGGAACTCGAAGTGTTGGGTGCGGCTCCGGATGGTCGGAACGACCTTGTGCGGCTCGGTGGTAGCTAACACGAACACGACGTGAGGCGGCGGCTCCTCAAGCGTCTTCAGGAGAGCGTTTTCGGCCCCCGTGCTGAGCATGTGGACCTCATCGAGGATGTACACCTTGGTGCGACCGGGCGAGCCGAGCGCGACCTTTGCGATGAGATCTCTGACGTCGTCGACCTTGTTGTTTGACGCGGCGTCGAGCTCGTGAAGGTCGAACGAACGGCCGGCTTCGATGTCGAGGCAACTCTTGCAGGTGCCATCTGGTTCACCGTTGACCGTGTTCTCGCAGTTGAGCGCCTTAGCCACAATGCGAGCCATCGACGTTTTGCCGGTGCCACGAGGTCCGCTGAAGAGGTAGGCGTGGCTGTGGCGGTCTTCAGAGATCGCCGTTTGAAGGGCATGCACAACGTGCTGTTGCCCGACGATTTCGGAGAACTTTTGTGATCGATATCTGCGGTAGAGCGATTGGTACGCCACGCAGAGAGCCTAGTGGTCTGGGCACCGACCTTGGCCCCGTCAGCGGACGGCCGAAAGGCTCAGGTTCTGAAAACGTAGGGCGCCTGTCCTCTCAAGTGGCGGCCAGACGACCTGCGGCGCCCCGAAACGTCCGCTGAGAGCTGCTGCCTTCCGGCCCTGACTCGGTTCACGGGTTTCGGTCGCACAGGGTCCGACCACCACCTGAGAAGACAGGCGGAAAAGGTAATGTACACGATCTGAAGAGCGCTCACTCCCCGCTAGTCTGGTTGCTCGGCAACAACATCTCTGATGGAGTTGTCGAAAACATAGGGTGTTCGCACCCAATGGAGGAGTACGAAAGCGGCCGAACCGGCACGCTTGGAAAGCGTGTGAAGGGAAACCTTCCGTGGGTTCGAACGTCGTTTGACTTGCAGAGCAAGTCCGCACTTACCGAGTTCCGGGCCTAGCGGCCCAGAACTCCTGCGTTTTCATCGGTGGCGGAGTTCGAACATCGTCCCATGAGGGCCGCGTCGGTTTCAGTTCTGACGAACTGATTCCCTAACGAAGTTCCAGCGCTGAGCGCTGGAACTTCCATCGTTTTGCACGTCACGGAATGTAGTAGGTATCCGATACCTGAACTTTTGACAGGGCGCACGGGTCGTGTGCGTTACACCTTGCTGAGACGCGTCAACGAGGCGACCGGGCGACCCGAGCGCTGCGCAACCTCGACGAGGTGTTGAATAGTTGTGCGCGTTTGTCCTTTCGCCGATCGACCCTGGGCGTCGGCAACGGCTTCCATGTCGACCCGGACATAGCCATTGCCAGGAAGATCAAGTCGTTGTCCGTTAACTGTGTCGCTGTCGACGTAGTCCTCTGGCAGAACGCCTAGCCACCGGATCATGGCGAGCACTCCGTCAGCTTCTGCATCACTGGCGTTACCAAAGCGCCGAATAGTCGACGCGGCCACGCCGACTTGGCGGGCCAATGCGGCCCAACTCAGGCCGCGGCATTCGCGTTCATCATCGATCGATCGGAAGAGCCCTCGAAGGTCGAAGAGATCTGCACTCATGCTGCGAGATGGTAGCGAGCTCGTGTAGTACGTACCCGATACCTGCACTATTCGCGTTGGATGGCGAGGCGCTTCTCCTCGTGGAGATCTCGCACCTTTCTTTCCGTACCTAGACCGAAGGCGAACGGTTTGGGGTCTGACCCCAAACCGTTCGCTGGGGCTATTGAGCGGACGCGGCTCAGCGACTAGATTCGAAGAACCGCGACGGCTTGCGTCGCCAAGTAGAAAGCCGACGCTAGTGGGTCCATCTCGTTCACTCGATGCTGCAAGTGCAGGCGCGATCCTCATTGGAACGCGAAAGGGAGTCTTCTTCCTAGTGGCCAACGAAGACCGCAGCGACTGGACCCTCGATGGCCCACACTTCCTTGGCCACGTTGCCCAACACGTTGTCCTTGATAATCGCGACAACACCCGCCTTGTGGTCGGCGCCCGTACCGGTCATCTTGGGCCAACCGTGTTCTGGTCTGACGACCTCGGCACCAACTGGCACGAGTCGTCGAAGCCGCCAGCGTTCCATGCTGGTGAGGAGCTCGGTCGAAGTGTGGACGCGGTCGTTTGGGTAACCCCCGGTCACCCATCTCAGCCGGGCGTTTGGTATGCCGGCGCCAGCCCACAAGGCCTCTTCATCTCGGAGGACGGAGGCGACACATGGCTGCCTCACGACGGCTGGAACAACCACCCGATGTGGACCACATGGTGCGAGTGGCCGATCGCCCAAACCCCTGATGGCTCAATGCTCCACTCAATCAACGTCGATCCTCGCGACGCCGACCACCTGATCATCGGGCTCTCATCGGGCGGGGTGTTTGAGTCGGTTGACGCTGGCGCCAATTGGCACACGCTGAACCGTGACCTCGAGGCAGTGTTTCTGCCGGAGCCAGATGCCGACTACGGCCACGACCCACATTGTGTCCGGATGCACCCAGCCAACCCCGATCGCCTGTACCAGCAGAACCATTGCGGTATCTACCGGTTGGACCGCACTGGCGACGTTGCGACCGACCGTTGGGAACGAATCGGTAACGCCATGCCAGCGGAGATCGGTGACATTGGATTCCCGATTGAACTGCATCCCCGTGACCCAGACACCGCGTGGGTCTTTCCGATGGACGGCACCGATGTCTGGCCCCGCACCAGCCCCGACGGCCGACCCGCGGTATACAAGACGAGCGACGGGGGCGAGAGTTGGCAGCGCCAAGACGGTGGCTTGCCGGTCCAAGGGTGGCCGACCGTGCTGCGGCAATCGATGACCGTCGACTCCCATGATCAAATCGGGGTCTACTTCGGAACGACGAGCGGCGAGGTCTGGGCCAGCGTTGATGAGGGCGAACATTGGAAGTGTGTCGCGTCGCACCTGCCCGAGATCTATTCGGTCGAGTTCGGCCGCCCAGTCGTCGCATGAATGTTCGAATCCCCACTCCGCTTCGGTCGTACACCGATGGGGCGTCGGTAGTTATGGCACATGGTATGACAGTTTCGGATGTGCTGGACGACTTAGACGCGCAGTTTCCTGGCATGAGATTTCGAGTGGTCAACGAGCAGGGCGTGCTTCGCAAGCACATGCGCGTATTTATCAATTCGACAGACACCCGTGACCTCACCAGCGTGGTTACCGAGGCTGACGAAGTCACATTGATGCAGGCACTGTCCGGTGGCTAGCCCGTCGAGACAGCGAGCGAACGAACGCTAAGGAACGCGAAGCGTTCCCGGGGTCATGACCCCAAAGTGTTCGCAAGTAGATGCTGATCAGCGGTGCTGGTCGAACATAATCTGGTTGCCATCGGGGTCTTCAAGCACGCAATGGGCGGGTCCACTCTCACCGTCCACCTTCACGAGCAACTCGATACCAGCATCCTCGATGCGCTGCTGGATGGCTCGAACGTCGGTGAAGTCTGGTTGGCTCCAGAGTGGTGTGCGCGGCGTACCGCCGGGATTAAAGGTCATGATGTTCTTGTCGAACATGCCTTGGAATAGCCCGATGACGGTGCTGCCGCTCGACAGAACAATCCAATTCTCGTCGATATTGCCACCGACCTCAGTGAACCCGAGTGCTTCGTAGAAGGCCTTTGAGCGATGGATATCGGCGACGGTCAGACTGACGGAAAAGGTACCTAGTTCACTCATGGATCGAGACTAGTTGGATCGCTGATCACGTGCCGGGACAAGACCACGCTCGGCGGGTTTGTGATAGACCAGCGAGATGGCGAGCAGCAGTGCAGAGACCCCAGAACAGTATTTGGCTGAACTCCCTGATGACCGACGGGAAGCAATCGCAGAAGTCCGAGAAGCCATTCTTGCAAACCTTCCCGACGGCATGGTCGAGGTGATGAACTTCGGCATGATCGCCTATGAAGTACCGCTTGAGGTCTTCCCCGATGCGAAAAACAAGAAGCCGCTGATGGTGGCGGCCCTAGCCTCGCAGAAGAATCACATGGCGGTCTACCTCACCTCTGTGTACGCCAACGAGGGTTCGAAGGGCACCTTCAAAGAGCGCTACATCGCCACTGGCAAGAAGCTTGATATGGGCAAGTCATGCGTGCGTTTCAAGAAGCTAGAGCAACTCCCCGTCGACCTGATCGGCCAAGTCATCGGTGAGGTCTCGCTTGAAGACTTCCTTGCCGACTACCGTGCGGCGAATGGCCTCAGCTGACGCACCCCTTGACCTCGACCACTTGATGGGCTTGGCAATCGAAGAAGCCAAGTTGGCCTTGGCCCACGACGACGTTCCGGTTGGAGCGGTCGTGGTTCGCAGCGGTGAAGTGATCGCATCGCGCCACAACGAGCGCGAGAAGACGGGCGATCCAACGGCCCACGCCGAGATCCTTGCCCTCCGTGATGCGGCTGCGATCGTCGGCTCCTGGCGTCTTGATGACTGCACCCTCGTCGTCACGCTTGAACCGTGTGTGATGTGCGGGGGAGCGTTGCTCAACTCCAGGCTCAAGGCCGCGGTCTACGGCGCCGCTGACATGAAAGGCGGCGCCTGTCTCAGTCTTTACAACGTGTGCGACGACCCGCGCCTGAACCACAGGGTCGAGCTCATCGACGGGGTAAGAGCCGAAGAGTGTGCTGCGCTGCTGACGGAGTTCTTCGGCGAACAACGCGAGTAGATCGCAGCTCGTTAGAGGTGTTTCAGGGCTTCTCGCTTGCTAAGGCCGGAGAGATCGGGGTTGGCTTCGACGTAGGTGACGACCGCATCGGCGTCGGTGCGGGCATATTGGCGGAGCGCCCAGCCGATTGCCTTGCGGATGAAGAACTCGCGGTCACCTTTTCGGATGGAGCAGTAGGAGAAGAGACGCACGGCGTCGGTGTCTTCCTTGTACATGAGCTGGTGAAGGATCGCGGTTCTAGCGAGCCAGAAGTCGTCGCTGTCGATCCAGTCGTCCATGATGTCGACGAGCTCGGGGTAGGCATTGACCAACCCGCCGACGGTATGGACGGCAAGTGCGTCGATGGTGTCCCACCACGCCTTGTGGGTAAGGAGATGTTCGATGTCGTCGAAGACCTCGATAGGGAGTCGCTTGGTGATGGCGCGCAGCAGGTCGGTCGCGACGTACTGAAACTCACGCTCTGGCTGGTCCCAACACCAACGGGCAAACTCGACTACCTCGAACGGGTCTGCCTTTCGAGCTAGCGCGAGCGCTGGCTTCTGTGCCGCTCGGCGGGCTGGCGTCTTCACGCCCAGGTAGACGAAGTGGTGTTTCATGTACGCCGCCATCGGCTCTGCCGCATCAGGATCGGCCGCTTCAGCCAACAGTCTTCGTAGCTCGGGGGCGAGATCGAGGAGATCACTCATAGAACCTCTGTGATAGCAGATGGAGCAGCCTCGCCCATTCGGGTCGTGAGTTGTTCCAAGCACCGCTAGTCTCGACCCCGGAAGGTTGCCAGAGCGGACGAATGGGTCGGTCTCGAAAACCGTTGAGGCTTCACGGTCTCCGAGGGTTCAAATCCCTCACCTTCCGCCAAAAGAGTCCCGGTGTTTGATTGCTCGACCAATCCGTCATCGGGACTTTCTTGTTTTAGACCAAGCCCGTTCTAGACCAAGCGCCAGATCGAGAAGTGAGCGCCGGTATCTTCGAGGGTGATATCGCCGTCGGTCGCATTGACCTGATCGGCGTTGAAGACTGGTTCAAGGGCCTCGGCGCCTAGCTGTGCCGCATTGATTCGCAGCGGCGCGACGTTCGATCGGGCAGCGCGAACGAGGAGCCGTTCGGTTCTCGTCTCTCGCAGGAACACCACGGCGTCTGGCTCGACGTGCACCCATCGGAATCCGCCAGAGCGAAGGGCGGGCTCACGGTTGCGGACTGCGATCATCTCTGAGTACCAGGCGAGGAAGCGCTTGTCCCACGTAGAGGTGTTCCAAGGCATCGTGCGCCTGGCCTGCTCGGAGTCGTTGCCGGTGAGGCCAATCTCGTCGCCGTAAAGGAAGGTTGGTGTTCCCGGAATCGAGAGCAACAACCCGAAGCCCATAAGGGCGATGTCGTCGTTGGCAGCCATCGAGCGCCAGCGTGCCGTGTCGTGAGACCCAAGCAGCGTCATCGAGGCCGCCGTGACTTGCCATGGCATCGCTGATCGGACGGCGTCCATCGACCGTGCCATTTCGACCCCGTTACGCGGCGGTTGGCCTGGGCCTGGCATAAAGGCGCCGAGTGCGGTGAACTCGCCGAGCCAAGAAGCGATGGGTCGTGTCACGCCCGCGTAGTTCATCACGCCATGCCAGCCATCGCCGGGGCAGTCTCGGCTGGCATCGAAGAAGTGTTCGCCGACGAGCCAGAGCTCGGGATCAATCGCGTCCATTGTGGCTCGCGTCGACTTGGCCACCTGCTGGTTCTGATCGATCGGGCCGAGACGGCCGGTCATGTTGGCGACGTCGATGCGCCAACCGGCCATGTTGAACGGAGGCTGAAGATAACGAGCGAGCACCGAGTCGGGGCCCTCGTAGTAGCGGCGACGCAACTCGGCGCTGCGATGGTCGAGCTTCGGCAAGCTGTCGATGCCAAGCCAGGCCTGATACTTGTCGGGATGCTCGTCGAAGTAGTAGAAACCCGCTTCAGGAGAGTTGGCATCGGCTTGGGCCTTGACGAACCACTCGTGACCATTGCCAGTGTGATTGAGCGTGAGGTCGGTCATCACCTTGATGTTGCGGTCAGCGGCGATGCTCGAGAGTCGGGCAAGCGCTTCGTCGCCACCGAGCAGGGGGTCGACACGGTCGAAGGTTGACGCGTCGTAGCGATGATTCGAGCGAGCAGGGAAGATGGGGTTGAGATAGATCCCGCCGATTCCGAGCGAACTCAGGTGGTCGAAATTGGCGATGATGCCATCAAGGTCGCCACCGTACATCTGGGTCATCGCCGCTGGACCCGTCGCGACCGGGTCATCCCAGGCAACCCAGTTGGCCCAATCGTTGTCGGCTCGATATTGGCCCGTAGTGGAAAAGCGATCAGGAAAGATCTGGTACCACACGCTCTCGGTTACCCAGTCAGGGGCATGGCCCGTCGTGACCAGTCGAAAGTCGCTGGCGTCGGTCGGGTCGAAATCGAGAAGACCTTGGCCGGTGAGCCAGCGGGGTCCGGCCTTGGTGTCGAGATGAAACCGGTAGTTGACCACGTCTTGAGTGCAGGGAAGCTCGAAGTGAACTTGGCCGTCATCCTGTTCGCCAACAACCCACTCTTGTTCGCCATCACGGACGGTGCGAAGCCAGCTGGCCCCTACATCGTTGCCCGCAAGATCGAGCGTCACGGTGACGGTGTCGTTCAGTGACGGAGTTGGCTGGTCGACGTACCGAGCCGAGGAGTCGTGGTGTGGAAGAGAGAACGACGAGGGTCTAGTGAACGTCATTCTGCGACGGTAGCGGCGAGCCGATCAAGGCCGTACGCCCGCAGTGTCTGCAGCATCGTGTAGGTCGTGTGTTTTCCCGCAGTGTCGACGCTGAGAAGTGAGTGATCAACCAGGGCGCCAAGGATGTGGATTGTCGGCGTCGAGAGATCGGCTGTAAGTAATTCCGCTGTCGCGAGCGTGAGTTCGCCCCGCAAGGCGCTGATTCTCTGGAAAAGCACCCGCTGCTCCTCATCGAGAGCTTCGTACGAGGAGTCGATCGCCGAGCGGAGGGTGCGATGGCGTTTGAGGTTACTTGAGCGTCGTGAATTCTGAAGGAGGTCGAGCGGGCGTTGGTCGAGCCGCTTCGCAATCTCTTGAAGAGAAAGCAGTCTTGTCATGCTGGCTGCCAATTCAATGGCGAGCGGCAAACGGTCGAGCCCAGTGCAGATATCGGTCACCAGTGCTAGATCGTCTGGCTTCATCGCAATGCCGAGCGAGCGTGCCCTTTTCGCGAAGATCGCTTCGGCACTTCCATCATCTCTTAGCGGCCGAACTCGGTAGGTCCACTCACCGGCGACACCAACCCGTTCCCGGCTTGTCGCCAGCAACGTGATTGCGCCCGGGGAGTTGAGAAGTGAGCGACACACAGCAGCAACTTCGTTGAGGATGTGCTCGCAGTTGTCGAGAACGAGAAGGCATTCGCGGTCGGCAACCTGAGTGGCGAGTTCGCTTAGGTCCGACATGCGTGGTTGGCCGAGACTGGACGCGACGATTGTGAGCACGGATGCAAAATCCTTAGCATCCGCGAGTTCTGCTACTGACGCTCCATCGGCGAAGCCAGCGGCCGCGGTGGCGGCGAACTCGTAGGCGAGTCGCGTCTTGCCAACGCCCGCAACTCCGGTCAGCGTGAGCATCGCAGTTTGGGCGAGTAGGGTGCCGATCTCGTTCATCTCCGCCTCACGACCGACGAGCCACCGTGATGCGGCGAGAGTTTCGGGCAAGGCCCGCCGACGCAATAGCCGATCGGGGCCTGCGGCGTGTGGCTCAGGTGCTTGGCCAGTGGCAATCGCCGTCTCCAGGAGCTGGGTCGCGATCGAAGGCTCCGCTCCAGTCGTCTCGGCAAGGTACGTTCGGTAATGATGGAAGGATCGAAGCGCCTCTGACGTGCGACCATCGCGATGAAGTGCTTCCATCAGCATGCGGTGTGGTTGATCCCGGAGGGGGTGCTCCTCGACGAACGGCTCAAGATAGCTAATGGCCTGCGAGACCTCGCCAAGTTCCATGAGAACCTCGGCTCGGAGAACCTCGCCTCGGATACGCAAGCCATCGAGGCGCTTGGCCTCAAGGTGAGCCCAGCTTTCGCCGGCGAACTCGGCCAAGGACGGACCGTGCCAAAGGCTAAGCGCAGTACTCAGATGGTCTAAAGCTCCTTCTGCGGTGTCCTCGTCTCGTGTATCTATCAGACGCTCGGCCAGCGTTGCGTCGCAGACCTCAGCTGCGACCATGTAGCCAGGCGGCACAGTCACTAGCACGTCGCTTCCCACTGACGCTCTGAGTCGACTGATTGCAGTGCGAAGCGCGCCAGGCGACAAGGCCAAGAGATCACACAGTCGATCGCTCGATACCACCGATCCGCGGTGGACGGCGAGGAGTGCAAGCAGGCGACGTTGGGGCGCGCTGTGGCTCAATCGTTCTGACTGGCCCCAAATCGATTCGATCTCGACCGGACCAAGAAGCCGCAATCTCGGCAACATGTCCCATCCCCCCGGGGGATGCTAGCTCTATCGACAGTGCGCTGACCAGTGGTTTCGCAAGTGTCCTTTGGCATAGCGCGACAATCGAGGCACGAACAACGGGCCGGGAATCGCCGCCACGACCCCCGACCCATCCTCAATCCGCCCGATCAGACGGCACTCCCTTAGCTCATGCGGGCCAGAAGCAGTCGTTCTGCTGACCCCGGCATGAAGAGGTTGCCAGCCTGCTCAAGCATGCTGGCGTATGCCTGGTCGGCGCCGAGTTTTGCATTGGATTCGTCAAGGTCGGCGGCGCTATCGGCGCCGAAAATCCATGCAACTTCGAACATGCGCCCCGCGGCGCTAGTTGCGAGCAAGCCAGTCATGCCTGTTGTCTTCGTTATGTACTCCGCAATCTGCGCGCTCCACGCCATTGCGGCACTCAGGCTCTCCGCTTGCATGGTTGCTCGGGTCACCGATGTCAACTGCTTCGGGTCTCCGACATCGCCAGAGGTCATCACCACTTCGAGATAGTTGGTTACGGCTGGGCCGTCGAGTGAGTCGCCCAACTTCGCAGATGCTTTCTGATACTTGGCGCTAGCGCCAAGCCCTTGTTGCATGGCCAAGAGTTCGGTTGTGTTCTCCACTCGGCCGCTAACCGCAAACGAGCCGATCGGGGCTCCATTCACGACCGCCCAAGCCGATGCCGGTACGCCGCCAGCAGCGCTGATCTCTGCCGCTACCGCAGGCAAGGCTCCGGCAACTTCCGCTCCGCGGCCTGGTCGCGCCTGGAGCTGTGCTGAATAAATGAACATCGTTCCCCCTCGTACCACCCGCCGGTTGCGAGCGGCTTGAAGTTTCTCAGTCCGCGGTTACACCCCTGTTACAGCTGCGTGTCACGGTCGGATGGCTGGCTGGTTAGGGTGATTTGATGCGCCCCCAGAACGGAATTTTCGTCGAAGGACACTCAAACCACTGGTTCCTTCAGTTCGTGATTAGCGATCCGGCGGCCGTCGCCAAAGGTCTCAACGAAGTCCTCACTGTGGCCCGAGGGATGGTCCCAAACGACACCGTCGAAGTCGTCATCTCGTTCGGCGCTGAACTGGCGACCACCCTGCTTGCTGGCGCCATTCCCGCCAATCTCCCGGTTCTCGCTGACATCCACGGGCCGCTCCATTCGGCTCCAGCGGCGCACGTCGACCTCGTCCTGTGGATACACAGCGACCGTCACGACCGCAACTTCGAGGTCGCGACGGCAGCGCGGCGGGCATTCGCCGGCGGTGGCGCGCTCGTCGACGAAACTCCGGGCTTCCAATATCTTGACTCTCGTGACCTCACCGGCTTCATTGATGGGACGGAGAATCCTGACGTCGACGCGGGTCGCGAGCTCGTCGTGCTCGCCAACGGACCAGGCGCAGGCGGAACCCACATGTTCACCCAGCGTTGGGTGCATGATCTTGACTCATTCGCAGCCTTGCCAGTCGAGGATCAGCAGAAGATCTTTGGTCGAACTAAGACAGACAGCATCGAACTCGATCCTGTTCCTGAAGACAGTCATGTTGGTCGCGTGGTGACCGAGGACGAGAACGGCGACGAACTCGAGATTTACCGACGGTCGGTTCCCTATGGCACAAGCGCCGAAGCCGGACTTCAGTTTCTGGCGTTCACTGGTGAGCCGGCAATCATTGATGGCATGTTGCGCCGGGTATTCGGCCTCGATGGCCCCTCCGACCGCCTGCTCAGTTTCTCTCGGGCCGTCAATGGGGCCTATACGTTTGCCCCATCATCCGAGGCGCTGGCGGCGTTGCTCCAGATCTAGGCGAATCAAGGGCGAGTCGAGTGAGGAGAGCCACTTCAGCAGGTAGTGGCGCCCTGTTCGATGATTGACATGAGGTTTCAGGTCCCAAGGTGAGAAACAAGGAGTTCGGCGAGCGTGTCTGGTTGGTCGATCTGAATCCAGTGTCCGGCATCGTTGATGCGTTCGTAGCGCCATTCGCCGTCGGTGTATTCGGCTGTTCGCTCGACAAAGTCCTCTACCAAATGATCATCGTGTGCCCCCCAGATACCCAGAGTCGAGTGCGAGAATCTCGGGACTTCACGCTTCGGTTTGAGCAGGGTGGATGGCTGGGAGTTCGCCCGGTACCAGTTGAGCGCCGCAACCAGCGCATTCGGCTCAGACAACCGGTCGATCGCTTCGTCCTCGTTTGGATGACGGCACCACATTCGAAAGTTCGCCCAGTTGTCAGCTGACAACCACTCAGCTGCCACGTCAACCGCTTGGAAGAACTGCATGTACCAGGCTCGCTCGAGTTGCTTGATCCCCAGATCGTGGAAGAGACCCGGGTGGCCGGCGCTCATCAGTACCAGCCGATCAACTCGGGAGGCGTGAAACATCGAGAGGAACGACGCAGTCGCGGCACCCCAGTCGTGACCAACCACGTCAGCCGACGCGATCTCGAGGTGATTGAGCACGGAGACCATGTCGGCGGCAGCGTTGTGCACCCGATAGGCCTTCCAGTCCTCAGGCTTTCCCGACTCGCCAAAGCCACGTTGGTCGACCGTGATGACGGTGTGGCCTTCGGCGATGAGAGCGTTTGCCTGAGTGTTCCAGAGCGTGCGGTCGTCGGGGAAGCCGTGAATCATCAGAACGGCTGGACCATCTCCGCTAACAGTGAAGGCAATATCGACACCGTTTGCTCCCGCAACGACGGCGTCTGTGCTCCAAACCATGCGAACAACCTTAGCCCACTGAGATTCGCTGTCTAGCCGTTCCTCGTACGCTGCTCATCGCCCAGCTAAAGCCATGGACGGAACTGAACCTCAAGTGGAATGTTGCGGCCGGGAAGCTCTACCGACCAGTCGCCCGCTTGAAGCCAAGCCAACTTGATTGCTTCCGTGTGTGTCACGGTCGCCATGCCGATTGCGGCGCCAACCGAGTGCCCCCACATTCCGCCAGTGACGTAGCCGACGGGATGGCCATCACGAAGGATCGGTTCGTTGTGATGCACGAGCGCAGCATCGGCGTTGTCGGCTTGCACCAACTTGATCTGAATGAGCCGTGTCGTTGCGCCGGCCGCCCGCTGGGCCTCGAGCGCGGCTCGGCCGGTGAAGTCGGCCGCCTTGTCCCAGGCAACAGCGAAGCTGAGGCCAGCCTCTACAGGAGTATCGTCTGGCGTGATGTCGTGGCCCCAGTGGCGATATCCCTTCTCGAACCGGAGGGAGTTGAGGGTGTAGTAGCCCGCGAGCTCGAGCCCGTGATTGGCTCCTTCAGCACGAATGGCATCAAAGACATACTCGGCAAAGTCAGCCGGAACGTAGAGCTCCCAACCGAGCTCACCCACGTAGCTCATGCGGTTGGCCCACACGAGGGCGGCGCCAATCTCGATTTCTTGATGAGTGGCGAAGGGGAAGGCGGCCTCGCTGAGGTCAGCAGAAGTGAGCGCCTGTAAGAGGCCGCGTGACCGTGGACCCATGACCGCCAGGCAGGCGTAGGTAGCGGTGACATCGGTGACCGAAGCCGCCTTTCCGGCCACTGCCCGCCGCAGCGTTGTGAGGTCGCGTTGGCGTGTACCTGCGCCACCAATGACCCGGAACGTGTCATTGGCAATCCGGCTGACGGTGAGGTCAGCTTCAATTCCGCCGGCCTCATTGAGCCATTGGGTGTAGACCGAGCCGCCGATTGGTCCGATCACGGCTCCGGACGAGAGCTGGTCGAGAACGTCGGCGGCCGCCGGGCCTTGCAGCTCAAACTTCGCGAATGAGGTGAGGTCAAAGAGACCAACCGCATTCCGGACGGCGTGGTGCTCGACAGCGTTTGCTTCGTGCCAGTTCTCTCGGCCCCATGAGTAGGTCTGGGTCGAAGAGATATCGAGTTCAGGCCGAGCGAAGTACGCCGGGCGGTCCCAGCCGTTGAGGTCGACGAAACAGGCCCCCGCCTCATCGAGACGGTGGTGAACTGGCGATCGACGGATGCCGCGGGCGGTCTCGTATGTGCGATTCGGCCAGTGAGGTGCGTAGAGCAGACCCAAGACCTCGGTCGTTCGGTCGCGGAGGTATGCCTCCGACGATTGGAACGGTTCGAATCTTCTGATGTCGACATCGTGGAGGTCGAAAGGCGGATGGCCCTCAGTGATCCAGTGCGCAATGGCCATGCCAGCACCGCCCGCTGACTGGATTCCGATGGAGTTGAAGCCGGCGGCAATAAAGAGGTCGGCGACCTCAGGAGCTTCACCGAGAATGTAGGCGTCATCAGGGGTGAAACTCTCTGGCCCGTCGAACAGCAGCCGAATACCAGTCTCGTGGAGCGATGGAACACGATCGAAGGCGGGACCAAGCCATGTGGCGAGGTGGTCGGGATCGGGATCCATTGTCAAGAACGGCTTGTCAGTCGGCGGTGCCCCGCTCGCAGGCCATGGCCGGCCAATGGGTTCGAATAGGCCGACGAGCATCGCGCCGCCTGCTTCTGGCTTCAGATAGGCCCATTTGTCCGGATCTCGCAAGATAGGCATGTCGGCAGTTACGCCGGGCACCGGCTCGGTGACGACGTAGTGGTGCTCGGCCGCCATGAGCGGAACCGATACGCCAGCAGCAGCCGCCAGATGTCTGGTCCAGAGGCCACAAGCGAGAACGATCGTCGTTGCCGAGATCGTTTCTCCCGTGTCCGTGATGACACCGACCGCCTTGCCCGCGTCGACGATCACTTGTTGGACGCCGACTCCTTCCACGACGCGTGCCCCACCAAGCCGCGCTCCCTTGGCGAGGGCCATGGTGGTGTCGCCGGGGCCGACGACACCGTCTTCGGGCAGCCAGATTCCGCCAACCAGATCACTGACTTCAGCGAGAGGCCAACGCTCGGCGATCTCGGCTGGCCCGATCTCAGTGGCCGCGACCCCAAGGTTTCGCGCCATCGCTGCGGTGCGTCTTAGCTCTTCCCAACGGTGTGGGGTTGATGCAATCGAGATGGCGCCTGGTGCCCGGAAGCCAGTGTCTTGCTCAGTCTCTGCTTGGAGGCGCTGGTAAAGATCGAGGGAGTAGCGAGCCAGTTTCGTCTGGTTCTCGGTGGCTCGAAGCTGAGCCACAAGACCAGCCGCGTGCCATGTGGTTCCTGAGGTCAGTTGGTGCCGCTCAAGGACGAGAACGTCGCTCACTCCACGCTTGGTCAGGTGGTACGCGATCGAGGCTCCGACAATCCCGCCTCCAACAACAATGACTTCAGCGTGCGCGGGAAGCATGGAGGGTTTCATTGGCGAGCCTTAGTTGATGAGAATGAGCTTGATGGCTACTAGTAGGGCGACGAGGGAGCCGCCTGTGGCCGCGAGGCCGACCACGCGGGCCGCGTTCGGGTGCACGGGAGAGTCGCCCGCTCGAAGCGGTCCATGGAGCGCGTCGTAGTGGTTGCCAGCCCAGATCAAGATGCCCGCGCCTAGAGCAACCATGAGGCCACCAACTGCTGCTTGAAGATAGAAACCATCGTTTGCGGCGTAGCGGCCGAGGGCGGCGCCCGCGACCAGAATCGAAAACGCGGTTCGTTCCCAGGCAAGTGCCGTTCGCTCGTGCTGGAGGCCGGCGTCGAAGTGTTGATCGGGCCGGTCTGGTTTTGCGCGTCGCTCGTTCGAGGGCATTCCGCTCACGGCTGGGTTCTGCTCAAAGCTCGAAGCCGCCAATGATGAAGAGGACGGCCGTTACCACAGCAACGATGGCCACCGAGTAGGCCATCACCTGGGGAAGGCGAGAGGTCGGAAGTGGTTTTCCGAGGCGAATGGCCTGTTCTGACTGAAACCAGCGCCGGTAGGCGCTCGCCGATGTGAGAAACGCGAGGGCCAGGAGGAGCAGCCCGAGAATTTCAGAGCCGACCGTGTCGGGGATGAGATGGATGGCACCGAGGCCACCCGCAACAAGTGCCATCGCCGTGCGGATCCAGGCAAGGAAGGTTCGCTCGTTCGCGAGAGTGAAGCGATAGTCAGGATCGGTGCCAACCGCGTTCGGGTCGGGGCCGAGAATCCAGTTAAGGGCAGATCGTCCGGATGACATTGAAGGCACAGTAGCGCTTCTCCGCTCATCCGTTCGCCTTGACCGCTTATCCGAAAGACCGTACAATTCCGGACGTTCGCCTCGCCGGGCGCAAGCTCACCCTTGTTTACGGCGACTAGCTGAAGAACGCAAAGGGGATTTGCATGACGCGAATGGGGTTTTTGCTCGACAGCGACTCTTGTATTGGTTGCCACGCGTGCACCGTTGCATGCAAGAGCGAGCACGATGTGCCGCTTGGAGTCAACCGGACCTGGGTTAAGTACATCGAGACCGGCTCGTTCCCCAACGTCAGTCGACACTTCTCGGTTATGCGGTGTAATCAGTGCGACGATGCGCCATGCATGACCATCTGCCCGACATCGGCGCTGTATCGAACCGACAACGGAGTGGTTGACTTCAACGACGACGACTGCATCGGCTGCAAGTCGTGCATGAACGCCTGTCCATACGACGCGCTGTTCATCAATCCGGCTACTCAAACCGCCAACAAGTGCAACTTCTGCAATCATCGTCTCGAAGTTGGCCTGGAACCATCGTGTGTCATTGTCTGTCCGACCGAGGCGATCAAGGTCGGTGACCTCGATGATCCACTGAGCGAAATCTCTCGGATTGTTGCCCGCGATGATGTGGCAGTTCGTGCGCCAGAACAAAACACGAAGCCAAAGGTTTACTACCGCGGCGCATCTCAGGCATCACTCGACCCAACCCGCACCGCAATTGCAAACGACGGCATGATCTGGGCCGACACCACCCCCGATCACCCGTCAGTCCCGGTCAAGCTCACCAATCGACCGGTCGACGAAGACGGTGTTATCGCTCGAACGGCCTACACCACCAGCCACAAGATGACCTGGAAAGCAAAGGTCTCGGGCTATCTGGTGACGAAGGCCATTGCCGCTGGAGTCATGGCGGTCGCCGCACTGCTCGTCCTGCTTGGCTACGCCGACCAGCAGGCGGCAGTGGGCGTTATGCCGCCGATGGTGGCTGGTGTCTTCCTCGCTATCACCGGCCTGCTTCTGGTCACTGATCTCAAGCAGCCAACTCGCTTCCACTACCTCATCACCAAAGGTAACTGGGAGTCCTGGTTGGTCAAGGGTGCCTATATCTTGATGACGTTCGCTGCCATATGCGGGCTGTGGTGGGTTGGAGGCCTGGCCCAGAGTGACGGTCTGCTGAAGGTGCTCGCAATCCCCGCTGTCATTGGCGCTCTTGGCACAGCCGGCTACACGGCGTACCTCTTCGGCCAGTGCGAAGGACGTGACCTCTGGCAGACCCCGATCCTCTTGCCGACACTGTTGGCGCAAGCGGCCTCGGCTGGCGGTGCGTCGTACTGCATCGCCGACGTCTTCATGGATGTTCCTGGTGGCGACGCGGTGCGCTGGGTCTTGCTGGGAGGCATCATTGCGGTCGCCGCTCTGATTGCAATCGAGCTGACGTCAAAGGGCACTCGCCATGTCGAGCTCGCAGTCCACGAGATGACAAAGGGCGCATACGCTAGCCAGTTCTGGTGGGGTGGAATACTCCTTGGCCTTGCGGTGCCCGCCGCTCTCGTCATCATTGCTCTTGCGACCGGTAGCGGTGCTGCGCTGCCTGCCATCGCAGGTGTGGCCACCCTCGTCGGCATGTTCGCCTACGAAGACTCATTCGTTCGTGCTGGTCAATCTGTCCCACTCTCGTGATCTGAGGAATCCTGTGACTGAACTAAACAAATACCCTCCGTTTGAAAAGTGGCATGACTGGACCGAGCTCGACGCGAAGTCGTGGCCGACAAAGGTCGAGAAGAATTACGCCATTGTTCCGACAACCTGTTTCAACTGTGAAGCAGCCTGCGGTCTTGTTGCCTATTTCGACAAGGAGACCGACGAGATCGTCAAGTTCGAGGGCAACCCCGAGCATCCGGCGAGCCGTGGTCGCAACTGCGCCAAAGGGCCAGCAACCCTCAACCAGGTATACGACCCCGAGCGCATCCTCCATCCAATGCGACGAGTCGGCGAGCGTGGGTCGGGGCAGTGGGAGCGCATCTCCTGGGACACCGCACTTGACGAGATTGGCACCCGGATCCGAACTGCGCTCCAAGAAGAGCGGCGCAACGAGATCATGTATCACGTTGGCCGGCCTGGCGAAGATGGTTACGCCGAGCGTGTGCTCCAATGCTGGGGTGTAGACGGCCACAATTCGCACACCAATATCTGTAGCTCCAACGCCCGCATTGGCTACCAGTCATGGATGGGACACGATCGTCCCTCGTCCGACTTCGCTAATGCCGAAGTGATCTTCTTGATCTCCGCTCACCTCGAAGCCGGTCACTACTTCAATCCGCATGCGCAGCGCATCATGGAAGCCCAGGCCAAGGGAGCGACGATCATCTGCGTCGACCCACGCCTCTCGAACACGGGGGCAAAGGCCGATCACTGGCTGCCAGCGTGGCCAGGCACCGAGCCGTTCCTTCTGCTGACAATCGCCCGCCTTCTCATCGAAGATGGCACCTGGAACAAAGATTTTGTCAAGCGGTGGGTCAACTGGAGCACCTACCTCGCAGAGACTCGCCCCGACCTCCCGCAAGAGTTCGATTCGATGGAGCAGGCCCTCCTCGATGAATACGCCGAATACACCCCTGAAGAAGCCGAGCGAATCTGTGGCGTCTCAGGCGACGAGCTTCGCAAGATTGCTGGCATCATCGGTGAGCACCCGACGAAGTTTGCTTCCCACAACTGGCGTGCAGCTGGCGCTGGCAACCTCGGCGGCTGGCAGGTGGCTCGTTGCCTGTTCTTCCTTAATGTGCTGACTGGTTCGGTCGCCACTAAGGGCGGCACATCCGGCAATGGCTGGAACAAGTTCAAGCCAGCGCACCCTGGCGGTCACCCAACGGGGACCGACTGGAACGAGATGAGCTGGCCGAAGGAATACCCGCTGGCCTATCACGAGATGTCGATCTTGCTCCCTCACTTCCTCAACGAAGGACGAGGCAAGCTCGACACGTACTTCTCGCGGGTCTACAACCCGGTCTGGACAAACCCTGATGGGTTCACCTGGCTCGAAGCGCTGAAAGACGAGAAGAAGGTGGAGTGCCACGTTGCGCTCACACCAACCTGGTCGGAGACGTCTTGGTTTGCCGACTATGTCTTGCCAATGGGAGTGGCCGCAGAGCGCCACGACACCGCGAGCTTCGAAACTCACGCTGGTCGTTGGGTTGGTTTCCGCCAATCGGTCTTCCGTCGCTACGCCGAACTCCAGGGTAAAGACGTGGGGCCAGACTCTCGGTCGCACGAGTTCAATCCAGGCGAGGTCTGGGAAGAGAACGAGTTCTGGATCGACCTCTCGTGGCGTATCGATCCCGATGGTTCAATGGGGATTCGCAAGTGGTTTGAGTCGAAAGACCGTCCTGGCCATCCTGTCTCGGTCGACGAGTACTACGGCACCATGTTTGCCGAGTCGGTGCCAGGACTTGCTGCCGATGCTGAGGCCGCGGGCCAAACCCCGCTCGAATACATGCGCGACCGTGGCGCCTATGCCGTCGAGGGCGACATGTACGAGCCATACGAGAAGACTGTGTCGGCTGAAGCGGTCGATGGCTGCACCAAGGACGGCGATGGCGTCTATCGCAAGCCGGGAACCATCGGGGTTTTTGACGGCACTCGGGAGTCGCTCGAGTCGATCACGCTTGCCCCTCTTGGCGACGGTTCTCCCGGCGTCGACATTGATGGCGAGATCAAAGAAGGCTTTCCGACTCCGTCGAAGAAGCTCGAGCTCTACTCCACCACACTGAAGGATTGGGGTTGGCCTGAGTATGCAACTCCGAAGTGGATCCCGTCGCATGTGCACTGGGAAGACCTCGACATGGAAGGTAACGAGCGAATCTTGCTGCCGACCTTCCGCATCCCAACCCTCATCCACACTCGCTCAGCCAATTCAAAGTGGCTCAACGAGATCAGCCACCGACACCCACTTTGGATTCACCCCGAAGATGCCGAGAAGCTGGGTATCGAAGAGTCTGGCCTTGTTCGAATAACCACTCGAATTGGCCACTTCGTCATCCAGTCATGGCGCACCGAGGGTATTCGGCCTGGCGTTGTCGCCGCATCGCATCACATGGGACGCTGGCGTCTAGAAGAAGACAAAGCGCGATCGTGGGGTGCGGGCAAAGCCGACATCTCGACCAACGGCACCGAGTGGAAGCTGAAGCGGAATCATGGTGCCGAGGCGTATAGCAGTAGCGACCCGGACACCGAGCGCATCTGGTGGAGTGACACCGGGGTCCATCAGAATCTGACCTTCTCCGTGCAGCCTGATCCCATCTCGGGAATGCAGTGCTGGCATCAGCGAGTAAGAGTCACCGCCGCCGAGGCAAGTGATGAGTATGGCGACGTTGTCGTCGACACTGCCAAGTCCCGCGAAGCGTATTTGGAGTGGCTGGCGAAGACTCGACCGGCGCCAGGACCTGACGGTCTGCGCCGCCCCCTTTGGTATGCCCGACCAATGAAACCACAATCCAGTGCGTACTTGTTCGAGTAGCAACTCCCCGAGCATACCCCCGGGGGTACTTGACAAGATCGACAAATGTCCGTATATTCGGATCTATTGAACTGAATCCAATTCGCTCAGCCACAAAGACGGAGATGGCCCAATGACTCCCACGTTCACCCAGTACTACCTCGACTGCCTGTCCCAAGCCTCGTATCTCATCGGTGACCCAACGACGGGCCGCGCTGTCGTGGTCGACCCTCGACGCGATGTTGATGAATATGTTGCTGATGCCGCGGCCGCAGGCTTGAAAATAGAGCTCGTCATCGAGACTCACTTCCACGCCGACTTTCTGAGCGGTCACCTTGAGTTGGCCGCCGCGACCGGCGCCAAGATCGTCTACTCCTCGGTGGCGAGCACAGAGTTTGATGTCAAGCTCGTCGAAGACGGCGAGCGCTACTCACTCGGCGAGGTCGACCTCGAATTCGTGCACACGCCAGGCCACACTCCTGAGTCGATGAGCATTGTCGTCCGTAAAACCGCCGACGCAGAGCCGTGGGCCGTGCTCACTGGCGACACCTTGTTCATCGGTGACGTCGGTCGCCCCGACCTTCTTTCGTCCATTGGATTCACCAAGGACGACTTGGCCGAGAAGCTGTATGACAGCCTGCACACAAAGATCATGACGCTGCCAGACGCCACGCTCGTCTACCCCGCTCACGGTGCTGGTTCTGCCTGCGGCAAGAACCTCTCGACCGAGACCTCCTCGACCATTGGAGAGCAGAAGGCCACCAACTACGCGCTCAACGCACCAGACAAGCAGACCTTCATCGATCTGGTTACCGAAGGTCAGCCGCCGGCCCCTGGCTATTTCGTGTTCGACGCAATCCTCAACCGTAAGGATCGAGAGCTGCTGGACGAGAAGGAAATGCCGAAGGAGCTCACCTACGACGAAGCCAAAGCACTTGTCGCAGGGGGAGCGGTCCTTGTTGACGGTCGCGATCCGGAGGAGTTCGGTCACGGCCACCTCGTCGGCGCCGTCAACGTTGGTCTTAACGGGCGCTACGCCGAATTCGCCGGCTCGATTGTGAAGTCAGACGTCGACATCGTGCTCTTCGTTGATCAGGGCTTCGAGCTGGAGGCAAAGAATCGTTTAGCCCGCATCGGCTTCGATCGCGTTGTCGGGGTGATCGCCAATCCATACCAGGTGATGATGGATCACCGCGACCATGTGCAGAAGGCATCCCGTCTGACGGCGATCGACTACGAGAACCGAAAGGTCGAGGTCGACAACATCCAACTCGTCGACGTGCGCAACCCCGGTGAGCTCGAAGTTGGAATCATCCCCGGCGCAGTATCTATCCCCGTCGGCCAGTTCTCCGACCGCATGGTCGAGCTCGATCCAGCCCGTCCGACCGTGGTCTATTGCGCCGGTGGCTACCGGTCATCAGTCGCGGCGAGCCTGCTCCGAGCCAACGGTTTCGACGACGTGTCTGACATACTCGGCGGCTTTGGCGCCTGGGCCGAAGCAACCGGCACTGATGTAGCAGCCCACTAGGGCACGGCGTCCTTAGGTCTATTGCTACGACCGGAACTCGACATCTTTGTGATGGCCGATGGTGAGTGGTTCGTTGCTCTCAGTGCTCTGTGCTCATGGAGAGACAGTCGATTCCATGCGATTCTTCCTTTGGGACGCAATCTATCCGTTGATGCGGCCGTAGTTTCGAGCCCTGGCTGGTACAGCCCGGACAATCCCGGGAGTCCTTGCTGGTCCGAGTCTTATGGCGCCTCGGAAAGAGAGGCCGACATGGTGACGAGGCTGCATCGCTACGGCGACGACGGCGAGGAAAGATCGGAGACCGACGCGTTCTTTGGGTTGGCTGACTCAGCGTTGGATGCTGCGAAGGTGTTGGCGCGTGAGCCGATCGAGTGGTCGGTGGATGAGAACCAGTTGATTGTGTGGTTGGAGTTCGGTTCGGATCTGGTGCTGCGTGTCCCGGCGTTGCGGTTTCCGTCGCGCCTGCTCCTCGGTGACCCAGTGGTGGTAACGAAGTCTTGATCAGCATTCGATGACGTCAGCCTCGGATTCGTTTGAGGTTCGTAAGAACTACACTCGGCGAGCGAAGTGAGCCTTTCCGCGGGTTTCCTGGCACCGTCTATTTGCAATACATATCCAATCGGATATACTCGGGTAAATGGGGAAGACACTCGTTGAACAAATCCGCTCCCGAGCTGGCATGACCCAAACAGAACTCGCAGCAGCGGCAGGAACTTCGCAACCAACGATCAGCGCGTACGAGCATCGGACCAAGCAGCCCTCGCTACGAACCTTGCGCCAGTTGGGCGACGCCGTCGGGATCGACGTCAATGTCGAGCTCGTGGAACGCACGATGATCTCTGAAACCGTCGCAGCTATCCGCGATGAAGTCCCGGTATCAGAAGCTAATGCCCTGCGCCTCGTGTGCGACTTGTCGGTTCGTCTAGAGGGCCTCACTCCAGATGTGCTCCGAACAGAGATCGGTACTGATCCAGGTCTCACCGGCGACACCCGCTGGGACGCGTTTGTTGGGGCTATGGCTGAACGAGTCGCGCACTTGGCTGCGATTCCGGTTCCACCATGGACAGCAGATCACGGCCGCTTTGTGGAGCCATGGTGGTTCGTAACTCCGTACGAAGCGATGCGCGCCATTGCCTTGGTTCAAGCCCCCCGAGAATTCGCGTTGCGGGGCGTGTTCATTGACGAAGCGTCGTTGAGCGGTGTCTGAGCTACTTCTGGACGCCGGCCAGATTCGGGAGCTGTTCAATGAGCTCGCTGCAGAGCTCGACGCGGATGGTGTTCGCGCTCAGATGTTTGTTGTTGGCGGCGCCGCTATGGCCGTAGCGTTCAATACCAGACGCACAACACGCGACATTGACGCTGTCTTCGAGCCCAAAACCAAGGTTTACGATGCCGCAGCGAGGGTGGCGAACAATCACCCCGGTCTCGGTGCTGACTGGTTGAATGATGCAGTCAAGGGTTTTCTGCCTGGGCGTGACCCAGCAGCGACAGTAGTGTTCAAAGCCCCATCGCTGAGTGTCGAGATCGCTTCCCCGAAGTACTTGTTCGCACTGAAGGCGCTCGCGGCGAGGGGCGAACGTGACATTGACGATCTCCGCTTCCTGTACCAACACTTAGGTTTTGAGACTGTTGAGGAAGCCTTCGATGCAATCACTGATCTGATCCCGGACAAGAACCTACTTCCCAAGACCCAGTTCCTTCTGGAGGAGATCGCGGCAGAACTCGCCAGGAACGCTGACTAAACAGTCGTGGTCGGCGAATAGCGCCGGCGGATCCGATCGTCCGTCACTTCAGAAGAGTTGACGGTTCGCACAAAAGACCGTACATTCGCTCAATTGAGGGTCTGGCATAGGGCTCACTCTCTCTGCTCATGAAGGGGAACCATGACCACCGCGCACCATCGCGTTCTTATTGTTGGCGGCGGCGCCGCTGGCATCTCTGTCGCTGCCCGTCTGATAAAGAGGGGCTATACCGACGTCGCCATCATTGAGCCATCGGACAAGCATCATTATCAGCCGCTCTGGACCCTCGTTGGCGGTGGCCATGTGGAGCGTGAAATCACCGAACGCGACGAAGCTTCCGTGATGCCAAAGAAGGCGACCTGGATCAAAGATGCCGCGTCGGCCTTCGACCCTGAGAAAAAGACCGTGAGCACGGCAAGCGGCAAGACCTTCGGCTATGACGCACTCATCGTTTGCCCCGGCCTTCAGCTTGACTGGGGCCGCACGCCGGGCCTGAAGGAAGGCGTTGGCAAGAACGGACTGTCGTCGAACTACACCTATGACCTGGCGCCAAAGACGTGGGAATTCATTCAGAACACCAAGAGCGGGACTGCAGTCTTCACAATGCCCAGTGGCCCGATCAAGTGTGCGGGCGCTCCCCAGAAGATCGCCTATCTCGCATGCGACTATTGGCGAAAGGAAGGTTTGCTCGACAACATCGATGTCCACCTCATCCTTCCTAGCCCAGGGATGTTCGGGGTTACGGTGTTCTCCGAAGCATTGGCCAAGGTGGCAGCCGACTACGGGATCAAGGTTCACTTCGAGTCCGAGCTTGCGTCGGTCGACGGCAAGGCGAAGATCGCCACGATCAAGTCGCTGAACAACTCGAGCGACACGTTCGAGATTAAATACGACATAATGCATGCCGTGCCTCACCAGTCAGCCCCAGACTGGGTGAAGAGCAGCCCGTTGTCGACAGGCGACGCCAACGGCTACGTCGACATCGACAAGAACACAATGCAACACGTGCGCTACCCCGACGTGTTCTCGCTCGGCGATGCTGGCTCGTCGCCAAACTCAAAGACGGGGGCCGCAGTCCGGAAGCAGGCTCCGGTCGTTGTTGCCAATGTCGACAAGGTGCTCAAGGGCGAGCCGCTCGATGCGTCATATGGCGGGTACGCGGCATGCCCCCTCACCACATCGGGCAACAAGATGCTGCTCGCTGAGTTCGATTACACCATGGAGCACACGCCGAGCATCCCTGTGATCGATCTGACCAAGCCTCGAACCGACATGTGGTACCTCAAGAAGAATGGGCTGCCGTTCCTCTATTGGAACTTCCTGTTGAAGGGTAGAGCCTGAGTTCTTGGCGTGAAGGCTGTCGATAGTTCGGACAATCACCTACTATGACTGCATGTCCGAATTTACGTCAGGAGCTGAGGCCCTCGACCGCAATAGTCCGCTCCCTCTGTGGGCCCAGCTCGAAGCAGAATTGCGCCGACGGCTTGAACTCGGTGAGTTCTCGCTTCGGTTCCCTACTGATCAAGAGCTGACGACGATCTACGGCGTGAGCCGTCACACGGCTCGCCACGCGGTTGACCGTCTCTATTCCGATGGCATCGTCACTCGCGAACGTGGTCGCGGAACCACGGTTAATGAGAGCCACTTCGAGCAGTCGCTCGGTGCGCTCTACAGCCTGTTCCAGATCGTTGAAGACGGTGGCCTCCAACAGCGGAGCGAGGTGCTCGCGCTGGAGAAGGTCGTTGACGCATATGCTGCCGCCCAGCTCGACTTGGGACCAAAGGCGCCCCTCTTCCACCTCTCGCGAGTTCGTTTTGCCGGTGACGAACCTCTGGCAATCGACAACGTGTGGCTGCCATTCGACATCGCTGGACCACTCCTGAAAGCTGACTTCAGCCACACCGCTCTGTATGAAGAACTCAGTCGAGTCGCCGGCGTTCGGCTGACCCAAGGATCGGAGCGCATCCGGCCTGTCGTGCCGTCGAAGGCCGAACGCGCGCTGCTCGGCCTACAGGCGGGCACTGCTGCCTTTTCTCTTGAGCGTCGAGGCAGCGACGACAACCGTGCAATCGAGTGGCGCGTCACCCTGATCAGGGGCGACCGGTTCAGCTTCCTGGCCGATTGGAGCGCTGGTCAGAAGGCCAGCCTCCGACTCGCGAGCTCGGAGAGTTAGCTCCCTAGTAGCCCATACTTGGCGGGTTCGGCGACATGCCAAGGTGAAGTTCGTCGCCGGTATATGGATGGGCCAAGGCGACCTCTTCGTTGAGTTCGACGCCAAGTCCTGGTGCATCAGAAGGAATCACGTAGCCGTCTTCCCACTTGATTGGCACCTTCAAAAGGTCGGCGTGGAACCCGTCCCATTCGCCGATGCCTTCGAGGATCAAGAAGTTGGGTGATGACGCAGCGAGGTGAATATTGGCTGCACCGACAACCGGTCCGCAGTAGAGGTGAGGGGCCAGTTGTGCGTAATAGACCTCGGCGAGCGCAGCGATCTTCTTCGCCTCGAGCAAGCCGCCACAGCGGCCAAGGTTGAGTTGGATAATCGACGCCGCTCCGGCCTCAAGGACCCGGTGAAACTCGTATTTGGTTGTGAGCCGCTCGCCAGTCGAGATCGGAATGCTCGTTGCTCGCGCCACCTTCGCCATCTCGGCTGGGTTCTCTGGAGGTGTTGGTTCTTCGAACCAGAGCGGCTCGTATTGCTCAAGTCGTTTGGCCAAACGGATCGCGCCGGCTGGCGTGAATTGGCCGTGGGTTCCGAAAAGAATGTCGGCCGAGGAGCCAATGGCTTCGCGGATGGTGCGTACGAAGGCCTCTGACCGATCGAGGTCGGCGAGGGAAGGTTGATGGCCGTCGTACACGGTGTAGGTGCCGGCAGGGTCGAACTTGACGGCACTGAAGCCTCGTCGCACCGCTTCAACGGCCTGTTCGGCCGCGACGTCAGGATTGTTGTAGACGGGGTGATCGACGTGGGCGTCATTGTCGCCCGGCGGATAGAGGTAGGTGTAGGTCCGCAGCTTCTCGTTGACGAGACCGCCGAGTAGCTCGTAGACGGGCTTGTTGGCCTCTTTACCGATGATGTCCCAGCAGGCCATCTCGAGGCTCGACAAGACTCCCATCAGCGTGACATCAGGGCGTTGCGAGTAGCCGCTCCCGTAGATGTTTCGCCACATGGCCTCGATAGAGGTGACCTCGTGACCGATGACGAACCGTTCTGCGACATCTTCGATCATCTTGGCGACAAGGTGAGGCGAGAAGGTCGCAACGTAGGCCTCACCTATTCCCGTGATGCCTTCACTGCTCGTCAGTTTGACGAAGATGAAGTAGCGGCCACCGCGACGCGGTGGCGGGTTGCCGACCACAAACGTTTCAACATTGGCAATGGTTGCCATTGGCTCCCCAATTCGTAGGCGTTCTCAGAACACGATCACATTGCGCAGTGCTTGGCCAGCCTTGACCAATGAAATTGCCTCGTTGATCTGGTCGATTGCAGACCGACCGGTGACGAGCTCATCGAGCAGGAGGCAAACTGCCGGTTTCATTAGTGTGCGCTCGCGTTCCAAGGGGTGCGTTCTTGCGTTCCAACGACAAAGCCGTCCCAGTTTCGGAGAGTGGGGTCATTCCACGGAGTGAGACGGTCGAACTCCTCGTCGGCGAGTACGCCGAGTTCCGCCAGGAGCGTGACGAGAAAGTAGGAGATGCCACGATCGTCCCCGTCGTCGACTTTCATCGCCAGGCCGAAGTCACCACCGACGACACCGACGACGAAAACTGCTTCGGCCCCAACCTTGGCAAACACTCGGCCGTTTGTGACCTTCATGAGGTCGCTGTCGAGCCGCCCGGTGATGCCGCCAACGAGTTCAGGGAACTCGGCTGCGGCCTCGACGATGCGCGTGCACGCATCGCGCCGGGCGGGCGCAAGCTCGGCCGGGTTGGTGAGCAAGGCGATTGACCGGGCCAGCGACACGAGGGGTAGGCGAAATGTTGGTGCCCCGCAGCCGTCGATTGCGGTGGTCAACTGATCGGTCTGTGCGAGTGCTTCGACCGCGCTTCGGACTGCCTGTTGCACTGGCGCATTTGGGTCAAGATACGACGTTGGGTCGACGCCCAAGTGAGTGGCCGTGGCCAGGAAGCTTGCGTGTTTACCGGAGCAGTTATTCAGTATGCGAGTGGCGGGGCGGTTCAGGTCTTCAACTCGCGGTGCTTGTGGTCCGCAGAGAAGGTCGGCCTCGCTCATACCGGCTGACTCAAGCATCGAAGCCACAACTCTCATGTGTTGGGCTTCTCCGCTGTGAGACGCAATGGCGAGTGCTATCTCGCGGTTCCCGAATCCGAAGTGGTCAGCGGCACCACTCTCGATCAGCGGAAGGGCTTGTAAGCTCTTCGTTGCGCTTCGGGGAAACACCAGCTGACCGGGATCGCCTTGTTTGCCAATGATCTCGCCGCTCGTGCGCACCGCGACCCAAGCGCCCCGGTGGACTGACTCGACGCCACCGTTTCGCCGCAGCATTGTCAGGATCGGGTTTTCGGGATAGGACATCGCTGGCCTCCGGTCAAGGGTTGAGGAGGAGCTTAGGCTCAGCGACCTAGCCTTGAACAAGATGATGGCAATGCATGCAATCTGGCCCCGCGACCGAGACTCGTACAAGGGCGCAAAGATCGACCGACAATCGGCCGCCAGGGTGTGGCGATTCGCCCGCCCTTATCGACCGTTGGTCGGCGGCTTTCTGGTGACTGTGATCGTCCAGGCCGTGCTTGGGCTCGTTCCTCCCATTCTGTTTGGGAAAATTATCGATGATGTCATCCCAAACAAAGACAAGGGGCTGCTCCTCGTCTTTGCCGTTGCCATCGTGGCCGCCGCCGTTGCCGAGAGCTTCGTCTCGATCTTCGAACGATTCTGGTCGGCGCGAATCGGCGAGGGTGTCATCTACGACCTCAGAAGCGCCCTTTTTGACCACGTCCAACGCCTCCCAATCGCCTTTTTCACCCGCACCCAAACCGGCACACTCACGAACCGTCTCAACAACGACGTGATCGGGGCCCAACGGGCGCTCACCACAACGCTCGGCACGGTCGTCTCCAACATCATCACGCTGGTCACAACGCTCATTGCCATGTTTGTGTACGAGTGGCGGCTCACGCTTCTTGCCCTCATCCTCACCCCGTTCTTCGTGTTTCCCTATCGGAAGATCGGCGCTATCCAGCAAGGCATTACCAGAGACGGGATGGATCTCAACGCCCAGATGAACGCCACAATGACTGAGCGCTTCAACGTCTCGGGCGCTCTTCTGGCGAAGCTTTTCGGCCGCCACGACGAAGAGGTCGCGAGCTTCTCGGCGAAGGCAGCTGAAGTTCGAGACATCGGAATCCGCAGCGCCATCTTCACCCGCGGCTTCATGATCATGCTTGGGTTGCTCGGAGCGATCGGCACCGCTCTGGTCTACGGACTTGGCGGCTTGTTCGCCATCAACGGGTCGTTCACCGCAGGTGCACTAGCGACCATGGGCTTGCTTGTCGGTCGGATCTACCAGCCGCTGACCGGCTTGACGAATGCCCGCATCGACGTGCTCACCGCTCTGGTCAGCTTCGATCGCGTCTTCGAGGTTCTCGACAGCCCCATTCCTCTGGCCGACAAGGAAGACGCCATCGACCTGACAGCGCCGAAGGGTCTGGTCGAGTTCGACAATGTGACGTTCCGCTATCCGCTGTCGACCGAGACCATCATCCCGTCGCTCGAAACCCCGAGCTCAACCATCTCCGACGAGAACGAGTTGCCAACCCTGCGCAATATCTCGTTCTCAATCGAACCGGGCCAACTCGTTGCGTTGGTCGGGCCATCTGGAGCGGGCAAGACCACGATGACCAACCTCGTGCCGCGACTCTACGACGTTCTTGAAGGTCGAGTGCTTGTCGACGGTGTTGACGTGCGCGACTACACCCAAGAAACGCTCCGCCACGCGATCGGTGTTGTGGTCCAAGACCCTCACCTCTTCCACGAGTCGATCGCCGACAACCTCCGATTCGCCAAGCCAGAGGCCACTCAGGCCGAGATGGAAGCGGCATGTAAAGCGGCGCAGATTCACGACGCTATTGAGAAACTCCCCGGTGGATACGACACCGTTGTTGGCGAGCGGGGTTATCGATTCTCTGGCGGCGAGAAGCAGCGCCTCTCCATTGCACGAATGCTCCTCAAAGATCCCGCAATCGTCATCCTCGACGAGGCAACGAGCCACCTCGACTCAGAAAACGAGGCCGCGGTGCAACGTGCGCTGGCCGAGGCGCTTGAAGGCCGAACGGCCATGGTGATTGCGCACCGCCTGTCCACCATTGTTGAGGCCGACCAGATTCTGGTTCTTGACGAAGGCGAGCTAGTTCAGCGGGGTACGCACGACGAGCTAATGGCGAGCGGTGGCCTCTACGCCGATCTCTACCAGATCCTCGTCCGCGCCTAGCTGCAACCGGCGTCGATCTAGCTCAACTGGATTGGGTTGCGCGTCGCGGCCACCGTAGACCACCATGACGTGATGTCTGAGCTAGTCGATCTGTCCGCTGTCGAGCAACGCCGCATGATCGGCGCCAAAGAAGTCTCAGCGGTCGAGTTGCTCGACGCCCACCTCAAGCGGATCGATCAGACCAACCCAACACTCAACGCCGTCGTCGGTATGAACCCAGACGTTGGACGTGAGCGTGCGCTCGCGGTCGATGCAGCCGTGGCGGCAGGCGAGCCGATCGGTCCTTTGGCTGGTCTGATTACTGCGCACAAAGACCTCACCGATACCGCCGACTTCCTATCGACAAAGGGTGTCACCGCTCACGCTGATCGATTTGCCCCTGCTGATAGCTTGCTCGTCGCTCGGATAAAGAGCGCGGGCGGTGTTGCCATCGGAAAGACGAACGTACCGGAATTCGGGGCTGGCTCGCACACCACGAACCCCGTGTACGGCACCACACTCAACCCGTACGACACTTCGCGTTCAGCGGGCGGCTCTTCGGGTGGTGCCGGGGTCGCGCTCCGCTGCGGGATGGTGGCGATCGCCGACGGCAGTGACATGGGCGGTTCGTTGCGTAACCCCGCAGGGTGGAACAACGTCGTCGGTCTCCGCCCATCACCTGGTGTCGTGCCCGGCATCGATCCGGGAAACGCCTGGGCCACATGGGGAACCCTTGGCCCGATGGGACGAACGGTCGATGACCTTTATCTCCTCTTCAGAGTTATTGCGGAGGCCGATGTTCGTGACCCAAAGAACCACCCTCTCGCCATGCCAGAGACATTGTCTCGACCGGACCGCCCTTTACGAGTCGCGTACAGCCCGACCTTTGGTGGGCTGCCCGTAGAGGCCGATGTTGCCGCTGTCGTTTCGACCGCAGCAGCCAGGCTTACCGATCTCGGTTGGAGCGTCGAGGAAGCTGAGCCCGACTTTTCGGGCGCCGATGAGTGCTTCGACCAACTCAGGGCGTGGCTCTATGCGTCCGATCCGGCCCTTTCGGCCGCCAACAGGATCTCGCCGGTGAAGGCAACAGTGTTAGAAGAGATCCGCAACGGCAACGGACTGTCTGGCAAAGACGTTTCGGTCGCGCTTGAGATGCAGAAGACACTGTGGGATCGGGCGGTCGCATTCTTCCAGAGCTTCGATGTGTTGGTGGGTCCGGTTTCGCAGCTGTCACCGTTCGATGCGACGATCGAGTACCCGATGGAAGTTGCCGGAGTCCAGATGAAGCGCTACATCGACTGGATGCGATCGGTGTGTCGGGTTACAACGATCGGGATGCCAGCCCTCTCGGTTCCGGCCGGCTTCACCGACGCAGGACTGCCCGTTGGCTTACAGATGGTCGGCGGCCCGTGGGGCGATGTCGCGCTACTCGAAGCAGCGAAGGCCGTCGAGGAAGCCATGCCCTGGTATCGCACTCCTCCACCACCGCTCGGTTAACGGTTAGAGAGGTCTCGCAATAGGTCGGGTTCGATGTAGATCGGTCGGGCGAACGGAACGACCTTGCGCACTTCTCGCTCGACCCCGTCGATGGCGCTCGCAAGTTCGCGGACCGACAGGGTTTTGTCGAAGGCCACTTTTGCCCCAACGAGCAACTCCTCCGGGGCCAGATACTGGGTCTTCAGGTGGATGATGCTGGTGACGTGGGGCGCCCCAAGAATTGCGTCTTCAATCGCCGTCATATTCTGTTCGCCCGCCGACTCACCAAGGAGCAGGCTCTTCATCTCGATCACGAGGACGATGGCGATAATGCCGAGCAATATGCCGATCGAGAGGGTGCCGATGCCGTCCCAGACTGGCTGGTCGGTGACCGTCGAGAGGACGATGGCGCTAAACGCCAGAACGAGACCGATCATCGCGCCGAAATCTTCGAGAAGCACGACAGGCAACTCGGGGGTCTTTGATTCGCGAATGAACCGCCACCACGACCGACCCTTGCGCATCGGGTTTGCGATCTTGATTGCGGTGCGGAAGCTTGCACCCTCGACAACGATGCCGAACGCAAGAATGCCAAGGGCGATCTGTGGGGTATCGATGTGTTCGGGATGCTGAATCTTGTGAATGCCTTCGTAGATCGCGTAGACCGAGCCGAGCAGGAACAACACGAGGGCGACCACGAAGGACCAGAAGTAGCGCTCGCGTCCGTAGCCGAACTGGTGAGATTCGGTTGCGTCCATCTTCGCCCGCTTGCCGCCGAGAAGAAGTAACGCCTGGTTGCCAGTGTCGGCGACCGAGTGAATCGCCTCGGCCAGCATCGATGAGGCGCCAGTGAGGAGGAAGCCAACAAACTTCGCAATAGCGATTGTTCCATTGGCCGTCATCGCAGCGACAACAGCCTTATTTCCTTGTCCGGGAGCGGCCATGTGGCCTCCTTGCAGTTCAGTTGATCGAGGCAAGACTAGACCGACGAGCACACCACACCGAACAACTGGCAGTATGGGACGGTGATTGTGCACCTCGTTGATGGAACCTATGAGCTCTTTCGCCAGTTCTTTGGCCGACCAGGACATCTCAATGCGTCGGGTAAGGAAGTCGGCGCGACGCGCGCGGTGCTGCGAAATACGTTGACGATGCTTGAGGACGGCGCGACCCATGTTGGAGTCGCCACTGATCGCGTCGTCGAGTCATTCCGCAATGAGCTCTACGACGGATACAAGACAGGCGAGGGGATGGACCCCGAAATCAAAGCTCAGTTCGCACCACTCGACGATGGCCTTCGGGCTATCGGGGTTGCCTTGTTCTCGATGGTTGAGTACGAGGCCGATGACGCCATGGCCGCGGCCGCGGCGGTCGCAGCTGCTGATGCGAGGGTCGAGAAAGTTTTCATCTGCACTCCAGACAAAGACCTGGCCCAATCGGTCGTTGCGGGTCGAGTGTTGCAATGGGACCGGCGCAAAGATGTGGTGTACGACGTCGAGCAGATCATTGAGAAGTACGGTGTCCCGCCCGAGTCGATCCCTGACTGGCTTGGTCTAGTTGGCGACACCGCCGACGGGTTCCCTGGGCTCCCTGGATGGGGAGCCAAGTCATCAGCCGTTGTGCTGAGTCGTTACGGACACATCGAGAGCATTCCAGCCGCTGCGGGCCAGTGGGATATCACGGTTCGGGGAGGTGCAAAGCTGGCCGCCACCTTGGCTGAGAATATGGAAGACGCGCTTCTCTTCAAAGATCTCGCAACGCTTCGCCTCGACGCACCGACGGTTGCCAACGTCGACGAGCTTGAGTGGCGCGGTCCAACGAGTGAGTTGTCGTCGATTGCCGAGTATCTTGACGCCCCCGACCTCATCACTCGGACTCAGAAACTCCTAAAGAGATAGAGACGTCATGATCCGCGACTACACCAGTGCCGACGCAGACAGCGTGCTTGCGCTCAACGAATCAAACATTCCAGAGGTCGGTCCAATGGACCGGGCGAAGCTTGCTCTTTTTGAGACGGAGTCGCCGTGCTTCAAGGTTGTCGAAGTCGAAGGCTCTGTCGCTGGCATGCTCATCATGCTCGACGAGACCTCGAATTATCCGAGCCCCAGCTATCGATGGTTTCGAGACCGCCACGACTCGTTTGCATACGTCGACCGCATTGCACTTGGCGAAGCTGCGCGCGGTCAGGGTTGGGGCCCCGCGCTCTACGAGGTTGCGACGGCCTGCGGCTCCGATAATGGCAAGCCTGTCCTTTGTGCTGAGGTCAACACGGTGCCGCCCAATCCGCGCTCGATGCGTTTTCACGAAATAAACGGGTTCGTTGTCGTCGACCATTTTCAGCCATACGGCGGCGAAGAGACTGTTGCGATGGTCGAGAAACCGCTGACTTAATCGTCAAGACCCTGGCGCATACGTTGCCAGAGGCTCGGCTCTTGATCGTTCTTGGCCTGTTGACTTTCTTCACTGGTTCGGTGCCGCGTTGTTTGCGCCGGTGCCGCTTCGGCTCGACGAACCGGAGGGCGCTCGTCTGTTGCGACCGGAGCAACGATCGCGGCGGCCGGTTGCTTGTGTGACGTAAGTACGGTGACGGCAAGCCAGGTTGTCAGTGGCGCGGCCACTGCGAGTCCGAACAGTCCAGTGGCGGCGCGGGCGAGCTCGATGGCCACAAGTTCGCTGTTGGTTGTATCGAGCACTGAGGCGCTAATAGTGACGAAGAGCAGGAAAACTGGAATGGCGACGCCTGCGTAGGCGAGAACGAGCGTGTTCATGGTTGAGAAAAGCCGAGGACGTTCCTCGGCCAGCGTTGCCGTGAACAGCTGTCTGACGGAAAGCGCAGGGTTCGTATTTCGCAGGGTGAGCGCAGTCGACGCATGACTCATGGTCACTGCACTTAGTGCGCCCGCTGCTCCCAGGACTATGCCGACGGTCAACAAACCGCGTGGGTTTGCCGACCCAAGCCGTGCAAGCCCGACGCCGTCGCCCTGAGCAATACCACCGAATTCACCGATCGAGGTGACCAACCAGCTCAGCAAGATGGCGACGGCCAGTCCCACGAGTGCGCCGAGAGTGGCAACGACAGCCATTGGCGAGAATCTATTCGTCAGGTAGATCGATGCCATCGCGACGAAGGCACCGGCAATTGCGGCAATGAGCAATGGTTCGGTGCCATCGACGAGAGCGGGAAGCACATAGAAGCCGATTGCTCCAGCGAAAGAGGCTAACGACGCAAGTGCGCCAAGGCCTCGTAGTCGACCAACAACAAGCACGAGGAGTGCGACCCCTGCGGCGAGTGCGGCGAGCAGTGGGAGCCGCTGTCGGTCGACGTAGGTGTAACGGAAGCCTGCATCAATTGTGGAGTCCGACTCGACGACGATGTGATCGCCTGGTGCTAACGGATCGTGCGTATCGATGATGTCGGGTAATCGGAAGACCTGTCCGGCATCGCCACCGTCGTTGAGCGCCGCATCGACGATCGCACAGCTCGTTGCCTCATCGAGAGACTCACAAGGCTCTACCGCCTGGACCGTTGCGTCATACCGGGCGTGGCTGTCGTCGATGTTGAACTGCTGGTCGCCTGGCCAGGTGAACGCAGCCGCCCCGAGAGTCACGAGCAGAAGCGCAAGCGCGACGAATCGCAGCCGTTTCATTACCGACGGGCTGACAAACGCGTCCGCCCGACTATGCCCAAGTCCTCTTCCCACCGGCGGGAACTGTACCAGTGGCTTCTTGCTTCCGGCCAAGCTGCCATCGCGCGTCGAGGGCCTACCAGGAAGAACTGCGTTAGTGTCGGAACATCGTCGACGTCGCTGAAGAGGGAGTTCGCAGTGAAGCATGTCGTGTCCGTTTCGCTTGGTAGTTCCACCCGGGACAAGTCCGTCACGTTCGAGCTCGGCGGCGTTGAGGTCCGGGCGAACGCCGTGGCGTCGATGGTGACACTGGGGCCTATAACCGGTTGATGTGTGAGCTAGACGGGAACGTCGATGTGCTGGCTGTCGGCGGAACCGAGATCGCCTTCCACGTCGATGATGAGGTGCTGCCGTTTCGTTCGACTCGGAAGCTCATCGCGGGCGTGTATAAGACCCCGTTGGTCGATGGCAGTGGCCTGAAGCTGACGCTGGAGCGCCGAGTATTCGAACTAGCTGAACCTGCGCTTGGTGCGGCGCCACACTTTAATTCCGCCTTTCTAAATGTCGCGCTCGACCGATGGGGGATGGCTCTTGCCGTTGACGAAGTAAGCGACGAAATCGTATGCGGCGACCTGATGTTCTCGCTCGGTGTGCCGCGACCGATTCGAACGCTTGCTGGGGTCAAACGAATGGCAAAGATAGCCGTACCGATCGTTGGGTTTCTTCCGTTGAGCTGGCTGTACCCGACGGGCGAGAGTCAAACGGTCAACGAGCCAAAGTTCGAGTCCTACTTCGCGGCGTCCGACCTCATCTGCGGCGACTTCCTCTACATCGGAAAGCACGCGCCGGAAGACCTGAGTGGCAAGACGGTGCTGACGAACACCACAACATCAGAGAATGTCGATTGGCTTGACGCACGCGGCGTCCGCACCCTAATCACGACGACGCCTCGCTTTGACGGTCGCAGTTTTGGAACCAATCTTACCGAGGCGGCAATTGTGGCTGCCGCTGGCTCTGACCGAAAGCTCACGATCGATGAACTAAACAAGGCAATCGATGAGTTTGGGATCCGCCCCGAAGTCGCGCAACTGAACAGTTAAGTCGGCTATGAAACGGTTCCCGGACTCGGCTAGGAACGCGTCAAGAGCGCTCGCCGTGTCGGGCCCGGCAGCGCGGACATCATCGAGGGAATCTGGCGTTGACGAGATTGCCTCGCCGATCTTGGCCAACGCGATTGCGATCAGCAGATCAGCGAGGAGCGCCCGGTCGGCTTCGCTCGTATCGGGGAACGCCTTGGCCAGTCGGTCCTGCACCTCACCTCTCGCGTATTCGAGGCGCCGATGACGCAGGTCTGACCCCGCCGTTGAGAGGTGCTGGGCTCGGATGGCCTCAACGTCGGTCGCGAAATCGCGCCACAACACGAGGAGGTAGTTGCCGGGATCATCGATCAGATCGTCTCGGCCACTAGTCAGAGCATCGGCCCGACGCATCTGAATCTCGGCCACATCGTCGAGCAAGGCCTGCTTGGTTGGGAAGTACCGATAGACGGTTCGGACCGACACGCCAGCCTTGCTGGCGACCGCGGGAACAGTGACGACCATCTTGAGCGACGACACGGACCGTGCCAACCGTGGCATAGATCATGTCATCAAGTGTCTTTGTTTGGGTGCTCGAGAATGAGCTCACTCACAGGAGGTCGAGGCTTGTCAGTGCGAATGACGTGAGCAGGCATTCACTAGTGGGGGTCGTTTTTCGAGCAGCCGTTCCTCGGCCGCAACACACCCGTTGGCCGAGATGCTGTAGGCCGACGCGATCACGGCCGAGAGTTGCAGCCGTTCCTCTGGCGTGGTCAGAGGACGAAATACCTCTGGCCGGTGGCGCACCGGCCCGTCGGCTCCTGCGATGTTGGTGAGCAGTTCGACCATTCCGTCAGGCGCGCCATGGATGCGAGCGAGCTCCCGACAGTGCCTGGCGAGATCGACAGTGTCACCCGACAACGACGTCCGACCGGTATCGAGGCTGGCTCGGTGTTCAAGCAAGTTGCGAAACCACATTGACCAGAACCAACCTGGACGTAGGTGGGAGGCGTCGAGCGACGTCGGCCCCAACGACAAGGCAAGAAGCTCCAGCATCGTCGATGCATCCTGCCACCGAAGATGTTCACGCTCGATCTCAGTCTTCACCCAGCCTTCAATCCACGTCTCAGTTGAAGTCAGCTCGACCGATGGGTCGGTAAAGCTGTCGCGAAGCATCGCCAGCCCCGCGTCCCAGGCGGCCAGGCCATTGGCCGATAGGTTGTCGACGGCGAAGCGTATGTCGACCCCGTATATGTGTGATGCGGTCGGCCGAAGCCCTAAAATCAGCGACGAAAGACGTTTCTGGTAGCTTGCTCGTATCACGTGAACGGTCCTTTGTCTGGCGGCGTCCAACGAACATCGTGCATTGCCGTACCAAGGAGGTACCAAACCGTGCGACCAAACACGAGAGCCGCACCCCAGCCAGGGGGTATCGCACGGACCCTGCAACGAGCGCGATGCCACCAAGGTTTCGTGGCGATCGAGACCGGCGGAGGCTTCCATGGTGGCCGGTTCGTCAATGACCTCATTCAAGCGTTCATCGCCGACGGCAAGGTCAGCGTCGTCGACCTCGACGATCCCGACGAAGTAACGCTCAACGAACAGCCCGATGTGGCGGTGATCCGAGCCCCCCTCGTTGCCGGGCTGCGAGGCTGGTCAGACACTGTGGCGGCACGACACCGAGCCAACAAGCCAACGCTCGTTGTGTTGCCCCCAGGGGTCGTCGGCGACGCGTTAGCCCGAGAGTCGGTGCCGGCGTTGCTCATCGACGCCTCAAGTTTGCTGATGACGGGGAGCGACGTCGCCGCGATCCTCACAACGAACGCGTCGGAGCTCGCCATGGACGATTCGGCCAACCCCGAGCTGCTCACCTTGACCGGCGACCGAATTGCCACGCCAAACGAGACTGCCGGTTTGGCCGAGCTGATCGCACGAGTTGGCGACGGATGGCCATCCTGGGTAAGTGCCTGTGTTGCAGCGATGGACGATCAGGCCTTCGACGGCGGAGCACTCGCACGAATCGGCTCCCCGGCCTTTCGCCGCCAAATCGTCCGCGGTTACCTCGCATCGTTCACCGACAACGATGTTGCGCTCATGGCCCAGCTCGCCCACTTCGAGACCTTCACGCCGCAGGCTGCCGCTGCGGTAGGTGGTCTTGACTTCGCCGAAACGGTCCTCCCGCACGCACCAGGCCTTATGAGGACGCGGTCGGGGCTGTGGCGGTTCGTCGCTCCAGTCCGCAGCCAGCTTGTCGCTTCCTATCCGCTGACCGCCGACGCCGCCGAGGTAATCGCTCCGGTCCTCGCTGGTGAGGGCGAGATCATCGCTGCGGTCGACGCGCTCATCGGGGCTGGCCTTGCCTCGGCCGCGGCCAGCCTCTTAGACAATCTCCCAGGATCGACCCTGGACCAGTGCAACCAGCGCGAGCTTCTTGCCGTGCTTCGTATCGTGAGCGCCGAAGTTCCCGAGCGGGTCGGCCTCGGGCTGAAGCAGGCGCGGGTTCACGGCAATCTGGCCGAGACGCTCGAGTCGGTCAGAGCGTGCGAGAACGTCATGGCCGCGGCTCCGCAGAACTCCACGGTTTGGCTTGAAGCTGCGGTCGAGTTGATGTGGCATCATCACCGCACGATCGATCTCGACACCGCAGTCGCTCGGCTCGCCGTTCTCCGCAAGGCGGTTTCTGCTGGCACGGCCGGCGCGCTTGTGTGGACCCGGCTTCGCGAGATCGAGGCCAATATCCTCGGCCAATCACCCGACCCACGGACGGTGCAACGGGGTCTCGACTTGCTCACCGAGGTTGCGGCCGAATGGGAACACCAACGCGAAGACCTTCGAGCCTCTCGAGCTTTGCTGTTGGCCGCCACTGGGCCGATGCACCACCTTGGCCGATATCGAGATGCACAGGCAGTAATGGACCGGGCCGCCAGCCTCGCTATCGGCCAAACCTTCGACTTCGGCGTGACTCAGGTTGTGAAGGCCCGTTTCGACGCGTTGTGTGCTGACCGTGAAGCATTCCGTCAGTCCCACAACCAGGCGAGCATAGTGATCGAGCCAACAGGGATCGGCTGGCTGAAGGCCCACCTTCACATCTCAGCTGCCGTCGACGCATCATGGGACGGTGACGCCCCCGAGATCGACCGTTGTTTCCGGGCCGCGAAACACCTTTTCGGTCCGTCATATGACACTGACAACGGCGTCATGCTCAATTGTGACATGGCTGTTCTGCTCGCAGTGGCAGGCGACCACGACGCCGCTCGGCAGGCCCTCGATGACGTCAGACACCGAGCGTCACTCAATCTCACCGAATTCAGAATCTCAGAGATCATCGTTGCCGCACGCGCTGGCATGATCGATAGCGCGACCTCACAGTGGGCTGAACTTGACGCGACGGGAACGATCCCGAACGATCGGCGTTGGCGGATCTTGCTCGAACTCGAGAACGCCGCACCGCAGCCCTCGCCTAGCGTTGTGGCCGTCATCAGCAACGAAGCCGAGCGACTCGGCCTCAGCCACCTCCTGCCTCTGCTCAGCGCACGGTTGTATGTTCATGACGGCGAGCCGCCGCTGGAGCATCATCCTCGTTTTCAGGTTCTTGGCGGCTTCGCCATCAGTATCGGCACTAGTGCTGTCGAGTTACCAGGGACCAAAGCGGGCGAGCTCGCCAAACTTTTGGTCATCTCCGGAGGATCAATAGCCGTCGAAACGGTCATCGAAAGCCTGTGGCCCGGAGTAGAGGTCGACGTCGGGACTCGACGGCTTCGCAATATCGTCAAACGTGCTCGTCAGCCGCTTGGGCAAAGCGCGATAACTCGGAGCGCCGACCATCAGTCGCTCGGTCTTGGGCCAAACAGCACAAGCGACCTTGCAGCCTTCAACCGAGCAACCCAAGAATCTGACGCCAACCGAACCTACAGCCCGGCCCGAGCACGAGACGCCGCAATCACGGCGCTCGACCTTTACAAAGGCCCCCTGCTCCCCGACGACATCTACTCCGACTACGTCAACCAGAAACGAATTGCGCTCGCCGAGACCGCGACACGACTGCTCGGTTACTTGGTCCAACACCATCAGCCAAATCCAGGTTGGCTCGCCGAGACTCGCCGCCGGATAGCGACTGACCCTGGCTACGAAAACGACGAAGCCGGTGGCCTCAACTAACGACTACCGGCTTCATCCTGAATTCGATTTCTTCCCTGCGACAGGGATTGGGCTAGTGCTTAAAAGAAGCCGTAGCCGTTCGCCATTTCTGCGCCACCAGACAAGGTGAACGCAGTGAGAGCAAGTCCGATCGAAACAAAAGTCGTGGACGCAGCAATGAGCTTCTTCATGGCGGGAACTCCTAGGTGTGGGTGGGTCCCCCTAGTAGGCCAATCCCGCGTACCAACGCCGTACCAACAGTATGGCCCTGACCAGGACTAGCTGTCCTCGTCTGGCTTCTTGGCCCGAGAAGGGGCCACTCGTGGCGGTTCGTTTGGCATCTTCGGATACTGGGGCGGCCACGGCGCGTCCATGAGTCCGTTGTCCATGTCGACCTTGTGCAGTGCCATGAGTGGGGCGATGTCGACTGCGCTGTTGTTGATTTCGGCCCACGCGTCGCCGTCAGCGGCGAGATAATCGGGCACCGTGGCAATGGTGAATTCGTCTGGCTGCACGGTTGTCACGGCATCCCAAGGGATGGGGGTAGACACCTGGGCCGCCACTCGAGGTCGTACGCACCAGGCCCCGAACACTGTCTTATGCGGAGCGTTCTGGTTGTAGTCGACGAAGACGCGCGCGCCCCGCTCTTCTTTCCACCAGGCGGCGGTAAGTAGGTCGGGCCGACGCCGTTCGAGCTCTCGGGCAAGCGCGACAGCAGCTGCTCTCACCACATAGGAGTCCTGGTTTGGCAGGAGGCGAACGTAGATATGGAGGCCCCGGCTCCCCGATGTTTTGATCCAACTTGGCATGCCAAGCTCGTCGAGGAGCGCCTTTACCTCGAGGGCGCCTTTGCGAATCGCGTTGAAGTCAACGCCAGGCGATGGGTCAAGGTCGATGCGGAGTTCATCGGTGTGTTCTGGGTCTGCGGCGTGGAACGGCCATGGGTGAAATCCAAGGCACCCCTGGTTGACGGCCCACACGATGTGCGCCATGTCGGCAACAACAAGAGCGTTCGATTCGGTGAGGTTTGGAGTGGAAACGATCGTCGTTTGCAGCCACTCCGGGGCGCCCTTCGGCACCCGCTTCTGAAAGAACGACTTTCCCGATGCCCCATCGGGGAACCGCTGGAGCAGTGTCGGTCGGCCGGCGATGGTGTTCATCAGCGGTTCTTCAACGGCGAGGTAGTACTCGATCAGATCGAGCTTGGTGTCGCCTCGCTTGGTGAAGAACACCTTGTCTGGACTCGAGATCCTGACTTCTTGGCCGGCGATCGTTCGGGTGATGGCTTCTTTAGCTGCCATGTTTACCCCTCCGCCGATAAGACGATGTCAAGGCCTGCAGGCTTTGGTTCATCAAGTTGCTCAAACGTGCATTGGTCGACGGTCTTGTCTGGCCGCCAGCGAAGCATTTTTGTGACTTCACGAAATCGACCATTGAGGGTGCTGCCGTACTTAATTTCGACAACCTTCTCGATACGAAGAGGCACCCATGAATGGTCTTTCTTGCCGCTCCATCGGTTCTGGGCCCCTGGCATGCGTCCATCTTCGTTCGCTTGGGCATCGGCCCACTCGCGCCACGGGTGTGCCTCTATGGCGCCCTCAGTGAGCGGCGCGAGTTCGTCAACCAGTTCGGTCCGGCGCTTTGCCGTAAAGCTTGCGGCCACGCCAACGTGGTGCAGTTGGCCTGTGTCGTCGTGAAGACCCAACAGAAGTGAGCCCACTCCCGCGCCGTCTTTGTGCCAGCGGTAGCCAGCGACAACCGCGTCGGCACTGCGAATGTGCTTGACCTTGAGCTGAGCCCGCTTGTTTTCAAGATACGGGTCGTCAACTGGCTTCGCGATGAGGCCATCGAGGCCGGCTCCCTCAAACTCTGTGAACCACCGGGCAGCAACCTCATGGTCTCCGGTTACGGGCGTCAGATAGAGCGGAGGGGCAACGTTGGCGAGTTCGCGTTCGAGGATGGCACGACGTTCGCGGTATGGCCGCGATCGAAGGTCGTCATCGCCAAGAGCAAGTATGTCGAATGCAACGAAACAGGCCGGGGTTTCATCCGCCAGTTTTATGACGCGAGAGTCGGCAGGGTGAATGCGCTGCTGGAGTGCGTCGAAGTCGAGCTTGTTTTCGGTGGCGACGATGAGTTCACCGTCGAGCACGATCTTTGCCGCGAGCTGGGCTCTGATTGGCTCGAGCAGTTCGGGGAAGTAACGAGTGAGCGGACGCTCGTTTCGTGAACCGAGCTCTACCTCATCACCGTCTCGAAACACAATGCAACGAAAGCCATCCCATTTCGGTTCGAAGAGGACATCGTCGCGATCTGGCAGACCGGCAACAGCCTTTGCGAGCATTGGTTTCACTGGGGGCTGCACAGGAAGATGCATAGGCGAACGGTACACCCTCTTACGGAGTGACATTGGGCCTTCGTTGCGATGGCGGGCGCTCGCTAAAGTGCCCGGTATGTTGCAGTTGCCAACCAGCCCCGCTTCCGTTGCAGATATCGCGGAGGCGCTCGTCGACCAACTGCCCCCTGGTGCAGACATCGTCGTGCCGATCAGCAACGGTGAGCCAGTTACGTTGCTCGACGAGATCGAGAAGCGAGCGGACCGCCTTACCGACGTTCGCATTCACCAGATGCACGCACTGCGCGATCGCCCCTATTTGCACGGTGCGTATCGGGGTCACCTGGAGCACGTGTCATGGTTTCTTTCGCATATCACGCGCCCCGCGTTCGCCGCGGGAGGTCTCCACTTTGCTCCGGCCAACTTCAGCGAAGTGCCGCTGTTTCTGCTCGAGAAGAAGCCCGCTGTCGTGCTGGCGGCCGCCAGCCCTCCTGATCGGCACGGCTACTTCAGCCTCGGGCTGAGCGCAGACTACGCCGCGGCAATGATCGGTCGAGTGCCGTTTGTGCTTGAAGTCAACCCGCAGATGCCCCGGACGTTTGGATCGAATCGTCTACATGTTGACGACGTCGCCGGCTGGTGCGAAGCCGACTACCCGCTGATCGAGGTACCAGCCCCCGTCCCCTCCGAGCAAGATCGCGTGATTGCGGGCCACATCGTTGACCGGATCAGCGACGGGGCCACGATCCAGCTCGGGATCGGTTCGATCCCTACTGCGGTCGCAACCTTCCTCAAAGATCACAAGCATCTGGGTATTCACACCGAGCTGTTGTCTGACCCCGTCGTCGATCTCGTCGAGGTTGGTGCCGTCACCGGACTTCGCAAGAAAACTAACCGGGGCCGGATCGTCTGTACCTTCGCTCTCGGCTCGCGCAAGCTGTATGACTTCGTGAATGCGAACGACCTTGTTCACTTCGAATCGGTCGACATCGTCAACGATCCTCGGCGCATCGGTGAGGAAGACAACTTCGTGTCGATCAACGCCACACTCCAGGTCGATCTGTATGGCCAGTGCGCTTCGGAGACCCTCGGCACGACCTATTACTCTGGTAGCGGGGGTCAGGCCGACTTTGCGAGAGGAGCGCAATACTCCGAAGGTGGTCAAGGCTTCGTCGTTCTGCGCTCAACAGCGAACGATGGCCGTATCAGTCGCATTACGCCCACGCTGAATTCAGGTGCAGTCGTGACTACCCAGAAGAACACAGTCGACAAGGTGGTGACCGAGTACGGGGTTGCCGAGCTTCAGGGCCGCACGCTTTCCGAGCGGGCCTCAGCGCTCATTGCGATCGCTCATCCAAACCATCGCGAGTGGCTCACTCGGGCCGCCGAAGACCAGGGACTCGATCTCGAATATCGCCGTGGCCAAAACTGTTAGGCGCCCTCTGGTTGTTCACTCCCGGCGTTACAAGATCGTCGTGTCGATCCACTTTGCTTCAACATTAAGGGGGGTCTCTGCAATGAGGCGTAGCAGTTCGACGGGATCGCCATGATGCAGTACGAGGTCACGGTTGCTGGCTTTTAGGAGTTGGTCGTCGACGGCTCGATCTATCCAGGCGAGGAAATGGTCCCAGAATCCGTCGACGTTGAGCAGGGCTACCGGCTTCGTATGAAGTCCGATCTGAAGCCAGGTGGTTACCTCGGCGAGTTCTTCCATCGTGCCAAAGCCACCAGGCATGGCGACGAATGCGTCAGAGCGCCGAATCATCTCGGCCTTCCGCTCGTGCATTGTCGCCACCTCGATGAAGTTAGTGACGCCTTGGTGCTCAACTTCGCGTGGGAATAGTCCTGCCGGCATCACCCCAGTTACTGTGCCTCCACCGGCAAGCACGGCGTCGGCAATCCGGCCCATGAGGCCGACCGCCCCGCCGCCATAGACCAACTCGATACCTTCGCGAGCCAAAAGCGCTCCGAATGCGTCTGCGGCGTCGATGATCTTCTGATTGATTCCGGTCGACGACGCGCAGTAGACGCAGATCGCCTTCAACTTCCGAGGAGTAGCCACTACTTCAACATAACGGAGCGGCAAAGATCACCATCGCCAGAAATGACGATTGCAGTGCGCAGCGAGTACGGTCTCTTTTCGTGTCTGAGATCTCTATTGCTGACAAAATCGCCGACCTCGAAGAGCGCAAGAACCAGGCTCTTCATGCGGGTCCAGAGCGCGCGGTCAAACGCCAGCACGAGAAGGGCAAGATGCTCGCCCGAGAGCGGCTTGACTATCTGCTCGATGAAGGGTCCTTCCACGAGCTCGACATGCTGGCGCGGAGCCGAGCTCCTGAGGCAACTGACCGTCCGTACACCGACGGAGTTATCACCGGTTGGGGCACGATTGATGGCCGCAAAGTCTTCGTCTTCAGCCAGGACTTCACCATCATGGGTGGGTCGCTCGGCGAAGTTTTCGCTGAGAAGCTCCACAAACTCATGGATCTCTCGCTCTCGGTTGGGGCACCCCTCATTGGTCTCAACGACGGTGCTGGCGCCCGGATTCCCGAGGGCGTTGTAAGTCTCGACGGCTACGGAGGCATTTTCTACCGAAACGTCCAGGCCTCAGGTGTCATCCCTCAGATCAGCGTCATCATGGGGCCTTGCGCCGGCGGCGCGGTCTACAGCCCCGCGATGACCGACTTCATTTTCATGGTGCGAGAAACCTCGCACATGTTCATTACCGGTCCTGATGTCGTCAAGACCGTCACCGGTGAAGAGGTCACGCTCGAAGAGCTCGGCGGTGCGGGTTCTCACTCGTCGAAGTCAGGCGTTGCCAACTTCGTCGGAAACGACGAGCAGGCCGTTCTTGACGACGTGAAGGTCCTGTTGGGGTTCCTGCCTTCCAACAACCTCGAGCAACCGCCGTCAGAAGAGCCGTCGGACGACCCCGATCGGTTGTGCCCTGAACTGGCCGACATCATGCCGGACAGCCCAAACATGCCTTATGACATGAAGGCAGTCATTGGCGCTGTCGTCGATGATGGTGAATACCTCGAATACCACGCCAACTGGGCTCAGGCGATCACCTGTGGCTTCGCCCGCTTAAACGGCAAGCCGATCGGCATCGTCGGTAACCAGCCGATGATCCTCGCCGGTGTGCTCGACATCGAAAGCTCGTCCAAGGCGGCCCGCTTCGTGCGGACATGTGATGCCTTCAACATTCCGCTCGTGACCTTCGTCGACGTGCCTGGGTTTCTTCCTGGCGTCGACCAAGAATACGGCGGCATCATCCGCCATGGGGCCAAGCTGCTCTACGCCTACTGCGAGGCCACCGTGCCTCGCATCCAGGTCATCACGCGCAAGGCATACGGCGGCGCCTACGTGGTGATGGACTCCAAGTCGATCGGGTCTGACCTCTCGTTCGCTTGGCCAACGGCCGAACTTGCGGTTATGGGTCCCGAGGGTGCGACCGACGTCGTGTATCGGCGTGAGATTCAGGGCGCCGCCGACCCCGCGGCCCGTCGAACCGAACTCATCGACGAATACAAGGAGCGGTTCGCCAACCCTTGGATCGCAGCCGAGCGTGGCTATATCGACGACGTCATCGACCCCGCGCAGACCCGGCGGAAGCTGATCGCCGGCATGGACATGCTCCAGTCCAAGCGAGAAGACCTGCCGAAGCGCAAGCACGGAAACGTGCCTCTATGAGTGCTCGGCACCTCGGCGACATTCGTGGCAATCCAACCGACGAAGAAGCGGTTGCCATTGTTGCGGCAATCGAGTTGGCGTGGCCGCGGCCAGCGCAAAGTTCGCGTGTTGCGCCGTCGGGAGTTCCGGCATGGCGTTTCAGCGGCCGTTGGTGGGCGAAGCCAGCTGCGGTAAACCGGCAGCGTCCGTAGGACGGTGGGTCCCCTTTCTGATATCCGAGTCCTCGACCTCTCTACGGTCCTCGCTGGACCTGGTTGTGCCCGCTATCTCGCCGATTTCGGCGCCGATGTCATCAAGGTCGAGCGTCGAGACATCGGTGATACGGCCCGTAATTTGGGGTGGCGCGACAAGGAAGACGACGAGACGTTCTTCTTCAAGGGCGCTAACCGAAACAAGCGGTTCATCGAGCTCGACCTCACCACCAAAGACGACTGCGATCGGCTCCTGAAACTGGTAGCTGTGAGCGATGTCTTGGTGGAGAACATGCGGCCAGGCAAACTCGCAGCGTTGGGCCTCAGTACCGAGGTGCTGCACCAGCACAATCCCAAGCTTGTCATCGTCAGCGTCACCGCCTTCGGCCAGACGGGGCCATACAAAGACCGTCCCGGGTTTGCCACCCTCGCCGAGGCGATGTCTGGGTTTGCCGCGATCAACGGGGCTGAGGACGGTGCGCCTACCCTGCCTCCGATCGCACTGACCGATGAGGTCACTGGCTTAGCTGGTGCCTTTGCGGCCATGGTGGCGCTGCACTCTGGCGTTGGTCAGGTCGTTGACGTGAACCTCCTCGAGAGCCTGATTCAGATGATGGGGCCGTTGCCATCGCTCTGGCTACGCAATGGTGAACAGCAACCACGGCTCGGTAGCGGGCTTCCCTACTCGGTCCCGCGGGGCACATATTTGACGAGTGATGACCAGTGGGTTGCGGTCTCTACTTCGGCTGACACCGTGGCCGCTCGCGTGATGACGTTGGTCGGACTCGGCGGCGACGCTCGGGTCGCGACGACGGCAGACCGGATGGCCAATCGAGAGCTGGTCGAAGCCAGAATGTCGGAGTGGGTCAGGGCTCGGACTCAGGACGAGGTGCTTGTAGCGTTCGCGGCGGCAGACGCTGCGGTCGCCCCTGTCTACGACATGGAGGCCCTCTGCGCTGATCCTCACGTCGTTGCCCGCGCGACAATGGTTGAGGCCGACGGTTACCCAATGCCAGGGTTGATTGCCAGCCTCTCGGAGACGCCGGGCAGCGTGCGGTGGCCCGGCCGACCGCTTGGCCGCGATACCGACGAGGTGTTCGATGAATTCGGACTCAACTAGCGATACCGGCGCGCCGCTAGCCGATTCGAAGGTCGCCCATTCGCCACTGGCCCGAGCTTTTTGGTTTGTACTTGGTTGGGCCTGCGTCGCCATTGGGGGCATCGGTGTCGTGGTCCCTGGCTTGCCTTCGACAGGGTTCTTCGTCGGTGCCGCCGGGTGCTTCTCACGATCGAGTCCACGGTTCGAGCGGTGGGTGCTGAACTTGCCAGGGGTCGGTCAGCTTGTACGCGACTACCGAGCAGGGCTTGGTATGCCGCTCCGGGCAAAGAAGACGGCGCTCATCATGATGTGGTTAGCGATCGGCTTGAGTGCGGGAGTGCTCATCGAACCGCTTGCAATTCGGCTGATCGTTGTTGGCCTCGGACTCGTCGGGTCCTGGGTCATCGTGGTGCGCACACCAACAAAGCCCGTCTAGTCTGCGGCGACGACGGCTACTTCGATGCGGTCTTGACGCCACTCACGAGCGGAACTGAGGGCGCCTTCGGCGGCCTTCATGATTTCGTCGCTGCTAAAGGCATGAGCGGGATAACACGCAACACCGGCCCAGAGGGTGAGGCCCTCTTTGCTGGTGAGAAGCTGGCGGCGAATCCGCTCGACGGTCCAGATTGCACCGTTTTCAGGGGTGTCTTCGAGGAGCAGAGCAAACTGGCCACTACGCAAACGGCACGCCGTATCGGCATCGCGCAGGGTGATGCGGATGGCCTCGGCAACGAGCTGTGCGTCGGCATCGCTGGCGGTGCCTTGGGAAAGACCTTCGACAACTTCGAGAAGGACGATGGCAACTGGTCGCAGATGGCGGCGGGCGGCCGCAATCCGAGATTCGAGGGCCACTCCGTAGAAGCTTTCGGAGAAGAGACCGGTTGAGGGATCAGTCAGCGTGTCGACTGGCTCCTCGGCTTCGACGAACTCTTCGATGGTTGCGGAGTCAATTTCGGCTCGCAGCCGTTCTTCGTTCTCTTGTGCTTCAGCTCGTACGGCTCGAAGCTCGTCTTCAACGAGGCGTTGGACTGCAGACTGTTCAGAGAGTCGCTGAGCAACACTTAGGCCAGCAACGCCGGCCGCGAGGGCCAGCAAGCCGGACACTGCGCTAAAAATGCGCACGTCGAAGACAGCGGCTATGACTCCGGCTAGCAAGCCGAGGCAGCCAGCGAGAAATCCTGGGAGAGCGGTTTTTCTACTCATTGGTGATTCCATCGGAAGTTTCGGTGGGAAGTGAAGCACTCCGAGAGCGAAACTTAGCCCATCGTCGAACCCAACGGGTTCACCGGTTGATCAGCGGCGCTATTCGTCTCGATACGAGAGCGCCAATTCGGCGATCTTGGCGATAATGGCACCGAGCTCAAAGTCTTTCGGTGTGAACACTGCGGCGACTCCCGCGTTGAGCAGAATCTCTCGATCTGACTCGGGGATAATCCCTCCAACGACTACTGGTGCGGTAACGCCAGCGGCACGAAGCAGGGCCAGTGTGTCTGGCACGAGTTCAAGGTGGCTTCCGGAGAGGATTGAAAGGCCGATTGCATCGACATCTTCATCTCGGGCCGCGGCGGCAATCTGCTCCGGGGTGAGGCGAATACCTTCGTAGATGACTTCCATGCCAGCGTCGCGGGCAGCAACTGCGATCTGTTCGGCGCCATTGGAGTGCCCATCGAGCCCTGGCTTGGCGACGAGCAGTCGGGGCGGGCCGTCGGGATTGCCCTGCAGTTTCTTTGCGATGGCTCGCAGCACATCGGAGCCGCCGCCCGCGCCAGCAGCTGCCGCGACGCCAGTTGGCGCCCGGTACTCGCCGAAGATGTCTCGAAGGCACTGGGCCCATTCGCCCGTGGTGCCACCAGCGTGAGCCAAGACGATCGACGGGGGCATGATGTTGGTGCCCTCGACTGCCGCGGTTCGAAGTGCGCTGAGCGCAGCGTCGACTGCTGGCTGGTCCCGACTTGAGCGCCATGCTTCGAGGTCGGCGACCATTTCGTCGTGGACGGTTGCGTCAACCGTGAGAATGCTCTCTGACCCGCCAAGTGGTGAGTCTTCGGCTTCGGTGAACTTGTTGACGCCAACAATTGTCTGCTCGCCTCGTTCGATGCGGCGCATGCGCTCGGCGTGCGAGCGCACGAGTCGCCCTTTGAGCTCATCGATTGCTTCAAAGGCTCCGCCTCGCCCCAGCACGTCGTCGAGCTCGACCGTTGCCGCTTCGATCAGCTCTGCAGTCTTTCCTTCAATGACATGGGAGCCAGCAAAGATGTCGTCGTATTCCAAGAGGTCGGTCTCAAAGGCGAGCACCTGCTGGATGCGGAGCGACCACTGCTGGTCCCACGGGCGGGGAAGGCCGAGGGCTTCGTTCCAAGCCGGTAGCTGGAGCGAACGGGTGCGAGCGTCTTTTGAGAGCGTGACTCCGAGCATCTCAAGCACGATGCGCTGCACGTTGTTTTCAGGCTGGGCTTCGGTGAGACCGAGCGAGTTGACCTGGACGCCATAGCGGAATCGACGGGCCTTCGGATCGGTGATCCCATAGCGGTTTTTGGTGATCGAGTCCCACATCTGGGTGAACGCCCTCATCTTGCAGGTCTCTTCGATGAATCGAATGCCTGCATTGACGAAGAACGACACCGAAGCCACAACTGCGGGGAAGCGGTCTTCGCTTACCTGGCCTGATGCCTTAACCGCATCGAGCACGCCGATGGCGGTGGCCAGCGAGTACGCGATCTCCTGTACCGGAGTCGCGCCCGCTTCCTGCAGGTGGTAGCTGCACACGTTCATCGGGTTCCAGAGCGGAGCGTGCTCGTTGCAGTAGGCAAACATGTCGACGATGAGTCGACGGCTCTCGGCTGGCGGGAAGATGTAAGTGCCTCGGCTGAGGTATTCCTTCACGATGTCGTTCTGGGTTGTGCCCCTGAGCACGTCCGACGCAATGCCCTTGTCTTCGGCCGCCGCCACGTACAGCGCGAGCATCCAAGCCGCTGGCGCGTTTATGGTCATCGAGGTGTTCATCTGATCGACGGGAATCTGATCGAGCAGGGTCGACATGTGGCCCTTGTGAGCGACGGGGACGCCAACCTT